>Ga0137375_10003133_pt1 | contig 19692 bp, 29 predicted proteins | sample SagtaG_24_FD_104936 | JGI IMG/M metagenome (GOLD analysis project Ga0137375, IMG submission 104936) | Vadose zone soil microbial communities from Sagehorn Ranch, Mendocino, California, USA - Sage1_R_113_16 metaG | ecosystem: Environmental > Terrestrial > Soil > Vadose zone | place: USA...
GCAGAGAGTTCTAGTAAACATAATCGTGAAACGAGCTCATGCTACCATATTTATCTGCCGCCTGCCATGCTCGGCTCGATTTTCACACAGTCTGGCATTGCAGCTGACCGCTTCGCGCGCGAGATCGTTGGCTTTTGAAGGCGCTTCGTCCAGCGCGCTCGCGGCAGCTGAATGCCAAGCCGTTGGGCGGCAGCCCCATCACATTCATCTCTATTTTTAAGTCGTTTGAGTCGCAACCCGTAAGGCTAGCCTGTGTTGGCATCACGCGAAACGCGGGCAACAGAGCTCGTCACCATGCAACGCAATCGACATGCCCACCAGACCGCACCCGCCCTAGCCTGATCCCAATCGTGTTACCGTCCCAAATACAGCAATCCTTCGCCTCGGATACACAGACTTTCGTATATAATAAACCTTATCACGATTTAAATATAAGTCGCATAGGGACGCTCTAAAATGGTCTTCAGTGAACGCATGTGCTATCGGGGCTTATGGCACCCTGAACGGCCAGAATCGATTCATAAACTTAAATCTTGATAAGGTCTAATCTACAACCATCCGGCACCGCGTATACGCCACGCCTGATATACCACGAGAGACTGTATGGCAACTGTCCGCATACCATCCAACGCCATCACCGATTGGGCCAGCTTCCATCAGGTCTGCCAGCAGGTGTTCGGTTTCCCAGACTTCTACGGCATGAACATGAATGCCTGAATCGATTGCTTAACCTACCTTGACGAGGGTGACGGAATGTCACGGTTTCATCTCACGGCCGGCGAGCAGTTATCTGTAGAGATCACTGACACCAATGATTTCCTCAAACGGCTACCAGATATCGTTGCGGCGCTGGTGAGCAGCACGGCGGCAGCGAATCAACGGTACATTCAGGATGGCAAAATGCCAAAGCTCGCGCTCGTCTTTCTCTAAAACTGGTCGTGGGCTGCCGCCCAACAGGCGCGTGTAGCTGACGCCGCTACGCGTCGAGCAAGATCGGAGCTTTTTTGAAAGCTGATTTCGGCTCGATTGGCATCCCGATCTATCGGTGCGGCGCAGCTAACGCGCAAGACGTTCGGCGGCCATCATCACAGCCTGTGCTATAGTAGAAGCTGTCGAAGGCTCTCTCAGTAGTCAAGGGAATTAAGACGTGCAGGCTTTCAACGGCAGCACCACACATCAACGAGCAGAAAAACCACATCAGCAGTATCTGGCGCTGGCTGAACATGCCCTCCAACACTATGCGCTTGGTACGACCATCCCGACGTTCATCCAGCACAATGCGAGATCGTCATAGCGCCGGCGTTGATTGCGTTTGACAACCATCACGTAGTACCCGCCCTGGCACTCAATCAACTCAGCCAAGGCGCGTTGGGTCAAGCGCGCATCCATGGTGGTGACGGTTCCCGGCCCCGCTCGGCCCTGCACCAGGGCGGGAGCGGCCGAGATTTCGTTGCGTTTCTGCTCGACCGCAACTTGGGCGAGCGTTACCGCACTGGTGTGCTGCACCAGACTGACCAGGTGGGTTGGCTGACCGTGCGCACAGGCACCACACACGGCTTTGCCATCAAGCGCCTGGCCGTGTAAGATTTCGCCCTGCGAGCTGATGACCGCAACATGTGGTGCTGCTGCGACGGCCATTGGGCTGGTATATTGGGCCAGGCGTTGCTCCAATGCAACCACCTCCACAGGCCCGGCCCCCAGCCGATGCCACACCTTGCTGTCATCCTTTTGTCACGAACGAATGTTCCTCGTAGGTCGCGCCACATGCTATCCTCGGTCTCCCAGATAGGGAGGGAGGAACGCATGCGCGAGCTACAGCGTGCGGTGGTTGGCGATCGACGAGTGCGTCTGCTCGCTAACCAAGACGGTCGCTATACCGTCACGATCGAGGTACGCGGCCCACAGGGGACATGGGAAGCTATCAGCTTGGTCGCGGATCAGGATCTCCCGCTGCACACCGCCAGCCTGTGCTATCGCTTCCGCCTAACCGAGCAGCACGCGCGAGCGATGGTGTGGAACCCGGCATGAGCAGCGAACGGGACGCAGCCGAATATGCCTTGCGCGACGCGGCGTACGATGCGTTCATGGCCTTCTGGCGCGGCGACGCGGCTGACCAGCCGGCGCTGTGGGCGGCCTATTGTGCCGCACAGGCACGCTACGACGCCTATCTGATGCGCAGACAGTAACACCCCCAGCCGAAGCTAGGGCGCGGTGTGTCCCTCCCCTACGGGGCGCGAGCGGGGCGGGTGCTGCACTTCGCAGTCGTTCGAGCGCCTACCGCCGCTCTTCTCCGGAGCTTGCCGCTGCGGCATGTGCTTCCGTATGAATCCGTCGCCACGCAAAGCCCACAGTCGCAGCAGCCCACAGCCCGAGTGTGACGAGGCAAGCGAGTGAGTCCATAATCCCTCCTTCGTGTTGAATGGGTAACGACCCAGGAGGGAAAGAGATTCGCCGCGCTGCCCCACTGCCGCCGCCATGCCGCGCCGGGCGCGATCGGCGGAGCGTGGAAAGGGTGAACGCGCAGAAGCCGCAGCGGCGATGCGCCGACTATCGAAAGTCTCTCATTGGTCAACTCAGCGTCGTTGGGAGGACAACAAAGCGATAGCGCGCGGATGAGCTGTGTCATTCTGTTTGCGCTCCATTTGGCGTACACTCATTCCATCAGATAACGCGATGGAATCGCTCAGACGAGCGCAACAGGGAGGCTTATCATGGCACAGCTGAAACGAAACCTGACGATGTGGCTCATCCGCATGGTTGCTGTTTTGACGGTCGCCCTCGCGGCCCTCGTAGGGGTGACGGGGCAAGCCTTCGCGCACGACGATGATACCAATGACGAAGCGGTGACCTATGGGCCGAATGCCTGTACGGTGGTCGCCAATCTGCCGGTCACCACGCTGGCCGCTACCTGCGTCAAGCATAAAATCGAGCTGGACGACGGCGTGACCGAGACCAAGAATAGTTATGTGACTCAGGCGAGCGCGGATGCGGTGCAGCAGGCATTCAACGCGCTGTTTTCGCCGAATAGCTGGACGGTGGTTGAGGCCACGCATGATCTGGAAGACCAGGAGTGGGAATACACGATCGTCAAGGCCGGTCGCCAGGTGGAGATTAAGGTCAAGCCGCAGGACCCAGACGAGGGCAGCGGCACCGAATTCAGCCTTGCTGAGAAGTAAGCCCTGAGCATATGACAACCGGCACACCGACCGCATCTGACTAGAGATGCGGTCGCTTTTGTTTGGTGCAGAGGGCTGACCACGGTTACACCGTGCCGCGCGGGGTGTGTTGCGTGTATGGTGGGAAGGGCGAACGCCCAGAAGGGCGCTGGTGACGTTGAAGAGTCATGGTGACACTAAGGGAGGGCATAGAAAAGCGCCCCAGGCGATGAGCCAGGAGCGCGATATGCTACTTGTGATCAGAGCCACGCTTCTGCTGTGCCTGATATTGTTCATAGCGCCGCAGCTCACGCCGATGGCGGTACCGCGCACTGCTGATCGACCACTCACCCCAGATGAACAGTCGCTGGAGGTAGTATATCGGAAAGCGTGCTGGTTTGAAGCGGTCGTTTTCGGTTGGCTGATCACGGTCGTTCTTTTGCATACTCCATTATCACATACAATCCATACCGAAACGTAGCGCACACAGCAACGCCCCGGATTGCTCCAGGGGCGTTGTGGCGCGCGGGTGGTGTGGGGCTCACGACAAGCGAACCGGGTCGGGTGGTGGCTGTTCTGAGGCGTGCGCAATATAGAGCACGTCTGGCAAGTTTTGGTGTGTAAGTACGCCAGGATGTAGAATCACGGGCACATAGCAGAGAGCGGGGCTGTGCTGACTCCGAATCATTGCAAAGATAGGCCGGTGGTCGATGTATCTGCTCAGCGCTTCAAGATACTGCGGGCCCACATCAGACCACATGGCAAGGTTGAGCAGCTCCTCAGACAGCGAGCCCCATCCATCTTCCGTACTACGGAACACGCCGGTTTCGTCGCGAGGTGCGGCGGCATACTTACCATTGCGACGGAGGAGCACGCAGTTTCCGCAGTCGATGACGATCTCGATTTCTTCGCTCATCGTTCTATCCTCCTTTGTGCATAGTATAGCGCCGCCCGCAAGGCCGAAGCCCCACGAGCAGCGCGCGGTGTGTTTCTCCCCTCCGCCCTCACTGCCGCCGCCAGCGTGCCGCGACGGGCGCGATCGGCGTACCGTGGGAAGGGTGCGAGCGTAGAAGGGCGCTGGTGACGTTAAAGTGTTGGGGTGACACTAAGAAGGGCCCCCAGCCAAGGCCAGGGGCAGGGGGATGGGAAGATCATGGCAATGCGGGAATAACCTAGCCGTGCAGCCCCGCAGCTGTCTGGTGGCGCATCGCAGCGCGAATGCCTTGCTGCAAATTCGCGTAAGTCACCAGCGTCGATAGGTTCAGCCCCAGCCCAACGATGGTCTGTGCAAGTTCTGGGCGCAGCCCGACCAATATCGTTTGCGCGCCCAGCAGTTGGACGGCGTGCGTGATGTGCAGCAGCGTTTGCGCGACCTGCGTATCGATCAACGGCACACCGGTGACATCTAATATCAGCGTCTGTGCGTGCCCCTGCTCCACGGCGTGCAGCGCGGTCTCCATCACCTGCGCGGCGCGCACGCTGTCGATGTCACCAACCAGTGGCATCACCAGGATGCCCTCCAGCACGGGAATGACGGGACTCGCGAGCATCCGCATCATGGTGCTCAATTGATCGCGCGCATTGAGCGCGGCGTGCGCGAGCGCAGCGTTGGCGGCCTCGGCCGCGTCTTTCGCCCGGTATAACTCGACCTCGACGCGTTGCTGTTCGACCTGCGCATGCTCCAACGCGTCGAGCATCCCGTTGATCTCAGCAGCTAAATGCGCTAATTCGTCCCGGCCGCCCGCCGAGACGCGCGCCGCGAGGTCACGGCGGGTTCCGATGCGGCTGACTTCGGCGCCAAGCCGGCCGAGCCGCGCTAAGACCATGCGTTCTAACGACAGCAGCGTCACCCCACCAAATACGAGGCCCACGACCAGCAGCCACCAGACCTGATACTGGGTGCTGGCACGGCCTTGTGCATAGATATCTCGCGGAAGCGTCACCCGCATCAGCAGGGCGGGCTGGCCATAGATATCGCGGATGAGGGTATAGCCCGCCACCATGTCGTCGCTCAGCGGCTGGACAATCGGTGGTTGCCCGGCCAGCAGCAGCGCGCGGGCCGCGGCGAAGTCAGCGGACAACTGCGGGGCGTCGATTGGTTGGATGCTCAACGCGACATGGGTACGCTGCGCCAGTTGCTCGATCAGCGCCGTGTCGAAGTAGCGCCCCATGATCAGCGTCCCACGACTAGGGCCAGTCCTCTCGCTGGTCAGAATCGACCGTGAGGCCAGCAGGAGCGGCCCTTCGGGCAGCAGCACCAGCCCCGTCTGCCCCACATGGATGTCGGGATGCTGGAGCAGCAGGTCATTTGGGGCAAGATGGGCGCGGAAGCTCTCGGGCATCGGGATTCCCTGTGCGGCTTTCGTATCGTATCCAGCGCCGAAGACGACCCGGCTGGAGGTGTGAACATAGACCAAGAGATTGAGGTTGAGTCCGCCCATGGCGTTGTCGGTGAGATTCGACTGGCGATAGGTTGCGTTGCTGTCTTCGATGAAGGCATAGGTATCGTCCCAGTTGGCCCAGTCGCCGGCAGAGGTATTCAGCTTGGCGATCTCATCGGTGTAGGCATCGAGCGCGCGCTGCACATTCTTGCGGGTATCCAGTTGCTCGACCTGCGCGAAACCCTTCTGAATGATCATCGCCGAGCTGAAAAGAAACACCACGAACAGAGCAACCAGCGTGATGCTAACGATACCGAACGTCTTGGTGCGCAGTGTCATAGGTCTTGATCCAAGCCAGTGTGTGATGGGCCGTGTACCCACCGTGCTGATCCTATCAGAAGCGCCGCAGCATGACATACCAAAACGGTTTCTGTTCGTGACCAATCGACACACAGCATATCGATAGCACGCGGAGATCCTCAAGACTACCTCGTGATACAGGGGTTCCAACACACAGAAACGCCCCTGGAGCAATCCGGGGGCGTTGTGGCGTGGGGGTGGTTCTGCTTTTTACCCAGCGCCCAGCGTTTTCAAGAGCTCGGCGGTCAATGGGATGGATTCCTGGACGGGCATTGCCGGGGCGGTTCGGGTCGTCTTGAAAAAGCCTGGGCACGCCGTGCGCCACATCACCAACGCCTGGTTAATCGCAACGGCGCTTTCCGCCTCACACAGCAGGATGCCCCAGTTATCAGGCGTGACATCCCAGCGGAGGATGTTCACCTCTTTGGGCGGAAACAATCCCGACGCCATGAGTGTTTGTGCGGCCTGAATTTGATGGGCTGCCGGTGTGTCCTCATTCAACTCCCAGTAGGTGAGAAATAACATGGTTGAGCTCCTTTCATTGCATGCGCATGATCCGTATATGGAACTATTCGGAGCGATCTATCTCAATGGATGAGATCAATTAAAAGCGCCGCCCGCAAGCCCAGGCCCCTGAGCGGCGCGCCCGAACGCCCCCCAGCCGAGGCCAGCGGCGCCCAATCGCGCCCTCCTCAACCGCCCCGCACGAGTCGCACAACCACCCAGACCAGGGCGCCAACCCCACTTGCGTAGGCCAGGACGATACACCCCCAGAGGAGGACGGGCACCATCGCCGTATCGATCCACTTCCTGATCAGCGCCTCATGACCACTGAGCCGCCCGACGCGTGCAATCCCATACAGGATGGCCGCGAGCAGGCTGGAGGCGTACAGGGCAATCGCCAGCGGAATGGCGAGAACCAACATCCAGCCGGGTTGGCTGCTCGTGCGCGGTGGTCGAACAGCCACAAACAGCACCAAGCCGACGACGGCGATGGTGCTGAGCGCCACCCCGAGTTGATAGTCATTCATGGCGGAACCTCTGGACTGCTCGTGCGCGATCTTCCCTAGGTCTTCAACGCCGCACATGATAAACGCGCCGCCTGCGCTGTTTTAGGCGGTGTGGTGATACGCTCGATACCACATCGGCGGGCAATGTAACGCCCCCGGAATAATCCAGGGGCGTTCTCGTGTGGCCGGCAGCGCGGCGCTAGGGATGAGGGGTCGAGACTTTGGCGCAGGCGACATCGTACTGACTCACCGAGTTGGGATTGTTGGAGTTCTGGGGCTGTTGGCCGGCGTACTTTGTGCCCGCGACCCCATCCGGATTGAACGCCGAGCCTTTGGCGGTGCTGGCGTGGCCTGGCCGCGTGGGCTGCGCTTCGCACGATTGGTTCGGCTGCCCGGTGCCGCTCGAATTGGGCGCCGCCAGGGTCGGGGTGACCAGCGCCAAGGCGAGCATCATCGCAGCGAAGACGCGCTTGATCATGTTCCTCATACTGAACCTCCTTGTCCACATAGGGATGTTCGCTCTCCGCTCCTTACTACCTGCTACGTAGTCAGCACCACATGTGCATCTCTAGCGTTGCAGGAAAATGCACGCCCCCGGAATGCTCCAGACGCGTTGTGGCGTGCGGGGGTGGATGGTTATTCTTCGTCCAATGACGGTATCTTTCGCTCGCGGGCCATCATTGCTTTGATCTGTGCCTCTGGCGCCAGCCGATCGGTCGGCAGTTGCTCGGGTGGCCATGCTACAGTGTCCCCAGCTAGGACTGATTGCACTTCGCGATCAATGCGTGCGAGGTGTGCCGCAGGTGCTTGGTCAATCCAGCGGTGCAGCACTGCCCGGAGCGCGTTGATCTGCGCTTCGTCCATCGTTTCATCCTCCCTTGCGCGGTGTGTTTCTTCTGAGTCGGCCAGCAACGCGCCAAAACCGGCTGCACAACGACGTGCAGCCGGTTCGAACTTCTCCATGCTTCTCTTCACACCCAATATCACCGACAGAGATGAAACCTGGGTGAGGATTGGGTAAGGGGGCGGTGTGTTTCTTCCCTACGCGCCCACTGCCTACCAAACGCCCTGGCTCCCATGCCGGACGGCTGCCGCCAGGTGCTGGCGCTCGGCTGCGTCTGCGCCGAAACTGGTCAGCAGCTGCTCGACCGCCGTACGCAGCAGCTCGGCGCGCGAGACAGCGATGGTAGAGTGATATGCCACCCCGCGCGTGCTGTGGCGGCTCATCGTGTGCGACGTGCGGGTGAGCAGCCCCTTCTCGGTGAGCCGCACCATGGTGGTCATCACCGTGGTGTAAGCCACGTCGCGATCAGCACCAAGCGTCTCGTAGACGTGCTTGACGGTGATGGGGCCGGCGTGCGCCCAGACAATGCGCATGATGGCGTGTTCGAGCGGCCCGAGCGCGGTCGCTTGTGGGAGAGTCAGCATGATGTAGCTCCAATGGAATGCAACGATGGCCTACGACAGAGTAGAGCAACCCCGCGAACCAGCGCAGCACCAATAGGAGCGAACGGGCGCGACAACGCCCCCAGCCGAAGCCAGGGGCGCGGATTCTCTCTCTCCTCATCCCATAACACGCCAGCGGCCTGCTGGTTACGGGCAGCTCCAGCCGCGGCCAGTGGTGCCCAGGCGCGCGGCGGTTAGGCGCCGCGCTCGCCCGCAATGATTGCGGCTGGGACGCCCTGCAATTGACGCACGACATGGGTGAGGAGATTCCCATGGAGGGTGAATCGGATGGGCGGATCGGGCAGACACGGGCCAGTCATATGAAACTCCCTGCCCGGTCGTAGGTGTGCGTCGACGAGCACAAACAATACCTGCGCCGCCGCGCTCGTTGTCGTACACTCAATCTGCATTCCCCGCTCCTTGGCGTGGCCACGTTCGCTGTGGTCGCGTGCAGCGGAGCAAGAAACGCGCCGCCCGCAAGCTACGAGTGGCGCGGTGGTAGGGCTCGTTGTTCTGCGCGAGCACGGAGCGGGCAGCAGGTGCGCTTTCCCCGCTCAGCGGGCGAGCAGCAGCAATGCCACCGCGACGAGACTGACCCCGATATATTGCGCGGGCGTCAAGATTTCGCGCAGCACAAAAAACCCAAGCGCATTCGCCAGTAAGACCGAGATCGCGCTCAGGACGCCCGTTGCTCGACCAAGCGCGATGGTACTCAGCCCGTAGAGTTGGCCGAGCGTCGCAACGGTACGCAGCGTGCTATAGCCAAGAAACCACCAGGAAAGAAATGTTTCCGGGCGAAAGCCGTGCTGCGCCATCACCGAGCGTGCCCAGAGATCGCTGCCGGTAAAACAGACCTGGCTCGCAAGCAATATGAGGATCGGCAACGGAAGCATGCACCCCTCCTCTGTGGTATCTTCGCTTTGGTCGCGTGGGATGCGGTCATTCTATCACGCGACCCATCGGCTGCGATGTACGCGGCACTGCCGAGAGAGGGGTGAGGAGAGGTTACTAACGGGTAGCAGAACTCCGGCGTCGTCATGTCACCGCGGCGCACCAAGCAGCACTGCCAGCGCCGCGGCCCGGTCGCCCCGATCGGCGCCGATTTGCCCCGCTAGCGCCTCAATGGTGCCCGCCAGCAGCGCGCCAGACGACCTATAGCGCGCCGTGTAGACCCAGGGCATCTTGCGGCCCGCGTGCAGCTCGCGCGTCAGCAGGCCCTGCGCGTACAGCCGCGCGAGCGTGGTGGTCAGCGTGGTGGCCGCGATTTTGCGCTGCTCTCGCAGTGCGGCGAGGACATCCCCGCTGGTCTGCGGGCCGTGCGCCCAGAAGCATTCCATCACGGCGAGTTCGAGGGACCCGATGAGGCTGGCAGCGATGTTGGGCATACTGTGTTCTCCGTGGTGTGTCCAAACGTCTACCACAGCGTATAGCAACGCGGCGACCCAGCTGGGCACCATAACGCCGGCGGAATTTCACGCCCGTGCTTTTCTTTTACCACCTATCAAATGCAGTGTGCTAGAATGGCACCAACGAAAACCGGCCCTGCTTGTCAACGCGGAAGCCGGCTTCCGTGTATGTATTTGTGGTGCGCGTAGGCGCGTTGCTCTTGTCGCACCTCCACCGAGGGCGGTCAAGGCACGCCGCGCCTTGTTGGAGGGGCTATGGCGACTGACGGGGCTCTGGCGAAACGGAACCACCTTGAGCAGCTCCTTACGGCAAAAGTCGACCGTCTGAAGGAGTTAGAGGTTCAGGAGGCGCAGTACGGTAGTGACTGTCCGCCCCACATCACGACCGAGGCGCGACGCCTACGTCAGGAAATGCTGGGTGTGCGGGCGCAGCTTGAACTGCTCACAATGGCAAACACTTCGTCGGTACGCCATGATCGGATTGCAGTGCCGGTTCGGCCGGCTGTGGTAGTGGTGGAACGCCATGTTGATCTCCTTTGGATTTTCCGGCGCGCGGTTGCACAAACGGTCGGCGACGCATGGGATGTCGTCGCATTGGCCACGGGGACCGATGCGTGTGCCCAGATCGAACTGCGGCCTGTACCGCTGATCATTGTGGCAGAAAAGCTGATCGATATGGAAGGCAGCAAGGTTGTGGCGATCATCAAGGAGCGCTCACCACGGACACGAATTGTGCTGACCTCCAACGATCCGACCCTGGCAAGCGAGGCATTCGCTTGGCGCTCCGGTGTGAACTACTATCTGAAGAAGCCCTTCGCGCTGGACGATATTATGACGATCGTGCGCGAGACACTGACATAGTTCAAATGCCGAGGTGCTGCCCCACCCACTTGGCTTGGGCGGGAACGTACATCGTCAAGGCTGCTATTCAATCGACCAATTGAGGCTATCTATGACCTCGACGAACTTGCTGCTGCCCGTCACGAGCGCGCCCGCGCTGGCTTCATGCTGACACGGAGCCGCACGACTACCCAGCGCTCAATACTGCTGAGGGCCTGACGTGATGCTGGTGGCCGAGCCAGGTGGGACAGTTATCGACGTACGGAGTGATACAGGTGAATCAGCCACAGGATGAATCGCCGTTTGTCTGGCTCTGGCAGGAGATCGAGCGGCGCTTTGGGATCGCAGCGGCAACGTCACTGCGCGCAGGCTACATCGCACAGCAGCGCCAGTTCGAGCGACGCAAGCGGCTCGATCGCTTTCGTGACCAGATCGAGACATTGCAGTCGCAGATCGCCAATGCTGAAGCGCGTGGCGACCAAAAAGAAGCGCGCAGGTATCGACGACAGCTTGAACACCGCCAAGCAGTGCTGGCCACAGATGAACAGGCCGAGCACGCGACGGATACGTCAGCAGCCGTACAGCCGCTCGCCTTCGCGCCTGGCCAAGCTGTGGTCTGGCTCAGTCGCACGCTCGGCATCTACGGCTCACACCTGGTGCATGAGCGCACTGTCACGCCCGAAGCCGCAGAAGTAATGCGGGTGAGTGTGCAGCGAGTGCAGATACGTACCCGGCCTGCGCGCGGCGCGGGTCGGCTCGTCTGGGTGCAAGCAACGTCGCTGGTCGACCAACCAACCTGGGAGGCAATGATCGCTGCCGGCACCGTCCAGGATGCCTATCAACGAGTTGGCAGGGACGTTGGTAGCGAGCCGACCACATAGGGCGAGAAGAAGCTGAAGTTAGCATCGGAACCACCAACATGAACATAGCGCTTGGTAGGTGGATGGCCACAGTTGCCAATCGTCGAGCGCGGCGCGTTGGTGAGGACTCGGTGCAGGCGCTCACGTGGGTGCAGGAGTGGGTGGATACGAAGCAGGGTGCCTATCGCGCGCTAGGTTCGCCCTATGGTGACAATGACGACGGCCTACTGCGCTGGCTTGAGGAGCGCAATCCGTTTCCACCCGATAGCGCGCCCGCCTAGGCCGAGACGAAGACACCATCTGTGTTAGATGCGCATTCGTAAGCGAGGCACCCGTGGCCGCCAAAACGATTCTGATTGTCGACGATGATCTCCAGCTTGCCCGGCTCCTTGAAGTGGTGTTTGCCGAGGCTGGGTATAGAACAATCGTCGCGAAGGACGGCGCGGCAGCATTCGTTGAATTGGAGATCGCCCATCCCGATCTCATTCTTGTTGACGTGTTCATGCCAGTGATCGATGGAACCACGTTCGGTCGCATCGTGCGCGCAAATCCAGCGACACGCGACACGCCCATCATTGTGATGAGCGGGACGGCCAGTCTCGATCAGGTGCTTCCGATCTCGATTGCTGGCTTTCTGGCAAAGCCATTCGATACCGATGTGCTGCTGCGCCTGGTTGCGGCCGTGATTGGGTGGCCCGCCGCTGCCGAGGAAGGGCACGAATGATCTCACTCACGGAGCTGATGGGCGCAATGACCCTGCATATGATGCACGAACGCGACTGGACCATGAAAGAAGCGGTCGCGTGGGTCAAGGTGCGCATTGCCGAGGCACGCGCAGAGTACCGCCAGGCTGGTGCGCCGCTCGGTGATACCGACGAGGGCTTCGTCGTCTGGCTGGCACCCAGGCATCAACCGCCGACTGCCTGAGCGGATCAGCTCACGGAGCATCCCGCTCAGCCGATCGAAGCACAACACCAGTGGTCACAATCTCGTACACGCCCTTCGCGCGCCAACGCACGAGGTGCCCATCCGAGGTGGCGAGATCGGTGCCGCCGTCCAGTGGTGCGCGTGGAGGAGTGTGCGTTCCGGGGTGCGCCGAGTCGCTATAGACGTAGAGGCTGTACTGCTGGCCATCATCCCCACGCGCAGTGATGATTCTCGTATACCGCTTCATAGATCCCTTCGTGTTCCTTGTCTGTGTCAGCCGCGCATCTTGATCGCACCGCGTAGAGATACCGCAGCTGAGCGCACAGAGATTCGGGTGTCAGCGCCCTGGATCCATCACCGGCGGACGCGCCCATCCTCAAGCGCCTGCGCAGACGCCAGGTAGCGTACGCCATGAACCGTGAGATCGTGGCTCAGCTCGCGCAAGGTGCTGAGCTGTGTCGCCGCGTCAGAGCCTGTGGCGATGCGCGCCAGTTCACGATAGGTCAGTATTCCGGCCTGCTTCAGCCGGCGTTTCGACTCGGAGCTGATATAGGCAATCCGTGAGAGATCGGTGCCCGCATCGGCTTCGGCGCGGCAGTGGTCGGCATATTCACACGTGATGCAGTGGTCGCAGACATGATAATGAGCATCGACGGCCGGCGTACTGAGGAGTGGCATGGCGCGGTTGCGCAGAAAATCGCTGACTGCCCGCCGATAGGGCTGCAATTCAAAGACCTCATCGCCCTTACGCGAGCGAATGATTGCTGTCTCGACATCAACCTGAATGTTCGTCATATTGGCCCACGCCAGCACATGCTCAAGGAGCAGCGAATAGTAGGCCTCTTGGATAAAATGGTCGTGGCGGGCAACCCGGCTGGCTTTGAAATCCCAGATCCGCAGGCAATACGGATCGCCGGGATGAGGTGGATCGATAATCTGTATCAGATCTGGGCGGGCCGGGCCCAGCTGGAGCGCGTCGGCATCCAGATCAAAGTGCGCGAGAAAGGCGCGCTCGGATTCCGGATCACTGGTGAGATTGATCGCGACCTGGGCGATGAAAGCCGGTAGGATGGGCGCGTGGAGAGTCGCCAGAAAAGTTTCAAGTGGCAGTTCCGTGACTTGAGTCCGACCGTTTTCAGTCACCTCGCCAGCGGAGACAAAGCGATCTTCGCCGACTGATGCAATGAGGTCACATACCTGGTTCAGCTCAAATTCGTCGCCGCCAGCCATGAGCAGACGAATAGCGGGACGACTGGCAGCACGTTCGCGTTTCGGCACATTCCAGCCAATACCAGCCTGGCCACGCAGCAGCGCGGGGACGGTTTGCCAGCGAAACAGGCGATCGCAGCGATGCTTCGTGTGTGCGGCGATTGCTGAGGCAGTCAGTCGGAATTTCTGTCGTTCAGATCCTGTAGGCATCGTACCTCAATCCTATCCTACCGAGGAATGGAGCACGGCTTGATAGCCGTGCGCGAGTGCTCGCACTGTCGATCGCGGCGTGAGCACCTGGACGTTCGCGTTGGGCCGCGCAATCCGCTGTCCATAGCCCGCAAAGCTCCAGGGGTACAGCGCATCGCCGCGCACCAGATAGGGAATCGCACCTGCATCCAAGACGACGAATGTGCCGTTCGGCAGCTGATCCAGCTGCTCAGAATAGGTCAGCTTGATCTTATCGCGCTGGTAATGATGATCGCTGATGCGCTCGCCGTGGAGGGTTGTGTCGATTGTGTCGACGAGCGGCGCTGTACTACCAGCAAGCGCAGGATTGGCAGCCGCCCAGTGCGCGCGGAATGCGGTGAAGCGTTCGCGCTGACACTCGGCGCAGGGCCGGTGGCCGGCGGCGAGCGCGGTGGCCTCGTCGAGAAAGAACAGCGCGGTGTAGTGGCCAGGCGGCATCGGCGTCCGTTTACGCCCCTTGAAGTCGAGCACACAGATGATCCAGCGTCGACCCTGGTACTGGCGCAGCGGGTGGTCCGTGGTATCGTGTAGGCAGCCGCGGTTGCCCATCAATGTACCGCGCGCGGGCGTCGCGATGATCTGGCCGAACGGGTTAACGCGATTTTGATAGGCCATAACATCTCGATGACGTGTGCGTTACGCGAATAGCTTGGATTGGGTGCGGCTCAAAAATTGTCATGTTGCCGAAGACCAGAAAACTATCCTGCGCGCGTGAGACCGCGACATTCAGCATATTCACACCTTGGTCGAAGAAAAAGTTCCCCGGCGACTATAGACTGGCGAAAAAATAACAATGGGCCGCTCAGCCCCTTGGAGCGTGTGAATGGTGCCCGCGGTTAACCGTGGCAGACGGTGCCGCTGAAGCGCAGCTCGGACCTGCTCCGCTTGCCGAGCAAACGGCGTGACGATGCCAACGATCTCTTGGATCGACACTCCATAATGTTGTTCCAACGTCTGGCGTTGCTCGGCGAGCCACTGCACAATCGCCTCGGCTTCGAGTTTGTTCTCGCGGCTCCCCCGCACAGCAGTGCAGGTGCCCGGAATGTGGGCATACCCCATCGGCAGCAGCGGTAGATCATCTTCCAGTTCGCGTTTCGGTTCGAGATCGTTGTCGTACGCGAGTTCGTTGCAATAGGCAATGATCTGCGGCAGGCAGCGACGATGCTCCACCAGCATCATGCCGCGCATACGGCGGCTCCTTTGATAGTAACTTGCACGCTGAGCTGCGACCATTAACGAGCCCTGGGTCGCGCTCAGCCCAGCATCACGGAATGCTGTCTGCTGATCTACCGCCTGAGCCACACCATAGCGTTTCAGATTGCCAGCATCTACTGGCCTCGTTAAGGCATAGACTGGTTCAATCTGCAGTGTGTCGCCAACAATGACCGCTTTCTTCGCGAGGGCGAGCGTCGCGCCGACAACATCGGCCGGAACCTGACCAGCCTCATCGACAATCAACAGGTCGATATACTCGTAGAGCGGATGGGACTCACGATTCTCCCAGCTGGAAAAGAAGCGCGGCGTCATGAAGAGCGTTGAGACAAAGCACGGGGTTATTTTGGCGTAGCGGCGCCAGCGTCGCTCCTGCTGCTGCTGTGGCCGCAGCCCATGGCGACCGGTCGATAGCACCTGCTGTGCCTCGACAAGCCAGCGCGCTTCCCAATAATGGGTGGCCAGGCAGAACGCATCGTAGCGCAGCTTGGTATCGAACAAGGTCTCGGGCTGAACATCCCTCGCGTCCGCGTTCTGACCGGTGTACCACTGGTCCCAGGCATGCTCAAGGTCGTGCAGCCGCTGTTTGGTCTGTGCTATCTCTTCGCGTTGCTGAACTGCGCTCGCCTTCTGTTGCGCCAGGATATCTGCGCGCTGTTCAAGCGCGCGGTTCACCGCCTTGTCGTCGTAGCTTGATGGACTCGGGATGTCGCGCTGCTGATCGACATAGGCTCGGTTAGCTTTCGCGATTTGTTTGCGTTGGAATCCGAGGCGCGCGAGCCAGGGGCGTTTCTGGCGTTGCTGTTTCCAGCCATCGGCAACCTGCCCATGACGGAGGATCGCCGCCTCGATTTCAGCGAGTTGGTCTTGGCAGGCGTCCAACGCAATGTCGATCCCACCCTGTTGGCTGAAGCGCTCTGCAACTCGCTCGCGTGTTTTGCATAGGTCACCCCACAGCGATATTCCCGTTGTCATAGCCTTCACGGTGCCGGTCAGGCGCTGTTGGAGCAGTGTGACTGCCGTTTCGAGATTCGATGTGCGCTGCTGAAGCGCCGAAGCGAAGCGATCTAAAAAGAAGCCGGTCGCTTGCTGTAGGTAGGCTGGTGTTTCGAGTCCAGCGAAAAAGCCAGTATTATCCCGCTCGCTCAGTGTTAACACGGTTTGCCACTGCTTGTCTGCGGGCAGTTCGCGATGGGCCGATACACAGTAAAGGCCGTAGCTGGTAACGTTTGGCAGCCAACGACTGGACAATGGGGTCGGCTTGGAGGCCACCTTACCGAAGCTATCGATAATATTCGTGACGGCCTGGTTGTTCGTCGAAGCCGCGACAATAACCGGCGGCTCCGCGCCTCGTATGGCCGCGTCGACCCACAATGTTGCGACAATGCTCTGGATCAGCGTCGTCTTGCCCGTTCCTGGCGGCCCATTGATGGCCAGCAACTCGCCGTTGGTGAGCGACAGGAAGTGGTGCATCGTCTCCCGCTGTGACGAGGAGAGCGCAAAGTCGGCGGTCATTTGCCCAAGGTGTTGAGCTGCCGCCTTGCGCTGTGCATCCTCGCCCATAAGCGGTCGTAAGGGAGCGGGGCTGATCGCTGCATACGATTGCAGCAGCGCAGGGTATTGGCGATCCTGAACCAGTCGATCGTACAGCCGAATGACGTGCTGCCGACTGCCTTGAATCGTATCGGCGGGAATGATATAGGCAGCGTCGCTCGCGAGCGCATACCCATCAATGGCGCATGTTTCGACGGATAGACCGGTGACCTCCGCGAGCATTGAGCAGCAGTATGCCCAGTACGGCGCCCAGCCTGCGTCGCCTGGCGGGAGCTGGTGGCTCGCTAAGAAACGATCGCGCGCACTGACCGCGCCGAGCACCTTTTTCGGGTGCTCGGTCGGATCGAGCACATCCCTGGCGATCCAGGGCGTCACGTCGTCGGGTGGGGACAGTTCGCCGTTCGGGGCCAGTCGAGCAGGGACCCACAGTGGTGCAATCGTCTGATCACCAGCGGGTGAGGGTTGACCATGAGCTAGGACCTGATGGGCAACAACTGGGCAGAGGATGACATTGAGCGCCTCTGCTGCGGCTGGTCCATAAGGTATGGTCTTGCCGACGGATTGCTGTGGCTGGTCGGTGGTTAGGGTGGCAAACACCTCGGGGCGAATGCGGCCCTGAGCGAGGTCTGCTGGCCGAACGCGCGGCGCTTGCGCGAGCCGTTTGAAGTCAATGCTCATACGATCGGGTAACGCTGCAACACAGGCTGGAGCTGGATTTGCCACAACCGGGCACATCGATGTTTACTGAGCGGTATGACCACATACATGCTCCCACCGATGCGCCCGGAGTTGGTAGTATGCCCCAAGTCCGATTGTGGCGCAAGCGACCGGATTGACGTCCATGCGCACAAGAAGCGGCAGTATATCTGCCATGCCTGCGGAAAAACCTTTGCCGAAACTACCGGCACCCTGCGCTACGACCTCAAGCATCCGGCCTGGTTGGTCGTGCTGGTGTTGACCGTGCTGGCCTACGGCTGTCCTGTCCCCGCGATTGTCATGGCGTTTGGTTTGGATGAACGCACCGTCGCCGACTGGCAATTGAAAGCGGGCCAGCATGCTAAACAAGTCCAGACCGAAGTCGTTTGTAACAGTACCGTGAACCTTGGCCAAGTGCCAGCTGATGAGTTGTATACCAAACCTCAGGCCGGAGCGATCTGGATTGCCACAGCGCTGACGGTCTTTTCGCGCTTGTGGTTGTGGGGCGCGATAGGGTGGGAGCGCGATGAGCACCTGATCACTCCCGTGATCCAGCAAGTGCGGGCGGCGGCGAAGTGGGGCAAGCGATCTTGTGGGCAGTCGATGGCTTTCGTGCCTATCCCAAGGCGATCCTCACGACCTTTCGCGATCCACTCGATACTGGGAAACCGGGGCGGCCGCGCCTGGTGGTGTGGGATGATCTGCATATCGTCCAGGTTGTAAAACAGCGGGTCGGGAAGCGACTGATCAGCGTCACTCGACGCGTGGCCTACGGCTGCCTGGAGCGGGCGGAGGAGGTGATGCAGGCAAGCCAAGTCCTGCTCGGTACGATCAACACCGCCTATATCGAACGGCTGAATGCAACATTGCGCACTTGGCTGCCAGCCCTGGTGCGGCGCACGCGTACCCCATCGGGCGCACGAGAACGATTGGAGGCGGCACTGTTTTGGACTGGCTGGGTGTACAATTTCTGTCATGTGCATGCCACACTGGAGGGTACTCCGGCCATGGCCGCTGATCTGACTGATCACGTCTGGTCGATTGACCAGTTAATTCGCTACCGTTGTCGTCGGGAGTAACTCCAGCCTATCGTGCGGCGTTACCGCCAGTGGGCAGTCAACAAGGTACTCCCGATCATTGGCTCTACTCCAGTCGGCAAAGTCACCGCTGAGCAGGCACAACATCTTGTCGGCACACTCGTTGAAAAAGGGCTTGCTCCGAACTCTATTCAGTCCGTTGTCGCCGCTATGCACGATGCGTTTGCTCAGGCACTCAAGTGGCGCATCGTGAAATTCAACCCATTCACTGGTCTGCAGCTCCCGAAGGTCGAGAAGACACGTCCGTTGTGCGTTGACCCTGCGCAGGCACTGGCGTTCGTCGAAGTCATCCGTCCGCACCGCCTGTTCCCAGCGCTGATGATGATGTTGTCGCTCGGGCTGCGACGTGGCGAGGTCTGTGGTCTGCGTCGAAACACGGATGTTGACCTGGGGCGCGGTATCGTGCGGGTTGATGGGACACTCCAGTACCTCAAGCGTGAAATTCACTGGGGATCACCGAAGTCCACAGAAAGTCGCCGCACACTACGCCTGCCGTCTTTCCTACAGGCAATACTTATCGCCCACTACGCGGCACAGGACGAGCTGCGCGCCAAGGTAGGCGAGAAATGGAAGAATGCCCCTACATATTCACAACCCTCGACGGAGCGCCGCTGAACCCGAACATTCTCTATGTCGTCCTCAAAGATCTGACAGCGGGAACCGAGTTCTCAGACATGCACCCGCACGCCTTACGCCACAGCTGTGTCGCATTCCTGATTGCACAAAACGTTCACGCGAAAGTCATCAGCCAGATCCTGGGCCACGTCAACATCGGGATTACGATGAACCTCTACGGCCACCTCTTCCCCACTCAGCTGAACGCCGCGATCGACGATCTTGGCGACTTCCTGACCGGCTCCGAAACCCTCCCCGAGAACTAGGCTACACTTAGGCTACACTTGCTTCCAATGAACGACCCTTGTACGGCACTGGGATGCGCTGTACAAGGGTCGATTAACTTACTAATATGATAGACTAACTGAAGAATTGTGTCAAGGGCCTGAGTAACGAGTAACAAGTGACGAGTAATGAGTCATGTCACTTTCCGACTCATCACTACATCACTCGTCACTAGCTGATGTGATATACTTCTCAATCTCAGTCCTGGCCTGCATTCAGCGTTGAATAGACCAGCCTGGCGTTGCTGCCGCGCCACACAAGAATATACCTAGTGCATAATCAAGCAACCTTTTCGGGCATGGTCAAATGAGCTTCGGGCGTACATCCATAATAGGCGTAGACGCGCGACTCCAGCTCGTCGGCACTCAACAGCCGATCGGGCTCCGAGAC
>Ga0137375_10003138_pt1 | contig 19679 bp, 10 predicted proteins | sample SagtaG_24_FD_104936 | JGI IMG/M metagenome (GOLD analysis project Ga0137375, IMG submission 104936) | Vadose zone soil microbial communities from Sagehorn Ranch, Mendocino, California, USA - Sage1_R_113_16 metaG | ecosystem: Environmental > Terrestrial > Soil > Vadose zone | place: USA...
CGCCGCGCTTCCAGGGCGAGAACTTCGAGCGGAACCTCCGGCTCGTCGACCGGATCCGCGAGATCGCCGCCGAGAAGGGGGTGAAGGCTTCCCAGCTCGCGCTCGCCTGGGTCCTCGCGCAGGGCAAGGACGTCGTCCCGATCCCGGGGACGACCACCCGCGCCCACCTCGAGGAGAACGTCGCCGCGGCGGCGATCGTCCTGTCGAAGGAGGAGCTCGAGAGGATCGAGAAGGTGGCGCCGAGGGGGGCGGCGGCGGGGGAGAGGTACCCTGCTGCGACCATGGCGACCGTGAACAGATAGAACGGATTCGACGTGGTCGTTTCGGGGATCCACGGGGACCTCAGATATCGGCCAAGTCCCGGATTTCGCTGGTCCCACCTCGGCGGGGTAGAATTCCGCAGTCTTGGCCGAGGTGAAGAACACGACCTCCGTCCCTCCTTCCGCAGCCGGAACGAGGAGCGGGGCGGGCTTCGAGCTGCGCCTCGAGCGCGGCGGCGCCTACGTCCGCCTCGCCGATCAGGCGATCGCGCCGGGGGTCCGCCTCGAGTCGCTGACCCTGCAGGTCCCGGACGTGAAGTTCCCGTTCGACGTCGGCCTGGGCGCTGGGCAGTTCCGCCACCGGCTCGCCGACCTCGCCGAGCTCGCGATCGCGGTAGAGCCCTCCGCCGCCGACGCGGCGATCGCCGGCGCGGGGCTCGCGGCGTTCGGCATCGAGGACCTCCGGCTGGCGCTGCGCGACGGCTTCGTCGAGATCGCTGGGCGGCTCTCCGGCGGCCCGCCGTTCACGCTCGAGGCGGGGCTCCTGCCCGCCGGCGATCAGGGTGTGGCGCTCCTGTTCCACTCGCCGCGGGTCCTCGGCCCGGCGCCCCTCCCCGGCGCGGCGCTGCCGCACGTCGCGCGCGCCGTGCTCGACGCGATCGGGCCGGAGGCGCTCCCACGCGAGCCGGTCGGGCCGCTCCTGCGGCGCGTGCTCGCCCCGCGCGGCTGGAAGCTTCCCCGCGGCGGCGAGATCCGGCTCTCGCAGGCCGCGGTCGCCGACGGGTTCGTGCGCCTCGCGTGGGACCGCGGCGCCTCCACCCCCGCGGTCACGTCCGGCGACCCCGACCTCCTCGCGGCGGACGAGGGCGGCCGCACGTTCCGCGACGCGGAGGCGTTCCTCGCCCGCGGCGACCACGCCGGGGCGCGCGAGCGCTATCTCGCCGCCGGCCCGGCGGCCACCGCGCACCCCTTCGCAGCCGAGCGGCTCCTGTCGCTCCTCTCGCACGACGAGCGGTTCCACGACGAAGCGCTCGATCTCGCCGGCGAGTGGCTGTCGCGGCGCCCGGGGTTCGCCCCGGCCCTCGCCGCCGACGCCGCGATCCGCGTCGCGCGCGGCGAGCAGGCTCGGGCGGCGCGGGCGTTCGCCACGCTCGCCGCGAGCGCGGCCGCGCGCGGCCGGCACTTCCTCGCCCTCGCCGCGGCCGAGGCGGCGTTCGCGCTTCCCGGCGCCTCCCCCGAGGAGGCGCTCCGCGCGATCGAGGTGGTCCTCCAGATCCGCCGCGACCACGTGCCCGCGCTCCGCGCCCTCCGCGCCCTCGCGCGGACGTCCGGCGATCGCGAGGCGCTGCTGCGCGCGAACCGCCGGCTCGTCGCCTACGATCCCGATCCCGGCTCGAAGGCGCGCGCCCATGCGGAGCTCGGCGAGCTGCTCCTCGACGCGGACCCGCCCGGCGCGCGACTGCACCTCGACCAGGCGCTGCGACTCGCGCCCGAGGACGCGGACGCGCTGTCGGCGCTGTCGCGCGCCTGCGCCGCCGCCGGCGAGCCGCTCCGCGCGGTCCGCGCGCTCGACCGGCTGAAGGACCTCCTCCTCGCCCGCGGCGAGCGGCCCCGCGCCGCGCGCACCGCCTTCGAGGCCGGCGAGCTCTGGGAGGGGCCGCTCGCCCACGCGGAGAACGCGCTCCTCCGATTCCGGGAGGCGGCGGACCTCTCCCCCTCCGCCGAGACCCACGCCCGCGCGGCGCGCGCCGCGGAGCAGGCGGGCCAGTGGGCCGAGGCGGCCGACCAGCACGCCGCCGTCCTCGCCGCGCTCGATCCCTCCTCGCCCGGCGCCGCCGAGCTCGCGGTCCGGACGCGCGTCGCGCTCGCGGACGTCGCGGAGGGTCGGCTCGGGGACGCCGCCGGCGCGGCCGCGCACCTCGGGCGCGCGGCGGCGCTCGCCCCCGCGGACGCGCCGCTGCTCCGCCGCCTCGTCGCGCTCGAGCGCCGGCTCGGGCGGGGCGCCGAGCTCGTCGTCGCGCTCGACCGCCTCGCGGCGCTCGAGCCGGAGCCGGCGGCGCGCGCGACGGTGCTCTCCGAGGCGGGCGAGGCGGCGCTCGCGCTCGGGCTCGCGGGCGATGCGCGCGCGCGCTTCACCGCCGCGGTCGCCGCCGACGCCGGCTGCCGCGCTGCGCTCCTGGGGCTGTCGCACCTCGCGCGGACGCGCGGGGACGCCGTCGCCGAGCGCGACGCGCTCGAGCGCCTCCTGCCGCTCACCGCGCCCGGCGCGGAGGCCGCAGACGTCCTCGACCTGCTCGCCGGCGCGCGCGACCGCTCGGGCGAGCTCGCCGGGGCGATCGCTGCGGCCCAGGCGGCGCGCGCGGCGGCGCCGACCCCCGCGCGTCTCGAGGCGGCCCTCGCCCTCGCGCGCCGTGCCGGCGATCCCGTCGCTCTCGCCGCGCTCCTCGGCGAGCGAGCGCGCGCGGCGGCGACCGCCGGCGACGCGGCGGGCGCGACCGAGGGCTGGCTCGAGCGGGCGCGGCTCCTCGCGGTGGCGAGCCCCGCGCAGGCGCTCGCGGCGCTCGCCGAGGCCCGCGCGATCTCGCCCGGCCACGCGCCGGTGCTCCGCGTCCAGGCCGACCTCGCCGAGAGGACGGGGGACCCGCGCCTCGCGCTCGGGTGCTTGCGCGCGCTGCTCGCAGGCGGCCCCGACGATGCCCCGGCGCTCGAGGTCCGCGCGGCGCGGGCCGCGCTCGAGGCGGGCGAGGTCCCGGCCGCGAAGGAGCACGCGGAGCGCGCGCTCGCCCGCGGCGTCGCCGGCGCCGGCGAGCTGCTCGACGAGGTGCTCGAGCGGACGGGCGACGATGCCGCCCGCGCCGACATCCTCTCGCGCCTCGGGCGCCACCTCGAGGCGGCGCGCCTCCTCGAGCGGCACGGCGACGGCGCCCGCGCCCGCGCCGCGCTCGAGCGCGCCGCGGAGGACCCCGCCACCGCCGCGCCCGCGCTGCAGCGCCTCGCCGACCTGCGCCTCGCCGACGACGACCGAGCCGGGGCCGCCGCGGCGCTGCTCGCGCTCGCCCGCCTCGGGACGGGGCGCGAGGCGGCGCGGCTCGCGCTGCGCGCCCACGCGGCCGGGCGCGACCCCGCCGCGCTCGACGCCGCGATCGAGAAGGACGCGACCTTCGCGCCCGCGCGCGCGCGGCGCGCCGCGCTGCGCGGGGGCGAGGACCCGCAGGGCGGGCTCCTCGACGCGGAGGCCGCGCTCACGGGCGACGGGCTGCCCGACGACGAGCGGCGGGAGCTGCTCGCGCTCGCGGCGCGGCTCGCCGCGGCCGCGGGCGACGGGGCCGCCGCGCGCCGGCACCTCGCCGCTTACTGCGAGGCGACGCCGGACGACGACGCCGCGCTCTCCCGGCTCGCCGCGCTCCACCGCGCCGTCGGCGCCACGGGCGACCTCGCGCGGGTCCTCGAGCGCCGCCTCGAGCTCACCGCGGGGGCGGAGGGAGCCCGGGTCCGCATCGAGCTCTCGGATCTCGTCGCGGAGCGCGAACCCGCGCGCGCCGCGCGGCTCGCGCTCGATGCGCTCGAGCAGGACGCCGGGAGCGCCGCAGCACTCCGCGCAGTCACGAGCGCGCCGCGCGCCGCCCACGTGCCGCCGGCGGCGCGGGCGGCGTTGCTCGCGCGGCTCGCCGCGGACGCGAGCGCGACCCCCGCCGAGGCCGCCACCGCGCTCGGCGCCCGCGCCAGCCTGCTCTCGGAGACCGGCGACCTCGCCGCCGCGCGCGCCGCCCTCCGCGACGCGGCGCGGCTCGCGGAGCTGCCCGACGCGCTCCTCGAGCTGCGGGCGCGGCTCGCGGCGGACGCCGGCGACCCGGTCGAGGCCGCGGGCGCGCTCCTCGAGCGTGCGCGCCGCGCGGAGGCCCGGGGCGAGCCGCAGGCCGGCGAGCGGCTCGCCGAGGCCGGGCTCCAGGCGATCGCCGCCGGCGTCGGAGGCGGCGAGGAGGCGCTGCGCGCGGCGCTCGCGCTCGGCCCCGGGCGGGAGACGGCGCGCCTCGCGCTCGAGGCGCTCGTCCGGCTCGCGCGCGAGCGGAACGACGCCCGCGCCGAGCGCGAGACGCTCGCCGCGCTCGTCCCGCTCCTCCCGACCGGCGCGCGGCCCGCGGCGCTCCTGCGGCTCTCTGCCCTCGCGCTCGAGGCGCAGGACGTGCCGCTCGCCCGCGCGAGCGCGGACGAGGCCCGCACCCTCGCGCCCCGCGAGCTCGCGGCGGTGGACGCGTGCCGCGCCGCCGCCCTCGCCGCGGGCGATCTCGGCGCCGTCGCGGCCCTCCTCGCCGACGCGGCCGCGCTCGACCCCGCCGGCGCCGGCGTGCGCCTGCTCGATCGCGCGCGGCTCCTCGCCGCCCTCCAGCGCGCCGAGGAGGCCGACGACGCGTACGGCGCCGCGCTCGCGGCGCTCCCACCCGACCGCGCGCTCGCCGACGAGCAGGCGCGGGCACGGCGCGACGCGCTCCCCGCCCGCTCCCCCGCCGCGCCGGTCGAGGCGTTCGCCCTTCGCGCCCCGGATCCGCGCGAGGCGGCGTCCGCGCTCCGCGCCGCGGCGGCGCTCGCGCTCTCCGCGGGAGACGCGGGGACGGCGCTCCGCTGCGCGCGCGCCGCCTTCGCGCGGACCGAATCCGAGCCGGGGTTCGCGGGCCCCCTCCTCGCGCGCCTCCTCTACACGATGGGGAGCCTCGCCGAGGCCCTCGTGATGCACCGCCGGCTCCTCGACGCCGGGGTCGCCGAGGTGGCGCCGGACGACGCCGTCGCGCTCTGCCGGCAGGCGGCGGATCTGGCGGAGACCGAGGGCGACCGCGCGCTCGCGCTCCGCGCGATCGACGAGCACCTCCGCCTGCGGCCCCAGGAGATCGAGGCGGCGGTCGCGCGGTTCGAGCTCGACCCGGACCGCGCCGGCGCCGTGCGCGCCCTCGCCGACGCCGCCGAGGCCTGCCGCTCGAACCGGCGCCGCGCGCTCGCGCTCGCGCGCGCCGCGGAGGGCGCGCTCACCGACCTGCAGGACCGCGACCTCGCCGACTCCCTGTTCGCGCGAGCCCGCCGCGACGCGGAGCGTGCCCCCGCGCTCGGCCTGGAGGTCGCGCGCCGGCGCGCGGAGGCGATCCGCGCAGCCGAGGGGGCGTCGCCGGCGTTCCTCGACGCGCTCCGCGACGCGAGCGCCGCTGCGCTCGCCGCCGGCGAGCGCGGCGCGGCGATGGACCTCCTCGAGGAGGCGATCGCACGGGCGCGCGAGCGCGGTCTCTTCGGCGACGCCGCCCGCGACCTCCTCGCGCTCGACGCGCTCGCGGCGGCGGAGGGCGACTTCGCCGAGTCCGGCGCGCGCCTGCGCGCCGCGGGGGCGCTCTTCCGCGAGGCCGGCGATCTCGCCGCCGCCGCCGACACGCTCCGGCGCGCCTACGGCGCGAACCCGGACTCCGAGGAGACGGCGCGCCAGCTCGAGGACGCGCTGCGCGCCGGCGGGGCGGACGCCGCCCCGGGGCTCCTCGAGCTGCTCTCGGACCGCGCCGCGCGCGCGCGCCCGGGGGCGGAGCGGGCCGCCGCCCTCGTCCGGCTCGCCGACGCACACACGCAGGCCCGCGCCCGAGGTCGGGCCGAGGCCGCGCTCCGGGACGCGCTCGCGGACGCGCCGGGCGACCCCGCGGCGGAGGACCGGCTCCTCGCCCTCCTCGCCGAGACCCGCCGCACCGGCGAGCGCGCGCGACTCCTGCTCGAGCGCTCCGCTCGTCTTCCCGAAGGCGACGCCCGGACGGAGCTCCGCCGCGAGGCAGCCCGGGCGCTCGCGACGTCGGCGGACGCGGGCGAGCGCGAGCTCGCCGCCGAGGCCTGGCGCGCCGTCGCCGCGAGCCGCCCCGCCGACCTCGAGGCGGCGCGCGCCGCCGCCGGCCTCCTGCTCGGGATCGGGCGGCGATCGGACGCGCTCCCGCACCTCGCCGCGCTCGTGGCGGCGGACCCGGACGACGACTCCGCGGCGGCGGAGCTCGCGCTCGCCTACGCCGATCGGCCGCTCGAGCGCGCCGAGCTCTTCCTGTCGCGGGCGGCGCGCGTCGCGGGCGAGGCGCGCGGGGCGCGCCTGCGAGAGGCGGCGGGCGCCTTCTACGACGCGGGGGACGAGGACCGCGCCCGCGCCGCCCTCCGCGACGCGTTCGAGGCATGGCCCGCTGACGGCGCCGCGTTCGCGGAGGCGCTCCGCGATGCCTCCGCCTACCCCGACCGGCTCGACGCGGTCCTCTCGGCTCGCGCCTGCGCCGTCCCGGAGGAGGCCGCCTCGTGCCACCGCACGCGCGCCGACGTCCTCCACGCGACCGGGCGGACCGAGGACGCGATCGCGGCGTACGAGGCGGCGCTCGCGGGTGCCCCCGACGACACGGCCGTACGCGCCGCGCTCGCGGCGTGCCTCGCGGAGGCCCGCGGCGACAACGCGGCCGCCCCGCTCGACCGCGACCTCGTGGCGCGGGCCGACGCGTCGCCCGGCGCCCTGCCCGGCGCGGTCGAGGCGCCGACCCGCTTCCGGATCGGCCTCGCGCTCTCCTTCGCCGGCAACGTCGTCGAGGCGGTCCCGCACCTCGAGCGGGCGCTCGCGCTCGCGCCGTTCGACACGCACGCCGGGCTCGCCTGGTCCGCCCTCGCCCAGGGGCACGCAGCCTCCGGAGACGCCGCCGGCGCGCTCGCCGCCGCGCGCGCGCGGGTCGAGCGCGCCTCGGCGCTCGGGCTCGAGGAGGAGAAGCGCGCCGCGCTCGAGGCGGAGGCGGAGCTCGCGTCCGGGCTCGGCCTGCCATCCGCGCTCGGACCCTCGGCGCTCGAGATCGGCGCCGCCGAGCCCGAGGCGGCGATCGACCTCGACGCCTCGGCGCTGCCCGATGCGCCCGAGCAGGCCGCCGAGGCCGAGGCCGCGGCGGACGCCCCGGCGCCCGAGGACGCCGCGTCGCAGGACGAGGATCCCGCGGCCCTCGCCGCCGCCTGGATCGCCTCGGCCGACGCGCTCCTGCGCTCCGACGCGCCCGCAGACGACGTCCGCGCCGCGCTCGACATGGCGTGCGAGGCGGACCCCGACTCGCCCGAGCCCTGGTGCGCGTGCGCGCGGATCGAGGCGGCGCTCGGGGACCCGCTCGCGGCCGCGCGCGCCCACCTCTCGGCCTCGATCCGGGGAGAGGGCGACGACGCCGCGGCTTCCGCGCTCGAGGCGGCGCGCCTCTTCGAGGACGGCGAGCGCCACGGCGACGCGACGCGCGCCTACCGCGCCGCGCTCCACGCCCGGCCCGGCATCGTGCCTGATCGCGTCCTCCTCGCCGGAGAGGCGCTCGCCGCCGGCGACCCCGAGGCCGCCTCGCACCTCCTCGCCGCCGTCGATCCGGCGTCGCTCCCGCAGCAGACGCGAGCCGGGCACGCCCGCAAGCACGCGCGCGCGCTCGATGCCGCTGGCCTCGCGGACGAGGCGGAGCGGGCCTGGTCGGAGCTGCTCGCCGCGTCGGTGGCCGACGACGAGGCGTTCGGACGCGCTGCGGCGCTCGCCGAGGGGCGCGGCGGCGTGGACGGCTGGTTCGCCGCCGCCGCAGCGCGCGACCTCGCCCTCGCCGCGGCGGGCGATGCCGTCCGGCGGACGGAGCTCGGGCTCGAGCGCGCCCGCCGCCTCGCCGACGCCGGGCGCATCGAGGCGGCCCGCGTCGAGCTCCTAGCACTCGTCGAGCTCGATCCGGCGAACGGTGCGGTCCACGAGGCGCTCGACGCGCTCGACGCCCGCCGCGACGACTGGTCGGCCGCGGCCGCGGCGGTCGCGTCCGGCGCGGCGCAGGCGCTCGAGGGCGCCGAGGGCGCGGCGCTCTACCTGCGCGCCGCCCGGATCCTGCACGAGCGCGCCGGCGACTCGGCGGGGGCGATGGGCGCGCTGCGGGCCGCGCTCGCGCGCGCGCGGTCATCCGACTCTCCTGAAGGGCGGCAGACGGCGGAGGAGGCCGAGGCGCTGCTCGGAGCGCTCGGCGCTCCCGCGCTCACGCCCGCCGCGGAAGCGCCGGCCCCGTCGCGCCGGCCGATCGCGGCGCCGGAGGGTGATCCGATCGCAGCGCTGCTCGAGGGTCAGGCGGCGGCGGCCGGCGGTGCGGACCGTGCGGCGCTCCTCGAGCGGCTCGCGAGCCACCGGGATCGGAACGGCGACCGCGCCGGCGCGATCGAGGCGCTCCTGTCGGCGCTCGAGGCGGATCCGGCCCGCGACGCGACCTTCTCCTGGCTCGCCGCCCTGTCCGGCGGCGACGAGGAGATCCTCGCGCGCGCCGAGCATGCACGCCACCCTGCGGCGGCAATCCCCGCGCCGACCGCGTGGGAGCCGATCGCAGCGCAGGCGGCTCCCAGCGAGGACGCGCCGGCGCCGGATCCCTCGACCGAGGAGCCCTTCGCGTTCGACGCCCCGGCTGAGCCGGACGCGTCGGAGGAGCCGGCCTCCGAGCGGATCGCCTTCGCCGGCGCGGAGGACGACGCCGCTCCACCGGACGGCGGGGCCGCGACCGAAGAGCCGTTCGCATTCGACGCCCCCGCGGAGCCGGACGCGGCCCAGGAGCCCGTGTCCGAGCGGATCGCCTTCGCCGGCGCGGAGGACGAGGCGGCTCCGCTCCCCCACGGCGCGGCCGCGGCCGCGGCCGAGGAGCCGTTCGCGTTCGCCGGCGAGGAGCCGCCGCCGTCCGACGACCCTCTCCCCGCGACCGAGGAGCCGTTCGCCTTCGACGCTCCCCTCGCCTTCGAAGGCGGAGACGCGCGCGAGGGCGCCGGCGCGGCGGAGGCCGCGGCCGAGCCGTTCGCCTTCGACGGCGAGCCGGAGCCGGGTGCTCCGGCGGCGAGCGTCGAGGAGCCCTTCGCGTTCGACGCACCCGCGGAGGCGTACGCCGCGGTCGAGGAACCGCCGCCGCAGCCATCGCCGCCAGCTCCGGAGGCGCCGCCGCCGGAACCCCAGGCCGGGACGACGTCCGGGACCCCGCCGCTCGCGTTCGGCGCGGAGCCACCGCCTGCCGACCCGCCCGCTCCCGCCGAGACACCGACCCAGCCGCTCGCGACGCCCGACCCACAGGAGCTCGCGCGCGACGGCCGCGCGCGCATGCAGCAGGGGGACAGCGCGGGCGCATACGAGCGGCTCTCGCTCGCGCTCGCCCGCGAGCCGTCCGATCTCACCATCGCGCGCGATCTGTCGCGCGTCGCAGAGAAGCTCGCGCTCCATGACGAGTACGTGCAGCTCGGCGAGGTCTGCGCCGACGCGATCGCGGCGTACGACCCGCTCGCCGCCGCGGCGCGGTACCGGCACTTCGCCGAGGTGCTGCGGGACAAGGTCGGCCAACCCGAGCGCGCCGCGGTGATGCTCGAGAAGGCGCTCGCGCTCGTCCCGGACGACCCGGACACCCGCCGCGCGCTCATCGCGGTCTGGGCGGACCACCCCGACACCTCGCCGCGTGCGCTCGACGCCTGGCTCGACCTCGCGCGGAACGACCCGTCGGACGCCGAGGCGCTCGCGGCGGTGGCGGCGCTGTGCGAGCGGGTGGCGCGGACGACCGGCGGCGAGCCGGCGCGTCTCGCCGAGCGCGGGCGGCTCGCCGCGTCCATCGCCGCGTTCGTCTCGCCGGCGCACGCGGCGCCGCCACCTGGCAAGCTCGCCGCGGAGGTGCCGGTGGAGCTCCGGACGCGGGTCGCCGCGCCGGGCGCGACCGGCCCGCTCGCGCGCCTCGTCCGGCTCCTCGCGCCGTGGCTCGAGAGCCTCTTCCCGGCGGATGTGCGCCGCCGCGGCGCCTCGCCGGAGGACCGGCTCGATCCGGCGCGCGCGCCCGCCGTCGCCGCCGCGCTCGATGGCGCCTTGCGGGCCCTCTGGGCGCGGCCCTACGTCGCGTTCCTGACCGGCCGCCCGGGCGTCGAGGCGTCGCTCGAGAACACCCAGCCGCCGTCGCTCGTCATGGGCGCGGGGGTCGCGGTCCTCGACGACTTCGCCCTCTCGTTCCTCGCCGCGCGCACCCTCGACCTGCTCGACCACGGCTGGGCGCTCGTCGGGAAGTTCGCGCCGCGCGACGTCGGCATCCTGCTCGAGCTCGCCTGCCGGTTCGCCGGCGGGGCGCCGCCGTCGATGGGCCTCCCGGCGGAGCGCGCCGGCGCGTTCCTCGCGGTGCTCGAGTCCCAGGTGCCGCCCGCCGCGCGGGCCTCGGCCCGCGACCTCGGCGCCGCGGCGTCCCAGGAGCTCGCCGAGACCGACCCGCGCGCCTTCGCGGCGGCGCTCCGCCGGACCGCGAACCGGGTCGCGCTCCTCTACTCGGGCGACCCCGGGGCCGCGCTCCGCACGCTCGCGCTCCTCGACCGGCGGCTCGAGGCCGGCGCGATGGACCCGGTCCAGGCGCTCGCGCTCCCCGACCTCCGCGACATCGCGCTCTTCGCGCTCTCGGATCCGTTCCTCGAGCTTCGCGCCGCGGTGCTGGGTTAGATTCGGCCATCGGAGGCGGGATGCGGCGGCGGCGCGCGGTGGTGCTCCTCTCGGGCGGGCTCGACTCCTCGACCTGCCTCGCCGTGGCGCAGGCGGCGGGGTACGACGTCCACGCGCTCTCGGTGGACTACGGCCAGCGTCACCGGGGCGAGCTCGCGCGCGCGAGCCGGATCGCCCGCGCGCTCGGGGCGAAGGACCACCGGACCGTGAAGGTGGATCTGTCGGCGTTCGGCGGGTCCGCCCTCACCGACCGCACCATCGCCGTCCCGAAGGGGCGCAGCCCGCAGCGCATGTCGCGAGAGATCCCGGTGACGTACGTCCCGGCCCGCAACACGGTGCTGCTCGCGCTCGCGCTCGCGCACGCCGAGACCGTCGGCGCCGAGGACATCTTCGTCGGCGTGAACGCGATCGACTACTCGGGGTACCCGGACTGCCGTCCGGAGTTCCTGCGGGCGTTCGAGAAGGTCGCGCGGCTCGCGACGAAGGCGGGCGTCTCCGGACGGCCGCTGCGCATCCGGGCGCCGCTCCTCCGCCTCTCGAAGGCCGGCATCGTCCGGCTCGGCACCTCGCTCGGCGTCCCCTTCCGGATCACCCAGTCGTGCTACGACCCGGTCCGCGGGCGAGCGTGCGGTCGCTGCGACGCCTGTGTCCTCCGCCGAAAGGGATTTGCGGAGGCGGGCGTTCCGGATCCAACACTGTACGCGGGCCGCAAGGGGTGATGGATGGCGCAGATCAGGAAGACGTATCCCGGCAAGAGCGCGGGCGAGATCTACTCCAAGGTGGACGAGGTGATGGAGCGGATCGCCGAGAAGCTCTCGCTCGACTACGTGAAGGACGGGGGCGCGAAGACGGGCAAGGTCTCGAAGCTCGGGATCTCCGGCTCGTACCTCGTGAAGGAAGGAGAGGTCACGGTCGACCTCAAGTTTCCGATGCTCGTCCCGGGCTCGATGCGCCAGAAGGTGCAGGACGACATCGAGCGGAAGCTGGACGGCCTCTTCCCCTAGTTCACCTCAGTCGATCGGCACGACGATCGCCCCCGCGCGCTCGTTGAGCCGCTCCACCGCCGCATAGATCGCCTGGAGCGGCGAGTCCCCCGCGCCCGTCGCGGACTTGGCCCCGGCGCGACGGCGCTTCGCCGACGGCCCCGCCACGATCCGCACCCCGGCGCGACCGCTCATCGCGTCGGGCCAGACGCGAACCTGCATGCCGGCGCGGTAGAGCGCGAGCAGCACGCGCCCCATCTCTGCGGCGACCCGTTCTTCGGTGTAGGTCATTTTTGAGTCCGCGCGCGTTCGTTCCGGGCGACGCCTTGCCATGGCGGCATCCTCCTCGTTCGCGTTCGCGCTGCCGCATCCTATCGGGGGCGTCCGACAGCGCCACTTTCCGGCCCACACTCGCTCTTCCGAGGGACGGGAAATCCGGAGAGCCCCACCCGAGCCGCGGCGCGACCGGCCGGGCGCCCTTGACCGAGCGGACCGCCGGCATACTTTTCGGGTGCATGCCCGCGCGCTGGGGGAGCTTCGCAGTCGGGATGGGGCTCATCGTCGCCCCACTCGTCCTCGGCTACGCAGCGGCGAGCGCGATCCTGCACGACGTTGCGGTCGGGATGCTCGTGTGTGTCGCGAGCCTCGCCGCCCTCGAGTGGCCGCGGGCCCGGTTCGCGATGGCGCTCCCGGCGATCTGGCTCGTCGCCGCGGGCCGGGCGTCGGGAGACGGGCGCGCCGCCGCGGCGGAGCTGTCGGCGGGCGCGCTCCTCCTCGCGCTCGCCCTCGTCCCGAGCGCGCGCCGGGTCCCGCGCGCGCTCCCTCCGCTCGCGCACCCTCCGGGCCGCGCCGGCGTGCGCGCCTGACGGCCCGACCGCGCGCGCGAGGCCGCGCTCCGCGGCGAGCGGGCTGTAGAATGTCGCGGTGATCTCGCTCGCCTGGGCTGCGCTCCTCGCCGCCGCGCCCACGCCGGCGCTCGTGGACGTCGGCCGCGCGCTCCCCGACGCCGTGATCGACCTCCGCTACCGCACGCCGTCGAACTTCCTCGGGCGCGCGGTCTACCCCGAGAACGCGCGCTGCCTGCTCCTGCCCGTCGTCGCGGCGCGGCTCGGACGCGCGGCGGCGCGGCTCCGCGCGAGGGGGCTGCGCCTGCGGCTCTACGACTGCTACCGGCCGCTCGCGGTCCAGCGCGAGATGTGGCGCCTGTTCCCGCGCAAGGGATTCGTGGCCGACCCGGCGAAGGGGTCGAACCACAACCGCGGCGCCGCGGTGGACGTGGGGCTCGCGGCGCGGGACGGCTCGGAGATCGAGCTGCCGACCCCGTTCGACGCGTTCGAGCCGCGCGCGCGCGCGGACGCGACGGCGGGGGTCTCGAAGGCGGCGCGGCGGAACCGCGACCTCCTCCGCGCCGCGATGGAGGCGGCCGGGTTCCGCGTGAACCGCGTCGAGTGGTGGCACTACGACGCGCCGGAGGCCCGCGGCGCGCCCGTCCTCGACGTGGCGCTCGACAGATGACCGCGACCGCGAACGAGCGCGCCCTCGAGGCGCTCGCTCACCTCCCGCCCATGGCGCAGCTCGAGACCGCGCTCCGCCGGCTGCGCGGGGAGCCCGCGCCGCGCCTCGCCGCGCTCGCGGTGGGCACCGAGCGGGAGCCCGCGCCCGATCGGCTCGACGGAGCGGTCCTCGAGGCGCTCTGCGCGCGCGCGCTCGGCGGTGCGCGCGGGGCGGTCTTCACGCCGCCCGCCGAGGCCCGGCTCCTCGCAGCCTTCGGCCTCGCGCACGTCGCGGCGCGCCGCGGCGGCCCGCCCGCGGCGGACGCCGTCGCCTCGCTGCTCGCCGGCGCCCCCGACGCCCGGCTCTCCGCTGCGCTCGACGGCGCCCGCGTCGTGGACCCCGCCTGCGGCGGCGGCGCCCTCCTCGCGGCCGCGGAGCTCCTCGCCCGCGCGGTCGGCGCGCGCCTCCGGCTCGCCGGGCTCGACCTCGCGCCCCTCGCAGTGCGCGCGGCGCGCGAGCGGCTCCTCCTCCTCGGCGCGGACGCGACGGTGCGGCGCGCCGACGCCCTCGCGGCCCGCTGGCCGGAGGCCGACCTCGTCCTCGCGAACCCGCCCTTCCTCCGGCACGAGGCCATCCCCGCCGCCGAGAAGGTCGTCGCCGCGCGCGCGAGCGGCCTCTCGCGCCAGGCCGACCTCTCCGCCCACTTCGCCCGGGTGGCGCTGCGGAGCGCCCCGGTCGCCGCGCTCGTCTGGCCGCGCGCGCTCGACGTGTCGCGCTCGTCGGCGCCGCTCGTCGCCGACGCGCGGGCGCGTGGGGGGTTCGCGCTCCGGCTCCGCTCGCGCGCCGCCGGGAGCTTCGCCGCGTCGATTGACACGCTGCTTGCCGTCTGGGTCGAGGGCGGGGCCGACGGACCCTCCGCCTCCGCGGCCGTCCCGCTCGCCGCGCTCGCAGACGACGAGCTCGCCGCCCTCGCGCGCGGGACCTCGACCGTTCGCCTCGCGCTCGCGCGCGGCGCGCGGGCGTCGCCGCGAGGCGCCGTCCGGCTCGGAGACGCCTGCGACGTCCGCTTCGGGACGAAGACCGGCTGCAACGCCTTCTTCCACCTGCGTCCGGCCGGTCCGGGCCGGTTCGCGTCCGCGCTCCTGGGCGAGGTCCCGCTCGCGCCGGACGACGTCGTCCCGCTCATCGCCTCGCTCAAGGAGGCGCGCGCGCCGGAGCGCGCCGAGCCCGCTCGGGTCCTCTTCCGGCCTCGGCGCCCCTCCGCCGCCGCGCTCCGCTACCTCGCCGCGGGTGAGGCCGCCGGGGTCCACCTGCGCCCGACCTGCGCCGGCCGCGCGACATGGTGGCGGCTCTCGCCCGGGCGCGGGCCCGCTCCGGTGCTCTACCCGGCGAAGGTCGGCGCCCGCGCGTTCGCGTTCCTGAACGAGGGAGGGCTCTGGGAAGACAAGAAGTGGCACGTCGTCTTCCCGCGCGCGGCGCCCGCGTGGCAGGTCGCGCTCGTCCTCTCCGCGACGCCGGTCCGGCTCGCGATCGACGAGGGGGCGCGGCAGCTCACCGGCGCGCAGGCGATCGCGGACGTCGACTGCCGTGTCCTCGCGGCGGCGCCGTTCCCTTCGCCGGCGGCGCTCCTGGGGATCGCGGGCGCGCTTGCGGCGCTGCGGCCCGCGCTCGCCCGCGACGAGGTCACGACGGATCTGCGCGCCACGCTCGACCGCGCTGGGCAGCGCGAGCTCGACCTCGCCGTCGGGCACGCGCTCGGGCTCGGCGCGCGGGACGTCTCGCACGCGCGCGCCGCGCTCCTCGAGCGCGTGCTCTCGCGGACGGCGCACGGCGCGGCGGTGCGGGCGGCGATCGCGGGGTGACTGACCCAGAGCCTGCTGCGGCCGCCGGCCGCATCTCTTCACCGGGTGCGGGGACTACGCGCCGGTCTTCGTCGCGGCGTTCGCCGGCGGTGGTGGCTCGGGGTCCCCGCCCTCGCGCGCGAGACACTCGGGGCAGCTCCCGACGAGCTCGTGGTGGTGGGCCTCGAGCCGAAAGCCGTACCGGCCGGCCACCTCGCGCTGCAAGATCTCGAACGCCTCGAAGCCGAACTCGACCACCTTCCCGCAGCGCGTGCAGATGAGGTGGTCGTGGTGGTCCTGGCCGTAGGTCGTCTCGTAGCTCTTCACGTCGCCGGCGATGATCGCCGGCTGGAGGATGCCGGCCTCCGCGAGGAGCGGCAGCGTCCGGTACACCGTCGCCTTCGAGCCGCGGATGCCGCGCGCCTTGAGGTCAGCGATCAGGTCCTCGATGGGATAGTGGCCCCGCCGGGCGAGCGCGGCCTCCACGATGGCGGCGCGGGCCTCGGTGAGTCGGAGGTCCTTCGTCGCGAGAAAGCGCTCGAACCGCTCCAGCGCCTCGTGCGTGCGGCCATCCGTCGCAGGCCCTGTGGGAACCTGTCTCACAGCAACACACGCTACCGGGCGAGTGGTCGCACGTCAATGGGGGGGCGAAATGCGGCCACTCGCCGGACGGTTATGTTGGCGCTGGGTGGCCTGGACGCTCTCCCCGCGCCCGCCGCGCCGGTTTCCGGTAAAGGAAGCATCCCGTGACGACGTTCCGCCGCTGCCGCGCGATCCCGCTCCTCTCCTTCGCCCTGCTCCTCGCCGCTGCCCCGATGCCGCGGTCCGCCGCGCGCGCCGCCGACGCTGCGCGCCCGACCGACGCCGCCGGGCGCGAGCTCGACGCCGCGCTGCGCGCGATCGTCGCGGCCGCCCCGCTCGCCGGGGCGCGCGCGGGCATCTTCGTCGCGGACGTCGAGAGCGGACAGGTGCTCTTCGCGCGCGACCCCGACGTGCTCCTCAACCCCGCGTCGAACGTGAAGCTCGTCACGTCCGCGGCGGCGCTCGCGCGGCTCGGCCCGGACTTCCACTTCGACACCGAGTTCTACGTGGACGCGGGGTCCGCGGGGTCGGCGAGCGCGCGGACGCTGCACGTGCGCGGCAAGGGAGATCCGTCGCTCGTCACCGAGCGGCTGTGGGCGATCGCCGGCGACCTCGTCCACCTCGGGCTCAAGCGGCTCGGAGACGTCGTGGTGGACGAGTCGTACTTCGACGGCGAGCGGCACGGCCCCGGCTTCGACCAGGAGACGGGCGACAAGAGCTACCTCGCGCCGACCGGCGCCGCCTCGCTCAACTGGAACACCGTCGCGGTCCACGTCGCGCCGGGCGAGCGGCGCGGCGCGAAGGCGCGCGTCGAGCTCGAGCCCGCGAGCGATCTGTTCGACCTCGACGTCCGCGCGACCACCGTCGCGCCCGGCGCGCGCCGCCGCCTCACCGTCTCCTCCGTCCGAGCCGGCGCGCGGCAGCGGATCATCGTGGAGGGGCGGATCCCGCAGGGAAGCCGCGTGCAGGCGGTGTGGCGGCGGATCGACGAGCCCGGGCTCTACCTCGGCCAGACGCTCCGGCGCCTCCTCGAGCTGCGCGGCGTGAAGATCGCCGGCCGGGTCCGCACCGGCGCGGTCCCGGAGGGCGCGCGGCTCGTCCACGTCGCGCAGTCCGATTCGCTCGGCGAGATCGTGCGCCGGCTCAACAAGACCTCGAACAACTTCGTCGCCGAGCAGCTCCTCGAGACGATGGGGGCGCAGGCGAAGGGCGCGCCCGGCAGCTGGGCGAAGGGGGTCGAGGCGGTGGAGGCGTTCCTCGCCGACGTCGGCGTCCCGCGCGGCGCGTACGTGATGAAGAACGGCTCGGGGCTGAACGACACGAACCGCTTCAGCGCGCGGCAGCTCGTGACGCTGCTCCGCGCGATGTGGGGGCGCTTCCCGCTGCACGCCGAGTACCTCGTGTCGCTCCCCGTCGCCGGCCGCGACGGCACCATCCGGTGGCGCATGGAGGGGAGCGAGGCGGAGGGACGCCTGCGCGCGAAGACCGGGACGCTCGAGAACGTGACGAGCCTGTCCGGCTACGTGGAGAACGCAGCGCACAGGACCCTCGCCTTCGCGATCCTCGTGAACGACTTCCCAGGCCGGACCGCCTCAGCCGTCCGCTCGGTGGACGCGATCGGGACCGCGCTCGCGGCGAGCGGCGGCGCCCCGGGCGCGCTCGGCGAGGCGGTCGCGCTCGCGAAGAGCGCCGGGGTCGCGACCTCCGCCGTCCTCGCGGGAGACCTCGCCGGCCCCGTGAAGACCTACTACGCGCTCGGACGCGCCGGCGATCCCAGGAACCTCCCCTTCCTCCGCACCGCGCTCCGCTCCGAAAAGGACCCGGCGCTCCGGCTCGCGATCGCCGAGTGCATCTACCTCTCCGACCCGGACGGCGAGACCTCGCGCCGCACGTTCGTCGAGGCGGTGCCGCCGGATCCGCAGGCGCTCGCGCGGCTGTGGGCCGCGACCGCCGCGGCCGGGGCGCCCAGCACGGAGCTGCCCGTCCTGCCGTCGCTCGGCGATCTCGCCGCGGACGCGAACGCGGATGCGCTCGCGCGGCTCGTCGAGCTCGCGCCGGCCGCCGCGCTCGACGGCGCGCTCGCGCGCACGCTGTCCGAGGTCGTCGCCGAGGTCGCCGCGGTGGCGGCCGAGGAGCTCGTCCACGCGTTCCGGGCGGCGTCGCCCGCGGCGCAGGAGGCGGCGGTCGGCGCGCTCGGCGCCGGGCTCGCGCGCTCCGAGGAGCGCGAGCACCCGTTCGCCGTCGCGCTGCGCGAGATCGCGGGCCGGAGCGACGAGCAGGGCGCCTTCGCGCGCGCGCTCCAGCCGCGCCTGGCCGCGGCGGTCAGCGCCGGCACCGCCGCGCGCGCGGCGCCCTCGCTCGTCCCCGCCTCGGGGGCGCTGCCCGCCCGCCCGCCGGGCGGCCGCTAGCGTCCGCGTCGTTTTGTCCTCACCCCGGCGCGCTGCGGCGCGCTAGCATCGCGCGGCGACCTTGCACTCTAGCAAGATCGCTATATGAGGCTGCGCGCAGCGCCGCCTCTCCGGAGGGACGCATGAGCTTTGCGAAGCTGGCGCTGTGCGCTGCGATCGCCGCATCTTCAGTCGCGGCGCGGGCGGAGGACGCCCGCATGAAGCCGTTCGTCCTCGCGAGCCGCGGGCCGGGCGAGCTCGAGCAGGCGGTCGAGGGCGCGAAGGCGAAGCTCGCCGCGGCCGGGTTCACCGTGGCGGGGAGCTACTCGCCGTACGCGGGCACCGTCGTCCTCGCGGTGACGAGCGACGAGCTCGCGGCCGCCGCCGCCCAGGCTCGCTTCGGCTCCTATGCGGCCGCGCAGCGCGTGACGGTCACGAAGGTCGGCGCGGAGACGCAGGTCGCGTACACGAACCCCGTCTACATGGCGGCCGCGTACCGCATGAAGGCCGACCTCTCGCCGCTCGCGGCGAAGCTTGCCAAGGCGCTCGGCGCGATGGAGGAGTTCGGGCCGCCGGAGGGCAAGCGCGCAAAGGACCTGAAGGGCTTCCACTACATGATCGGGATGCCGTACTTCGACGACGCGTGGAAGCTCGCCACCTTCCCCTCCCAGGCGGAGGCGCTCGCCGCCGTCGCGGCGGGGCTCGCGGCGGGGCGCGGCGGGACGAAGCAGGTGTACCGGATCTCCGTCTCGCCCGACGAGACGGTGTTCGGCGTGGGGCTCTCGGACGGCTGCGGCGGAGACGCGAACGTGATGAAGGAGATCGACGTCAAGCCGCTCAGGTCGTCCGCGCACCTCCCGTACGAGCTCATCGTCTCGAAGGGCGAGGTGTTCGCCCTCCACGCGAAGTTCCGGATCGCGGTGAACTTCCCCGACCTGTCGATGATGGGGGATCACAGCTTCATGCGAATCCGCTGCGCTCCCGACTCCATCGAGAAGGCGCTGAAGGCGGTCGCGGCGGCGCCCGCGAGGGCGGCGGTCGTGCCGGCTGCGGCGACGGTCCCCGCCGGGCCGAGCGGAAGCTAGAGCTGCGGCGGGCGCGTCGACCGTCGGCGCCGCAGGCGCTGCGGTCGGCGCAGTGCTCGAACGAGCCGCGGCCGCCGGCCGGAGACGCCGCGTTGCGCCGCTGGAACGAGCCGCTGCCGCCGCCCGGAGACGCCGCGTCGCGCTCCCGCGCCCGGCTACATCCTCTTCGTGCTCGGCAGGGCGTGAGACTGGGCAGCATTTCTCCCTCGCCCCCGCGAAGCGGGGGAGAGGGCCGGGGAGAGGGGGCGGGACGAGCCGCTGCCGCCGGCCAGGACGCCGCGTCGCGCTCCCGCGCCCGGCCACGTCCTCTTCGTGCTCGGCAGGGCGTGAGACTGGGCAGCATTCCTCCCTCGCCCCCGCGAAGCGGGGGAGAGGGCCGGGGAGAGGGGGCCGGACTGAGCCGCTGCCGCCGGCCAGGACGCCGCGTCGCCGCAGGCGCTCCGGCGCCAGCGCTGGCTCTCGTCGCGCGCGTACGAGCGCGGCCAGTCGGCCGCCTCCGCGATGCGGCACCGCGGCGCCTCGGCCGGCTTCGCTGCGGGGCTGCGGGTCTGCGAGCCCACCGCGACCACGACGCGC
>Ga0137375_10003141_pt1 | contig 19676 bp, 19 predicted proteins | sample SagtaG_24_FD_104936 | JGI IMG/M metagenome (GOLD analysis project Ga0137375, IMG submission 104936) | Vadose zone soil microbial communities from Sagehorn Ranch, Mendocino, California, USA - Sage1_R_113_16 metaG | ecosystem: Environmental > Terrestrial > Soil > Vadose zone | place: USA...
CTATCCGCTCGGCCCCGACGTGAAGCCGCCGCAGCACAACGAGGACCCGGGCCGCATCCGCTTCGAGCCGTTCTTCGTGAAGATGTACGGCGACTGCAAGAAGGGCGAGGTCACCAGGCGCCTCAAGCCGGTGGCATGGATGCCCAAGCGCGGCGGCGGCAGGCTCAGCGTCACCAGCGTGAACGGCGTCGACGCGCGGCTCGCCGCCGCGGTCAAGGATCTGGAGACGCTGCCGGCCGACCTGACCAAATATCTAGTTCCGTCGGCCGGAACCTACAATTGCCGCACCATCGCCAACACGTCGCGGCTGTCCGTCCATGCCTTCGCGGCCGCCGTCGACATCAACGACAAGCAGGCCGACTACTGGGAGTTCCTGAAGGACCGCACCGGCGCCTTCACCTGGCGCAACCGCGTGCCCGGCGCGATCGGCGAAATCTTCGAGCGCCACGGCTTCATCTGGGGCGCCAAGTGGTTCCACGTCGACAGCATGCACTTCGAATATCGGCCGGAATTGATCGCGCTGGCCAAGCAAGGCTGGCCCACGAAATAGCTCACGCGGAGCTCACGAACTTGTGCACGCGCGCGTTTGAACCGGGTTGAATTTGAAGGGCTCCGTACTACTTCTATGTAATAGGCGAGCCGGGCGATCCCCATCCCCCCGATGCCCCCGTCGCCCGGTAAAAAAAGCCTGGCGGAACCCCAAGCGGCGCAAGCCGACTTGGGGTTCTCCTTTTTGGGCACTCAGTTGGACGCGGCGCCGCGGCGGCTCAGCAGGAACACCGCCTGCTCGCCCAGCAGGTTCCAGAACCACCACGGCGCATTGAGCCGCAGCGGCCGGCCCCAGGCATTGAGCGCCACCGCCCTTTCGATCTTGGCGCCGGTGACATCGCAGAGATGGCGGAAGTCCTTGATCGAGCAGAAGTGGATGTTGGGTGAATCCCACCAGCTATAGGGCAGATTGTCGGTCTGCGGCATGTGGCCTCCGAAGCCGACCTGCAATCGGATCCGCCAGTGCCCGAAATTCGGAAATGAGACGATCCCGTGCCGGCCGATGCGCAGCATGTGCTCGAGTACGATGCGTGGCTGCCGCGTCGCCTGCAGGGTCTGCGACAGGATGACATAGTCGAAGGCGTCGTCGGGATAATCGGCGAGGTCGGTATCGGCGTCGCCCTGGATCACCGCCAACCCCTTGGCCACCCCTTCGTTGACGCCTTCGCGCGAGAGCTCGACGCCGCGCCCGTCGACGTTGCGCGTCTCGGCGAGGAGCCGCAGCAGCTCGCCGTCGCCGCAGCCGACGTCGAGCACCTTGGCACCGTGCTCGACCATGTCGGCGACCGCGAGCAGATCGACGCGCGCGCCACCCGGCCCGCGCGCCGCCTCCGCCATGGTCAGGTCATGTTTGAGCCGCTTGAGCATCCGCCTGTTCTAATCCATTTCGGCCCGACCGTCGCGCGTCAGGCCCGGACCTCGTCATAGGTCGTCCCAAAGGCGTCCTGCTCGATCCGATAGAAGTGGTCCGAGCCGAGCGCCGTCGTCCCGATATAGTCGCCCGGATTGACCACCATCTCCTCCCCCCAGGGCGGCACGAAGGTCGCGCGCGGTCCCTCGTACCGGCAGGCGTGAACGAGGCCTTGCGCGCCATACTGGCGAAAGCCCTGCGCATCGGGCTCGCTGGCCGGCGGGCCGTACCGGTTGGCCAAAGTCTCCGGCGTTATCAGGTACTGCTCGCCTTTGACGCCACGCACCACATAGTCGCCGGCCTTGGCCGTATTGACGGTCTCGCGTTCGCCGTCGATCCGAGTCTCGATCACCTCGCCGGCCACCGCCGGGCGGATCACCACGTTCGCCTTCTTCCGGTACAGCCGGACCTTGTTGCTCTTCAGCGCCGCGTCGAACGCATCCTTGATGTTCATCGCGCCACCCTGCGGCCGCAGCGGCTACCGTCGCACGGGCTCGAGCCCGCGCGCCTTGGCAGCGCCTTCGAGGAAGCCGCGCACGATCGCGAACAGCTCCGGCTCGTCGAGCAGGAAGGCGTCATGCCCCTTGTCGGTGACGATCTCGGCGAACGACACGCGCGCGCCGCCGGCATTGAGCGCGTGCACGATGGCACGCGAGTCCGAGGTCGGAAACAGCCAGTCGGAGGTAAACGAGACCACGCAGAACCTCGTCGGCGTGTTGTTGAAAGCGCTCGCGAGCGCGCCGTCGTGATCCGCCGCGATGTCGAAGTAGTCCATCGCGCGGGTCAGGTAGAGATACGAATTGGCGTCGAAGCGCTCGACGAAGGTGATGCCCTGGTGGCGCAGATAGCTCTCCACCTGGAAATCGGCGTCGAAGGAGAACGTCGGATTGTCTCGGCCCTGGAAGCGGCGGCCGAACTTGCGATGCAGCGCGGCGTCGGACAGATAGGTGATGTGCGCGCCCATGCGCGCGACCGCGAGCCCGCGCCGCGGATTGGTGCCTTCGGCGAAATAGCGGCCCTGCCGCCAGTCCGGATCGGCCATGATCGCCTGGCGGCCGACCTCGTGGAAGGCGATGTTCTGCGCCGAGTGGCGGGTCGCGGCCGCGAGCGGCAGCGCCGAGAACACGCGCTCCGGATAGCTCACCGCCCATTGCAGCACCTGCATGCCGCCGAGCGATCCGCCGGCGACCGTGAACAGCGTGCCGATGCCGAGATGGTCGAGCAGCATGGCCTGCGCTCGCACCATGTCGCGCACGGTGATGACCGGGAAGTCGAGGCCCCAGGGCTTGCCGGTCTTCGGATTGATCGAGGCCGGCCCGGTGCTGCCCATGCAGCCGCCGATCACGTTCGCGCAGACCACGAAATAGCGGGCGGTGTCGATCGGCCGGCCGGGGCCCACCATGGTTTCCCACCAGCCCGCCTTGTGCGTCACCGGATGGATGTTGGCGACGTGCTGGTCGCCGGTCAGCGCATGGCAGATCAGCACGGCGTTGCTGCGCTCGGCGTTGAGCGTACCGTAGGTCTGATAGGCTATCTGGAACGGGCTGAGATCAACGCCGGCATCGAGCTTCAGCGGCTTGTCGGGGCCAAAACGCACCACCCGCGAATGCGGATGGTCCGCTTCGCGCGCGCGGTCGACCGGCTCAAGCGTGGCGCTGACCTCGTTCATCTGTCCCAGCGTAGCATAATTGACGCCTGTTGGGTGACGCATGTCCTTGACGGCGCCGGTATCCACTTCGCCGGGACATGCGCTAGGGGTCCACGGCGGACGGGGTTAGATAGGCTGGCTCCCGGGGAGTCAACGTTTTCTTTGCTTTCGCGCCGGCCGGCTCTTAGAACCGTGGCCCGGAATGCGATGCAGCATCGGTTAACGATGAGGCTCCGCGCCGCGTCCGGGATCCCTTGCTTGGTGCGCACCATGGCAAAGCCGAAACAGTCCGCCTCTAAGGCGCCGTCGCTTGCCGACCTGCGGCGCGAGATCGACCGCATCGACGAGACCATGCACGGCCTGCTAATGGAGCGCGGCGACATCATCGACCGGCTGATCGCCGTCAAGCAGACCCAGGAATCCGGCTCCGCCTTCCGGCCCGCCCGCGAGGCCGAGATGATGCGGCGGCTGGTCGAGCGCCACAAAGGCATCCTGCCGCTCGACACCGCCGAAGGCATCTGGCGCGTCATCATCTCGACCTTCACCTACGTGCAGGCGCCGTTCACGGTGCACGCCGACTTGTCGGCGGGCGATGCCCAAATGCGTGATTCGGCTCGATTCCATTTCGGCTTCACGGCGCCGTTCGTGGCGCACATGGGCGCCGCATCGGTGGTCGCCGCTGTCTCCGATTCCAAGGGCGATCTCGGGCTCGTCCCCGCCTTCGCGGTGGCGGGCGCCGGCGCCTGGTGGAACGCGCTCGAGTTCGATGCGGCCCCGAAGGTGATCGCGCGGCTCCCGTTCGTCGAGCGCGCCGACCATCCGGCAGCGCTGCCGCTGTTCGTGATCTCGCGCGCGGCCGCCGACGCCATGGTGCGCGAGGTCGAGGTCTGGAGCGTGCGCGTCGCCGGCTGGAGCGCAGCCGCCGCCAAGGTGGCCGGCAAGCTCGCCGACGTGATCGACGTTCCAGACCGGGCGTTCGATGGCGCCGCCCTCCTGGTCTCGGTCCCGCAGGGCGGCAGCATCACCGCCGTCACCGATGCGCTGGTCAAGGCCAAGGCCTCGGTGCGCGCCACGGCCCTCGTCGGCAGCCACGCGACCCGCTATAGGGTCTCCGCCGACCCTTCGTGAGATGCACCATGAGTGCCGACCGTCCACAGCCGCGACCCGGCGTGCTCGATATTGACCCCTATGTGCCGGGCAAAAGCGCGGCGCCGGGCGTGGCGCGCGTGTTCAAGCTCTCCTCGAACGAGACGCCGCTCGGGCCGAGCCCGAAGGCGGTCGCCGCCTACCGCGCGGTCGCCGACCACCTGCAGGACTATCCGGACGGCTCGGCGACCGCGCTGCGCGAGGCGATCGGACGTGCGTTCGGGCTCGACCCGGGCCGCATCATCTGCGGGGCGGGCTCGGACGACCTGCTCAACCTGATCGCCGACGCCTATCTGCGCGACGGCGACGAAGCGATCCACACCACGCACGGATTTCTCGTTTACCCGATCGCGACGCTCGGCTCGGGCGCCAAGCCGGTGGTCGCGCCGGAGAAGCACTACACCGCCGACGTCGACGCGATCCTCGCCAAGGTGAGCGCGCGCACCAAGGTGGTGTTCCTCGCCAATCCCAACAACCCGACCGGCACCTACGTGCCGTTCGACGAGGTCAAGCGGTTGCACAAGGGCCTGCCACCGCATGTCCTGCTGGTGCTCGACGCCGCCTATGCGGAATACGTGCGCCGCAACGACTACGAGGCCGGCATCGAGCTGGTCGCGACCTCCGAGAACGTCGTGATGTGCCGCACCTTCTCGAAGATCTATGGGCTGGCGGCGCTCCGGCTCGGCTGGCTCTATGGGCCGGCGCACGTGGTCGACGCCATCAACCGCATTCGCGGGCCGTTCAACGTGAATTCGGCCGCGATCGCGGCGGGCGTCGCGGCGATCGGCGACACCGCGCATATCGAGACCGCGCGCCAACACAACGAGACCTGGCTGGCCTGGCTGACGCGGGAAATCCGCAAGCTCGGCCTCGAGGTAACGCCGAGCATCGCGAATTTCGTGCTGATCCACTTCCCCGAAGCGAAGGGCCGGACCGCCGAAGACGCCGACGCATTTCTGACCAAGCGCCGTCTCATCCTGCGCCGGGTCAAGGCCTATCGCCTGCCCAACGCGCTGCGCATGAGCATCGGCAGCGAGGAAGCCAACAAGCTCGTGGTGGCGGCGTTGGCGGAGTTTTTGGGGAAGAAGACGTGACCGCGAAGGCGCCCCTGTTCAACCGCCTTGCCCTGATCGGCATGGGCCTCATCGGTTCATCGATCGCGCGCGCCGCGCGCGCTCAGGGCGTGGTGCGCTCGATCGTGGCGACGGCGCGGTCAGCTCCCACGCGGCGGCGCGTCACCGAGCTCGGCATCGCCGACCAGGTGATCGAGACCAACGCCGCCGCGGTCGAAGGTGCCGATCTCGTCATCGTGTGCATTCCGGTTGGTGCCTGTGGCGAGGTCGCCAAGGAAGTCGGCCTGCACCTGATGAAGGGCGCGACCATTTCCGACGTCGGCTCGGTCAAAGGCTCGGTCGTGCGCGACATGGCGCCCCATCTACCCGCGGGCATTCACTTCGTGCCCGCGCATCCGGTCGCCGGCACCGAGTATTCCGGGCCGGACGCGGGCTTCGCCGAACTGTTCGTCAACCGGTGGTGCATCCTCACGCCACCGGAGAACACCGATGGCGCGGCGGTCGACCGGCTCAAAGCATTTTGGAGCGAGCTCGGCGCCAACGTGGAGACCATGACGCCGGACCATCACGACCTGGTGCTGGCGGTGACGAGCCACTTGCCCCACCTCATCGCCTACACGATCGTCGGCACGGCCGACGAGCTCGCCCAAGTCACGCGCAAGGAGGTGCTGCAGTTCTCCGCCGGCGGCTTTCGCGACTTCACCCGCATTGCCGCTTCCGATCCGACCATGTGGCGCGACGTCTTCCTCGCCAACAAGGAGGCGGTGCTTGAAATGCTCGGCCGCTTCAACGAGGACGTATCGGCGCTGACGCGCGCCATCCGGCGCGGCGATGGCGAGGCGCTATTCAATCACTTCACCCGCACCCGCGCGATCCGCAAGGGGATCGTGGCGATCGGCCAGGACTCGCCGTCGCCCGACTTCGGCCGCCCGCATCCCGACCTGCCGCACGAGCCGCTGCCGCGACCCTATGCGGCCGAAGGCGAGTGAGGCCCGCGATGGGCAGGCGCCGGTGGATGATCCTGGGCGGCGCGGCGGGGCTGGCCGCGCTCGTGCTCGTCGTGCTGCTGCTCTGGGGCGCGCCGGAGACGCTGCTGGCGCAGGGCTGCCGGGAGCCTACGCCGCTGCGGTTCGAGGTCGCCAACAAGATCGTGCGCAGCGAACTCGGCTTCACCCAGGGACTCGAATTCCGCGACGGGGCGCTCTACGAGAGCACCGGCAAGATCGCCGGTACCACGCGGCTCAACGTCATCGCGCTCAACGGCCAGGTCAAGACGCTGACCGACCTCGGCACCACGGTGTTCGGCGAAGGCCTGACCATCCTCAACGACGAAATCTACCAGCTCACCTGGCAAGAGCATCAGGTCTTCGTCTACGATCTCGCCGCCAACCGCAAGCGCAGCATGCGCAATCCGCGCGAGGGCTGGGGCCTGACCAACGACGGGGCGAACCTGATCTTCAGCGACGGCAGCCCGTCGTTCTTCTACGCCGATCCCAAGACCTTCGCGATCCGCAAGACGGTCAGGATCAGGACCAACCGGCCGGGCAATATCGAAGGCTTGAACGAGCTCGAGCTGGTCGGCGGCCGGCTCTACGGCAACATCTTCCAGACCTGGAGCATTGTGCGCATCGATCCGGCGAGCGGATGCATCGACGGCATCGCGGACCTGCGCGGGCTCTGGGACCGGATGACCGCGGACGAGAAGGCGCAGATCAATTCCGACCGCGGCAATTTCGTCCTCAACGGCATCGCCCACGACGGCAACACCGGCCTGTTCTATCTGACCGGCAAGCGCTGGGGGGTCATCTTCAGCGGGCGCTTCACCGAAGCGCCACGCTGATGCAAGCACCAATCTTTCAACGTCATGCGCGGGCTTGACCCGCGCATCCATCCTTTTCGCAATATGGATTGCCGGGTCAAGCCCGGCAATGACGATCGATCAGTCAGACCACGTGGGAACGCTAGTACGCGCCCCAGTACGGCGGCACGCGGTAGAAGTTGTGGATCTCGATCTCCTGACTGCGGTCGCCCCAGTCGAACTCCTTGTCGGCCGCAAACGACGGCGCCCGCCGCAGCTCGTCTTCGTTAAGGTCAAGTTGGTAGGCGCCGAGCGTGCGATCGTATTTCAGCCGCGCCCACGGGATCGGCAGATGCTTCTGGCCCATGCCGAGAAAGCCGCCGAAGGTGAGCACCGCGTAGGCGACATTGCCGCTGAGCTTATCGATCATCACGCGTTGGATGGTGCCGACCTTGTTGCCGTCGGAGCGGCGCACCGGCGTGCCCTCCACCCGGTCGCTGGCGATCAAGGTATGTGGCTGGCGCGTCGAGGAATTTGGCTGCAATTCATTGGTCTGCATGGTCACCTCCCTGAGGTTGTCCGGGGAGGGAAACGCGCGGGAGGGGAACCTCGTTCCGCCAGCAGGCGTCAGAACAGCAGCGGTATCCGGCCGACCGGAAACGGCCCGAGCAGAACCTGGCCGTCGGCGAACCGCAGCGGCAGCGTGATCGCGGGCTTGCCTTCGAGCGTTGTCGCCTGACCCATCGCGCGCAGCCCGGCGATGATGCTGGGGCCGGCATTCTGGCGCGCGATCTGGCCGAGCCCCGGCATCAGACGGTCGAGCGCGTTGATGGTGGCGCCGACGCTGCCCTGCGACATGGCGCGGTCGAGATCGAGCGACCGCACGACGGTTTCGAGCCCGACGATCGTGACCTGGATCTGGCCGTCGAGACCGCCGCGCGCGGTGAGGCTCAGCGTGCCGGCACCGACCGCGATCGCATCGCCCTGCTGCACGCGCGCGCGGGTGAGCTCGATGCGGCCGCCGCGCGCCTGCAATTCCTTGAACCGCACCGGCCACGGCTTGGGCGAGAAATCCGCGAGCCCGCGCAGGGTGGCGATGATGTCGGCATCGACCGGCTGGACCGTGAACGCGTGCAGCTCCGGTGCCGTGGCGGCGAACAGGCGCAAGGCCAGCTCGATCACCGGATCACCGGTGGCCGAGCCCTCGATCATGCGCCCGTGCACCTCGATGCGGTCCGCCTTCAGCACGTTGGCAGGCGCCGCGCCGCCCGCGCGGTCGACGGTCGGACGATCGACCACGATCGATACGCGCTCAGGCGCCGCCGGCGTGCCGCGCACGCTCGATTGCCCGAGCGCCCAGTTGGCGATGTAGCTCGGCGGCTGCCCCGGCTCGGCGATGGTCATCGGGCCGCTGAACTCGCTGATCAGCAGCGTCGGCTGATAGACCTGCGACACGACCACGAGGTCGGACGCCTTGAGCGCGATCGGTGGATCGTCGCGGCGCAGCTCGATCCGCGGATCGGCGCAGCGCACCTCGATGCGGAACGGAAAGCCCGCGATCGTCTGCTTCTCGCAGGTGTAGATGCGCCCGACCTTGGCCTCGCGTTCGCGCCAGCCGTTGATGGTGGCCTCGGCCGCCGCCGCCGCGAAGTACCATAGGCCGGTCCACAGGATCGCGAGCCCGACCACGAATCCAAGCGGCACGAACACCGGCCACAGCCGGCGGCGCGGGGCAGGCCCGGGCTCGCGCATCGATCGTGCTCCTCGACCCGCTTTGCGCAGGGTTTCGGCCGTCCCCCGCGTTGTCGAAGCCGCTGAATGCGGCGTTTCCGAGGTTGCGACGGAGTCTTCTCTCGCGCCGCAACTTTGTCCATACCTACGCGCTTCGACAACGGCGCCTTTTCGTAGGACCCAGCATGACCCCGCCCGTTGACCCCGCCGCCGGAGACCTCTGGGTGTTCGGCTATGGCTCGCTGATGTGGCGGCCGGGCTTCGAGTTCCTGGAGCGGGTCGAGGCGCGGATGCTCGGCACCCACCGCGCGCTCTGCGTCTATTCCTTCGTGCATCGGGGCACGCCCGAGCGGCCCGGGCTGGTGTTCGGCCTCGACCGGGGCGGCACCTGCCGCGGCATCGCGTTTCGGGTGGCGGCGGCCAGGCGCGAGGAGACCATCGCCTATCTGCGCGCGCGCGAGCAGGTCACCATGGTCTACCGCGAGACCATGCGGCGCATCTGGCTCAAGGGCGAACCGGAGCGGCCGGTCTCCGCGCTCTGCTACGTGGTGGACCGCAGCCATCCGCAATATGCCGGGCGGCTCACGCTCGAGCAGCAACTGCATCACGTGCGGCAGGGCCACGGGAAGTCCGGCGCCAACCGCGACTATGTGGTCGCCACTGTCGCCTCGATGGAAGCGCTCGGGCTGCGCGAGAGTGACCTGCATCTGCTGGCGGAGCGACTCAAGGGCACCCACGAGGCCGCGGCGGTCGCGCCGTCAGCGTGAGGACGCGAGCGTGGCGAGCTTGACGCCGTTCTTCGCCAGCTCGCGCTCGCCTTCGGCGATGAGCCGCGCGGTCGCGATCTCGATCGTCTGCTGGAGCGTGTCGGCAAATACCTGCTTGTCGAGGCCCGGCGCGATCGGATCGAGCACCTCGACGATGATCGTGCCGGGATAACGGCGGAACGACCGGCGCGGCCAGAACAGCCCGGAATTGAGCGCGATCGGCAGGCAGGCGACCCCGGTCTCGGCATAGAGATGCACCACGCCGTATTTGTAGTTCGGCTCGGCGCCGGGGGCGCGCCGCGTGCCTTCCGGGAAGATGATGATCTGGCGGCTGCGGGCAAGCTCCTCGCGCACCCTGACGCTCAGCGCCGCCAGCGCCTGCGAACCCCTGCCGCGATCGACCGGGATCAGGCGCGCCTTCCAGGCATACCAGCCGAAGAACGGGATCCACTGCAACTCGCGCTTGAGGATGAAGGCTGGGTCGGCGAACAGCGGGAACAACGCGAAGGTCTCCCACATCGACTGGTGCTTGGAGGCGACCAGCAGCGCACCGGGCGGGATCTTGGCGAGGCCGCGCAGCTCGATCCGGATGCCGCAGACGACCCCCAGCAGCCAGAAATTCGTGCGCGCCCAGAAACGCACGACCGCGAGGATGGCGCCGCGCGGCATCAGCAGTGTGGGCAGCACCACGATCATCTGGACGAGCAGGTTCAGATAGAACAGCGCGTTGAAGACGATCGAGCGGACGAGCACGGACACGAGCGCAACCCGACTATGATGATCCCACTGGCGCTAGACCGGCTCGGTGCCGTGGGTCGGATAGAGCCGGATTCGCATCTGCGCGACGATATACTTCAAATATTCGGAAAGCAGCAGTCTCGTGGTCGCCCCGCTCTCCCACCACGGTTCCGACCGCAGCCGGTCGGAAATGACCGGAAATGGAATGAGCGTGACGTGGGGCAACTGGTGGGCGATCTCCGCCATCGCGCGCGGCATGTGGTAGTGCGACGTCACCACGATCAGCGAGTGGAAACCGCGGCGTTCGGCCCATCGCCTGATCTCGATCGCGTTGCCGAGCGTATTAAGCGAGCGGTCAAAATCGACGCAGCAGCGCACCCACCGCACGAATTCGGGATTGAGGCGCGAGATCTCCTCGAGGTTGGTGGACCGGTTGGCACCGCTGATGAGGAGGCGCTGTCCGCGCCGGTGCGCCAGGAGTTCGATTGCGTCGCTGATGCGCGAGGCGCCGCCGGTGAGCACGACGATGCCGTCGGCGTTGCGGGTGAGCGCGATCTCGTCCGCCGGCAACCGCCAGGTGAAGCACAGGAAGCCGAGCGTCAGGGCGAGCGGCACGCCCAGGCAGATGGCCGTGGTCGCCCAGCCAACGATGCGCAACAGCCGGCCCGCCGGGCGCGCCGGCTCTGCCACCCGCGCCACGTCGGGCGCCGCGTCATCCGTGTTCGAACCGACCGCCGCCATCGAGACCCACCCTGCGGGTATCATAGCGTAAATTCCGGCGGCCCGGTGGCGGGAACGCCGGAACAGCCGGAGCCCACCAATGGTTACTGAATGGTTTCCAGCGTGCGGTTGACGGTATGGCGCGAGGCCACCGCGGTCACCAGCGCAATCAGCGCGATCTGCCCCAGCACCGCGGCATAGCCGAGCAGCCCGATCGAGAAGGTGCCGAACAGGGCCGTGAACTGGTCGCCCACCGCGGTACCGAGGAAGCGGCGGCTCGCCAGCTCGATCAGGCCGAACAGCGCGATCGCGGCGCCGCCTCCGATCAAGCCGCCCTGCAGCCCGAAGCCGAGGAAGCGGCGCTGGAAGTGCCCGGCGATGAAATTCTTCTTGGCGCCGATCAGATGCAGCACCTCGACCACCGGGCGGTTGCTCGCGATCGCGCCGCGGGTCGCGAACGTCACCGATAGCACGGTCGCGGCCAGCACCAGCACGAGCACCGCGAGCCCGCCGAGGAAGGCGGCCTGCGCCATCGCGCGCATGCGCTCGACGAAGCTGCGGTGGTCGTCGAGGGTCGCGGACGGAACCTGGGCCACCAACAGCGCGCGCAACTGCACCAGATCGGGCGTGGCGCCGGCCGCAATCCGCACCACGATGATACGTGGCACCGGCAGATCGTCGAGCGGCAGGCCGCTGCCGAGCCACGGCTCGAGCAGCCGCGCCGATTCCTCCTTGGAATAGGGGCGCACGTCGGCGATGCCCGGGAAGTTGCGGGCGACCTCCGCGGCCTTGGCGACGTCGGCTTCGATGTCGCGGCCGGTCACCGGACGGACCTGGATCGTGACTTCGCGCGCCACCTCGGCTTGCCAGTCGCTGGCCGCACTGCGCACCAGCATGACCGCGCCGGTGGTGAGCGACGCCAGAAAAGTCATGATCGCGACCACCGCCACCAGGGCGTGGCCGGCGATGGTGCTCTTCGGCACGATCGGGGTCTCGAAGCGTGGTCGCTCGTCTTGCGGCGCCGCAGTCGGATCGTCGTCCGGGACGTCAGCGAGGGTCGGGTCAGTCATAGACATGCATACGCCCTTCGTGCAGCACGAGCCGGCGCGCGTCGTACTGGTCCATCAGCGCGATGTCGTGGGTGGCGATCACGATCGAGGTGCCCGACTTGTTGAGCTCGACGAACAGCCGCAACAGCCGTTGCGCAAGATTGGGATCGACGTTGCCGGTCGGCTCGTCGGCGAGCAGCAGCTGCGGCCGCGCGATCACCGCGCGCGCGATCGCGGCGCGCTGCTTCTCGCCGCCCGAGAGCACCGGCGGGAGCGCCCACATGCGCTCGCCGAGCCCGACCCAATCCAATAGCTCCACCACTTCGTCGCGGAAGCTGTCTTCCTCGTAGCCGATGACGCGCAGCGGCAGCGCGACGTTTTCGTAGGTCGTCATGTGGTCGATCAGGCGGAAGTCCTGGAACACGACGCCGATGCGGCGACGCAGGGTCGCCAGAGCGTCCTTGCTGAGCGTGGCGATGTCGTGACCGAACAGCGTGATCAGCCCGCGCGTCGGCCGCAGCGACAGGAACAGCAGGCGCATCAGCGAGGTCTTGCCGGCGCCCGAGGGCCCGGTCAGGAACTGGAACGAATGCGGCTCGATGCGGAAGCTGAGGTCGCGCAGGACCTCGGGCCCCAGCCCGTAGCGCAAGCCGACATTTTCGAATCGGACCACGTGCCTCTCCGAGGGCCGCCACCCAGGGGCGCCGGCCCGTCCGCCCTTGATTCGCTTTATACCAGCGTCAAAAGCCGTCGAGTCGGCCCGGAGGCCTCCTGAGCCCCGTGCGCACACGAAAGGCGGTGGACGATTTCCGCCCGTGGTGCCTCCCCCGCCGGCGAGGAAGCCCGAAGGGGGGCGCCGCCGGCGCCCATGGTTTCCGATCCGTTAACGAACAGCCTGTTACCGTCTCGAGCAAAGCCCCGCCGCGCTCGATTCGCCGATGCTGATCACCTGCACCAACTGCGCGACATCCTACGAGGTCACCGCGTCCTCACTGGGCCCGACCGGGCGGTCGGTCCGCTGCGCCCGCTGCCGGCACGTGTGGTTTGCGGCCAATACCGACGCCCTGGCCGACATCGCAGAGGCCCATCGCGCCGACGTGGCCGCCTTATCAGGGGCGCCGCCCGCGGGGGGCGCTCCTGTCCAGCAGGAGCCCCAGCCCCCGGCCAGCGAAGGTCCGCCGCCGGACCGCGCGCAGTGGGAGGCGGCACCGGATCCGGCAACAGCCCCGGACGGCTCGCAAGACCCCGCCCCGCTGCCGTCCGAGGGCGAGCCCCTCGCCGTGACCGACGCGCCTCCGCTCGCACCTGCGGATCCGGCCGCGAGCGGCCCGCCGGCACCGCCGCCGCTCGAAGACATCGAGACGGTCGCGGCCCGCCGGGCCCGACGGCAGGCGGAACGGCGGCGCTGGCGGCAGCCCGGCTGGTCGACCGCCATTCTGGCGCTGATCGCTGTCAACCTCGCGCTGGTTGGCTGGCGCGCCGACATCGTGCGCTGGTTGCCGCAGACCGCGTCGCTCTATGCGGCGATCGGGCTGCCGGTCAATCTGCGCGGGCTCGTCTTCATGAACATCACGACCGAAAAAGAAACCCACGACAACGTCCAGGTGCTGGTCGTCGAAGGCATGATCGCCAACGATTCCAAGCGCGCCGTCGAAGTGCCGCGGCTGCGATTTGCGATCCGCAACCAGAGCGGTCAGGAAATCTATAGCTGGACTGCGCTGCCGGCCAGGAACGTGCTGCTGTCCGGCGAGGCCATGCAGTTCCGCTCGCGACTCGCCTCGCCGCCGCGCGAGGGTCAGCAGGTACTGGTGCGGTTCTTCAACCGGCGCGACCTCGTCGCCGGAATCCAGTGAGGGAGTCATGGCACGCATTCTGGTCGCCGAGGACGAAGAGGGGCTCCGCACGCTGGTCGCCCGCGCGCTTGCGCTCGATGGCCACGACGTCATCACCGCCAATGATGGCGCCGAGGTGCTCGACCTGCTCACCCGCACCCAGGGGGCGTTCGAACTGCTGCTGACCGACATCCGCATGCCGGTGATGGACGGGATCGCGCTGGCGCTGGCGGCGGCGCGCGACCATCCGCGCCTCGGCATCCTGCTGATGACCGGTTACGCCGACCAGCGCGAACGCGCCTGCGGCCTCGAATCGCTCATTCACGACGTGATCGCCAAGCCGTTCTCGCTCGGCACCATTCGCGGCGCGGTCAAAGACGCGCTCGCCGCCAAGGTGCCGGCGCATTAGCCACGCCCCCGGACGTGACAAGGGCCGCGCCGGTGGCGCGGCCGTTGTGTTTGCATCACTCGTCTGGTGACTAGAAATCCTTCAGCAGCCGCTCGATGTAGTCGAGCTCGAGCTGCGGGCGGAAGCTCTCGCCGAAGCGGCGCCGCAGCTCTTCGAGAATGCGCCGCGCGCGTTGCACGTCGATCTCGCCCGGCACCTTGACGGTGACGTCGTCGCCGTAGTCGCGCCCGCGCAGCGGGCGGCCGAGCGGATCGGTCTGCTGGTTGGCGCGCGGCTGGCCGAGCCGACCCGGCTGACCGCCCGGACCCGGACCCATCATGCCCTGCTGCTGCATCTGCTGCGCCAGGTTCTGCGCCCCGCGGCGCAGGGCCTCGAGCGCACGGCCTTGCGAATCGACGGCGCCGTCGGCGTTGCCCTGGCCGAGCTGGCCCTGCGCATCGCCCATCGCCTCGCCGGCTTGGCCGAGCTGCTGGCCCATATTGCCCTGGCCCTGCTGGCCTTGCTGACCCTGTTGGCCTTGCTGACCCGGCTGTTGACCCGGCTGCTGGCCGAAGCCGCGCTTGCTCAGTTCCTCGAGCAGCTTGTTGAGCTGCTCGCGTAACGCCTGCTGCTCCTGGGCGAGGTCGCCCATGCCGTCCTGATCGCCCTGCTGGCCTTGCTGACCCTGTTGGCCCTGCTGACCACGCTGGCCGCGCTGACCCTGCTGACCGCGCTGCCGGCGCTGATCCTGACCCTGCTGGAAGGTGCGGTCGCGCAACCGCTGCTGGCGCTGGATCAGGTCGCCCAGCTGGTCGAGCTGGTTCATCATGTCGTCGTCGCCGTCGCCGCCCTGCATCTGGCCGGGCTGCGCCATCTGCAGGTTGTCGAGCATCGACTGAAGTTCCTGCAGCAGCCGGCGCGCGGCGTCCTTGGAGCCGGAGCGCGCCATCTGCTCCAGGCGGTCGATCATGTTCTTGAGGTCCTGCGGCCGCATCTGGCGGGCATTCGGATCGAGCGGCCGCGCGAGCTGCTGCGGGTTCTTCCGCATCTGCTCGGCGAGCGCCTGCAGGAACTTGTCGAGGGCGGCGCGCAGCTCGTCGGTGAGCTTCTTGATCTCCTCGTCGGTGGCGCCGCGTTCGAGCGCCTGGCGCAACGCCTCCTGCGCCTGCCGCAACGCGTTCTCCGCGTCGGAAACGTTGCCGTCCTCGAGCTGAACGGCCATGTCCCACATGCGGGTGACCACGTCGCGTAGTTGCTCGTCGCTCTTGGCGCGCGCGAGCTGCCAGAAGATCGAGCGCAGGCCGAGATACACGTTGGTCTCGATCTTGAACTTGTCGGGCGCGATGGTGAGCGCGTCGAGCGCCGTGAGCACGCGCGCCTGCGCATCGCCGTCGAGCGCCAGCATGCGGCGCTGCTCAATGAGCGCGCGCGCGATCGGCTTGGTGAACGGCCGCTCCGGCAGCCGCAGCTCGAACGGGGCGCTGGAGCCTTCGTTGCCCGCCTCGTCGCGGGCCGTCAGCGTCATGACGGCATCGACCCCGGCCCACGGGTGCTCGGTGAGGTCCTTGGTGGTCTGTCCGACGCCGTTCTTGGTGCGGGCCTGCGGCAGGACCAGCGCCACATCGGGTGCGTCGTAGAGCTTGCGCGGCTCCTGACCGTTGGTGCCCTTGGGGTCCTTGAGCTTGAAGAACGCCTGTGCGCCCACGACGCCGTAATCGTCCTCCAGCTTGTAAGTGAGTTGCAGCGCGCCGCGCGCCTGCCCTTCCGGATCCTTGGCGAGCGCGATCGTCGGCGGACGGTCGGGGATGGCGGTGAACTTCCAGACCACGTCGTTCGCCACCGCGCTGCGCAGCGTCACCGTGCCGGCCTCGTTGATGACGTAGCGGCGCTCGTCGGCGCCTTTGGCGGCCGGAGCTTGCGCGTTGGTCTTTTCACCGGACTTGTCACCCGACTTGGGCTCCTCGAGCCCACCGGTGGTGGCGACGTCGAGACGGACCTGCCCGGTCGCGCGGATGATCAGCGTGCTGCCCGCCGGCACCGTGATGGTCGACGTGCCTTGCTGCTGGACCGGCTCGCCCGGCCGCATGGCTGCCAGGATGACCGGCGGCTTGCCGGTATAGTTCGGCGGGCTCACCCAGGCGTCGATCCGGAAATTGGTGGGTGTGATCACGCCCTGCCAATCGAAGGCGGCGTTGATGCGCCGCATCCGCTCACCGCCGGCGATGAAGAAGGTCGCGATCACCGACATCAGCACGAGCGCGCGCAGCGCATAAGGATCGCGCTTCGCCAGCGCCGGCACCGGCCGCCCGGCGCGCAGCGTCTTGGCCGCCCGCAGCGCCCGCTCGAGGTGGGCGCGCCACAGCGCCACCGCGAAGGAATCATTGGCGTCGGCCGCCAGTTCATCGGAGACAGTGGTGGCCGGCCGATGCGGCAGGTGGCTGTTGCGGTCGAGCCGCCGCAGACGGTCGTTCTTGCTGGGCAGCCGCACTATCAGCAGCGGGGCAAACGCCGCGGCCGTGAGCAGGAAGAACAGGCCGATGCCGATAGCGCGGCCGATCGGAGGCAGCATCAGCCAAACGCCGAGCCACGACACCGCCAGGAACAGCCCGACCACGGTCGCGATCGCGGCCAGCGGGGGCCACACGCGCTCCCACAGGATCGACCAGCGCGCCCGACCCAGCGCCCGGGCCAGCAAGGCATCGCCACTCCGTTGCGGGATGGCCTGGTCGGCCGCTGCGCGGTCTATTGGACGATCGGTCAAGTCCATCTCCTATCGCGGAGAATCTGCCCAAGATTCATTCTAACACGCAGTATTGCAAGTGCCACCGGGCAAAAGGAAGGCACTCACTGTTCAATTCGGCGGCAAAACCGCATGGATCGGCGGCAAAATCGTACAACGCCCCTGCTTGCCGGATGGTTCACAATCACTTCATAATAGCCACGGCGGCAGACGATCGAGCGCGATCAGCTGATCGACCGTGAAGCGCGGCCGCACCAGCGCCCATTCGCCTTCGCGCACAAGCACTTCCGGTACCAAGGCGCGCGAATTGTAGGTGCCGGCCTGGACCGCCCCATAGGCCCCGGCGCTCATGACCGCCACGAGGTCTCCAGGCTCGGGTTCCGCGATGTCGCGGCCGAGTGCCAGGAAATCGCCGGATTCGCAGACCGGCCCGACCACGTCGGCCACGATGCGGCGGGCCCCCGCGGCCGGCTCGCGCACCGGCACGATCTCGTGATGCGCCTCGTAGAGCGTCGGGCGGATCAGGTCGTTCATCGCCGCATCGACGATGACGAAGGTCTTGGCCTCACCACGCTTCAGGTAGAGCACGCGGGCGACCAAGATACCGGCATTGCCGACCAGCAGGCGGCCGGGCTCGAAGATCAGCGTACAGCCAAGGCCACGGGTCGCGCGCTTGACCAGCGCCGCATAGGCATCGGGGTGAGGCGGCGGCTCGTTGTCCTCGCGATATGGAATCCCAAGCCCGCCGCCGAGATCGACATGGGTGATGGCGTGGCCATCGGCGCGCAGGCTGCGCACGAAGTCGGCGAGCAGCGCGAACGCGCCGTCGAACGGCGCGAGCTCGGTGATCTGGCTGCCGATGTGCATATCGACCCCGGTCGCCTTCACGCCCGGCAGCTTGGCGGCGCGGGCGTAGATCTCGCGCGCGCGGCTGATCGGGATGCCGAACTTGTTCTCGGACCTGCCGGTCGCGATCTTGGCGTGGGTCCTGGCGTCGACGTCGGGATTGACGCGCAGCGAGATGTTGGCGACGCGACCCTTGCTCGCAGCGATCGACGACAGCAGATCGAGCTCGGGCTCCGACTCGACGTTGACGCAGAGGATACCTTCATCGACCGCGAGCGCGAGCTCGCGCGCGGTCTTGCCGATGCCGGAGAACATGATCCTGTCGGGTGCGATGCCGGCGGCGCGGGCGCGCTTGAGCTCGCCCTCCGACACCACGTCGGCGCCGGCGCCGAGCGCCGCGAGCGTCCTGATCACCGCTTGGTTCGCGTTCGCCTTCATGGCGTAGCAGACGAGCGCCGGCACGTCCGCGAAGGCGTCGGCGAACACCCGGTAGTGGCGCTCGAGCGTCGCGGTCGAATAGCAGTAGAACGGCGTCCCGACCGCCTCGGCGAGCGTCACGAGATCGACCGCCTCGGCGTGCAAGACGCCGCCGCGATAGGCGAAGTGGTGCATTGTTAGTGTCCGCGGCTCATAGCTGATCTCCGCGGCTCCAGGATTGCTGCGGCTGCATGCCGATGCGCCGGGCAGTTTACCGGCGTGGGCGACAAACGCGAGGTGGGGTGCGCTAACGCGTCAGTCCAGGAGGACGTCGATCGGAAGCCATTTCTTGCGTCCGGTCGGAGGCGCGATCGGCTTGCCATCCGGCCCGATCGCCGGCGGGGCTGCGGGCTGCGCCTCGGCGGTCGGATCGGACACCGCGGCCGTCGGCGGCGGATCGAGCCCGCTCTTGCGCCCGCAACCCGCAAGCCCGAGCGCGGCAGCGAGCGCTCCGATGGCGGCAATCCGCAACAATGTCAGGTCCGACCCCAACTCAACCCCCTCCTGAATCGACCCCACAATAGCAGATCAGCCATCCGAGGCGAGAGCATGGCCGAACCCGGCCGGACCACGGTCACCCGCGCTCCTTGGCCAGCGCCTTGAGCCACCGGTTCGCCTCCCGGCGCACGTTCTTGGGAGCGGTACCCCCGTAGCTGACCCGGCTCTTCACCGAATTGTCGGCCGAGAGCACCGCCAGGACATCCTTGCCGATGCGCGGCTCGATCGCCTGCATCTCGTGCAGGGGCAGTTCGTGCAGCGCGACCTTGTCCGAGGCCGCCTTCGCCACGATCCGCCCGGTCACGTGGTGGGCGTCGCGGAACGGCATTTTCAGCGTGCTCACCAGCCAGTCGGCGAGATCGGTCGCGGTCGAATAGCCGTCATCAGCCGCCTTGCGCATGCGGGCGGTGTCGGGGAGCATGTCGCGCACCATGCCGGTCATGGCGGCGAGCGACAGCATAAGCGCGGAGAGCGCATCCATGGCGCCTTCCTTGTCCTCCTGCATGTCCTTCTGGTAGGCGAGCGGCAGGCCCTTCATCACGATCAGCAGCGCCTGCAGCGCGCCGATGATGCGCCCGGTCTTCGCGCGGACCAACTCGGCGGCGTCGGGGTTGCGCTTCTGCGGCATGATCGAGGAGCCGGTGGTGAACCGGTCGGACAGCAGCACGAGGCCCGACAGCGGCGAGCACCAGATCACGATCTCCTCGGCGAAGCGGGAGAGATGGATCGCCGTGATCGAGGTAGCGGCGAGCGTCTCCAGAACGAA
>Ga0137375_10003143_pt1 | contig 19671 bp, 22 predicted proteins | sample SagtaG_24_FD_104936 | JGI IMG/M metagenome (GOLD analysis project Ga0137375, IMG submission 104936) | Vadose zone soil microbial communities from Sagehorn Ranch, Mendocino, California, USA - Sage1_R_113_16 metaG | ecosystem: Environmental > Terrestrial > Soil > Vadose zone | place: USA...
AGCTCCGACGCCTCGACCAGCGAGGGCTCGAAGAGCTGTCGCGCCACTCCAAAGGCGAAATCACGCTCCAGCTCGGTTCCCCGCGAACGAAGCACACGCATCCCGCTTTCGACCGCCGCCGTTCGCGCCGCCGCGAGCAACGCCGTCTTCCCGATCCCGGCCGGCCCTTCAAGCACGAGGAACGTGCCGCGCCCTGAGCGCGCTTCGGCCAGCGCCGACTCGATCCGGGCCAGCTCCCCGCTCCGTTCGAGTAGCCCTGCGGTGCCCGCGGCCCTGTCCATCCACAGCGAGCGTACCGCCGCTAGTGCGGAAAGGCACTGCGTCGCGCCGATTGCGGCCGCGCGAAAACAGGGGGTCGCCACGCTGCGAACGCTCATCCGCCGGCTCCAACGATCACGACGGAAACCCACTTCGGATATCAACACCGCCTGACGGTCCCGTAAGGAGATACGCCACTCCAATCGGCCTTGTCCTCCCACCTGAAGGCGATGAGAGATGAGCGCCGCTCACCACCTCACCAACCCGCTCGCCATGACTGGGCGATGCACCAACCAGCCAACTTGACGCACGGCCCTTCTTCATAGAGAGATGGTCGACGGTTCGCCCACGTCCAGTGTGAAGCAGGTGTGGAGCGCGGGGATGGAGCTTTCAGCTTGAAGAAGTGAGCTCGGTCGACGTCCCAAAACGTCACGAACGCCGTCTTGGGCTCGCGCCCTTGCTCAGCGCCCACCCGCCGAAGTTGCGCAAAGGTGGCGCTCGATCAGCGCATGGGAGAGCTCCCGTTGCCGGCGCGCGAGCTCCAGACGGTTCGACTCGAGCTCGTGGCTGCGCGCGTCGCGCTCGCGCAGCGCCTGCCGGTTGGCGACGAGCATGCGCACTGCCTCCTGTAGGCATTCGACGCTAGCCATCGACGCTCGTCGCCCCGGCCAGGACTACGCGACCGCGACCGCGTTCTCGCGCGCGGGCGACATAGGCGTGCGGGTGATAGAAGGCGTCGATTGCACTGCCAGGCGGGACCTCGATACAAAAGCCCTCCCCCGATGCCAGGTCGCGGACGGAAAGCTCCACCCGCTCGCTCTCGGGGCGCCAGAGGAGCAGCACCTCGTCCCTCCCGCTCAGCCGCTGGGCTAGTTCTCGAGCCAACGCGCTCATGCGTTCACCCGGTGCGGCCGACAGGCGCTCGTCGTTGCCGAGGGCTCCTGCGGGACTGCAAGCACTAACTGGAGCCGGCCTCGATCGTCGTCCCTGCCGGCGAGAGCTGCCTTCACAGTCCGGCGACGCTCGCTTCTAGCCAGTAAGTCCCGCTGCCGCTCGCGGGCGATCTCAACATGGATGGACGGATGGATGAACATGTCGATGCTCCTCGTTCGTTCGTCTCTCGAGCATTGAGACACCGGCGACGGGCGTCTATTCCCATGTGTTGCCGCTGCCAAAGGCGCCGGGAGCGGGAGACCGCGGGCGCCGAGAGACTTAGGCTGAGACTCAGGCGGCGCCGACCGCCAGCGCCATTCGATCCGCGCCAGTTCATCGCCGCGCTCAAGCAGCGCTCCGGTGGCCGAGATCGGTCGTTATAGGCACACCTACTGCCGAAACGCGACACCTCGGCCGAAAGTCCAGGGGGTCTCCACGGTGCGAATGACGGTCCGGGGCTCCCAGGATTCACGCCTGCATCCCGCGCTCGACCACCGATCGAGCTCATTACCTGAGAGGAGCAGCGCCCATGAGCATGACCCTGGACTCCGCAGCCGTCGCCGATCTCGCCGCACAGGTGTCCGGATCGATACTCGGCCCGCAGGACGCGGGCTACGAAGAGGCGCGTGCCGTCCACAACGGACTGATCGACCGCAGGCCCGCATTGATTGTCCGCTGCCGGACGACCAACGACGTCGTCGCAGCGCTCGCGTTCGCCCGCGCTGCGGGACTCGAGGTCTCGATCCGGGGCGGCGGCCACAACGTCGGCGGCCGAGCCGTGACCAACGGTGGCTTGATGGTCGACCTCGCGGAGATGAAAGGGATCAGGGTCGATCGCGACCGCGCAACCGCGACGGCCGAAGGCGGCGTCCTCTGGGCGGAGCTGAACGACGCAGCCGCCCAGTACGGGCTGGCCGTGACCGGCGGCGTCGTCTCGACGACAGGGGTCGCCGGCCTGACGCTCGGCGGCGGCCTCGGCTGGCTGATGGCCAAGTACGGGCTGGCCGCGGACAACTTGCTCGCCGTCGAGCTCGTCACGGCAGAGGGCGACATTCTCCAGGTCGACGCCGCCTCACACCCGGATCTGTTCTGGGCGCTACGCGGCGGCGGCGGCAACTTCGGCATCGCGACGTCGTTCACGTACCGCCTGCACCCGCTGCAGACGATCGTGGGTGGCCTGATCGCGCACCCGATCGAGGTGGCGCCCGAACTGCTGCGCTTCTACCGCGACGCCGTCGCAGAGGCCTCCGACGATCTGACCGTGTTCGCAGGGCTCGTGCATGCGCCGGACGGCTCTGGCGCGAAGCTGGCGGCGCTCGTTGTCTTCCACACCGGAGAGGCTGCGGACGCGGAGCGCGACCTCGAGCCGTTCAAGACTTGGGGGTCGCCGTTGCTAGTGCAGGTCGGCCCGATGCCGTACCCGGTGATGAACACGATCCTCGACGCGGGCTACCCGGCCGGAGCGCTCAACTACTGGCTGTCCAGCTTCACCCGCGGGCTCCCTGACGAGCTGATCGACATCGCCGTCACGCGCTTCGCAGCCGTCCCCTCACCCATGTCGGCGATCCTGCTTGAGCACTTCCACGGAGCCGTCACGCGGGTCGGCGCGAGCGATACCGCCGTGCCGCACCGCGAGGAAGGCTGGAACCTGCTCCTGCCGTCGGTCTGGACCGATCCGGCCGACACTGAGGCGAACATCGCCTGGACGCGCGGGACGTTCGCCGCCATGCGACCGCACTTCGGAGCCGGCCGCTGGCTCAACTACCTCGGCGACGACCAGGCAGAAGACGCCGTCCGCGCGGCCTACGGCCCGAACTACGAGCGGCTCCGCGAGATCAAGGCGCGATACGACCCGGAAAACGTCTTCCACCTCAACCACAACATCGCGCCGTAACGCGGACGACCGATGGAACTCGCCCTTCGTACCCAGTCCCGTGCTCGCCGGGACGCACCGCCGGCAACGGGCCAACGCCCGACGGAGCGCCTCCTCGACCCAACCAGTCTCGGGGACCACCTCGATCGGCTGTACCGCGCCGCGTGGGCGCTCTCAGGCTCCCGTGAGGACGCAGATGATCTCGTCCAGGAGACCTACGCGCGCGTGCTCGCCCGCCCGCGGTTGCTCCGGAACGAGGACGACCTCGGTTACCTCCTGAGTGCGCTCCGTAACACGTTCTTGACCCAGAAGCGGACGGAGAGCCGCCGCCTCCGTCCGGGTCCGCTTCCCGACCAGCTCGACCTCGTCGCCGACCCGCACGCGCGCCAGCCGCACGACGCGCTGGAAGCCGGCGAGCTCTACGCCGCAATCGCGGCGCTTCCGGACGATTTCCGCGACGTCCTCGTCGCCGTCGATATCACCGGCCTCTCCTATAAGGAAGCGGCCCAGGCCCTGCACATCCGCGTGGGCACGGTGATGAGCCGCCTCTACCGCGCCCGGCAGCAGGTCGTGCGCCGAATAGACGGCTCAGCCTGAGTCTCTGTCGACCGCTCCCACGAGCACCGACTCCTCCGACGAGGCCTGATCGCCATCGGTCCGCTCCCGGGTGATGATCAAGGTCCTGAAGTCCTTCGGCGAGACGCCCGCCCAGAGCATGACGTTTCGGCCCTCGTTGAAGGTGCCGAGCGGGACGTCCACGCCGCCGGAGTTGCGGAGCCACGCCTCGTAGAAGCGACTGCCGGCGAGGCGAGGAAGCCCCCTGGCGTCGAGCTCGATCCGCCAGCCCGACAATGTCTTCGTCAGCGTGGCCTCGCCCCGCGCCCCGGGCGCCAGCTTGGTCGCGGCGAGAGCAACGTGAAAGCGCTCGGTAGACGTTTCCGAGCTGGACACGGCCAACCAGACGACGACGGCGAGGCCAGCGATCGCCGTAGAGCCAATCAGGGCGAGGCGGCGCGGAGCGTGGGCGCGCCGTGCATGTCGCTGAGCGTCGATGCGCGCGCGCAGGCTCGCCGGCGCCTCCACCTCTGCTGCGGCGCTCTGCGCGAGCGCCACCGCGCGCTCTTGCTCAGCAAGCCGGTCGGCAAGCTCCGAGGACGCCGCTACTTGTGCCTCGAGCGCGGCGCGACGCTCCGGCGACAGGGACCCGTCCGCGAGCGCCGCCAGCTCGACGATCTCCTGACCGCCGGCCTCGTCTTCTCGACGGCGCCTCATCGACACGGCAACGGAAACGGTAACCGCGAATCCACAGAAAGAACGCATCGCGTGCTCACACCCTCGAGGACCCCCTTCGGCCGAGGCTATTCCCGGGCGCGGCGGCCGGCGACCTTCTGCGGCACCGCGACCCCGCAACTGCCGGAATAGATCCGAGTCGCCGGGGTCTCTAGAGCACGAAGGTCCTACTAAGAAAGGAAAACCATGGAGAACCCCATTCGACTCAAGGATTCGCGCGCGGTGCGGCTGGCGGCTTCGGCGGTCGTGGTAGCTGCCGTCATTGCCGGCGCAGCCGGGGTCGCAGCGGGCCAGGGAACTGCCGCGCCCGCCCCGCAGGCTCACAAGGCCTCGCATCTGCGCAAGGCCGACTTCAAGCGCCCGAAGCTAAGGCACGGTTCGCTCACCGTCGAGGGCACCGAGGCGAGCGAGAGGGTCGCGCTTCGCCTACGGGCCGGCGACCCCGGCACGCTCCAGGTCGACGTCGGGGACGACGGCTCGGCCGAGTTCAGCTTCGACCGTGAGCGAGTCACGAGCATCGCCGTCGATGCGGGTGCTGGCAACGACCTGGTGCGCATCGACGATGGCAATGGCGCCTTTACGAACAGCATCCCGACGACGATCGCGGGCGACGACGGAAACGACTTCCTGCTCGGTGGTGCTGGAGCGGAGAGGCTCGCCGGCGGTGCTGGGATCGACTCGATCGACGGGAACGGTGGCAACGACCTCGCGCTGATGGGCGCGGGCGACGATGTGTTCGTCTGGGATCCCGGGGACGGCAGCGACGTCGTCGAGGGCGAGGACGGCACCGACACCATGCTCTTCAACGGCGCGGGCGGCAACGAGCAGGTCGACCTGTCGGCGAACGGGAACCGACTCAGGTTCTTCCGCGACCCCGGAAGGGTCACGATGGACACCGCCGGTGTCGAGCGAGTCGACTTCAGCGCATTCGGCGGCGTCGACCTAGTGACTGTCAACGACCTACTCGGAACCGACGTCAGCGCGGTCAATCTCGACCTCGGTCTCGACGGAAGCGGCGACGGCCAGGACGACGAGGTGACCGTCAACGGCACTGCCGGCAACGACACACTCGACGTCCGCGGAGACGCCTCTCGCGTGAGCGTCTCCGGCGGGCGGGCGCTGGTGTCGATCGTGGATCACGAGCCGACTGACCGCCTGATCGTCAACGGCCTGGACGGCAACGACACGATCTCGGCAGCGGGCCTCGCTGCCGGCGTGATCACCCTGACCCTTGAGGGCGGCACCGGCGACGACACGATCGCCGGCGGCGCAGGCGTCGAGGCGCTTCGCGGCGACGACGGGAGCGACTCACTCGACGGGAACGGCGGCAATGACGTCGCGTTCATGGGCTCCGGCGACGACACGTTCGTCTGGGATCCCGGCGACGGCAGCGACGTCGTCGAAGGCGAGGACGGCATCGACACGATGCTCTTCAACGGCGCGGGCGGCAACGAGCAGGTCGACCTGTCGGCGAACGGGAACCGCCTCAGGTTCTTCCGCACCCAGGGCGCGGTCACGATGGACACGGCCGGTGTGGAGCTGGTCGACTTCAACGCCCTCGACGGCGCCGACCTCGCCACCGTCAACGACCTGACCGGAACCGACGTCATTAGCGTGAATCTCGACCTCGGTGTCGGCGGCGCCGGCGACGGCAAGCCTGACCGCATCATCGTCAACGGTACTAACGGCGACGACGCGGTCACCGTCAGCGGGGACGCAGGAGGGGTGATCGTGAAGGGTCTTGCCCCGGCCGTCGCGATCGTCCATTCGGAGGTTGCGAACGACCGGCTCGAGATCAACTCTCTCGCGGGCGCGGACAGCGTGAACGCCGACGGTTTGGCCGCCGGTGCGATCCAGCTCTTCGTGGACGGCGTCCTAGTCCCCTAGAACCCACGGGAGTGGAAGACGCGGGGCCTCCATGATTTGGGGGCCCCGCATCCGTGCCGCGACGCTTTCCACCTTTCACAGCTATCTCATGTCGTGTGTGCCTGCGAGGAAGCCTCGCCTCGGGGAGGCGCGGGAATAACTGACGCCGGCGGGAGTCCTTGGCAGTCGGAATCGCAAATCCGGCACAGGAGGACCTGATGTCTCGCACGTTGCATATCGCGGTCGCCGCCCTCGCCAGCGCCCTCGTGATCTCCGCGGTGGCCCCGGCCGCGACCGCCCCGAAGACGGTGCGCGGCGCGGTCGGCCCCGGCTTCACGATCAACCTCATGATGCACGGGAGCTTCGCGTCGTCTGACGCGATCGAGCCGGTCCGCTCTCCTCCGGCGGACCGGCTCGCACGAATGCTTCCGTGATGCGCGAGCTCCGCTCGGATCGAGGCAAGTCGCGAGTGAATCGCTTCGTTCGCGAAGTCCGAGCGCGGCTCGGGCGGCGCAAGCACGAGCCGCAGCAATTCCAGCTCGAGCTCGCCGGATCGATCCTCATCCGCCATAGCGATGCGGACGACGAGGTTGCACTCAGGCGGTTGGCGGCACTCGACAGCCAAACGCTGCCGAGAGGCTCGTTCCTGCTCGCGGAGGTAGATGGCGAGCTCGTAGCTGCAGCGCCGCTCGACGTCGACGCCGAGCTCTTGAAGGACCCGTTCCGCCGCACGGCCAATGTGCGCGAGTTGCTTAGGCTGCAGGCAGGTCATGTGCGCAAGCATCGAGGCCTTCCCGCTCGTGGCGCCTGCACGATCCAGACGCCAGGCGAGCCGCGGGAGACGCCTCGCGCGCCGTTACGGAATATGCGCCCGTCGGCTGAGTCCTCAGGAACAACCGATCAAGGCGAGTTAGCCGCCGAGTGCTGGCTCGATGGCTAAGTCGAGAGAGGGAATATGCGCCGGCTTTTGGCGTCCTTGGTTTCGACCACGCCATCCGCCAAAGGAGATTCCAATGCGCAAACGACATCTGCTTCTTGCCTTCTCGGTCGCCCTCGTAGTGACCGCGGGCTCGATCACCGTGACCGCGAGCGGGAAGACGCCTCCCCGGGGGAAGACCGCCTCGCCACCCGTGAACGTCACCGTCTTCGCACCGCGAAAGGGCGATATCGCAGGAAAGGACAGCAAGGGCTTCCTGGTCGATCTCGCCGTCCGCTACCCGAGCCTCGCGTCGAGCGGGGCAGACTTCCAGCTGACTGGACCGGGGGCCCACCAGAATCAGGCCCCCTTCCCTGGTGCTTTCGCACCCGGAGTCGACGAGAAGCTCCCCGGCCTGATCGTGCTCCTCTCGACCAGTACGATCGGCGCCAGGAACGCCCAGAACCTCGCAGGCCTCTTCAACCTGACCGGCTTCACGAACCAGAAGACGAACGAGATCTGGGACACCTGGATCGTCGGAGCCCCGAGCTTCGGGAGAAACGTCCGCTCGGTGCTCAGGGTTGCAGTGGCTGCCGACAAGAACAAGGACAGGATCTACAACGACGCTCCTGCTGTCGTCCCCGATGCGAATCGCGACGGCCACATCGATGGCGTCGACCTGAGGGCGTTCGGGGTTGCCTCGAACATCGTCGCCGTCCCGTTCGAGATTCGCGATTAGGATCACCGGCCGCATGTGAGCCCTGGGGATCCCGCCGCCTGCGGCGGGATCCCCCACTTACTCACGACGGGTGCGGAGCATTTGCGAAGGGACCGTCAGCCGCGATGAAGATCTCGATCCTCGACGACTATCACGACACACTGCGCACGCTCGACTGCTTCACGAAACTGTCGGGGCACGACGTCGAGGTCTGGAACGATCACGTGCAGGACGTCGACGCGCTCGCGGAGCGCTTGCGCGAGACCGAAGCGCTCGTGCTCATTCGCGAGCGCACCGAGATCCGCGCGCCGCTCCTCCGTCGACTGCCGAAGCTCCGGCTCATCAGCCAGCGCAGCGTCTACCCGCACATCGATATCGATGCCTGCACGGAGTTGGGGGTGGTCGTCTCGTCGAGCATGCACTCCGGGACGCCGTCGTACGCCGCCGCGGAGCTCACCTGGGCGCTCGTACTCGTGGCAATGCGTCAGCTTCCGCAGCAGGTCGCCGCCCTCAAGGCCGGGAGGTGGCAGGTCGGCGTCGGCCACACGCTCCGTGGGAAGACGCTCGGCGTCTACGGCTACGGCAGAATCGGCAGTGTCGTCGCGGGGTACGGGGAAGCGTTCGGGATGAACGTTTGGGTGTGGGCACGCAGCAGCTCGCGGGAGCGCGCTCGAGGTGACGGCTACACCGTCGCGCCGAGCAAGGAGGCGTTCTTCTCGGACAGCGACGTCATCTCGCTCCACATGCGCCTGGTCGACGCCACCCGCGGCGTCGTCACGGCAGGCGATCTCGCCCGCACGAAACCGACGGCCCTGCTCGTCAACACCAGCCGCGCGCAGCTGATCGAGCCCGGCGCGTTAGTTGCCGCGCTGAAGAGCGGACGCCCGGGCCTGGCCGCCGTCGACGTCTACGAGGAAGAGCCCGTGCCGGACGCGCGCCATCCGCTGCTCGCGATGGAGAACGTCGTCTGCACGCCGCACATCGGCTACGTCACACGCGAGGAGTACGAGCTGCAGTTCTCGGACGTTTTCGATCAGATCGTCGCGTACGCGGCGGGCACGCCGATCAACGTCGTGAATCCGAAGGTGCTGGAACGCGGATCCTGATGCGCTTGAGTCCGAGCTGATCAAGCGGCGCAACGCTGACTTCCTCTGCGATCGGCCCCGGCCGACGCTCCCGTCAGCGCGTTGATGGTCGCTTGCTAAGACGGATCACGGGGGTAAAGCGCGGGTTCGAGTCCCGTCGCTCCCGCTCCTATCGAGACCCACTGCCGCGCGACAGCACCGTCTTCCATGGCCGCCGTGGAAAGCCCGGGGCAAGGGAGTCGGAGGGACGGCGGCGCCGGATGCGAACCCCGCCTAGGGCCCGACAGTCACGCAGACAACCCAGGTCTGCACGGCCCAATTACCGGCGTTCCCCCCAGTCGACTCGCGTCCGGTGGCGATCCAACCCGTCCCCGGATCGGTCGGCCGACTGGTCGAGAGGAACGTGTTGCTGGCGGAGCCGGTGATAACGCCGCCGCCACCTACCGCCCGCTTTCCCGCCGGGCAGTCCTGCTGCTGGCTCTTCGGACTGCTGCTGTTGGACACACCGCTGCCGGAGATCAATTGCAGCCCGGACGCGCCGGGCGGCCCCTGCGGGCCAGGCGGCCCCTGCCGGCCGGCCGGCCCCTGCGGCCCGGCTGGGATCTGGCCGCGCACGAAGTCAGCGGCACGGAGTGAGGCGTTCCTCACCTTCGCCGAGTTGACTGCATTGTTCTTTAGCTGAACGGTGCCGACGCTGTTCCGTGGCAGCGCGGTGGAGACGGCGTAGGCCGCGCCGCTCAGCGAGATAGCGAGAGCCAGACAGGCAACGACCAGCGCCGGTGAGGGCGGACGCAGACGCATGTGCGCGCAGAGTCTAGTGATCGCGTCGAAGCCGTTGTCAGTTCGGCGGAGCGCTCGGGTGCGGATCGCGGGGGTAGAGCGCGGGTTCGGGTTCCGCCGACGTCGGACTAGAGTGCGTTTCATGTGGGCCGTCGAGCACAGCGTTGAGACGAGCGCGAGGGCCAAGGCCATCTGGCGCCTTTGGGCGGACGTCGAGCGCTGGCCCGAGTGGAACGCGGGCGTGGAGCGGATCGCGCTTCGCGGTCCGTTCGCCGCCGGGAGCACGATCTTGATGACGCCGCCAGGCGACGAGCCTGTCGAGCTGCGCATCGCCGAAGCCGTCGAGCCCGAGCTGTTCGTCGACGAGGCCGACGGCGGCGACTTCGTCGTCCGCACGACACACCGGATCGAAGCCGTCGGCGACGAGCGCTCGCGCATCACCTATCGGATGGAGATCACGGGTCCAGCCGCCGAGGCTGTAGGTCCGGAGATCGGTCCCGAGATCAGCGGCGACTTCCCGCAAGTGCTCGTAGCGCTGGCCGCGCGCCCCGAGGGTCGCGCCTGAGGCGGCAGGTCATGTAAGAGGGCGCCACTCGGCGCCCTCTCTGCGTTCATTGCTTGTTAGGCCGATACCTACGAGCGTTTTCCTACCTTGATGATCGGGCAATTGAGCCTGGTCGAGGTTGCGCGCTCGGCGAGCTTTCCCTGCTTCTCGAGCTTGTCGATCTGGGTGTCGCTCGTGATCAGGGTCGGCATCGCGCTCGCCTTCCAGGTCAGAATCGTCTCCTTCCAGATCGGCGAGTAGCTTGCTTCGCCGGGCTCAGAACCGAAGACCGCGAGCTGCCCCGCTGCTGCTTTGCCCTGGACGAGATACATCTCGGGCGCTGACTTCAGCGGCACGGTCTTGAGTACGGGCGCGTAGTTGATGTGCATCGTGCCGGCCTCGGCTTTGTCGGAAACATCGGTGTTGAGATACGTGTCCTTGTGTCCGTCGTAAAAGCCATGGAAGGCGGGATGGCTAATGGAAGTCGACGGCCCCATCCTCGGGCCACTGCCCGAGAGCGAGGCGTAGGCGCCGGCAGCCACCGCAAGAGCGACGAGGCTCAATGCTGATAGGGAGAGGATCCTGTGCGGCATGGTCACCTCCGTGATCGAGGGTACGACGGGACTACGACCTCGCCCGAGCCGCGGTTTTGCCGGGCGCCCGACTCCGAGTCGCGGAGCGGGATCGATAAGCAGGCTGCTGGGCGTCTCACCCCAGCTCGAGAAATCCGCCACACTGGTCGAGCGATCGAAGGAGCCCTCGAACTCCAAGGGAGGAGGGACCATGTCCCACGCTCAGCAGATCCTCGAGACGCATCCTCGCACGCTTCGAGTGGAGATCGGCGTTCTGGCTGCATGCATCGACTGGTGTTTCGACTGTGCCCAAAGCTGCACGGCTTGCGCTGATGCCGACCTCGGCGAGCCCGATGTCGAGACCCTCATTGCGTGTATCTCGCTGTGTCGAAACTGCAGTGACATCTGCACGTCGACCGGAAAAGTCCTCAGCAGGCAGACCGAGTTCGTGCCCGAGCTCGCCCACATAGTCATTCAGGCTTGTATCGAGGCTTGTCGGCGATGCGGCGATGAATGCGAGCGCCACGCCCGTCACCACGAGCACTGTCGTGTCTGCGCCGAGACGTGTCGGCGGTGCGAGCAAGCCTGCAAGGACGCATTGGCAGCGCTTCCGACCTAGAGCGTCGATGCGAAGCGCCGTGTCTTTCGCGTTATCGTCGTCAAGATGACGCACGTCGTGATCCTGGGCGCAGGTTTCGCGGGCCTGGAGCTGGCGACGCAACTCTCCGAGTCCCCGGCGGGCGAGGTCCGCGTGACGCTCATCGACCAGAACGACTCGTTCAGCTTCGGGTTCTCGAAGCTGGACATCTTGTTCGGCCGCAAAGCGACGGCGGACGTCCTGCTGCGCTACGAGGACATCTCCATGGAGGGGGTCGAGTTCCGACAGGAACAGGTGACCTCGATCGACCCGGAGCGACGGCGAGTGACGACGGACGCAGCCGCGTACGACGCCGACATCCTCGTTGTTGCGTTGGGGGCGGCTTACGATTTCGCCGCCACGCCCGGATTCCGAGAAGGGGGCGTCGAGTACTACTCAGTTTCGGGGGCCGAGCACATGCGCGACGTGCTCCTGGACTTCGATTCGGGCAAGATCCTGGTCGGGATCCTCGGTCATCCCTTCAAGTGCCCGCCGGCGCCGTTCGAGGGTGCGCTCCTACTTCATGATCACTTCGTCGACCGTGGCCTCAGGGATGCGGTCGAGATTCGCACGGTCGGGCCGATGGCCGCTCCGGTTCCGATCACGAAAGAGGTTTCCCAGAGCATCCTCGACGCCTTGACGGAGCGCGACATCGAGTACGTGCCGAACCAGCACATCGTGGAAATCGACACGCGGAACAACGAAGCGCGGCTGGAGAGCGGCGGAAGCATTCCCTACGACCTGTTCGTCGGGATTCCGGTCCACCGCGTGCCTCAGGTCGTCGAAAGCTGCGGGCTTGCAGTCGACGGCTGGGTGCCGGTGGAGAAGACCAACCTGGCGACCCGCTTCTCCGACGTCTATGCCGTCGGAGACGTCACCGCTCTCCCGATGGCGAAGGCCGGCGTGTTCGCAGAGGCCGCCGCTCGGGTCGTGGCCGACGACATCGCCGCCCGGCTCCGCGGCGACACCCTCCAGCAGCCTTACGAGGGAGCGGGTACCTGCTACCTCGAGTTCGGCGGCGGCATGGTCGGCATGGTCGAGGCCAACTTCTTCGGCGGACCGACGCCAACGGCGCGACTCGTTGGCCCATCCCGAGAACTCGCCGCCGACAAGGTTGCGTTCGCGAAGACAAGGCGAAAGCGGTGGTTCGGGTCAACGGCTTAACGGGCGCCTTCGCAAGGGGTTCGAACTGCAGTGTCCCCTTTCGGGCTCCCGCCTTGCGGTCGGGTCGGAAACCCGACCTCGCGGACTAGAGTGCGTCTCGTGTGGGCTGTCGAGCACAGCGTCGGGACGAGCGCGAGTGCCCAGGCTGTCTGGCGGCCATGGGCGGACGTCGAGCGCTGGCCCGAGTGGAACGCGGGTGTGGAGCGGATCGAGCTCCGCGGTCCGTTCGCCGTCGGGAGCACGATCCTGATAACCCCGCCGGGCGAGCGTCGCGCCTGAGGAAGTCCGGTAGATGCGCCGCCGGCGCATCGATCGCCTCTGATCAGTCGGCGAGGAAGCGGGTGACCGCAGCGGCAACTCGCCTGCGAGAGCGTGTAACTGAGGTCACGGAACCGATGGGATGGGGTAGACACAGCCGATTTCCTAACTATTATCCGACGCTTACGAACAGGCCCAGGGCTGCGCATGCCACGTTTTCGCGGCCCGCCTCTTCCCCCCTCCGTGCCGATTCCCCTCAGCAGCCGCCTGCTTGCGTTCGCACTTGTCGCGTCCGTGCTGGGCTGCGCCGTTGATGTCGCCGCGGCCTCACTCCTCCGGCCGACACGACACGAGCCGACGCGCGTGGTCAAGAAGAAGCGGACCATCGGGGAACGAGCGGCGGCGATCGCCGTCAGAGAGGTGGGCGTCCCCTATCGGTGGGGCGGCGCGTCCCCAGCCGGCTTCGACTGCTCCGGACTCGTCTACTGGGCGTACGGGCGACTCGGCATCGAACTCCCGCACAGCTCGTACGCGCTCTACGACCAGGGTCGACAAGTCGCAAGCTCCAGGATAAAACGCGGCGATTTGCTCTTCTTCTCCGGCCTCGGGCATGTCGGGATATACATCGGGCGCGGACGGATGGTCCACGCGCCGCACTCCGGCAGCCGGGTCCAGGTCGTCAGCCTCCGCCGCTCGTCCTACGGGGCGCGGCTCGTCGGCGTCAGGCGCATCGTCCTTCGCTGATGTCGCACCCCGGCGTCTCACGCCGGACGTCGCGGGTTCGCGTCCCGTCGCCGCGCCGTTACGGAGGTATCCAGTACGCCGGGACGGGCGAGCCCTTGCCCTTCAGCGCGAGCTCTTCCCGCCTCGCATCGGGGAAGGCGAGCGCGACCTCGCGGTACGTCTCCTCGTCGACGACGATCTGCCCGTTCTCTGCCTTCGACGTTAGCCGCGCGGCCACGTTGGTTACGTCGCCGACCGCCGCAAAGTCCTTGTAACCCCCGCCGCCGACGTTGCCCACGAACTCCTCCCCGCTCGCAACGCCGATTCCGACCTCGAGCGAGGTGTAGCGGACAGCTCGCACGAGCGAGCGCGCCGCCTCGACCGCCTTCCGCCGGTAGTTTGACCCCGCAAGCCCCGGCACGAAGATGCCTTCGATCTCGTCACCGGCGATCTGCCCGAGCAGGCCCTCCTGCGCAAGCAACGCCGCTGACGACGTCTCGTAGAACGTCTGGACGAGCGACGCCACCTCCTCGGCCGCGAGTTTCTCGCAGAGCGCCGTGTAACCGCGAACGTCCGCGAAGAGGACCGCGACCGGCACGACCGCGCCTCCTTCAGGCGCGCGCTCGATGCAACGCGCGCAGATGCGCGGGTTCTTCCGCGACGGCGTGTACCCGATCGTCTTCACCGCACCTGCGTACCGGCCCTTGAACGGGGCGTTGCAGAACTTGCACCGAGCCGCGCTCGGCATCAGGCCGAAAATGCGGCGGCCGACTCGCGGCGTCAACGCCAGCGCGCTCTCGCCGCGGAGGATGGCGACCCAGCGCGCGCTCATGGGCGCGACGCCGTCAGGGAGCGTTTCCATAGCTGGATTCAAGCGCTCTCTAGGCAAGAGCGTGAAATCGCGCGACAATCGTCACATGGTCGGGATGATGCGTGATCACTGGTGGTGGCCGTGGTGGGTCAGCACGCTCATCGACGTCGGCGTCGTCGTGCTGGCCCTGGTCTTGCTGCGCCGAGCATCCCGACGCTACATCCGCGCCGCGGCGCTGCTAGTGGCGCTGGTCGGAGTCGTCGCGGCCGTCATGGCTCCGATCGTCATGACGGACAAGCCAAATCACATGAAGCCCGACACGCCGATGATGCCCTGAGGAAGATCCTCGGCTCCTGGCGCGTCGTGTCAAAAGAGAGGTGGCGTCCATGAAGACGCGATTCGTCGTAACCGCAGCATGCACGGGTCTGTTCGCAGGAATGCTCATCACGTACGGTGCACCGAAGCTGCTCTCCGGGAAGCCCGCTTATGCGACGCCCGGTGTGAATTTCAACACGACCGTGCTCGGCCGCGGAACCGTCAGCGGTTTCATCTTCGGCAAGCCCACGACGGCGACGGTCACGCGCAAGGTCACGATCAAGACGAAGGCCGGCGTGTTCAGAAGGACTGTCAAGTTCAAAGTCCCTTCGATCGCGACGGCGATCGACTGCACGAACGGCTGCGACACGGCCTTTCAGCAGGCGACGGTTCCGCCGGGCGGTTCGTCCGGGTGGCACACGCATCCGGGCGCGACGTTCGTCGCCATCGGCCAGGGCGAAATCTCGTACTACCACGCCGAAGGGACGACGTGTCACTCCGAAAAGGTCAGCGCCGGCTCCGGGTTCGGCCAGATGCCGACGGAGGTCCACCTTGGCCGCAACGAAAGCTCCAGCGGTCTCGTCATCTACACCCTGTACGTGTTGCCGACGGGAACGCCGAACAGCGGCATCAGGATCGACCAGCCGCGGCCGACCGGCTGCCCCGACGTCCACTGAACTGAATGACAAGGGCCGTCCGAGGGCGGCCCTTGTCGGGTCATCAAAGGGTAGAGCGCAGGCTCGAGTCCCGTCGGCCAGTCACGGCTTCGGTCGCGTGATGCTAAACGTCTGCATCCCGAGGAGCGGGCCATAGTTGAGGTCGGCGCGGTCGCCGAGGCCCGGCCAGACGTACCAGCGGTACACCCCAGGCGTGAGTGAAAAGCGACGGCCGTCGTAGTGCCATCGCCGCGGCAGAGCCAGACGCGTCTTGAGCGGCCACGCGCTGAGGATCTTTCTCTCGCCACGCCACAGTTGGACGTTGTAGTAGGCCGCCTCCTGCGTGGCTGCCCACCTCAGCACCGGAGGACGTGAGAGCCGCGCGCCGTTCTTAGGCGCGAGTAGGAGAGCCGCGTTGGGTGTGGCCGTCACGATTGCACCGCCGGCCCGATTTCCGGCCGCGTCGACGGCAACGACTGTGTATTGGTACTTCGTGCCGTTCTCTAGGCCGCGATCGACGAGCTTCTTCGCGCCGCCGGTGTAGACGCGCGTCTCGGCGGCCCCGGGACCAAGCTTCGAGCGGAACACATCAACGTGATGGAAGTCTGCGTCGGGCGGACGCTCCCACGAAAGCGTTGCCGACCGGTCGCCCGGCGTCGCCTCGAGACCGCGCACGTCGCCGGGCGGGGTCCGATCAGGTGCCGACGACGACGACGAGGATCCACCGCTCGGCGACTCTGATCCGGGGCGGCCTTGCACGATCGTGATCGACGTCGAGCCCGAGGTCGCGTTGCCGGACGCGTCACGAGCAGTGAAGTTGACGACGGTAGTTCCGAGCGGAAAGGTCGCCGGCGCGTCTGAGCTCACCGCGACGTGCGTGTCGACGAGGTCGACCGCACGCGCGGCGGCAAGGAATGCCGAGATCGAAGCGTTCGTGCGCGGAACGGCGCCGTCGGCTGTGAGAGTCAATGGGCTCGGGGTGGTCAAACGCGGTGGCGTGGTGTCCACGACGGCTACCGCGAAGGATCCGGAGGCGGTCACGCCGTAGGCGTTCGTCACGCTACAGCTCACCATGGTCGTTCCGAGCGCGAACGTCGAGCCGCTCGGTGGTTTGCAGGCGATCGCGTCGGGAGCGATCGGCTCGCCTCCACTGTCCGCACTCACGACGTATGTCAGCATCGCTCCCGCCGGACTGGTCGCTTCGGCCGTCTGTCCCGGAGGCAACCTGAGGTTCGGCGGTGCTGCCTTCACCGTCCACGACCGAGCAGCCGGACTCGAGTCTGTGTTGCCGGCTGCGTCGGTGGATCGAACCTGGAACGAGTGGGTTCCGTCGGCAAGTCCAGAGTACGCCTGGGCCGAGCTGCAGGATTGAAAACCGCCGCCGTCGAGGCTGCAAGCAAACGTCGCACCTGACTCCGAGGAGGCGAACGCGAACGACGCGTCGGCGCTTGTCACCGTCCCGCTCGGGCCGCCGGTGATCATCGTGTCCGGCGCGCTGCGGTCAATCCTCACCGTCACGGAGAGCTGTGTGCTCAGGCCCGCACCGTTCGTTGCGGCGCAGGTCACGGTCGTTCCTGCGGTATCCGCGGTCAGTGTCGTCACTGCGCAGCCGGTCGAGGTCGCTATATCCGAAACCGGATCTGAAACCGCCCAGCTGACGGCCACGTCACCCGTGTACCAGCCGTTGGCACCCAACTCTCCGGTGACCGACGGTGTCACCTCGGGTGGGCTGGAGTCGTATTTGAACGTTGTCGTTGCAGATGTCGACAACCCCGCGCCGTTGGTGCAGGAGCCGCTGACGACCGCGGACTTCGTGTCAGGGCCGCTGTATCCAACCGGGGCTGTGCACCCCGAGATCCCCGAGACGCCGTCGACGCCTGAGAAGGCCACGGTGATGGGCTGGGTTTGCCAACCCCTCTCCGCAGGCTTCGACGTCGGCTCTGCTGCGACCGTGGGGCCCGTCGTATCTACCTTGACAACCACACTCGCCTGCGCGCTCAGCCCTTCGGTGTTCGTCGCCGAGCACGTGAGCGTCTGGCCGGTCGTCTCGCCGCCGACGGTGGTCGTCTCACAGCCCGACGAGGTAGCGATGCCGGACTCCGGATCGGCAACGGCCCACGTGACGGTAACGGGACCCGTGTACCAGCCATTTGCGCCGAGTGTTCCCGACAACTGGGGATCAATCGACGGCGGCGTAGCGTCCGCAGCTGCGAGTTCCGCTATTGGACGAGCGGCCGTCGCGAAGATGAGCGGGAGCAGCGGCAGCAATGCCAGTGACGCGATACAACGGGAAAAGCGCTTCACCCGTTCGCCCTTCTCGCGAGCCGATCGCTGTACCACTGGCTACCTCGCCCGAGCCGCACCCAGCCGTTTGCCGCCAGCGCGCCGAGTAAGTGATCGTGCGCGGCGACGACCTCGGGCTCGTCCGCAGCCGGGTCGGTGCCACGGCAGCGAAACCAGGGCGACCGTGCTACCGCCGCCGGCCGTTGTCCTTCTGAGGGCAATACCTCGGCGTAGAACTGAGACTTCACATAGCCACGAAAGACGCGGACTTCGCAGGTGGCCGCGACGCTCAGCTGGACTTTCGTACGCGGCAACGCACGCGTAATCGATCGCGCGGGATGGTGCCGAGGAGCACCTGGCCACCTAGGAATGCGGCGCCTGCCAACCGGCAGATGCGCGCTTGCGGCGAAGCGCGGCAAGACGCCTGGAAGGGTGAACAGAGTCAGCGCAGCCGTCAGCGAAACCGCCGCCGCGACTAAAAGCGCCACATTCGAGCCGCCGCCGGAGGAAGAGGCCGATTGCGCCAGCCGCCGGAAAGGAACGACGGCGGAGCGCCCGCGTAGCGGCCGCTCCGTGGTTTGAGGCGCCAGGGCTTGTTCGCGGCTCTGCCTGAGAGCATCCACGCGCTTGACCGCAACTTTGTGCCGGCCTGACGAGCGGCTTGGTCGCAGCGGCAAAGGCGGTCGCGTCGACACCGTCCTTACCTGCGTGCGCGGGGGAAGCTGGGCAACGGCCGGTGTCACGCGGGCAGCCGGTTTCGACGGCACCGTGCGCGTCGGTGTTGCGGGCGCCGGCTTCGATACTGGCGGAGCCGGGTCCGGGCTCGGGTCCGGCTCGGCCGGCAGCGTCACACTCGGCGGATCCGAGGCAGGTGGCGGTGGATCATCTGCGCGTGCGCTCGAAGCGAATAGCGCGACGGCGAGCAACGACGCTGCGCACGCGACGGTCTTCGCCGGCAGCGCACGCGACAACCTTGGTCGAGCCCATCTCGGCGGCATGTTGATGGCAGGACCCTCCGCAGATTTCAGTCACGGTTACGCTCGCGCGTCGGCACAGTCGCAGCAACTGGCTATATGGCTAGGCTTCGCCGGCGAACGCGCGCGCCGGCCAAACATTCAACCGCGACTTCGGCGAGAAACCAGTGCGCGCCGCGTTCGGGCCGCACAGCCACGCGGCTGCGCCGGTTAACGCAGTGACTTGAAAGCGGCTCGCACCTCGGCGGCGAAGAGCTCTGGCTCTTCCCACGCCGCGAAGTGGCCGCCCCTCTCGGCCTTGTTGAAGTACGTGACGTTGGGGTACCCCTTCTCGACCCAGCTGCGCGGGCTCTGCCAGATCTCGTCGGGGAACGTGGTGAAGCCGACCGGGAGGGAGACCTGAGGCGGAGCCTGACCGGCCGCAAGGGCTGCGGCTCGTCCGTTCTCCCAGTACGACCGGGCCGCCGAGGCCCCGGTGCCCGTCAACCAGTACAGCGTGATGTTGTCGAGGATGTGGTCGCGGCTGAGATTGCCCGAGGGCTCCCCGTCGACGAAGGCGTGGGAGATCTTGTAGTAGGCGTCCGTATCGTGGTCGAGCATCCAGGCCGCGAGCGCGACGGGTGAATCAAGCAACGCGTAGCCGATCGTCTGCGGCCGCGTCGCCTGCTCCAGGAAGTAGCCAAAGCCGCTCGCCCTGAAGGTACTGATCGCGTCGCGCGCCGCGCGTTCCTCCTCGGAATCCTCCGGCAACGGGGCGCCGGACAAGACCGTTACGAGCAAGTTCATGTGGATCCCGAGTAGCCCCTCCGGTGCCTGGCGGCCCATCGCGTCAGTGACCGAGGCGCCCACGTCCCCGCCCTGGGCGACGTAGCGGGTGTAGCCGAGGCGCCGCATCAGCTCCGCCCAGGCCCCGGCGATGCGGCCGACGTTCCAGCCGACCTCGGTCGGCTCACCTGAGAAGCCGTAGCCGGGTAGCGACGGCAGCACCAGGTCGAACGCGTCCTCGGCGGTTCCG
>Ga0137375_10003146_pt1 | contig 19664 bp, 24 predicted proteins | sample SagtaG_24_FD_104936 | JGI IMG/M metagenome (GOLD analysis project Ga0137375, IMG submission 104936) | Vadose zone soil microbial communities from Sagehorn Ranch, Mendocino, California, USA - Sage1_R_113_16 metaG | ecosystem: Environmental > Terrestrial > Soil > Vadose zone | place: USA...
CGCCCCGCATAATCCTTGGCGACTTCATCGAGGATCGGGGCGATCATCTTGCACGGTCCGCACCATTCCGCCCAATAATCGACGAGCACTGGTGTGCCGGCCTTGAGGACGTCGGTATCGAAACTGGCGTCGGTGACATGCTTGATGTGTTCGCTCATGCGTTCCTCTTCAGGCCGGCGGGGAGGCCAGATCGATGGCGCCCGGACACCGGCGTGAGGTCTACGTTAGCCGAAAGGCCTAGGGCGCGCAAGCCGCGGCGCGAGCCCGTGGCGAGGGGCCCCACGCGCAGCGTGGGGATCGCGCGTGGCGAGTCGACGCTTGCGGCCGACGCGCAACAGATCATTCGCAACGGACGGTTCGAGGAGGCCGCGGCGCGACCCGCAGCGAGCGGCCTGCACCGCCCATGCTAGGGCGTAGCTTGGGATTGAATTTGATAGAATCAATGCTTGCGCTGGGCCCCGGAGTCGAAGGCTGATGACCTACGTTGTGACCGAAAGCTGCATCCGCTGCAAGTACACCGATTGCGTCGATGTCTGCCCGGTCGACTGTTTCCGCGAAGGGCCCAATTTCCTGGTCATCGATCCGGACGAATGCATCGACTGCACGCTGTGCGTCGCCGAGTGTCCGGTCGAGGCGATCTACGCAGAGGACGATGTTCCGTCCGACCAGCAGCAGTTCAAGACCTTGAACGCGGAGCTTTCCAAGCTGTGGAAACCGATCATCGAGCGCAAGCCAGCGCCAGCCGATGCCGATGAATGGAAGACGGTCAAGGCCAAATTGCAGCTGCTCGAACGTTGACCGGCTTTGGCCTGCGCGGAATGCGCGGGCCCGGCGCTCACCATCTCAACAGACGACAGCAAGAACACCGCGTTCATCCACGACCCGCTGTTCCTAGCCGATGACGCTTGTGCCACCCCTTGCCGCCCTCGCGTTCCTCGCGCTGCCCTCGTTCGTCTGGTGCCAGGCCGCGCCATCCGGCGACCCGGTCGCGGGTCAGCGCAAGACGCAGATGTGCGCAGGCTGTCATAGCATTCCAGGCTGGCGCACCGCGTATCCGGAAGTCTACAGCGTGCCCAAAATCGGCGGCCAGCACCCGGCGTACATCGTCAAGGCGCTGCAGGCGTACAAGAGCGGCGAGCGCAACCATCCCTCGATGCGTGCGATCGCCGCTTCGCTCTCGGAGCAGGACATGGCCGATCTGGCCGCATATTACGGCGGCGCCGAGCCCAAGACCGCGCGCAAGTGAGACGACGATGACCGGGCCGCTTCGACACGTGCTCGTCGCCGCGCTCTTCGGCGCCGCCACAGCGGCTGGGGCCGCCGACATGAAGGCGGGAGAGGCCAAGGCCAAGGAGGTCTGCCAGGCATGTCACGGGCTCGATGGCAACAGCCCGACAGCGGACTATCCCAAGCTCGGCGGCCAGCTGCCGGATTATCTCGCCAAGGCACTGCGCGACTACAAGTCGGGTGCGCGCAAGAATGCGATCATGGCGGGCTTTGCCGGGACGCTGTCTTCGCAGGACATCGCCAATCTCGCCGCCTATTACGCGGCGCAACCGCCGGTCCTCGTCGTCAAGCATTGACGAGCGCGTGAACGCCAAGGAGGGCCGCATGCGGGCGCCCTTGTCGTTTGTCCCACTATGGGGATCGCGTCACGCCCGTGTCTTCCTGCGGTATTCGCACAAATCGACGATCACACATTCGGGGCAGCGGGGCTTCTTTGCCTGGCAGACGTAACGGCCGTGCAGGATCAGCCAGTGATGCGCATCATGAACGAATTCCGTGGGCGTGAACTTCACGAGCTTGCGCTCGACCTCCTCGGGCGTCTTTCCCGGTGCGAGTCCGGTGCGGTTGGCGACGCGAAAAATATGCGTGTCGACCGCGATCGTCGGTTGGCCGAACGCCACGTTGAGCACGACGTTGGCCGTCTTGCGTCCGACGCCCGGCAGCTTGACCAGCGCCGCATGATCGGCGGGCACTTCGCCTCCATGCTCGTCGATGAGCTGCCGGCACAGCGACAGGATGTTCTTGGCCTTGGTGCGGAACAAGCCGATCGTCTGGATGTACGGGATCAAGCCGGCTTCACCCAGCTTGAGCATGGCCTGCGGCGTATGGGCGATCGGAAAGAGCTTCGCGGTCGCGAGGTTCACGCTGCGGTCAGTCGCCTGCGCGGAGAGCACGACGGCAATCAGGAGCTCGAACGGCGATCGATACTTTAGCTCGCTGCGCGGATGCGGATTCTGCGCGCGCAGCCGGCGAAAGATCTCGAGCCGCTTGGCCGGGTTCACTCGAGCCCGCCCAACCGGCGCAGGCGCGCGAGCCGTTCCGGCTCATTGGCCCGGAGAGAAGCATCGCCGCCGAGCAGCTCGAACGCGCGCGCGAAGTTCATCTGCGCGGCCGCCCGCTCGCCTTTGGCCAGCAACAGCTCGCCCAGCTCCTCGTAAACGTAGCCGTCGGGCGCGTTCGCCGCTGCGCCCTCGACCGCCAGTTGCCGCTGGATCGCGAGCGCATCGTCGTTGCGGCCGAGCGACCGATACGCGCGCGCGACGGTCCACCGCGCAATGCGCACGCCGCGCGGATCGCCGCGCGCTTCCCACGCGGGCAGGGCCTTCTCGAAGTATGCGAGCGCGCTCGCGTATTCTCCGCGCTCGTGATACGTCCACCCGATGTTGTTGTACAGCGATGCGAGCCAGCGCCGGGCGCGCTCATCGCTTGTCCTTTCGGTCATCGCGACGGCCTCGAGATTCCACTTGAGCCGCGTTTCGGCAGGAGCGGCGATGCCCAGCATGTGCGCGGCATCGATCGCGAGGAAGTCTTCTCCGGCGGCGCGCGCGCGGTCGAGCGCGTCCTGAAACAGCGGGACAGCCTTGTCCGGCTGCCGCGACGAATTGAAAATGCGGCCGCGCTCGAGCAGGTAGCGAACCGCGACGCGCTCCGGCTGGCCGGGGAGCGCCCGCTCGACCGCATCGAGGGTTGCGTGCGCCGCGTCGAACTCGTGCTGCAGTCCTTGCGCCCGCGCAAGCTGCGTCGACGCTTCGAGACTGGCCGCCGATCCTTGCGGCAACGCCGCGAGCTTGGCGCGGAGACGCGCTTCCGACTCGGCGGGCCGATCGAAGTCCCAGGCGCGATCGAGCCATGCGGTGTCGAGCGGAACGTCAGTGGGCGCGGCCATCGCGAGACCGGTCGTCATCGCCAGCAGCGCGGCATGCCTGCGCATCCGAGCGCAACCTAGGAGTGCGGCGCGGCCCTCGCCGCGCGCCGCGCGCGCGCCCGGGCGAGCGCCGCGTCGATCGCCGCGCGCCGCCGCGCAGCAGCCACTTCGTCGCGCGAAGCCGACGCCTGCGCAGGGGCTTCGCTGCGAGTGATCGCCGCTTTGCGCTCGTGCCTCGCGACCTGCGCGGCGAAATGATCGCGTGCGCGGTCGGCGTCGGAGCGCGTCCACCGACGCGCCAGCGGCAGGAGCGCGATGCAGTCGACCGGGCAGGGCGGCACGCAGAGCTCACAGCCCGTACAGCGGTCGGCAAGCACGGTATGCATGAGCTTTGCGGCGCCGACGATCGCGTCGACAGGACACGCGGCGATGCACAAGGTACACCCGATGCACGCGGTCTCGTCGATGCGTGCATTGAGAAGCGGCCCGGATTCGCCATGGCGCGCATCGAGCGGCAGCAGCGGCACACCGAGTAGCTTCGAGAGCGCCGCTACCGTGTCGTCGCCGCCTGGAGGGCATTGGTTGATCCCGGCGCTGCCTTGCGCGATCGCGTGGGCGTAGGGGCGGCAGCCGTCGTAGCCGCAGCGCCGGCATTGCGTTTGTGGCAGCAGCGCATCGATGCGCTCGACAAGCGTGGTCGCGGCATCATTGTCCATACCGCTATTCTACCGAAGCCGCGGCGGCGCCCGCCAAGCGACGATTGCCGGGATGCCTTCTGGATGACTCCGCCTTTTGCGAGCGGGACAATTTGGCGCAGAATTGCGGTTGTTTCATCGCCCCAATCCCAGATGACCGCTCAACACCGGCATTCACGCGCCGGCGCCGCGCCCCAGGCCCGACGCGAACGCGAGGTCGATGTCGTCGCGCACACGCATTCGCATGCGCCCTCGGGGTCGGATGCGTCGGCTCGGCAGGCACTGACCCGCGCGCTGATTCTCACCGGCGCTTTCGCGCTGATCGAGGTCGCGGGCGCCTGGCTGGCCGGTTCATTGGCGCTGCTCTCCGACGCGGGGCACATGTTTACCGATACGGCGGCGCTCGGGCTGGCGCTGCTCGCGCAATGGATCGCGCGCCGTCCGCCGTCGCGCCGGGCCTCCTACGGCTACGCGCGCGCGGAGGTCCTGGCGGCATTCATCAACGCGCTGGCGCTGCTCGCTTTGGTCGTTTTCATCGCGATCGAAGCGGTGCGCCGCCTCCTCGCGCCGCAACCTGTGGCCGGCGGCGCGGTGCTGGCCATCGCCTTCGTCGGTTTGATCGTGAACCTGATATCGGCTTGGATGCTCTCGCGTGCCGGCGCCTCCCTCAATGCGCGGAGCGCCCTCCTGCACGTTCTCTCCGATCTGCTGGGCTCGGTTGCGGCGATCGTCGCCGGCGCGGTAATCGTATTCACCGGATGGATGCCGATCGATCCGATCCTGTCACTTGCGGTGTCGCTCCTGATCCTGCGCTCGACGTGGCGGCTGCTCGCGCAATCGACGGGCGTGCTGATGGAAGGCGTGCCGGCGCATCTGTCGTACGAGGAGATCGGCCGCGCTCTGGCGCGTGTGCCCGGCATCGCTGCGATTCACGATCTGCATGTCTGGCACATGACCAGCGATCGCGCCGCCCTGTCCGCGCATGTGCTGATCCGCGAGCCGTCCGAGTGGCCGCAAACGCTCGCGGCTGCACAGCGCCTGCTCGCGGAGCGCTTCGGCATCGATCATGTCACGCTGCAGCCGGATTGGCGTACCTCTGTGCCCGGCAAGCGGGTAATCCCGGTGACGCCGGTATCGACCGAGGACAAACCGCACCTGCATTAGGTTCTCCAGGGTCCTTAGAGCCAGCGGATCTTCCTGAACCAGACGTAGAGGGCGAGGTCGAGGCCGACCATAGTGGCCATCGCCAGTGGATAGCCCCAAAACCAATCCAGCTCCGGCATGTTCTTGAAGTTCATGCCGTAGATCCCGGCGATCATCGTTGGGACGGCAATAATCGCCGCCCAGCCGGCAAGCTTCTTGGTGACCTCGGTCTCGTTCAGGTTGATCATGCCCAGATTGACCTGGATCGCCGTGGCCTGCATGTCGCGGATGCCCTCGATCGAGGCGTGCAGACGCTGCAGGTGATCGAACACGTCGCGGAAATACTCGCGCATGCCGGCGCAGACCTGCGGCACGCGCCCGCCGTAGAGGTTGCCGACCGCTTCCATCAACGGGTCGACCGCGTGCTTGAGCGTCATCAACTTTTGTTTCAGGCCATAGAGACCCTCGATGTTCGAACGGGCGGCGTTCCTGACGAGAATCTGTTCCTCGATCCGCTCCAACTCGGACTCGAGCGCGTCGAGCACCGGAAAATAACGATCGACGACGGCGTCCATCAGTGCGTAGAGGACGTACCCCGAGCCGTTCTTGAGCAGGTGCGGCTCGCGCTCGCAGCGGGCGCGGACTTCCTGGAATCCTTTCTCGGTGTTCCTGCGAATCGAAAGGATGTAGTTGGGACCGACGAAGATGTCGACCTCGCCGACGTTAAGGTCGTCAGCTTTGAACTCGATCGTCTGCACCACCACGAAGAGCGAATCGCCGTATTCCTCGATCTTCGGCCGCTGGTGGCCATGGCGCGCGTCCTCGACGGCGAGCTCGTGCAATCCGAACTCCGGGCGCATTTCTTCGATCTCCGAAGGCTCCGGATCCTTGAGCCCCACCCACACGAAGCAATTGGGCCGCTTGAGGTACTCGCTGATGTCCTCCTTGGGAATGTCGGCGAGCTTGCGGCCCTCGGTATAGGCGACGCAGTTGACGAGCATGGTGAATCTCCAGACGCTGAGGCGCGATCATAACGGTCGCCGTCTTGCGCTGCCACCGCGAACTGCCGAGAGCGCTGCGCTGCCTATGCTACACTCGTAACTGGCTCGAGGTCAGTTAATCTCGCCGCCTGCAGCGGCCGCCATTTGCGTTTCCGATGCCTGCGCCGCTTTCGCACTCCGCCCGCGCACCGCACGAGCTATTGCTGCTGCTAACGCTCGCCACCGTGCAGTTCACCCACATCGTCGATTTCATGGTCATCATGCCCCTGGGGCCGCAATTCATGCGGCTATTCGAGGTAGGCCCGCGCGAATTCGGTTTGCTAATCTCATCGTATACGTTCGCCGCAGCAGCCTCCGGCTTCGTCGCCGCATTCTGGATCGATCGCTTCGATCGCAAGCATGCGCTGCTCGCGCTCTACGCCGGTTTCATCGTTGCCACCGCGCTTTGCGGGCTCGCGCCGACGTATGGGTTGCTGGTGGCGACGCGCGTGGGCGCGGGCCTGTTCGGCGGCGTAATGAGCGGGCTCGTATTCACGATCATCGCCGATCTCGTCCCGTACGGGCGGCGAGCGCGGGCGACCGCTCTGGTCGCCACTTCTTTTTCGCTGGCCGCGGTGGCTGGCGTGCCGCTGGCGCTATGGCTTGCCGCGCGCTGGGGCTGGCGTACGCCGTTTCTCGTCCTGGCGTGTTTTTCGCTGCTTGTGGCGCTGGGCGCCGCGCGGCTCATGCCGCCGCTCTCGGCGCATCTCGCCGGCGCCCGGCGTCGCGGGCCGCTGGGACAACTCTGGGCCATCTTCGGCGAGCGCAATCACTTGCGCGCCTTCGCGTTCATGATCGCTCTGATGTTCGCCGGCTTTTCGGTCATCCCCTTTATCGCGCCGACGATGGTCGCCAACGTCGGGGTGGCCGAAAACGAGCTACCGTTGCTGTATTTCTGCGGCGGGCTCGCGACGCTAGTTACCGCGCAGGTCATCGGCTTCCTCGCCGATCGTTACGGCAAGCACCGCCTGTTCACTATCGTTGCGCTGGCGTCGGTTGCGCCCATTCTCATCATCACCCATCTGCCGCGCCTGCCGCTCGCCGCAGCGGTGGCGTGGTCGGTGCTGTTCTTCGTGCTCGTGACCGGCCGCTTCGGGCCGGCGATGGCAATCGTCTCGAGCAGCGCCGAGCCGCGCCTGCGCGGCAGCTTCATGAGCTTCAACGCTTCGGTGCAGATGATCGGCTCGGCGCTGGCTTCGCTTTCCGCCGGCCTGATCGTCAGCCGCGGTCCGGATGGCGCGCTGCTCCACTTCGGTGCCGTGGGCTGGCTGGCCGCCGGTAGTACGCTGTTGTGCGTTTTGCTCGCGCGCAGGATCCAGGTCGTCCCCGACGCCTTGCCGCGCGCTCGCGATTAGGTCCCCTAGACGGCTGGCCGCGTGTGGGACCTCTCGCGTAACATGGCAACTCCGACCGATCGCTGGCCCGTGCCGCCTTCCGCATGATCATCGAGTCCCTGCTCGATACCGATCTCTACAAGTTCACCATGATGCAGGTCGTGCTGCATCATTTTCCCGCCGCAGAGGTCGAGTACCGCTTTAAGTGCCGCAACTCCGGCATCGACCTGACGCCATACATCGGCCAGATCGAGCGCGAGATCACTGCGCTGTGCGCGCTGCGGTTCAGTCGGCGAGAGCTGGATTACCTACGCTCATGGCGCTTCCTGAAAAGCGACTTCGTCGATTTGCTCGGACTCTTCAAGCTCGACGAGCGCTTCATCACGGTCAGGCCGTCGCCCGCCGCGCCGGGCGAGATCGACATCTGGATCAAGGGCCCTTGGCTGCACACGATTCTGTTCGAGGTTCCGGTGCTCTCGATCGTCAGCGAGCTCTATTTCCGAAACACGCAGCCATCGCCGGATTTCGACGAGGGTCGCCGGCGGCTCGCCGCCAAGATCGAGCAGATCAACGCCGTGGCGGACCCGGCGTTTCGCATCGCCGATTACGGCACGCGGCGGCGATTTTCGGGTCGGTGGCAGGAGGAGGTGCTGCTCACGCTCAAGGAAGGCATCGGGCCGAAGTTCGTCGGAACCAGCAACGTCTACTTTGCGCTCGAGCACGGGTTGACGCCGCTGGGAACGATGGCGCATGAATACCTGCAGGCATGCCAGGCGGTCGGCCCGCGCTTGCGCGACTCGCAAGTGTTCGCCTTCAACACCTGGGCGCGCGAGTACCGCGGCGACCTGGGCATCGCGCTCTCCGACGTCTGCGGCATGGACGCGTTCCTGCGCGACTTCGACCTCTTCTTCTGCAAGTTGTTCGACGGCGTGCGCCACGACTCGGGCGACCCGTTCGAGTGGGGCGAGAAGTTGATCGCGCACTATCAGAAGATGCGCATCGATCCGCGCACCAAGGTGATGGTGTTCTCCGATTCCCTCAACGTTCCGCTGGCGATCCGCCTGTTCGACTACTACAAGGGCCGCAGCCAGACCGCGTTCGGGATCGGCACGAACCTCACCAACGATCTCGGCTACGACCCGTTGCAGATTGTCATCAAGATGACGCGCTGCAACGGCCAGCCGGTGGCGAAGATCAGCGACGAGCCATCGAAGTCGATGGACTACGATCCGTCCTACGTCGCGTACCTGCGCGAAGTCTTCCAGGTGCCCTTGCCCGCGCCGCGCGAAACCGAGAGTCTCGACGCGGGTTAAGCGCCGGCGCCGCTGTAGGGCCGAATTCATTCGGCCGCGGCGCAGCGTCCAGCGGCGCGTGCGAATGAATTCGCACCTACGATGTTTCGGCGAGCACGCGCTCGTACGCAGCCAACACGTCGTGCTGCGCGCACGCGAACAGCACCCGATCCAGCGCATCGAGTCGCTCAAAAGCGCGTACCGTGCCGATGGCAATCGGAATCGCCTTTTCCAGGGGATAACCGTAGGCGCCGCAGCTGATCGCGGGAAACGCGATCGACTTGAGGCGATGGGCGAGCGCAAGCTCGAGCGAGCGCCGATAGCAGGAGGCGAGCAACTCGGGTTCTCCGCTGCGGCCGCCGTGCCACACCGGCCCGACGGTGTGGATCACGTGCCGCGCGGGCAAACGATACCCGCGCGTGATCTTCGCCTCGCCCGTTGCGCAGCCGCCTAGCGTTCGGCATTCGGCGAGAAGCTCGGGACCTGCGGCGCGATGGATCGCGCCGTCGACGCCGCCGCCGCCGAGCAGCGAGTTGTTCGCCGCGTTGACGATGGCATCGACGTCGAGTTTGGTGATGTCGGCGTGGACAGCGAGAAGCGATGCAGCCATTCGTTCATTGTAGCCCGGGCTGAGCGCAGCGATGCCCGGGGACGCCGTCCCGGGATTCACGTTGTTCATCCCGGGCTACGACGTATCCGGCCGCTGTCGCCACGCGCCGCTTGGGGTTATAGTAGCGCGATGGCCTCGCTCAATCCGATCAACGCTCCGCCGGCGACGCCGGCCGCACCGGCGGACGCCGCCACCACGCGCACCGCACGCACTCAGGACCGTCGCCTCCGACTGGAAGACATCCTGAAGCTGATGGTCGCCGAAGGCCTGGTTACCGCGGCCGATGCCGACCGGCTTGCGCGCTCGCGCACACATCGCTTCGAGCACCCGCTGGAGATGATCGCCGATCAGAAATGGCGGTCGCTGTTGCCGCCGCGCCCGCTGATGACGCTGGAGTGGCTGGTCGAATGGCTGGCCGGCAAGCTCGGGGTTCCCTACCACCATATCGATCCGCTGAAAATAGATCTGGTCGCGGTCACCAGCACGATGTCCAACGCCTATGCCGAGCGCTATCGCATTCTGCCCGTCTCGGTCGGCAACGGCGAGCTGACGGTCGCAACGAGCGAGCCTTTCGTACGCGCCTGGGCGGAAGAGCTCGAGAAGATCCTGCACCTCAAGATCAAGCTCGTCTTTGCCAATCCCCTGGACATCAAGCGCTACCTGGGCGAGTTCTTCACCCTCGCGCGGTCGATCAAGAAGGCGTCGGAGACGACTCGCGGCGAAGTGTCGCTGGTGCGCAACTTCGAGCAATTGGTCGAGCTGGGCCGGCACGGTCTACTCGATGCCAACGATCAGCACGTAGTACACATCGTCGACTGGCTGTGGCAATACGCGTTCGAGCAACGCGCGTCCGACATCCACATCGAGCCGCGTCGCGACGCCGGGATCGTGCGTTTCCGCATCGACGGCGTGCTGCATCAGGTCTACGCGATCCCCAATCCGGTGCTGCTCGCGATGACGAGCCGCATCAAGCTGCTCGCGCGCATGGAAATCGTCGAGAAGCGGCGGCCGCAGGACGGGCGGATCAAGACCGTATCGCCGGAGGGCCAGGAGATCGAGCTGCGCATCTCGACCATGCCGACCGCTTTCGGCGAGAAGATCGTGATGCGGATCTTCACGCCCGAGGTGCTGATTCGCGATTTTCAGGAGCTGGGCTTTACTACCGAAGACTACACGCGTTGGGACAAAATGATCCGCGAGCCCAACGGCATCATCCTCGTCACCGGCCCGACGGGCTCCGGCAAGACGACGACGCTGTACTCGACGATGAAGCAACTCGCAACGCCCGAGGTCAACGTCTGCTCGGTCGAGGATCCGATCGAGATGATCGCACCCGAGTTCAACCAGATGCAGGTGCAGCCGACGCTCAACGTCGACTTCGCCAGCGGCGTGCGCACGCTGCTGCGACAGGACCCCGACATCATCATGGTCGGCGAGATCCGCGATCGCGACACCGCCGACATGGCCGTGCAGGCGGCCCTCACCGGCCACCTCGTATTGTCATCGTTGCACACGAACGATGCGCCGAGCGCCGTCACCCGGCTGCTCGACCTCGGCGTGCCACCGTACTTGATCACCTCGACGCTGCTCGGCGTGATGGCGCAGCGGCTCGTGCGCACGCTCTGCCCGCATTGCAAGAAGCTCGGCGACGCGCCGGACGAGGAGGCCTGGCGCATGCTGACCGCGCCATTCCGCGCCGACCTCCCCGCGCAGGTCCAGATGGCCGTGGGTTGCCTGGAATGCCGGATGACGGGCTATTACGGCCGCATGGGGCTGTACGAAATCATGACGCTGACGCCGACGCTGCGCCGGCTGATCCATGCCGAATCCGAGGACGCGAAGATTCGCGAGCAGGCCTACCGCGAAGGAATGAAACCGCTGCGCGTCTCCGGCGCGAGCAAGATCGCCGCCGGGTTCTCCACGCTCGAAGAGGTGATGAAGGTCGCGCCTCTGGCTTGACGTGCCGGCGCGCCACTTCATGGCGCGGGCGCGTCGGGCTTTCCGGTTTCCACCAGGCGCACGAAGCGCGCGAACTGCTCGCCCAGCACGCGATCAACTGCGGGCGCATCTTTGTCGAGTGCGCTAGCGCTTGCGCCGTTGACGCGATACGCGAGCGTCAGGACGGTGGCCTTGCCGTCGGGGACGAGCTGGAAGCTGAGCACGCCCGTGACCGCCTTGCTCTGCAGCGGTCCTAACGCTGTGTCGATGCGCAGGAGCTGATCGCGCAGCGCCAGGATCACGCGGCCGTGAGCGACGGCGCCATCCTTCCAGCGCTCGCAGAAACATCCTCCCGCTTCCGCGTCGAGCATGAGATTGGCCGCATCGCCCGAATAAGTGTGGCTGCTGCTCCACCAGCGTCCGATCGCAGGCAATAACGCGTAGATCCGCGTCGGACCGGCATCGATGCGCGCGCTGTGCACGATAAAAAAGCCATCGCTCGCGGTGGCCTTGATTTCCGCGCGCGTCACCCACGCGGCCGAGGCTAGGAGCACGCAAAGCAGAGCCCGTGGCAGATAGGCCATCGCACGGGATTTTCGCCGACCTCTGCGTGGGCTGCAATACTCGTGTCCTGCCGGCGTTCATCGCGGGGCCCGGGTCACCCTCGATTGAACCCCTCCCCGGTCAGCGCCGTAATTGCACGAAATCGGTAAGAGTTACGCAGTTCGGCATCACCCCGATCCGCCCTCCACCGCTGCGCGAAGCTGGCACGAGGTATGCAAGCGCTGTAAAGGGCAGCGATGCCTTGCGCTCAAAAAAGGAGAAACGCAATGTCCATTTCGCTCATTCTGCTCATTGTTGTGATCCTGCTGCTGGTCGGCGCTCTACCGTCGTGGCCATACAGCTCGGGGTGGGGATACTGGCCAAGCGGCGGGCTCGGCCTGGTTCTACTGATATTGATCATTCTCTTGCTGATGGGTCGCATCTAAGGCTTATCTCGCTCGCGCGCTGCGCTCAAGCCGGCGATTGTTCTCAGCCGCCGGCATTGCGCAGCGCATGGCGACCTTGCTCGACCGAGACGAACCATCACGCCGACGACCTCATCCGGCGTAACCAGGGCAGGGCGAACCAAAGCGCGGCAAAGAGCAGCGCGACGGTGACAGCAACGCCGGTCGCTGGTCGCGGATCGCCGATCACCGTCAACGCGACCACGTAGATTTCCAGCGCGATACCGAGCATCAACGGCACCATGGCGCTGGTAATTACTCTCGATGCGAGGGTGATAAAGCGGCGCGAGACTCGCTGCTCGCCGACGATGCGGTCGATCCTTGATCGCGGCTCGCGGTCGGTGGACCGCCATGGTCATTGTGGCAGCCTGGCGGTCAGCGGTCGTGGCACACCACACGCGCGCGCCACAACGCGGCCCTGTCGCGCATCCGCCGCGAGGGGTGCTTCGGCCGCGGCTCGGTCGGAACCTCGACCGGATCCGAGCCTGGGTGCGGAGGCCGCGGCTCGACCGGAACTTCAATGGGCGGATCGGTCGGATGCTCGTGCGGATCGGTACCGGGATGCGGGGGGGCAGGAGGTCGCGGCGGCGCGTGCAAGTCGCGCTCGGAATGCGGGTTCATGGCGCGATGGCGCCCTTCACCGCGACGGCCCTTCCGGATCCTCGTCGTCGCCGAAAGACACATCTCCCGTACCCCCGGGCCGCTTCGAAACAGCGCCCGTTTCCTCGTCGATGGTCTCCTCGGAGCGGCCACCGCGTCGTTTTTTGTCTCCGCCCGGCTCAACGACCCCGCTTTCGGGATCGTATTCGCTCGGGGTGCGCCGCGGAGTCGGCTTGTTCGGCGCGGCAGGTGCGCCGCTGAGCCCCTTTTTGCGCGTCGATGTTGTTGTCGCGTCTACGGAGCGTTGCTGTCTGGAACCGTGACCCGTCGCGCCAGCGTTCCTGGTTCGGCGCGCGCGTTTCGACCCGCCGGCGCCGGCGGCGGATGCGCGGGCATGCGCGCGATTACTTTTCGATTGTGCCATTGAGAACTCCTTGGTTGTGTGGAGTAGAAAAGAGAATGGATTGGGATCGATGCCAGCGTCCATGATGCGGGCAATATCCATGCCGAGCGCACAGGCCTGAATCGTCGGCAATTTGCATTTTTGCCGATCCTCGGCATCGCGGTAGGAATTGCACGGCAGTGCAACTGTTACAGCGCGGCGGCGGCGCCAAGGGTACGCACGCGCGTGATTCGGCGATGAATCCGCCGATGCTGCGCCGTCCTTTTGAGCGGCTGGCTACGGCACGGAAACTGCTTAGTCGCGATTGGATGCAGGCGCGGGCGGCTCGCTTCGGCGCCTGCCGTCAGCGAACGCAAAGCGCAAGTGCAATGCACCCTTCGATGAGTTCGGTAATCCGCGCTTTGCCGCGGGCGATGTTCCCAAAACGGGGCGAATCGGCGCGAGACCGGACCGTCGCGGTGGGGTACGGCAAAGAGCCATGATCCACAGGAACGCCGGACTGGGGACCCCCGAACGCGCGTGGCGCGGCTGGCCGGGAGTGGACAGTTTGCCGGTGATCGCGCCGGAGATTCTGGTTCCAAAAGGTTATCGCGCGGTGGTCGTCGCGCCGCACCCCGACGACGAGAGCGTCGGCCTGAGCGGGTTGATCTCGCGCTTAGCCATGCTCAAGCGCTCAATTCTGATGATCGCCGCGACCGATGGCGCCGCGAGCCGCCCCGGCTACAGCGCTAGGATGCCCCGGCGGCCGGTCGAGGCCCGGAGTCTGGAAGCCTGGCGTGTGGTGCAACGCCAGGGCCCACGGCATACGACGATTCTCCGCACCGGTCTGGACGACGGCGAAGTTGCGCGCGTCGAGCGCGATCTCGAGTGGCGGCTGCGCGGATTGCTGCTGCCGTCGGACGTGGTCTTCGCCACTTGGCGCCACGATGGACATCCCGATCACGATGCGGTGGGTCGCGTCGCCGCCAACGCCTGTGCGGCGCTGCTCGTGCACTTGGTCGAGGTACCCCTCTGGGCGTGGCAATGGAGCTTTCCCGGCGATCGACGCATTCCGTGGCAGCGGGCGCGGCGCATTTTTCTCGATCCCGCGCTAAGAGCGCGCAATCGACTTTCGCGCTTTGCGCGCCCGTACGAGATCGTCTTCGTATGATGTCGCCGGCAGCCGCCTTCCGTCGTGTTGAGCGAGTCGAGCCGGCACCGATGACCGACTACGGACGCCGTTGCGCGCCATGCGGGTCGTTAATCGGTAATCCGCTTCGATGCGATCCCGATTCGGAGAATTTGTTCTGCGGTAAGGGGCATCGCAATAACGCGCTTCACCGGAGGGGGAGCGCTGTACGGGAAACTGCCGGATCGAAGTCACGGCAGCGACGGCCGACCGATAGCAACTAAAGGAGATGCATCATGGAACCAGGCAAATACGATAACCCGGAACAACCGTTGACGACGACGCTGGGCACGACGCTCGGCGCCGACGCGATACCGATCGAGACCCCCGCGAGCGACGACGCCCGCCGCGCGGTGCGCGAGCCCGTGCCGGGCGAGGAGCATTTTGTCGGTCGCTCGGGACCCGGGCCGAAGATCATGGCCGCCGATACGCTCGAGGGCGATGACATCGTCAACACAGCGGGCGACAAGCTCGGCGAGCTCGAGCACATCATGATCGATGTTCCGTCTGGCAGGGTGGCTTACGCCGTTCTGTCGTTCGGCGGATTCCTCGGCATGGGCGACAAGTTGTTCGCCATCCCGTGGCTCGCGTTGCGCATCGATCCCCCCAACCATCGCTTCATCCTCGACATCGACAAGGAAACCTTGGAGAACGCACCGGGCTTCGACAAGGATCACTGGCCGTCGATGGCCGACGAGCAATGGGCAAAGGAGTTGCACACGTATTACAAGGCTAATCCGTACTGGGATTGACGACACTTCGTGGAGAGGCGGCGCAGCGCCGTTTCTCCCGCGAGATGAGGCGCGGCCGCAGCGGTAAGAACACGACTTACGGCCGCGCCAGCCTTTCCTACAACCGAATCAGCGTTACGCCGATTTCAGCTTCGATGCGAGCCGCCTAGATTTAATCGACGCATCGACTGAGCGACGGATGTTTCAAGCGCCGGCGGCGCAGCGCAAAGACCAATGGAGGTATCGTGACCATCAACCTCGCCATCGGGCCGGTAGTGTCATTGATCGCCGGCGTTCTGATCCTGATCGTCCCTCGTTTGCTGAATTACATCGTGGCCATCTACCTGATCATAATCGGGTTGATCGGCGTTTTCGGCTGGGGCGGAACACATGTTCTTCGCTCGGCGGGCATCGAAGACGGTCGCCCACGCGTCGCGACCGTTATCTACAGCGCCGACGTGCCATCGCAACCCGCGCGTAGCATACGCGTTGGCGGTACCCCGGGCTGAAGAGGAGGAGCACCATGATTCGCAAGCTCAAGAACGGACAGTACCGGCTGTACTCGCGCAAGAAAAATCCCGCGACCGGCAAGGCGCGAAATCTTGGAACCTTCGCCACGCGCGAGGCCGCGGAGAAGCATGAACGCGAGGTCCAGTATTTCAAGAAACATTAGCCGATAGGGGAACGAAGCCGCGCGCGGACGCGCGGCAGGAGGGCATGCGAATGCGCGAAGCGGTGCAAGACCGCCGCTTCGCGGCAAGGCAAGGATGCGCCGAATGCAGGCCAACGACACGCTCATCCGAAGGCAAGTCCTGACGCTCGAGTCGCTGCGCGTGCTGGTCAATATCGAGCTCAACGTCCATACCGAATGCCACGGCGTACAGGTCCGCCGCATCATCATTATTGAGCCCGACATATCGGGTTGCAATTGGCAAGCCGAGTGGCCCGCGCTGCGTGCCGCGACGATGGAACCCTGCCGCTCACAACTTCTCGCGGTGATTGCGCAACTGCGTGAGCGCTACAACGTCGAGCATTAGGTTGGCGGCCGGCTTAGTTGCGTCGGCGGCAGTCCTACACGCAAATCGGAGCGGCGCCGATACCGACGCACGCGATCTTGATCGATAGTTGCGTAGTCGTCGACGGCGACGTCGACGGTGTCGAGAAGGGACCGAACGCAATCCTTCCCTGGAGACATCATGAACAGTTATCCGTATCGAATCCTGATGGGCGCGGGCCTCGCCATGCTCGTCGGCGTCGTCGGTGCTCAGACCTATGGCGACCAACCCTCTGCGGACAAGAACGCGCCGCAGAACATGCAGGCGCAACCGTCGAGCGCGCCCACTCCCGCGAGCGGCGGCGATACGCCGTATTCGACCACTGACAAGAGCGCGCCTCAGGCCACACAAGCACAACCGTCGAGTCCGAACGCCGTGACGAGCGGCGGCGATACGCCGTATTCGACCACCGATAAGAATGCGCCTCAGACCACCGAGCGCGCGTCTAAACCGACCGACAAGATGTCGGGGCAAACGAACGCTCAGCCAAAGGCTTTGGACCAGGAAAGCCGGAAGATGTCGAGCGCGAAGTCGACCAAGCCGACGCACCATGCGGCCAAGCCACACGGCAAGCCTGAGCAGATGGCGATGCAGGGCGAGAAAGCCTATCACGAGGCATTGCGTCAGTGTGCGAAGGAGCAGGATCAAAACGCGCGCGACAGCTGCCTCGACAACGCGATCCAGCAATTCCATCGCAGTACCTGAAGCGTAAGAACCGCACGAGCGCCAAAGGCCCCGCGAAGGCGGGGTCTTTTTGGGCAGTACTTTGGCACATCCCTTGCGAGTAGCTCCCTCAGGAGGCGGTTTACCACCATATGAGTTGCCCCGCTGACGCTGCTCGTCATATAGCGACGGCGGCGCGCGCCGACGTCAATCCTATTAAGAGAGGAACGGCGTGGGATGCATCGAACGTAAACACGGAGTTTTCAAAGGAGACCCACCGTGAAACATCTGATACTCGCATTACTCGCCGCAACATTCTCGCTGTCGGTATCGGCGGCATCCATAAACCTCAACTCGTCGAAGAGCAACGTCACGGAAGAGCAGGCCACGACGACAGTGAAATCGTCAAAAAGCAACTCTTCGGACCGAGAGCAAGCCCTGCAAGGAGTTGACTCCTGCAATTTCACTATCGACGAAGCGGGCGTCAAGCGTCAGGCTACCGAAGCACAGAAGCAGAAATGCGAAAAAGGAGCCGGCGAGGCCAAGTCAACAATCAAGACAACGAAGAGCAACACTTTTAGAGAAACCGACGGGAAGATCAAAGACGCAGTGGTGAAATAAGTCCTTCACCCACTCTGCAAGCCGTACGCGCACCCCGATCCGGCGATGTGCCTCTCCACCAAGCCGACGCTTCTGGATTTGGTTCGATGGCGGATGGGGTGGGATTCGAACCCACGAGGGACTTCCGCCCCTGCCGGTTTTCAAGACCGGTGCCTTCAACCGCTCGGCCACCCATCCGATTCCTGCCGGTTTTGGTCTCGGCCGCTCGCGTACGCTCGCTTAACGTTCGCTGCGCTCACGTAAGCCTCGCCCGAGGAAGCTCGCTTGGGCGAGCGTCCTCACAAGACCGGTGCCTTCAACCGCTCGGCCACCCATCCGATGCCTGCCGGTTTTGGTCTCGGCCGCTCGTACGCTCGCTTAACGTTCGCTGCGCTCACGTAAGCCTCGCCCGGGGAAGGTCGCTTGCGCGAGCGTCCTCACAAGACCGGTGCCTTCAACCGCTCGGCCACCCATCCGATGCCTGCCGGGTTTGCTCTTGACCGCTTGAGATCATAGCACCCGCCCCAAGCTAAGCGCCTGCGAGGTCTTGCCGGCCATTTGGTTCGACGGGCTTACAACGAGCGGCCCGGACCATTGAAACTTCAAGGATTTCTGCTAGTCTAATCGCCTGTCACGGATACGCGTATAGTGGCGTATGACCGTTTTCTAGTGAGGGATTCCATGGAACCGCAACTCAAGCCTGTACCAACGGGCGAATCGCAGACCCGATGGACGATGCCGGGATCGGTGGCCGTACCCGCGGTCGCGCCCAACCAGGTTCTGCGCAACACCTACTGGCTGCTCGCGCTGTCGATGCTGCCGACGGTTGCCGGCGCGTTTGTCGGCATGTCGCTCAACTTCGCCGCGTACTTTCACGCCTCGCCCATCATGGCGCCGCTTCTGATGTTCGGTGCGATGATCGGCTCGCTGTTCGTCGTCGCAGCGTTGCGCAACACCGGCTGGGGCGTGCTCGCCGTCTTCGGGTTTACGTTCATCTCGGGTCTGATGCTCGCGCCGACCCTGCAGTTCGCGGCGGGATTGCGGAATGGCGGACAGCTCGTAGCGCTGGCCGGCGGGATGACTGCTGCGGTGTTCTTCGTGATGGCGACGATCGCCACCGTGTCGAAGCGCGACTTCAGCTTCCTCGGCAAGTTCCTGTTTGTCGGGCTGATCCTGCTCGTCGTCGCGATGCTCGCCAATCTGTTCCTGCAGATACCGGCGCTCGCGGTAACGCTGTCGGCGATCGGCGTGCTGATCTTTTCCGGCTACCTGCTCTACGACGTCAGCGCTATCGTTCGTGGCGGTGAAACCAACTACATAATGGCGACGATCAGGTTGTTCCTTGACCTGCTGAACCTGTTCCTGAGCCTGCTCAACCTGCTGATGATCTTCAGCGGGCAGCGCGACTGACTCCATTCGAAGCTGAAGCATCGACGGGCGCCGCGAGGCGCCCGTTTTGTTTGGGTCTGGCCATCGCGCCGCGTCGCCCCGGGCATCGCTGCGCTCAGCCCGGGCTACTCGCTTCGCGTCGCCTCGGGCATCGCTCGGCTCAGCCCAGGCTATGCCGCTGAGTTCGCGTCTCTTTTGGCCGCAGCATCAGGCGCGCGTGAACACCGCGATCGACTCGACGTGCGCGGTGTGCGGAAACATGTTGGCCACGCCGGCGGCGGCGAGCGCAAAGCCGCGCTCGTGCACGAGCATTGCCGCGTCGCGTGCCAGGGTCGCCGGATTACACGAAACGTAGACGATGCGCGACAGACGCTCCTGCGGCAGCGCCTTGACCAGCGCAATCGCGCCTTCGCGCGGCGGGTCGAGCAGTACCTTGTCGAGCGGGCCCAGCGCGGCGATGCTCTCGCGCGTTGCCTCGAACAGGTCCGCGACGGCAAAGCGGGCGCGCCCGGTGAGTCCGTTACGCGCGGCATTCGCCTCGGCGCGGCCGACGAGACTGCGGCTGGCCTCGACGCCGACGACCTGGGCGCCCTGCCGCGCGATGGGCAAGGTGAAATTTCCCAGGCCGCAGAAGAAGTCCGCCACCGTCTCGCCCGGCGCCGGCTTTAGCCAACCGATCGCACGCCGGACAAGTACGCGGTTGAGTTCCGCATTGACCTGCGTGAAGTCGGTGGGCTCGAATTCGAACGTCAGGCCGAAGTCGGGCAGCGAGTACCTGAGCCTGCGTCCGGGAGGGTCGAGCGGACGGACGCTGGCGGGGCCTTGCGGCTGCACGTAGAGCTCGA
>Ga0137375_10003147_pt1 | contig 19659 bp, 20 predicted proteins | sample SagtaG_24_FD_104936 | JGI IMG/M metagenome (GOLD analysis project Ga0137375, IMG submission 104936) | Vadose zone soil microbial communities from Sagehorn Ranch, Mendocino, California, USA - Sage1_R_113_16 metaG | ecosystem: Environmental > Terrestrial > Soil > Vadose zone | place: USA...
AGCTCCGAGGTCGCTCGACATAGGAGATGAAACGGCGATGCTCGGCAATGTTTTCGAACTCTTCGAACCCTGGCCCGGGGGCCCCGGCGGAGCGGGGTTGGATGTGGGCGATTGCACGACGCACGTCACCGTGCGCCACAATACATTTCGAAACGCGTATGCTGGAATCAGCATCGTTCAGCACGACCCGCCGGCCAACTCTTTCATCGTGACCGACAACAAATTTCAGGATCTGACCGGGATGGGGATCGGGATCTTCGGTGCGTCCGCGCTCGTGCAGGATCTGTCGGGCAATTCCTTTACGAACATCCTCGCTGCCCAGCTCCGGCATTTTCAAGGCGTCGCATTGATCATCGACGCGGCAGGCGATACGACGGCTCCTCGGATCGTGAAGGCCCGCAGCAACACCTTCGTCGGAAATGAGATCGGGATCGACTTCAGGGGAGGCCCTCCTTTTCGACTTGCTTCGCCGGTCAGCGATTTCGGCACGAGGGACGATCCGGGGCGAAACGTGTTTCGCTGCAACTCGAGCTCCGTTTCGACCCTTCCGGGAGCCGACCTTCGAGTTTTCACGGGCGGCGACGGCACGGTCAGCCTGCCTTTCTGGGGCAACACTTGGGACCACGCGCCGCCGACCTCTGCAATTGCCGAGAGCAACGGGATCGACATCTTGATGCTTTCGACTCAGCCTCCGGTCGTCGACGCGAATGGCGCGTCCACATCTTCCGACGCGTGTCCGAGCGGTCACGCCCCTTGACCTACCACTTCCGTGACTCTGCCCGAGGAAGCGGCGCCCCGCCACGATTCCGCCGCGAGCGCCATCGCCGGCGGATGGCAAGCACACGATGTTGCGGAAAGTGAAGCGCGGCGTGCGGCTCGCGATGGGCCACGGTCATGGCGCATCTTTCGTGCGGCGCGCGGGCGACGGGCGGCGTTGGTCGGAGCGACGGGTATCATCGTCGGGAACCGCGAACGAAATCACTTCTTCAACCTTCTTGCGCGCGCCCTTGGGAGCGAACACCGAGAGCGCCGGATAACGTTTCTTGTAAGCAGGCGCGTCGAGCCGATGTCCGCCGTTCGGTACGATCAGGAACGCGGGAGTTCCGAACGCCTCGATTTCCTTCATCGCACCGTCCTCCAGGGCGATGGCGTTGTGAATGACGAGTCTTCCATCGGCCATGCGAGCAACGGTCATGACCCGCTTGAGAGACATTCCAGGCAGCGAGCCCTGGACCCAACGGAGATTCTCGGCGAGCACCTCGATGGGACCATGCGGCAGCACGTTCCAGTCTTCGAATGCTTTGGGCATGCGGGCCAGCGTATATGGTGGCGCGCCCTGCAAGACGCAGAAAGCAGACACCGTCCGATGGACGGAGGGCGGGTACGGGCGCAGACGACGAAGCCACGACCTCGACGACTTCTAGCAAGGAAGGGCCAGCAGATGGATGCGTCGCCATACGGTAGACAGCGGATCGGGCGTTCTGTCGCAAACGAAGAAAAGGTGAACCTTTCGTCGTTATCGGGGCAACTTCTGCCTAAATGAGATGAAACTACGCTATGACCAGCGCGCCCGATGGCTGACATGGGGAGCGGGTCTTCTTTCGGGCTTGGCTTTGTCATGCGGGGGCTCGGCGCTCGATGGGGGTTGGGCGGGCGACGACGCGGGCGCTCCAGGAAACGTGAATGGGCGGGCTGACGCGGCATCCGATGTCGGCCGCGCACGCGATGCGTCGGCCGACGGCGGCAAGCGGGACGTGGCCGTCGAAGCGCCCGCGGACGCCAGTCTCGACGCTACGCAGCAACGCGCCGACGCGAGCGACGGATCGGCCGACTCGGGCTGCATCGACTGCAGCCATCTGCCGCACGTGCAGCCCGGCGCGCCTGTCGAGTGCCGCAATGGACAGTGCTACGTGCCGCCTGGCTCCTGCGCGGCCGGGTTCGCCCACTGTACCGTGCGCCCCGAAGACGGGTGCGAAACCGACTTGAGCCAGGCCTCGCACTGCGGATCGTGCGGCAACCGGTGTCTCAGCCGATACGTCTGCGTGGAAAGCGGGGGAAGGTTCGCCTGCGCCTTGGGCTGCACGCCCGAGCGACACGACATTTGCGGACAAACCTGCGTCGATCTGCAGACGGACGTTCGTTCGTGCGGCACTTGTTACCATTCGTGCGAACTGCCCAATACAGTTGCCGCTTGCGAGCAGGGAAAGTGCAAAGTCTCCGGCTGCAAAGTCGGCTGGGGCGACTGCACGTCGGAAGTCGGCTGCGAAACACGCCTCGACCAGGCCGACCACTGCGGCGTCTGCGGTAACCACCAGTGCACGTTCGCGAACACGACGCCCACCTGCGTCAGCACCGGCTGCGGATTGCCCATCTGCAAAGCAGGTTTCGCGAATTGCGACATGACGAGCCCGGATTGCGAGACACCGTTCGGCGGCGCGAGCCCGAGCTGCTGGCCCACGTACCGCGGAACCTGGGCGCTCGGTGGCCTTCCGAGCGTCGGGGCCACGGCCGCCGTCGCGCCCGATGGTTCCTACGTCATCGGAGGCGATTTCGGTCGTTCCGGCGACTTCAACCCGGGTGCAGGCCTCGACGTTCGAACGCCCGTTTCCGGAACTCACGACGGCTTCGTCACTAAACTGAATGCCGATGGCAGCTATGGGTGGACCCGAACGTTCGGCGGCGAGGCGGAAGACGCCGTCACGGCGGTCGCGGTCGGTCCCGACGGATCGATTTACGCGACGGGATACTACGAAAACGCCATCGATCTCGATCCAGGCCCAGGAACCGATTGGCACACGAATGACGACGCGCGCGAGACGTTCGTGGTGAAGCTCGCGGCCGACGGATCATTCGTTTGGGGCAAGACGTTCGCGCAGACCGATTCGTTTCATGGTCAGGGAACCGCGCTGCGCATCGCCGACGACGGATCGGTTTACGTTGCCGGCCGCTTCCGGGGCACGATCGACCTCGATCCGGGGCCGGGCACCTTGTCGGCCACTGCCGGCGAAGCCGGGTTCCTCGTGAAGCTCACGTCAGGAGGCGCGCTCGCGTGGGGGCGGTCCATCGGCGGACCAGAATGCCAAGGTCAAGGCGTTTCGGGCCTCGCACTTGGCTCAGGCGGAACCGTCTGGGTCGTGCAGGGGGAGTGGTCGCGTTGCTCCGTCGACCCGATGGACGTCGACAAATCCGTCGACGGTCGGCTGGCCATCGCGAGCTTCGGGCCCGCCGGCGACTACCGCGGCATCTGGCGCGTGCACGGCGGGTCGGAATCGGCGTCGATTGCCATGGGAGCCGACAATTCGATCTACGTCGGCGGCACCATCTTGGATGTCGTCGATTTCGATCCCGGCCCTGGCAAGGTCGAACGCGTTCCCCCGCTGAACGAGGACGACGAGTTCCGTAGCAGCGGCTTCATCGTGAAGCTCGGTGCGGGCGGTGTCTTCCGATGGGTCCAGATTTTCAGCGACACGCCAATCACCGACGTTGCGGCAATCGGCGGCGGAGTCCTCGGGTCCAGCAGAAACAACCGGGGGTTCGCGATCTTCAAGTTGAACGACGACGGAACCTCAGCCTACACGCTTTCAGCCGGCAGCACGGACTCCGTCGCCACCAGGCTCGCGCTCGGCAATGGCCAATTCTTGATCGGCGGCATGACCGATGGCCTCGGCGATTTCGACCCAGGCCCGGGCACCGACATCATCGATCGCGGTTCGGTGCACTTCGTCTCCCGTTACGGGTTTTGAAACGATCGCCGGTAAGACGCTCAAGACCCGTGCCGCCCGTCATCCCCGTCACTTGCAGGGCGGCGGTGGGGGGAAGATTGCGATCGATGAATGTCCCTGCGCCCGTCGTACGGTCAACGATTGCGAATTAACAGGCACGCTGCCGGCGCTCTCGCGATCGTTTCACGGATCGAACGCTCGACCGATCGCCATTCCAAAATAGGGGAGCGGCCGCGATGGGTCGTCGGCGTGGACGGTGAGACAGTGTTCGGGGAGCTCGTCGCAGATTCCCGCGCGCGGGTTCAAGAGGAGAGCGAGACCGAAATAGGGCCGGAGCTCGAATCCGGAGGATGCGCGCCACTCGAAAGACGCTTCGAAGTTGGCCCATGTCGCCCAGTCCCATGATTTGGTGGCCCCCCCACTGTCCAATGGGGTTTCGTTCCACCAATACTTCCCAGTCGAGATGCCCGTACCGAGGGCGACCGCCGTGCTGCCGAACGTCCATCGAACCCTAGGCATGATCGCGAGAGCGTGACCTATCGTTCCGCGCGGACCGACGTAGCTCAGCCCCCCGCCGGCATCGATCGCAAACCACGGAGCAGGACTGTAGCCTACCGACGCGCCCACCCATCCGTACGGGGCCGGACTGACGATCATCACGAGTGGACTCGAGAGCTGAGCGTCGATGGTCAAGGGGTACGACCAAGGGTCTGCGCGTTCTTCGGCTCTCGCCTCCGACGATATCGTGGTCACTGCGAGCACCAAGCACGCGCAACCACCTGCCCGCGTTCGCACGTCGATCATCTTTCTGCACCCATCGCTGTGTTCCGGGCGCCTTAGCAAGCTCGGGGCCAAGGGCTCGCATGAGAAGCGGCGCCAATTTCCCTGTTCGACGACCACCCACGGACGTTCGGTTGCCACACCGTGAATCCCAGCCACAGGGTTCGTGCCGCTCGACGCCATCGTATGCTCGACCCTCTCGCGATTGCTTGTAACGCCAAGGTCCCGGCTATGTTCTCAATCCGAGCGACGCCTGCCTCTCCAGCGCTGGCAATCAGCAGCCCCAATGCACTTGCAACAAAGCCACTTGTAAGAATCCACTCAGCAGTTGCGGCAACTTCAGCTGCGCTGCTGTCTGCTCCCTCGGCGACCCTTGTCAGGAGGACGTCGTTTGCCCAATTGACTCGAAGTGCCTCATATCTCCGTCTGGAAAGGGGAACTTGCCGGCCGGCGATGTGCAAATACCAGGTGCTGTTGCCACCCCTGTGCGGGAGCCCGGATGCGACGAAGGTTCGCACCAGAGCGGTATTCCGAGTCGTGAACATCGCGTCACGCCGCGTGCGTGAATCACCGGACCCGTCCATCAGATGAGCCCGCGATTTCCGGGGTTTGCCCAAGGGCATGAGGCGTGCACCGCGGCCCGTGCGCATGAGTATGAAATCGGGAACGGGTGCGGTTGGGTGGGTTCTGTGGTTCGCGTCGGCGGCGCTGCTCTTAGCGTGCTCGGGGGGACATGAGCCATACGACGACCTTTACGCACAGCCCACCGGAGGATCGACCAACGGGGGAAGCACCGGCGCGGGTGGAAGCGCGGGCACGAGCGGTGTCACGTTCCATAAAGACGTGGAGCCCATTGTTCAGGTGAGCTGCCAGGGCTGCCATACCGTGGGCGGCCTCGCGCCGTTTTCACTCACGACTTACCAGGCCGCGCGGCCGTGGGCATCTCTGATGGCCTCGCAGACGAGCGCCCGGCTCATGCCGCCCTGGGGCGCGCAAGACACGAGCGAGTGCAAGCCGCCGTTCCCATGGAAGACGGATGCGCGTCTCAGCGACAAGGATATCGCCACGATCGCGGCGTGGGCCGCAGCTGGAGCTCCCGAAGGGGACCCGAACGACGCTCCGCCACCGCGCGTCCCGCCTCCGTCCGATTTGCCCGGCGCAACGATCGAGCTCGTGCCAAGGCAGCCTTTCACCACAGGTGGCACCGCCGATCAGTTCCGCTGCTTCGTGCTCGACGATCCGAGGCTCGCTCTCGGCGCTTACGTGAACGGCATTCACGTGATTCCGGGCAACGCGACCGTCGTTCATCACGCAGTCGTGTCGACCGATCCAAACGGAGAAGCATCGAAGCTGGCCGGCCCCGACGGCAGTTTCGAGTGCTCGTCTGCGGGGGGTGGAACCCCGAGAGAGGGTCAAGTTATCCTCGAAGTCTGGACGCCCGGTTACATGCCGATCGAGCTCCCCTCGAACATGGCCATGCCGATCGTGCCCGGTTCGAAGCTCATCATGCAGGTTCATTACTCACCGGCCGGTCGCACCGCGGCGACCGATTCGACCCGCGTCCAGCTCCGGCTGGCGACCACGAAGCCCGAATACCTGCTCTTCACGACCGCGGTCGGGAATTTCGAAAAAGCGCTCACCGGTGGGGATGGGCTGCTCGCCGGACCCAACGACGCGACGGCAGTGCCCGAGTTTCGCATCCCGAGCAACACGGGCGGGCACGTCGAGCGCATGCAGTTCACAATGCCCGTGCCGGAAACACCCCGGCCAGTCTTCTACCTGTACGGCGTCATGGCGCACGAGCATCTCGCTGGCGTCGACGTGAAAATCGATCTTGCGAAAGCCACAACGCCGGATCAAGACATCTGCCTGCTCCAGGACCGCTGGGACTTCCACTGGCAGCGCATGTACGCCTACGAGGCCCCGGTCACGAGTTTGCCCACGCTCGATACCGGCGACAAGATCAAGCTCCGCTGCACCTACGACAACACGATGGAGAACCCGCGCCTGCGCGAAGTTCTCGTTTCCGTCGGCCGCACCGCAACGAACGACATCTACTTGGGCGAAAGCACGCTCGACGAGATGTGCCTAGTGATTCCACAGATCGTCATCCGCCATCCGTGAGCGCCGCGCATCGGCGTTTTGCGTCAGGTCATGCGGGCCGCGCGCGCAGAGGTCCGGGTGCATCGCAGAGAAGGCAGCTGTCGTTTCGCTCGGCGACCGTCCGGCAATTCCTGCAGTCGACGCGGTATCCGTGGAACCCCTGGTCGCCGACGCGGCCGGGTGCTTCGGCGGCGCTGCTTTCGGGAGCGCCGTCGACCTCGATTGCGGCAACCAGGCGTGCATCAACGGCAGCTGCGGCTCGCTCGTCTGCGGCGCAGGCAAGTGCATCTTGCCGACCTGACGAGAAAACGCGGTACCTCCCTTTTTGACGCCGACCCTCAGCCTGGTAACTTTGAGGCTGCGTCGTGCTGCGAAAAGCCCCGTTTTCCGTCGTTGCTACGATCTTGGCCGTTGGTCTGGCGTGCTCATCCGACACCAGCCGGTCAGAAGCCGGCGTGCACGAGGCCGGGCCGCCCTTCGAAGCCGTGTCGCCGCGCGCGTACGTCGCCAAGGTGAAGAATGTTCTCGTGGGGCTAGCGCCCACGGAGGAGGAGCTGAAGGCGGTCGAGGCCGACAAGAGCCGGCTTGGGTCCCTCGTCGACGGATGGATGAAGCTTCCTCAATTTTCACAGAAGATGATGCGCTTCTTCGGGCTCGCCTTTCAGCAGACGCAAATCGCATCCGATAACTTCACCGATCAGGTCTTTTCCCAGCTCGACTGGAATCCGCGCACGACGCCGCTGCTCCTCCAGAACACGAAAGAGAGCTTCGCCCGCACGATGGTGGCGCTCACCGGGCAAGGCCGCCCCTTTACCGAGGCCGTCACGACGCGGCAACTCATGATGACCACCGCGCTGAAGGAGCTCTACGCTTTTCTCGACACCTGGGAGATCGACAACGAGGGGAACATCTTCGATTCCTTTCGCAAGGCGCATCGTGGAGTTCCGATCGTGGTCGAAGCGGCGGCGGGGCCCATCCCGATCGCCGAAACGCTCGATCGGGCGAGCCCCAACTACATGCATTGGTACAACCCCGATCTCGCCACTGTGGGCACGCAGATCGCGGAGTGCATGGCTGACCCCGTCCAGCTCGCGCCCAAAGCGATTTCCATTCACTACTTGCTTCTCGGCACACTCGATGGGCGAAGATTACGGGACGGAAGATTTTGCCAATTGACCCCCGGCACGCCCAATGCCCCGCAACTCACCGACGCCGACTTCAACGACTGGACGATGGTGACGATCCAGCAGGCAAAGCCCGGCGAGCCGACGACCACCTTTTACGATTTGCCATTGCTCCGCCGGGCAAAGGACCTCGTGCTATCCGTTCCGCGCATCGGCTTCTTCAGCACACCGGCCTTCTTCGCGAACTGGCAGACCAACGTCAGCAATCAGATGCGCGTCACGATCAATCAAGCGCTCATCGTCGCGACCGGATCGTCGGTCGACGGCACCGATGCCACCCATCCGACGAGCACGCCGGGGCTCGACAGCTCGCATGCCTCCGATGGCGAATGCCTGGCATGCCACAGAACCCTCGACCCGACCCGCTCGATCTTCTCGGCGACGTTCTCCTGGAACTACCACAGTCAGGTCGACGGCGAATGGACGTCACAACCCGGTCTATTCGCCTTCCGCGACGTGATCCAACCGGTGCAGAATCTTGCCGACTTCGCCCTGGTATTGGCCGAGCACCCCCTCTTCGCGCCGGGATGGGTGCAAAAGCTTTGCTATTACGTAAGCTCTGCCGCTTGTGACGAGTCGGACTTCGAGTTCCGGCGGCTCGTCACGCTGTTTCAGCGTTCGGGCTACTCGTGGCATGCGCTCGTGAAGGCGTTCATGACCTCGCCGATCACGACGCACGCAGCCGCGACCCGAACGGGGCGAGAGAATGGCGAGGGCGTGACGGTATCGCGGCGCGATCACTTCTGCGCCGCCCTCGATGCGCGACTCGGATTCACCGATGTGTGTGGGCTCGACGGCTCGGCAACGAGGAGCCCACGACCATCACGGCCATTGTCTCCGGATTACCGTCCGATGCCTACGGACGTGGATCGGTCAGTCCCATTCTTCCCCGCGAACCGTCGCTCTTTTTCGCTGCCGGCACCGAAAACATTTGCGCCGCCATCGCCGAAAGGCTCGTCGACGTCGCATCGGGTGACGAGCACCGAGGGCCTGCGGCGCACAAGCATTGGTCGAGCACCGAGCCCGACGCCGCGATATCGGACTTCGTCGTCGAGTTGATGGGCTTGACGCCACTGGATCCCCGCTCCGCGGCCGCCCGAGCTGTCCTCCAATCGCACTTCGCTTCGGCGCTCGGGCAGCCGGGCATCACGCCTACCGATGCTCTGCGGTCGACGTTCATCGTCGCGTGCCGAGCGCCGACCACCGTGTCTCTGGGCCTTTGAAGCATCCAGCCAATCAGGGCGTGCAGGCGGCGTTGCCCGAGATCGTCATCGTGGAGGGATCGAAACCCGCCGCCGCGAAGAGGGCTTTGAGCTCTTCGGCTCGGCAGGTGGGAAGAAGAGGATTATCGACAATCCGCACGCTATATGCTCCGGCGACGTGTATGCTGCTCGGCTTCACCGTGACGTTCGCGAACCCCGAGACGTCGGATAGCTCGGGGTTGCTTTGGAAACCGAGCTGACGTGTACGGATCGATTCTGGTACCCGCGCCGGGACGATTTGTGAGGCATTCGCAGACCTTTCGGGGTACGTGGGTCTTGAATGGTGCACCTCTGGAAATCTGGACGCGTCATGGCATCCGCGATGGCGGCGCTCGTGCTGATGGCCTGCAGCGACGCGAGCACGGCCGATAGCGGCCGCGGCGGATCGAGCCTTTCGACGGGAGGTTATGCTGGCCAGGCGGGTGCGAGCGCAGGTTCGGCGGGCGGCGCGATGGCCGGCAGGGGGGGCTTCGCGGGCGAGAGCGGCGATTCCGGCAGCGAACCCGAGGTAGGCGCCTCCGACGCGCGCGGAACCGACGGCAGAGATGCGAACGCCGATGCAGGATGGAAGGATGCTGGAGCGGGGCCCCTGCAAATCATGCCACTCGGTGATTCAATCACCTACGGTTCCGCCGGAACCAACGCCGGTTGGCGCGGCCCTCTTTACAATCTGCTGAAGGTGGCGACAAAGAAGGTGATCTACGTCGGCAGCTCCGTCCAGGCGACGGTCACCACGAGCACCGATCCGCTGCCGGCAGAGCAGCGGCACAACGAAGGCCATCCCTCGTACAACATCAACGAGATCGATACGAACTTGGATGGCCTCGACGCGACCGAGTTCTTCAAATACGGCGGCGCCGCCCGCGACCCGAACGGCGGACATTGGCTCGACGGGATCGCCGGCGACGCCAACGCTCGGCCGCCCCTTTATCCCGACATCATTCTCATGATGGTCGGAACGAACAACGCCAACGACACCGACCGGACCGCGGTGCGAAACGAGCTGCATGCTCTCATTACGAAGATCACGACGCTTCGTCCGGACGCGTGGCTCATTGTTGCCCAGATCACGCCGTCCAGTCGCCCCAACAACGTCAGCTACAATGCCGACGTGGCGAGCGAGGTAAAAACCTTTCGAGACGAGGGACGGCACGTGAGCATGGTCGACATGTACACGAACTTCCCTCCGGGCGGCCTATCCAGCGACAATGTTCATCCGAACGACAAGGGCTACGTCTTCATGGCACACCAGTGGTACGACGGCGTCGTCGCAGTCACCCCGAACGTCGCTGGACCCTGATCTCGATTGGGGTACTGAAGAAATTGCTGGGGCTTCTAGACCCGCTCGATGCGCCGGCTGTAGTCTCGACTACGAAGCTCGATCCGCGTTCGTTCGAGAAGACCTGGCGCACTAGCGCTGCCCGCGCGACCAGCGGTGTCTACGGACGTAGGCGACGGAGCGACCGACCACGAGATGGTCTTGCCGGCAATCGCGCGGCGCAAGATCACGCCGCCGTCTCCGACCGCCCACTCCTCTGAAATCCCGCGCAGCGCCGCCGGAGCAACGAACTGTGCCTTCCGCGAGGGGACATCGTAGACGGTGCCCGCTTCGGTGATCGCTGTTTCGCCGAAGATGCGAGTGACGCGGCTCCCATCGTCGAGATGCTCGCTCGCCCAGCGACCGGGTGGTGGACACGTGTACTCCCCCGAGCGGCAGCCTCCTCCGAGCAACACGAATGTTCCGAGAGCAACGTGCACGAGAGAACGCATGACCTGGTCCTTGGGGCGGTCTCTGAGCGGGTAAGGCGCGCGCCGAACCGATGAACGAGAGTACGCCTCGTTTGGCGTCGGGTCCAACGGCGGCGCGAGGCAGCCTGCAACGCGGGATACTTCGATGCTCGCGCTCGAAGGCGGGACAGGACGCGTTCCCAGTACTCCAACACCGTGTAAAACGCCGGCATCGTAGCCGTCGCGGTATTCGTGGTACGCGCGTTCGAAGTCGTCCACGGGACTCTCGAGCAGCCTCGCCATCGCGGCCACGCGCTCATGCGATTGCGGCAGCGAAAGCACGCCGCCGTAGTCGAGGATCAGGGCTTGGATGCTCACCGGTTTATCTCCACGTTCGAATTTTTACGCCGACGATGAAGTCCTTTGATTTTTGTCGAGCTCTTTTGTCTATCGCGCCTCGGTGGCAGGCGAGCGCGCCGGAAAGCCGACACTGCGGCTGGTCGTCTCGCAAGACCCAAGCGCCAAAGCCACGGCGGCCGTCGACGACGAGCCCGTCGCCGAGGTGCGCGGCGTGAACGTGCACGCCAAACAGAAGGTCGACGGCCCCGCCTACTCGCCCATCGTCGCTTTTCGCCGCTTCCTTTGTCCTTCGCGCCCGGCCGAGCTTGGCACGTGATATAGACCCTGCCGCTTCCCCGAATGGAGGTTCCGTACCCAATGTCTTCGCGCTTCATCTTTGCTGTCTTCTGTGCGCTCGCCCTCGTCAGCTGCGGTTCGACGACGCTGACGACGACCGGTCCCAAGCAAGCCTCGCGCGGCGAGCATTGCAACTTCGAGGTCTTCACCGCCGCCCCGTCCGCCGGCTTCACCGAGATTGGGACGGTCGACGTCCAGGGCGGCTCAATGGGTATCAACCTGTTCACCGATCTGACCGCCTTCAAGGCCAAGATCGAGCCATACGTTTGCTCCGCCGGCGGCGATGCGGCGCTCGCCGCGGCCGAAGGTCACGGTTGGTACATCAAGGCTACGGTGCTGAAGCGCGACTCGAACGCCACGCTCGCTACCCCTGCCACGCCCGCAGCTGCTGCCGCCAAGCCCACGGGCGGTTGCCAGTTCGACACCCAGTGCAAAGGGAATCGCATCTGTCAAAAGGGCGAGTGCGTCGATCAGCCCGCGAAGCCCTGACTGCGATGCGAGCGTGAACCGCTCTTTTCTAACCCAATGTCGAGGCGGTAGGTCGTCGCTTGCTTGCGTCCATCATGGAACAACCGCGCGCGTTAGAGCGGTTCAGGAGCTCTATTGTACGCGTTGAGGACGCTCTACGGGGACACGCGTGCTGTTCGAGCACTCGGGCTTCGAGCAGGAGGGGGCGTTCAAGGGTGCGGAGTACGGCTGGAACATGATACACGGCAAGCTCGCGAAGGCGCTCGCGCAGCTAAGGAGCTTTCGATGAACATCCTCTTGTGGGTCCTCCAGGTCGTCCTCGCGCTCCTCTACCTCGCGGGCGGCGGATTCAAGACCTTCAACCCCGATGACGTCACGAAACAGATTACCGCGCTTCCGCCAGCCGCATGGAGAGCGCTCGGCGTGTACGAGGTGGCGGGCGCGGTCCTGCTGATCGTCCCGGCCGCCGCGAAGTGGATGCCGGCACTCACCCCGCTCGCCGCCGCTGCGCTGGCGCTCGAGACGCTGGCTCTGGCCGCGTTGTACGCGCGGTACTCGCTGAAGCTGACCGCGACCAATCCCCTGGTCTACGCGCTCCCGATGGGCCTGATGGCAGTCCTCGTGGCCTACGGGCGGTATTCGCTCAGCCCGCCTGCCTGACACCGACGCAGACTCAAGATCGGCGCGAAAACGTCACCCAGAAGCCAGGCCCAACGATTGGGCTACTTTCCCACTTCGATTGCCTTTGGCGCGGGACCAACGTGGGTTGATCCCTCCCGGTGCTGCGTGCATCATCGGCAGCAACTTGACCAAAGTCGTGGGTCACGCCTCCGACGAGCAGGCCCATGGTCTCGAAACGCCGGCCTTGCTCGACACGTTTTTCGAGCTCGGCCTGGCGTTCTTCGGCGAACCGACGGCGGGTCACGTCATAGAGAACGACGCGACGAAGCGCTTCGCCTTGGTCGCGTGCAAGCCAGTGCATGCGGGCTTCGGCCCACAAAGTGCCGCCGTCTTTACGCGTGAGCCGGAGCGGAGCCGCGGCCCCGTCTCCCTGTACGGCGAGCTTGCGAAGCTCCTCGCTCGCAAGAAGCCGATCATGCCAGAACAGGTCCAATCGCGACACGTGCTTTCCGACGATCTCGCCGGGGGCATAGCCCGTGAGCTCCGTCGCCGATGCGCTCACCGCGAGGACTACGCCGCGGCGATCGAACATGGCGACGACGCCGGGCACCTCGAGCAAGAGCTCTTCACTCCGGAGCGCGTAACGGCGGGCGTCGGCGAGCGCCCCGCGCAGACTGTGCAGGGCGACCCCCACGAGGACGGCCGTCATCGTGAGCGAACCGGCGAAAATCCGGAGCAGGGCCTCGGGGGTGGGAGCCCGCAGCGGCGCCGGCAAAAGACCCGCCGCATCCAGCGAAGCAGCGATGACCTCGACCGATAGGCTCGCGATGGTGAGTCCCGCCGCGGCACGCCAGCTCCAAAAGAGGCCGGCCGTGACATCGCAAGATCGTCGTCGTCGACGGGCGAATCGCCTACGCGGGAGGAGCCAATTTAGGTGCTCAGTATCTTTTTCGCGTCCCGTTCGATCCGGCGAAGGATGCCAAGACGGAGGCGGCCGAGTGGCTCGCAGACGAGTCGCGAGAGCCGTGGTGGAAGTGGCACGATAGTCTGACGCGCTTCGAAGGGCCCGTGGTCGGCGACATCGCCGCACACTTTCGGGACCGATGGATCCTCGATGGAGGGGCGCCTTACGACGACGCTCCCCCTGCCGCGGAGGGCGACGCAAAGCACCGAGCGCCGTTCGCGCTGCGACCGTTCTCATCAACGAGCCGAACGATCGGCCCAACGAGATCCGCGAGCTCTACGTTCGACTCATCGAACAGGCCGAGCGCTCCATCTTCATCGAGAACCCCTATGTTTATCACCCCACCATCGTCGAAGCGCTCGTTCTCGCCAAAAAGCGCCGCCCAGAGTTGTCGGTCACTCTCGTTTTGCCCGCGCGGGCATGGAACGACAACGAGTTCGCGCACGATGCGCAGCAGCACGCTTATCCCGACTATCTGGCGAGTGGCATCGGCGTCTACGAGTATCGCGGCCACTTCACCCATCTCAAGATTGCGGTGTTCGACGAACGCTGGTCCATCCATGGCTCGACCAACCTGAACTACCGCAGCCTCGAAGACGACAAGGACTTCGAGTTCGTCGTCCTCGTGGACGACGAACCATTCGCGCGGGAGATCTGCCTGGCCAGCTTCGATCATTGGGATTTCTATCGCCAACGATTTTTCGAGTACGCCGTCCCCCTCCGGCTCGAGGGGGGAGACGTGCTCCGCGTCTCCTGCGTGTACAACACGCAGAGCCGAATGGCGCCGACCGGAATGGGCGAGAGCATCGAGGACGAGCAGTGTCTGGCGTCGCTTCTGGTTGCACCCTGATGCGCGCAGCGAGGTTCTCGATGTCAACGAGCCGTAGATCCGGCGTCGATACCTTCCGCGAGATCGAAGGTGGCGCGGCGATCGGGACCGGCGTCCGCCGGTAGAGTCCGTGCACGTGGATCGCCAAAATGTAGAGCCTCCTCCAAGAAAAGTGCGACGAAATGCGGCGGGCCCTGTCACAAGCGTGGAGCCTCACTCTCCACTGGCCCGGCGATGGCCTGCCTTCAGGACCATGCGTGCCGTTTTCGTGACGGGTCGGGCCCCATCTCCAACCCCCATTGGACCTTCGACGCAAGAAAGGTGACCAGCGATGAGAATCGACGTCAATGCCACCAGAATCACAGTCTACGCACTGGGCGATCGTCGCGTCGATTCGTTCGTGGAGCTCGGCGAAGCTCTTCGCGGAGTTGCTTCGCTACGCCTGTCTCGCCGAACGCGCGGGCTTCGACGGACTGGTTGCGGTGGGCCAATGCGCTTCACCTCCAAGGGGGTGCCGATGTTGGTCTACCGGCCCGGCGGGTAACACCCGGCCGAGGGGTCATCCCGACGGCGCCGCGGCTCCGAGAGCGCACCGAGCGCCGCATGGCCTCGGTGCCGCGGGCCCCGGGTAGGCAAGTCATTCCAGGAGACTGATGTCGTGCGCAACTTCCGAGACGTCGTCGTTGAGCTGATGGTTGCGACCCTTCAAGCGTCGGATGGTCGCGTCCGGTAACACCTTCGCCAACATGCCGACATGAGAGAGCGGGACGGTCTCGTCGTCGTCGCCCTGGTAGAGATAAATCGGCGTGCCGGCCGGGAGCCTGGCGGCGAGCTCTTTCGTCGGCCGCAGCTCGTCGCTGGGCCAGCCGCCCTCGCCGATGTACGGGGTCGCAATCAGGAAGACGCCGGCGAGCCGGTGTTCCAGATCGCCATCGCCGTCCGCCAGGTAATCGAGGAGGATCGCAGCGCCAAGCGAATGGCCGACCAGGATCGCGTCGTTCCCTAGTTTTCCGAGCTCCTTCCCGATGGCCTCCTTCCACGCGGCTGCGTCGGGATCATCCTCCCTCGGCATGCGCGGGTAGTGGACCACATGGCCGCGATCGAGCTCCTTCTCGAGGCTCGCCACGAGCTTGTCGTCCCATGCGTCGTGAGTGCCGCGGCCGCCACCCTGCACGAACAGCACCTGCTTCTTCTTCGTGGGCATCAGCCCCCCGCCTGCAAGGCGAACGCGGCGCCCTCGGGGTCGGCCAGGGTGGCGACGCGCGAGCCGCCCGGCACCGGTTGGGGCCCGCTGGTCAGCTTGGCCCGCGTGATTGCGCGCGCGCCAAGCTGACGTCGAGATCGGCTACGCGGATGTAGTAGTGGCAGCTCACGACCAGGTGCTTCAACGTACAAGGTTTCGATGGGTTGGGCGGCTACGAACGTGAGCACGTTTCGGTCCGGCCGTCGGTGACTGGAAAAGAACCCGAACGCCAGTAACGCACGTGCGGCGAAATGTCGGCCGCGACAATTCCTCTGTTTAGAGGAATCTCGGCTGGGTGCCGCGCGCGAGCGGCGAACAACGATCTGGGCGGGTGCGCAGCCGCACAGCACGAGCGGCGCCGAGCCGATGAGGGCGAAAAAGAGGGGCGCACCGAGGTGCGAGGGTGTCATTGATGCGCACTTGCATTCGTTCGTAGGATGAAGCGGCAACTGGACCACCATATTGCACTGCCCATGCCACCCGCCGGTTTCTGGTAATTGCGCATTCTTTGGGGGGGATTGCGGGTCTCCATGGACAAGCTCTGTGGCTTCGAGTGCGCGGGCTTGCACCTCGATGGACGCCGGTTTGCACATTCGCCGAGCGGCCGCACCTGATCCTTTGCTTTCAGAGGATAGTTTCGCGATGCGCTGGAGGTACGCTTCATGCCGATGCGGAAGTGATGCCCGCTTCGTGCGAAGCTTCGGCCATCCATTCGTCGATGTAGACGTCTTGACCGAGACCTGCGTCACACCTCCAGAACCCCTTGAAATTGCTGGGCAGGAAAGTCGAGTTGCAGGCCCGCGCAACCAAGAAGTCGCGGAAATCGAGGCACCTATCGACGACGTTCGCGTGCAGCGCTCGCTTGCTCGTCCGCGGCTCGATCACGCCCAGCGATTGGCATTCGCGGGAAAGTCTGCGCTCTTCGGACGGCCCACGCAGAAGCGTTGCCCCGTCGGTGCTTCCATCACCACCCAGGTCGGGTGGCGCTTGACCTCGCGCGCCCCGAGGGTCGCAAGCCGCGCTACCTCGGCGTCGACGTCGTCGGTCTCGATATCCAGGTGCACACCGCTTTCGTGCGAGACGGCCTGAACCTGACAGATGACCTCTCCGTCGTGCATCTGCAACGCAACGTACGTCGGGTTGGCCGGGTCGATGATTGTCGGGCGACCGAACGCCTGACCCCAGAACTCGGCGGCACCCGTCACATCCGTCGTCCGGCAATCGATGATCACACTGCTGAAGCGACTGTGGTGCATGGGCTTCCTCGAGCCGCATGATAGCTCACTGCTCTCGCGTTTGCTGGTGCTGCGACCACTATTGTGCTACCGGTTGTACTACCATGGCCAAACGAGCCGGTCGCACGGTGAAGCTCAGCATTTCTATCGACAAGAGCGATTTCGAGCTCCTGAACAAGCGAGCCAAGAAAGTCTCGGGAGGAAACGTCTCTGCTGCGATAACGCAGATGATTCACGCCGCCAGGGAATGGGAAGGACGCGAGGCGCTCGCAGCATGGCTCGGCGAGGGTCGTGGGGAGCCCTCGTCGCAAACGATGAACGCGATCCGGGCAGAGTGGCGTGGCAGCTCGCGTCGTAAGCAGTGAACGCGAGTAAGTGGTCAGCCCGGATCGGCCTCACGTTCGATACGGGGGCGCTCATCGCGCTCGAGCGGCGCACCCAGAGGATCTGGGACATCTACCGCACCGCGATGCATGACGCGATCCCGATCACCGTTCCGGTCGCCGTCGTCGTCGAGTGGTGGCGCGGACGCACCGACGTTCGTGAGCGAATCTTGGGCGCTGTCCGCGTCGAGCCCCTTCACCTCGCGTTGGCCAGAGTCGCGGGCGAAGCCCTCTCGTCCGTAAAGTCGGCGAGCGCCGTCGATGCGATGGTCATGGCCTCGGCCGCGCTGCGCGGTGACGTCGTCTATACCTCGGATGTCGTAGACCTCGAAAGGTTGCGAAGGCACTTTCCGAGCGTTCGCGTACTCGCCGTGTAGGGCTATGGAACCTTGGGCATGAGTCCGTTGACGAACTGACTGCCTACCGTACACTCGCCGGCGCCGTCCCTGTCAATCGACGCCCCCGGAGGAGCCCATCATGAAGCTTTACATCAACCTGATATCTCCCAACGTCCGGCGCGTCCGTTTGACGGCCGCCGTGCTCGGACTCCAGCTCGAGGAGAAGAAGCTCGACTTCACCAAGGCCGAGCATAAGACCCCCGAGTACTTGGCGCTCAACCCGAACGGCCAGGTCCCGACGCTGGTGGACGGCGACTTCGTGCTCACCGAGTCGCGGGCCATCATGCAGTACCTCGCGTCCAAGAAGCCCGAGTCGGGCCTTCTCCCCCGTGACGAGCAGGCGCGTGCAGACGTGACGCGCTGGCAGTTCTGGGACTCGTCGCACTTCTCGCCGCAGATCGGCACGGTGGTGTTCCAGAGGATCTTGAAGCAGATGTTTGGCATGGGCGAACCGGACACAGGCAAGGTCGAGGAGGCCCTGGCGAACTTCCGTCGCTTCGCCGCCGTGCTGAACAAGCGTCTCGACGGCAAGCAGTACGTCGTCGCCAACTCCATGACCCTGGCCGACCTCACGCTCGCCAGTTCGCTCATGTACGCCAAGCAGGCGGACGTGCCACTTGCCGAGTTCCCGAACATCCAGGCGTGGTTCTCGCGCATCAGCGACATGGACGCCTGGAAGACGACGAATCCGTGAGCGACGACTCGACCTTCGGCGGCCTCTGGCCCACGAGCCGCGCTGGTCGACCATCCCGACGGGCAGCTCCACTACGTCGATGCCCACCCCGGCGCGCAAGCGCTGGCCTGCCGCTGCGAGTGCGTGGCGAACTATTTTCTCGGAAGATGCCCACTCACGCGAAACGGGGATGCTTCGATCGACGCGCAAGGTGATGCTTCTCTCGATCACGCGCTCGACTGAGAATCGCTTGACTCCCCTAACCGCCCGACCAAGCCTCGCCGCGTGAGTGAGATACGTTGGCCGGCGCAGATCAAATACATCGTCGGCAACGAGGCGTGCGAGCGTTTCAGTTTCTACGGGATGCGCAGCATATTGACCATCTTTCTCGCGGACTATTTGCTCGCAACGCTGCCCGCCGCCGAACGCGCCCCCCGCGCCAAGGAGATCTTCCATCTCTTCGTGATGGGCGTGTACTTCTTTCCGCTGCTCGGTGGACTCATCGCGGATCGCTGGTGGGGCAAATACAACACGATCCTGTGGCTGTCGCTGCTCTACTGCGCGGGCCATGCGTGTCTTGCCCTGTCGGACCAGGCCCCGGCGGGCTTCTACTTCGGGCTCTTTCTCATCGCCCTCGGTTCAGGCGGTATCAAATCGTCGGTGTCCGCATTCGTCGGCGACCAGCTCACAGCCCGCGAGAAATCGCTCGCACCGGGTATCTTCAGCGCGTTTTACTGGTCGATCAACCTGGGATCCTTCTTCGCCTCACTTCTCATTCCCAAGACACTGCGACTCTACGGACCGCGGGTAGCCTTCGCCATTCCCGGCGTTCTCATGCTGATCGCGACGCTCATTTTTTGGTGGGGACGGCGACATTACAAGGAGCTGCCGCCTTCGGGGCACAACCCACATTCGTTTCTGCGTGTGGTCCGGTCTGCTCTGGCAGCGCCGCGACAGACCGGCGCGACCGGTCCTTGGCTCGATCGCGCGCTCCGCGACCATCCACCGGAGGCCGTCGAAGGGAGCAAGTCCGTCATCCGGGTGCTCAAGGTCTTTGCGTCGTGCCCTTCTTCTGGATGCTCTTCGATCAAAAAGCATCGGCCTGGGTGCTACAAGCGAAGAGCATGGTCCTCGACGTGGGACCCTTCGAGTTCGAGCCCTCGCAGCTTCAATTCATCAATCCCGCGCTCGTAATGATGCTCGTGCCTTTCACCACCGGGGTTCTCTACCCCGCGCTCGAAAGAAGACGGTTTTCGTTCACGCCCGTTCGACGGATGACCGTGGGCATGTTCATGGCGGGGCTCTCGTTCGTGCTGGTCGCGCTCATCCAGATCGCGCTCGACCGAGGCGTGCGGCTCTCGGTCGCCTGG
>Ga0137375_10003157_pt1 | contig 19625 bp, 22 predicted proteins | sample SagtaG_24_FD_104936 | JGI IMG/M metagenome (GOLD analysis project Ga0137375, IMG submission 104936) | Vadose zone soil microbial communities from Sagehorn Ranch, Mendocino, California, USA - Sage1_R_113_16 metaG | ecosystem: Environmental > Terrestrial > Soil > Vadose zone | place: USA...
CGCGGTGTCGACATCCTCCTCGGTCCCGGCGTCGTCGATGCTGGCGGTCTGCACGTCATCGGCACCGAGCGGCACGAGGCGCGTCGGATCGACAACCAGCTTCGCGGCCGCGCCGGCCGGCAGGGCGACCCCGGATCGACGCGCTTCTTCAACTCGCTCGAGGATGACCTGATCCGCATCTTCGCATCGGAGCGCGTCGCCGGGCTGCTCGGAAGCATGGGCATGAACGACGAGCAGCCGATCGAGTCTCGGATGGTGGGCGGGGCGATCACGCAGGCGCAGATCAAGGTCGAGACGCGCAACTTCGACATGCGCAAGCGCGCGCTCGAGTTCGACGACGTACTCAACAACCAGCGCAACGAGATCTACAAGGACCGCCGGAAGATCCTCGAGAAGGGCGACGTGCGCGAGACGGTCCTCGACTTCCTGCACGACGAGGCGGCCGCGATCCTTGACGCCGAGGCGACGTCATCCGATCCGGAGGACTGGGATCTCGACAAGCTCGCGGCGGCGCTCGGAGCGCTCGTCGGTCGCGGGCTCGCGGCCGGCTCGTTCGGCGAGGCGTCCGCGCTCGATGAGCTGCGTGAGACGGTCGCGAAGATCGTCGACGATGCATATGAGGCGAAGGAGGCGGAGCTCGGCGATCCCGAGGTGATGCGCGCGGTCGAACGCTGGGTGATGCTCCGGACCATCGACGCACACTGGATCGAGCACCTGACGGCGATGGAGGAGCTCCGCGAAGGCATCTACCTCCGCGGCTACGGCCAGCAGGACCCGCTTGTCGCCTACAAGCGCGAAGCCCATGACTACTTCGAGCAGATGCAGGCCCGTGTCGCGACCGGCGTCGCCCAGACCGTGCTGCGTGTGTCCGTGCGGACAGCGGAGCAGGCCGAGCAGACCGAGCAGCAGCAGGGGAGCGCGCCGCAGCAAACGTCGACGTCGGGTAACGGAACGACTGCGACTGGTCGGAGCGACTTGAGGACGAACCGCGATGAGCACACGCCGATGACCAGCACCGGGAAGAAGCTGGGGCGCAACGATCCCTGCTGGTGCGGATCGGGCAAGAAGTTCAAGAAATGTCATGGACGCTAGTGACGCCACGCCGCGGGTGACGCGGCGAGTCGGGTCCTTGCGAGCGAGAGTTGAGCCCGCGAGACGAGAGCACGCCTTAGAGGACGGCGGAGCGGGCGAGTTTCGAGCGAGCGAGGACCACGAGCGGCGGCAGGACCCGCGGCGTCGACTCATCGCAAGCGTTCAGTGATCACGATCCCGTTCGATCCCAACATTCACATCGGTCCACTTGCGATCGCTTGGCACGGAATCTTCACCACGGTCGGCATTCTGTTCGGCGTCTGGCTGCCGATTCGTCTGATCCATCCGCGGGTCTCGGAGGAGGATGCGACGGCCGTTGCGACCTGGGGCGTCGTGTGCGGGATCATCGGCGCCCGGCTCGTGCACGTCATCGATCAGTGGCAGTACTACCTCGCGAACCCGTTGCAGATCCTCCTCATCTGGACGGGCGGTATCGCCATCTGGGGCGGGGCGATCGGTGGCGTCCTCGGCGGGCTCTTCGTCGGCATCCGACGGCGCCTGCCCATCGGATACGGGGCTGACGCAGCTGCGCCCGGTATCGCGCTCGGCTTCGCCGTCGGGCGGATCGGCGACATCATCAACGGCGAGCACCACGCGGTGCCGTGCGAGCCACCGCTCGGACTCTGCGTCGGCTACACCCATCCCGATACCCTCGGCCAGCTCGGCCCGGTGCATCTGGTCGTGGGCTACGACCTCGTCTGGAATTTGATCAGTGTCGTGGGGTCGCTCGCCCTACGCGGCCGCGGCCTCCCCGACGGGCTGATCTTCTGGCTCGCCGCCGCGTGGTACGCGGTGGGTCGACTCGGCCTCGGCTTCCTTCGGATCGCCGACCCGACGTACAGCTTCGGCCTGCGCGAGGACCAGGTCATCGCCGTCTTCGTCCTCGCGGCGGCGATCCCCATGATCGTCCGGCTGACACTCGTCCGTCGAGTCCCGGGACACGCAACGATCTGATCGAGCTGCCGTTCGACCCGGATCTCGTGATCGGGTCGTTCCGCATTGCGTGGCACTCCGTCTTTGCGTTCATCGGCATGCTTGCCGGCGCCGCCGTATCGATCCGCTGCGCTCGTTACCTCGTCCGCGACGAACGGATCTATCCGTTCGCCATCGCGGTCGTCATCGGCGGTCTCGTCGGCGCGCGCGTCGCACATGTCACGGACAACCCGGCCCTGTACGCGAACGATCCGCTCCGCGCCCTCCAGTTCTGGAGCGGCGGCATCGGGACGATGGGGGCGCCGATCGGCTCGAGCGTCGCGGGTTTCTTCGCCGCTCGCTGGCTCCGCCTCCCCGTCGGGTTCATGTTCGATATCAGCGTCATCGGGATCGCGCTCGGCGAAGCGATCGGACGCATCGGCGACATCGTCAACGGGGAGCACCATTCCGTCCCCTGCGCCGACCTGCCGTGGTGCGTGCGCTACACCCACCCGAACACGCTTGGGCAGAGCACATCGGTCCATCCCATCGGGGCCTACGACGGCCTCCTCATGCTGGCGATCTTCGTCGCGCTGTACGTCTACTGGCGCCGGGTTCGTGGCCACCCCCCGGAGAGCAGGATCTGGCTTGCCTACCTGCTGCTGCTCGGGGGCGGCAGATTCCTCCTGTCCTTCCTCCGGACCGACCCCTTGTTCTTCGCTGGGCTGCAGCAGGCTCAGGTCCTCGGCCTCCTTTACTTGGGCGCTGCAGCGGTCACTTTGCCTGTGCTGGAGCGCCGAGCAGCCGGGCTGGCGAGGGCCGAGCGAGCACAAAATCTGGAAAAACCTCTTCTCAAGGAGGTGTCAGACCGGTAAACTCGCGTACGGAAAGCGGCACACATCAGCCTGTGGGGAGCGTCATGAAAGAATGGATCGTCTGCGAGGACAACTGCCTCAAGTGCTCCTACGGCGCCACTCTCGACTGTGACGGCGACTGCCCGCGTTGCCCGCGCAACACCTACTGCCCGTGCGTGACCTTCGTCAGCTTCGCCGCCGGCAAACTCGCGCCGGTCGCCCAGCCCGTCACGACCACCTTCGAACGCCCGCGTAAGCGCTGAGGCGTCGTGACGGTGGACCCGGCGACGCTCGCCGCTCTGCGCGAGCGCATCGACCGCATGGCGGTGTTCCTTTGACCTTCCCGCTCTCCGCAGCGAGGTCGAGCGTCTAGAGGCCGAGTCCTCCGCGCCCGATCTCTGGAACGACCGTCAGCGGGCGCAGCAGGTCATGAAGCGTCTCGGCCTCATCCGCGCGCGTGTCGACCGCTGGGACTCCTTCCGCCGGCGAGCGGCCGACCTGGCCGAGCTCGCGTCCATGGCCGAGGATCCCGCGCTCAGCGCCGACCTCGAGCGCGAGCTGCAGGAGCTGGGCGCCGAGGTCGACAAGGCGAGCCTGGAAGCTCAGCTCGGTGGCCTCTATGACGAGCGCGACGCCGTCGTCGCGATCTCCGCCGGCGTCGGTGGAACGGACGCCGCGGACTGGGCGCAGATGCTCGTTCGGATGTATCTGCGGTGGGCCGAGCGACACGGCTTCAAGGCCGAGATCGTCGAGACGACTCCCGGTCTGGAAGCGGGCATCCGAAGCGCCACGCTCACCGTCGAAGGGCCGTACGCCTACGGCTATCTCAAGACCGAGCGCGGCACGCATCGCCTGGTGCGCATCTCCCCCTTCGACTTCCAGAAGCGACGCCAGACCTCATTCGCGCTCGTCGATCCCACGCCGCAGGTCGAGAGCGACGCCGAGATCGAGATCCGGCCCGAGGAGCTGAAGATCGATACGTACCGGGCGACCGGTGCGGGCGGACAGAACGTGAACAAGACTGAGACCGCGGTGCGTATCACGCATCTACCCAGCGGCATCGTCGTGTCCTGCCAGAACGAGCGCTCGCAGCTTCAGAACCGCGAGACCGCGATGCGCATCCTCAAGGCGCGACTCCTCGAGAAGCGCGTTCTCGAGCAGGAGCTGGAGCAGGCACGCGAGCGAGGGGAGATGCGCTCGGCCGACTGGGGCAGCCAGATACGCTCGTATGTTCTCCACCCATACACGCTGGTGAAAGACCATCGCACCGGCGTCGAGGTCGGCGATCCAACACGCGTCCTCGACGGCGATATCGACGTCTTCATCGAAGCGGCGCTCTCACGACCTGCGGGCGGTGGCACACCGACTGCTCCGTAACGGAGCGTAACCGCATGGGCGCCGGGGGCGTACCCGCGTGGAGGTCGGAATCATGGTGAGCGCGAAAGATCTGCGCGACATCTTCGAAGAGATCCGGAGCGAAGCGGGCAAGCGCGCATCGGACTTCGTCAGCGACGCGAAGATGCCGGAGATGAAGATCTCAGACATCGTTCGCCGCGACGAGCCGCCGGGCATCGTGTGGCTGGGCATCGGGCTCGTGCTTGGGGCGGTCGTCGGTATGGCGATCGCGCTCATCGCAGCGCCGTATCCAGGTGAAGAGACACGCCGGCGCCTCGGGCAGCGAGTCGACAAGATCAAGCGTCAGGGCGAGGAACAGCTCGAACAGGTCCGCGCGGCGAGCGGCACCGGGAACGGTCCCACCGCGTACACGACGCCGACGAGCGCATACGAGCGCACCTAAACGGTGCTCGCGGCCGATTGACATGGTCGGTGATCGGTTTCAGGCCGGCGCGTTGTGGGCGCTGGTCTACGTCATCGGGATTCGGACAAACTTCGTCGGGCGGCTCGCGCTCCGTCAGCGCCAGGCATCGCCGCTGGAACGCGACGTCACGGTCCGAATGCTGGACCAGACGCCACGCGAGGTGCTCGGCTTTATCGCCGACCTTTGAGCGTGTCGGCCACGCGATGTCGTCGACGATCTCGCGCAGCCGCTGAGTGCTGTGCGCGTCGAAAGATGCCAGGCGCCCTGCGCATGCCCGCCACCTTCTTGCGTAGCGCCTGATCTTCGTCGGCCACAGGCTGGATCGCTGCCGCGAGCGCCTCGTTCACCGTCGGATCACGGGCGCATGGCCTTCGCGAGCTCGATGAGCTTCTCGCGCGTGTTCAGCGCGGGCTCGTCGAGAACGCGCTCGAACAGCACATTCAGGATGCGGCCGACCTCCGGCCCGGGCGGGATGCCCAGCTCGCGCATGACGTCGTTGCCGTCGATCGCCAGATCGCGCAATGAGAACGCGTTCGCGGCGGCGATCTCCTCCTGCACCCGTTGCCAGAGCGCCTCGAGAGCATACATACGCGGCGAGCGCGCGCCGCTGCCGATGTTGTCCGCGCGCCGCAGCGCGAACAAAGCGGGGATGTAGTCCAGCCCGATCTTGCGGATGAAGCGGCGCACCGCCGCGTCGGTCCAGTGCGTCTCGTACCAGAACATGTGATTGCGGATCAGGTGCGTGACCTCCGCGACTGTTTCCTTGTCGAACTTCCAGCGACGCAGGATCTGCCGGGCCTTGAACTCGCCGACGAACTCGTGCTGGTGGAAGTGACCGTCAGCGAACGTCTCGGGCTTGCCGATGTCGTGGAAGAGACCGGCGAGGCGCAGGACTGGGTCACCCGCCGGGGTCGCATCCATCGTCGCGAGCGAGTGCTCGAAGACGTCCTGCGCGGCGACCTTGTCCTGCGGCGTCTTCTTGCACTCCTCAAGTTCCGGGCATAGCACCGCGAGCAGACCGACGTCCGACAGCATCCGGAAGGCCACCGACGGGCGCGTCGCGGGGAGGATGTTCGTCAGCTCCTGGTTGATGCGCTCGCCGGACAGGGTCGACGCGAGATGCGCGTTCCGGCGGATCGCGATGACCGTGCGCTCGTCGATCCGGAGATCCAGGAGCGTCGCGAAGCGGACGGCGCGCAGCATCCGCAGGGCGTCCTCGCGGAAGCGGTCCTCAGGATCGCCGACCGCGCGCAGTAGATGCGCGTCGAGGTCCGACTGCCCGCCGAACGGATCGACGAGCTCGCCACCGGTGCCGTCCTTTCCCGGACGCCACGCCATCGCGTTCATGGTGAAATCGCGGCGCGACAGATCTTCCTTGAGCGAATCGGTGAAGGCGACGTGGTCCGGGCGGCGATGATCCGCGTAGTTAGCCTCGATGCGATAGGTCGTGACCTCGACCTCGTGGTCGCCAGAGCGGACGATGACCGTTCCGAAGCGGTTCGTGTACAGGGATCTGGTGAAGAGCTTCTGGATCTCCTCCGGCGTGGCATCCGTCGCGACGTCCCAGTCCTGTGGGTCGACGCCGCGGATCGCGTCGCGCACGCAGCCGCCGACGACGTACGCATCGTGGCCGGCCTCGTTGAGCTTCGTCACGACGCGCTGAACGTCCTTTGGAGCGCGCAGCTCGGTGATGGTCATGGGCTGAGTCTCGCGGAACTTCGCCTATCCGGCTACCACCACGGAACGGCGTCATCTCGTAGCATCGGTGTCCCGTAGCCACCCACAGCGACGTGCGCCGAATCGCGCTCTCACTACCTGGGACGAGCGAGGCGCCTGACGAATTCCGCTTCCTTGTCGAGGGCAAGATGTTCGTGTGGCTGTGCAACAGCGGATCGCGCCGAAGAGGGCGCGCGTGCCGAACCCCGACGTGATCGTCGTGCGCGTCGGGAACGAGATCGACGAGCGGGTGCTGCTTGCCCTGGACCGCGAGGTGTTCTTCACGGAACCGCACTACGACGGGTACGCCGCCGTCCTCGTTCGCCTGCCTGCGATCGATCTTGACCTGCTGACCGATGTCGTCGCGGAGGGATGGCGAAGCCGGGCGTCGCGGCGCCTCCGAGCGCTGCGCGACGGCGGTGGCGCCGCGTGATGCGCACATCTGACCTGGATGAGCTGAAGCGACAGTGCGTGGCGCTGTCGCCTTGCCCCAGGATCCGGTGTACGAGGACGCGCGACGGACATTCAACGCGCTGGTCGATGGCCATCCAAGGCTCGTCGTCCAAGGGCTCGACACCGCAGACATACGCGCCGCGTTGCAGTTCGCGCGCGCACACGGCCTGCCCGTGTCGGTGCGCGGCGGTGGCCACAGCGTCGTGGGCCAGGCGCGCTCGCTCTCGACCTGCGCGGTGTCGCCGACGTGCGTGTCGACACGCAGCGGCAGCGCGTTCGTGCAGGCGGCGGTGCGACCTGGCGCGATGTCGATCCCGCATGCCAGCTGCACGGTCTCGCGCTACCGGGCGGGACGTTCGATGCGACGGGCATCGGCGGCCTGACCCAGGGCGGGCTCGGCTATCTTCTCGGGACGTTGGGTCTGACGCTGGACAACCTCGTCGCGGCGGAAGTGGTGACGCCGAACGGTGAGGTGGTGGAGGCTTCTGATGAGGATCACGGTCTACGGCGGCGTGCAGCTCTATGCGCTCGACGACGCTGCCCGGCTGATCCGGCTTTTTCCGCGACCTCATGGCCGCTGCGCCCGACGAGCTGACGTGCATGGTCGACCTCGACGCGCACGGCTTGAAGCTCTACATCTGCTCGACCCAGGATCCGCGAGACGCGCGATCCCTGCTGGCGCGGTATTTCGGTGAGCTGCGGCCCATCCATGACGGCGCGGGGACGTGAGCGCCCTCGGGATCAGGAGCGAGGAAGCTGAGGACGATCGCGTCATCGCCTGGGCACGCGGGTACGCGACGGCGCTCGAGCCCTTATCGATCACCGGAGGCGGCTATCTCAACTACGGCGCGACGGACGAGCCGCTCGCGCGCGTCGAGGCCGCCGACGGTGCCCAGAAGTTCGCGCGCCTGCGCGAGATCAAGCGGCGCTACGACCCTCAGAACGTGCTCCGCTTCAACCACAACATTCCGCCGCCGGATCCGGTCGCGTCCCAGCCGCTGCCCAGCGTCACTCCTCGCCGAGATACGCCTTGCGCACCATCTCGTTCTCCGCGAGCTTCTTCGCGCTGTCCGAGAGAACGATCTTGCCGGTCTGCAGCACGTACCCGCGGTGAGCGATCGAGAGCGCCATGTGCGCGTTCTGCTCTACCAGCAGCACCGTCATGCCCTGTGCGTTGATGTCCTGGATCGTCCTGAAGACGAGCTCCACCAGCACCGGCGCGAGGCCCATCGACGGTTCATCGAGCAGCAGCACCGCCGGTCGCGCCATGAGCGCCCGTCCGATCGCGAGCATCTGCTGCTCGCCGCCGGACAGGGTGCCGGCGCGCTGGGTGAGGCGTTCCTTGAGGCGCGGGAAGAGCTCATACACGCGCTCGAAATCCTTCGCGAGCTCCGCCGCCGTGTCGTTCCGAGCGTAGGCGCCCATCTCGAGGTTTTCTCTCACCGTCATGCGCGAGAAAATCCGCCGGCCTTCCGGGGAGTGCGCGAGTCCGAGCCGGACGATCTCGTTTGCGGGGACCTTCGTGAGGTCGCGGTCGCCCAGCTTCACCGTGCCTTTTCGCGGACGGAGCACGCCGGCGATCGTTCGCAGCGTTGTCGTCTTGCCGGCGCCATTGCTACCGATGAGCGTCACGATCTCGCCCTTCTCCACCGTCAGCGAGATGCCCTTCAGGGCCTGGATGTTTCCGTAATAGGTGTGGACCTGCTGGACCTCGAGGATGGGCATCAGGCCACCTTGTCCACTATGCGACCTTCGCTTTACCCAGATACGCCTCGATGACGCGCGGATCACGCTGCACGGCCTCGGGCGCGCCTTCGGCGATCTTCGTGCCGTGGTCGAGCACGGTCACGCGATCGGACATGCCCATGACGACCTTCATGTCGTGTTCGATGAGCAGGATCGTGATCCTCCGCTCGTCCCGCAGCCGGCGGATGAACTGCGTCATCCGCGCCGTCTCTTTCGGGTCCATTCCTGCCGTAGGCTCGTCGAGCAGCAGCAGCTTCGGCTCCGTCGCGAGCGCACGTGCCATCTCGAGCCGGCGCTGGTCGCCGTAGGGCAGGTTCTTCGCGGTCACGTCGTCACGGGCCTCGAGGCCGACGTACTTCAGGAGATCGCGGCACAGCTCGCGCGTCTCGCGTTCCTCGCGCCGCTCGCGGGGCAACCGCAGGATCGCCTCGAACGGCGTGGATTTCATGCGCGAGTGGTGGCCGACCATGACGTTCTCGATCGCGCTCATGTTGTGGAACAGCCGGATGTTCTGGAACGTCCGGGCGATGCCGAGCCGCGTGATGCGGTGCGGCGGTCGGCCGGAGATGTTGACTCCGCCGAACGTGATCGTGCCGCTGGTCGGGCGGTACAGGCCGGCGATCACGTTGAAGAAGGTCGTCTTGCCCGCGCCGTTCGGGCCGATGAGGCTCACGATGGAGCCCTCGGGGATGAGGAAGTCGACGCCGGCGACGGCGACCAGCCCGCCAAATTGCTTGGTGACCGCGCGCGCCTCGAGGACGTTCCCGCTCATCGCTCGACGTCCACCAGGATGGCTCGCTCCTGCGCGACCGTGCCCTCGTCCTCTTCGGCGGCGTGCAGCTCGGCGCGCAGGCGTGCGCTCGGGAACAGGCCTTCGGGCCGCACCAGCATCATGACGACCAGCGCGATGCCGAAGATCAATTGCCGCGAGCGGCTGACGTCCATCAGGCGCAGGTCCTGATTGCCGATCGCGGCGCCGAGGCCGTGCACGAAACCGTTGATCCAATCGAAGAGGATGCGATCGACGAAACCGAGCATCAGGCCGCCCGCGATGACCCCGCCGATGTTACCGAGGCCGCCCAGGATGATCATGCACAGCACGAAGATCGAGACTGAGAAGTCGAACTGCTCTGGCGCGATGACCTGCAGGTAGCTGGCCCAGATCGACCCGGCGAATCCCGAGAAGCTCGCGCCGAGCGCGAAGGCGAACAGCTTCGTCGTGACCAGGTTGACACCCATCGAGGCGGCCGCCACCTCGTCCTCGCGCATCGCGGCCCACGCGCGGCCCACCCGCGATGTCCGCAGGCGCGCGGTGATGAGTACCGACAGCATGAGGACCGCGACGATCAGGTAGTACCAGGGGATCGGGTCGACCGCGAACTGCAGACCCGGGATCTCGGGATAGCCGATCGGGTTCATCCCCTGCGTGCCCTTGGTCACCTCCGGCGTGTTCTTGATGACCAAAGGCACGATCTCGCCGAAGCCGAGCGTCACGATCGCGAGATAGTCACCGCGAAGCCGCAGCGTCGGGGCGCCGAGTAGCACGCCGAAGAGCGCCGCCACCGCGGCGCTGACGAACATCGCGAGAAAGAAGTTCACGTGGTTCCCTTCGCGGACGAAGGGGATCGGGCTCACCGTGGAGGTCAGGAAAGCCATGGTGTATGCCCCGATCGCGAAGAAGGCCGCGTACCCGAGGTCGAGGAGTCCTGCGAATCCGACCACGACGTTCAGGCCGAGCGCCAGAACGATGAAGAGCGCGATGGGGATGACCTTCGCCTCCCAGCCCAGGCCGAGCGCGCTGTTGATGACCGGGAACAACAGCGCGCCGCCGATGCCGATGATCGTTCCCCACATCTTTCGCTCGCGCGCCTTGCCGGTGGCCGTGTACCACCAGCCGAGCGTCGAGCGGGCGCGCGACGGCGGTGCCGGGGTCTTGGTTTTCATGCCTTTTCGCCCGTCTCCTGACCCAGGAGACCTGTCGGCTTGAACACCAGGATGATCACCAGCAGCGAGAACACGCCGACGTTCTCCCACTGGCCGCCGGCGTACGTCACCGTCAGCGCCGATAACAGTCCAAGGACGAACCCGCCGAGGGCCGCGCCGTTGACGTTTCCGATGCCGCCGAGGACCGCAGCCGTGAACGCCTTCAGCCCGGCGGTGAAACCGAGCGTGAAGACCGTGTTGTTGTTGTAGAGGCCGTACATCAGCGACGCCGCGCCGGCGAGCACGCCGCCGAGGAGGAACGTGAACGCGATAACACGGTTCACGTCGATTCCCATCTGCTGGGCCATCTCGCTGTCCTGGGCCACGGCCCGCATCGCCTTACCCATGCGCGTGCTGCGGATGACCCACGCGAGGCCGAGCATGAGAGGTATCGCGAGGGCGAGGACGAAGAGGTCTTTGAACGTGAACCGGATGAGCGAGGTGAAGCCCAACAGCTGGCTCACGAAGTCGTACTGCGGGAGGAGGTCGGGGAAGCGCTGCGGCGTCGGGCCCTGCCAGAAGAGGCCGATATTCACGAAGACGAACGAGACGCCGATGGCCGAGATGAGCGGAGCGAGCCGCGGCGCGCGTCGGAGCGGTCGGTAGGCGATCCGCTCGGCGAGCACGTTGAGGACGCCGCAGAAGATCATCGCCGCGATCATCGCGAGCAGAAGAGCGAGCCAGGGCGTTCCGCTCGTGCCGACCTCGGTGCTGAAGCCGAGCAGTGTCAACGTGCTCAGGCAGACGAAGGTTCCGAGCATGAAGAGGTCGCCGTGCGCGAAGTTGATCAGCTCGATGATCCCGTAGACGAGCGTGTAGCCAAGCGCGATGAGCGCGATGAACGCGCCATTGGTGATGCCGATCATCACGGCCGCCAGGAAGAGGTCTATCTGCCACCTCCCAGAGCGAGAACGGGGCGGGACACCGGACCACCGTCCGGCTCCCGCCCCGATTCTGCACTACGCGTGCACGCTTACTTCGCCGCAAGCTCCTTCACGAACGACCAGGCGCCGCTCTTGCCGATCGAGCCAGAGAACTGCGTCAGGGTGGTGTCGCCGCCTGCGTCGAACGACCACTTTCCCAGGACGCCGTCGTAGTCCTTGGTGCCCTTGACGTTGTCCCAGACTGTCTGGCGGTCGTCGGCCTTGTCGCCTGCCTTCGCGATCGCCGCGAGGACGACCTTGGCCGCTTCGTAGCCGTAGATCGCGTACGGGTTCGGGCTCTTGTTGTTGAACTTGGCGTCGTAGTTCTTCAGCCAGTCGGCGGCCTTGCCGGTGTACTTCTCGGCCGGAACGCCACCGAACGTGGAGTAGACGCCCTCACCGGCCGGGCCGGCCTGCTTCAGGAACTCGGAGCAGTTGATGCCGTCCGGGCCCATGAGCTTGACCGTCGGTGCGACGGCCTTCAGGTCCTTCACCAGGACCGCGGGATTGTTGTCGACGATGCCGCCGTAGTAGACGAGGTCGGCACCGCTGTCCTTGATCTTGTTCGCAAGCGCGCGGTAGTTGTCGGCCTTCTGCGCGCCCTCATAGCCGGCCTCGGCCAGACCGAGCGCCTTCGCCTTCGCGCGGAAGACGTCGGCGATGCCCTTCCCGTAGAGCTCGGTGTCATGGACGATGTAGACCTTCTTCGCGCCGAGCTCCTGCGCCCAGGTCGCGCCCACAGCGCCCTGGATGTCGTCGGCGGGAACGACGCGGAAGTAGTTCCGCTTGCCGTTCGGGTAGTACTTGCCGGGCTCGTCCGGCTCCGCGCCCTTCTCAGGGCCCTTCGTCAGGCCCGGGTACGTGTTGGCCGGCGAGACCATGACGAGGCCCGCCTGGTTAAGGAGCGGGATCGACACCTTCGCCGCGCCGGAGTTGTACGTCCCGATGTAGGCCACGACCGACTTGTCGTTGATGGCCTTGCGGGCGTTCTCCGCTTCCTGCGCCGCGTCCCACGAGCCCTTCGCCGCCGTTGCGTCGTCGAGTGCCTCGTACGTGACCGTCACGTTCGAGATCTTGGTCTCGTCGACGGCCATCTTGATCGAGTTCACGATCTCGACGGTCTGTGTGCGCGACGACCCGGTCATCGGCAGGCTGGAGTAGATCTTGACCGTCTTGGCGGTCGTCGCACCTGTCGTGCCGCCCGTACCTCCACCGCCACACGCGCCCATGACGAGCGCGAAAGCGGTGATGGCCGCGGCGGCGGCTGTCCATCGTCTCTGCATGCGAACCTCCCGAGCGGTCTGATCGGATGTGGCTCGACCCCGGCGGGCCGTCTCCCTTGCGCCGACAGCCGCGTGATCGCGCCAGTTTGGGGTCGGGCGCCCCGTGCGTCAACGAAGACGCGGGGACCCTTGGTAGGCTCGGCAGATGCCGCGCCGCCGCGCTACCGGACTCCTCATACTCCTGTTCATCGCGGCGGCATGTTCCGCGCAGCCGCCCCAGATCTCGCGCTCGACGCCGGTCTCGACAACGCCCCCTGATCGTGCGCCCGCGGGCCTCCCCGCCGGGAAGCTCCTCTTCAGCAAGGGCGGCATCGATCTGTGGACCGCTGCGCCGGACGGCAGTGGACGGATCGGCGTGACCAGCGACGGCGCAGCGGCAGGGGGCTATCTCGGCGGGCGTTGGTCGCCCGATGGGACGCTCATCGCCGCGGAGCGCGCGGTATCCGGTGAGGGTGGGAGCTCGCTGTTCCTCGTCCGTCCCGGCGCCCCGCCGGTGCGCCTCACCAAATCCGATACCTTCCTCGACGGATACGCGTGGTCGCCGGATGGCCGCTATCTGACCTACGGCGAAGTCATCTCAGGCGGCACCGCCGCGGCAGGCGGATCGCTCGCCGGCGCCATCGGCGATGTCCATCTCTATGACGTGACCACGGCGACGGACATGGTCGTCGGACCGGGAACGCATCCGGCGTTCACCCCGGACGGCACGCGGCTCGGATACGCCCATGTCTCGGGCGCCATCGCGCTCGCCGACCTGCGCGTCCTCGCAGCGGGGCCCGCAAAGGAGTTCCCGACGCAGACGCTCGTCACGCTCGCCGATCTCACGCGCTACTCGACGACGATCGCGCCCAAAGGGATGGGACTCATCGGCGGTCCGCAGTTCTCGGCGGACGGGAAGCTCGTGGCCTACGCGGCGATCGAGAATGGTCCGATCCTCGAAGCCGAACAGATCGTCTACACCCAGGAGCCGGTGGCGGGCGCGCCTCCCAAGCTGTGGGTGATCGGGAAGACCGGCGCGATCCACCACGTCGCCGATCTGCGCTGGTCGCCAACGGCCGCAGTACTCGCGTATTCGATCATCAACGCACAGCCGCATCATCATTGGCTCAGCACCATCGAACCCGGCAGCGGGCAGCGCCGCGAGCTGTACGACTCGCCGAAGCACTTCCTCGACTTCACCTGGTCGCCCGACGGCGCGGTCATCTTGGTCCAGGTCGACGACGGCGATGAATGGCTGTACTTCCGACCCGACCGGACCGGACCGATCGGCAGGGTCGCGCCCGGCGGTTGGCGACCAGACTGGTGCCGCTGTGTCCCCCGCGCATAGCCCGATCGGACGCGAAGACCTCCCGGCGCGACGCCGGCGCGCTCGCGCGATCCTGGCTCGACTGGCCAAGGCCAATCCGGACTGGGGGCCGACGCTGGAGTTCTCCAGTCCCTTCGAGCTTCTCGTGGCGACGATCCTCGCGGCGCAGGCGCAAGACGAGCGCGTGAACCAGGTGACACGCGAGCTCTTCGCGAAGTACCGCGCGCCCTCCGACTACCTGAAGGTGCCGGTCGCCGAGCTCGAGCGAGACGTCCACGCCACCGGCTTCTTCAGGATGAAAGCCAAAGCGATCCGCGGCGCCTCGGAGCAGCTGCTCACCGACTTCGGCGGCGAGGTGCCCGGCGACATGGACTCATTGGTCCGGCTGCGCGGCGTCGGTCGCAAGACCGCATCGATCGTGCTCGGGAATGCCTTCGGTGTGCCCGCGGTCGCCGTCGACCGGCACGTCATGCGGGTCGCCACCCGTCTACGACTCACCCGGCCCGGGCATCCGGACGGGATCGAAGAGGGGTTGCGCGCTCTCTTTCGGAAGAAGGACTGGGTGAAGGCGACCTGGAATCTCGTGCTGCACGGCCGCCGCGTCTGCACGCCGACGCCGAAGTGCCCGGTCTGCCCGGTCAGCGAGCTTTGCCCCTATCCGAAGAAGACCAAAGCCGCGCGCACCATCCGCCCAGCGCCGCAGCGGCGATCAGCAGCGCGTCGGACGCGATGACCGCGACCGTGTCGGTGACCGCATCCGCGGAGTAGCTGAAGGCCGGCACCAGGCCCAGCGCCTCGCAGACCACGTATCCCACGCCGACCAGCGCGCCGTGGTAGGTGCGCGCCCCTTTGGCCAGTTTTCCGGCCAAAAGTCCCGAAAGGAAGAGACCGGAAAAGGATGCGAGCGCCGCCGCCATCGGGGACAGAAGCGCCGCGCTGAGGAGCCCAGTCGCAACGGCGAGCGCAACGCCCGCGAGGATCGCGGGCCATCGGAGGCGGGGCATCGCACGCTGCGCGTCGATCGCGCGACTGTACGACGTGACTGTTCCCAAAAAGAAACCGATCCGCGAGGCCTACGCGGATCGGTGGGTTCGCGAAAGGTGCCAGGTCGCGAGAAATGAAAGAGCGACGCATATGCGTCGCGTCGTTGACTTACTTCTTCTTCTTCTTTGAGGACTTCTTTGCAGCCTTCTTCTTTGCCGGCATCAGTGAATCACCTCCTCTTGGCCACGCATTGTCCGTATATAGACACACTCGCGTCACAAATGTCAACACATGAGAGGTCCTAGGTCGAGGGTGGAATCGCTCCTCGGAGCTTCTCGATGACGCGCTCGCGGAGCTTCATCGGCGCGACATCGGAAGTGCAGCAGTCGCGGAGACGGTCGAGGAAGCGCGCCTCGAGGCCCAACTGATCGCCGCAGTCCTCGCAACCGGCGAGGTGGGCGCGCACCGCGGCGAGGTCCTTCTCATCGAGCTCGAGGTCGAGGAAGGCGTAGAGCCGCTCCACGCAATCGTTGCAGTCCATCTCGCGCTCCTAACTCTTCTGCGGCGTCCGCACGGCTGCGATGCCGCGCTCGCGGGCGAGGTCGTACAGGCGCTTCTGGAGGTACTTCCGACCTCGGTGCAGCCGCGACATCACCGTGCCGATCGGGATGCTGAGCATCTCGGCGATCTCCTTATAGGAGAAGCCCTCGACATCGAGCAGGACGGTGGTCCGGAACTTCTCGGGAAGCTCCTCCAGCGCGTCGGTCACTTCGGTATCGACCACGCCCTTGAGCAGCTCCGCCTCGGGATCGGGCGAGGAAGAGGCAGCACGGTCGTCGACCATGCGGCGGTAGAGCGAGAACTCGTCGACGCCTTCGAGGTCGGTCACCTCGGGCTGGGCCGTCTTGCGACGGTAGGTGTTGATGAAGGTGTTCGTGAGGATCCGGAAGAGCCAGGCCTTCATGTTCGTGCCGAGGGTGAACTGGTCGCGGAAACGGAGCGCTCGGATGTAGGTCTCCTGCACCAGGTCCTCCGCATCGGCCTCCGACCGCGTCATGCGCAGCGCGGTCCGGTAGAGCGCGTCCAGGTGACGGAGCGCTTCCGTCTCGAACTCGTCAGTCGCCACCTGCCCACTCTATCGAACGTCATTACGGTGTCCGGTCATTCCCTACGAGCGGCGCCTCCGAAAGATGATCGCGCGCCAGCGGCGCCGGCGGCCGCGACACCGCGCCTAGGATGCGCGCCGTGGCTGATCTGACTGACGAGCTGGTGCGCCTGGTCAACGAGCGCCACGGGACCGATTTCAGTCTCCGGCAGCGCCTGGAGTCGCCGGTCAACTCCGGTGCGCTCCTGGTCGGCGGTGTCGATGGCGAACGCATCCTGAAATGGGTCGGCACGCCGCAGTCGCTCGAGGCGCAGCGGAAGGCGCAGCGGGTCACGCGCGCGCTCGCCACGAAGGGCTACCCGGTGCCGAAGTACGAGCATGTCGAGCCGCTCGGCGACGGCGGCTACGTCGTGATGACACATCTCCCCGGTGAGCCCGCCGACTTCCGGGAGCACGGTCTCGCGCAGACCGAGCGCGTGCTCCAGCTCAATCTGCTCCAGTACCGCGCCGCCGTTCTTCCGGCCGCCTGGCCGGCGGAGATCGCCAGCGCCATCGTCGTCGGCGGCGATGGCTACTGCCATCCCGATGCGATGCGCCAGTACTCACCGCAAGCGGCGTCGCTCCTCGTGGAGCTGCAGCGTCTCGGCGCCGAGCACGCCGGCGTGTCGACCCTGACCGACGGCGTCGTGCACAAGGACCTCAACCCCGGGAACATCCTCGCCGTCGGCGCCCGCGTCACCGGCGTCGTGGACTGGGAGAACACGACCTCAGGCGATCCGGCGTACGACGTCGCGTACCTGTGGTTCTGCATCTACGACCACGAGGAGTGCCGCGTCCCGCTCTGGCGCCATCTGCTCGGTGTCGCTGAGCCTCCGACGATCGCGCTTTACCTCGCGCACATCATCATCGGTTTCGTGAGCGGCGCCATCGTTCACAGCCCGGAATGGATCGATCGTCGCCTCGACGCCGCGCGGCGCGCGCTCCGTGATCTCGCGGCGCTCGGTATCCGGGTCGATGTCGCCTAGGGCTGGTGCTGCATCCTGAGCAGCACCATCTAAGCGCGGCCTCGGTCGACAGCTGCAGCTCGTTTCCCAGGGAACTCGACCACTACCACACGGCCTGCTGCAGCACGCCCTTCAAACCCCGGCTGCCGCGCGTGTTCGGCGGCTCGATACTCGCTCCGTGCGGCGACGACTGCGCGCGATCGCGCTCCGACTCCGAAAGGCCTACGGGTCTCCACCGGCACCGCGCCGCCTGCCGCCGCTCGACGAGCTCATCCTGACCGTGCTCTCGCAGCACACGAGCGACACGAACCGCGACCGCGCGTACGCCGACCTGCGGTCGCGCCTCCCGTCGTGGGATGACGTGGCCGATGCGCCGCTCCCCGCGATCGCGAAGGCGATCCGCCGCGGCGGCCTCGGACCGACGAAGGCGATCCGCATCCGCGCGATCCTGCGCGCGCTCCGCGACCGTGGGATCGCGCTCGACGAGCACGCGCTGTCGCGCATGCGTTCGAAGGCGCTGTGGGATCTGCTGATGTCTCTGCCAGGCGTCGGGCCGAAGACGGCGGCGTGCGTGCTGCTCTTCTCGCTCGACCGCGCGTACTTCCCGGTCGACACGCACGTCCATCGCGTCACGCGCCGGCTCGGCCTAGTCGACGAACGCGCCGACGCCGTGGTCACGCAGGAAGTGCTGCAGGCGAGCGTGCCGCCGGTCGAGATGTACGCGCTTCACATGCACCTCATCCGCCATGGTCGCGAGGTCTGCATCGCGCGGCGGCCGCATTGCTCGCAGTGCGTGCTCGCGTCGCTCTGTCCACGGGTCGGTGTCGTCGGCGCGCGCTAGCCAAACCATGAGTTAGCGCGCGCGAAGTCGGATGCGAGTGGACCTTACACGGACGAGACTGGGATGGATGCGCAGCCTGCGGATCGCTCTCCTCATCGGCTTTTTGGCTGCGGCATGCGCCAGTACGGGATCGCGCGTGACGCTGCAGTCCGCGAAGTCGTCCGCGAGCGGGTCGGCGCGTTCCGCCCCATCGCCCTCAGCCTCGCCGCCGCGACCTTCGCCGACTCCGCCACCTTCGGCTGCCGCGCCTCTGAGCGCCGGTGCCGTCGCTGACGCCGGCGTGCTGTATGTCTGGGGGGCGGACGATGGGATCTACCGCTACGACGGTGCGACCGGTGCGCTCGCGCGCGTGTGGCGAGCGTCGACGCTCGCAGCCGAGACCGCATACGGGCCGTACGTTCTCGGACGGCACGGCGGCATCACCCTGTTGCGCTGGGACGGCACGACCGAGCCGACGTGTCCGCGGGGCAGCTTCGCGGCTATCAGCATCCGCGGGACCTGTGTGTTCAGCGGCGAGGGCGGTGACGCCGCGGTGTACGTCGACCGCGGCGGCGGCGCTCAAATGCTCCTGCCGGCCGACTGGGGCGCGACGAGCTTCGCGTGGAGTCCCGACGGCGCCGAGCTCGCGCTCGTGCGGAGCGAACGGCGCCGTGACCCCGTTCCGCCACTCGAACCGCTGTGGCGTCAGACGTTGTGGCACCTCGATCGGCACGGCGCCCTTACGAAGATCTTCGATTCGGGCAACGCGATCTCGTCCCTGTTCGGCGTGAAGTGGTCGTTCGACCGACGCGTCTCGGTGTGGGAGGTCGCCACGACCAGCAATTCGTTGACGGCCGACGGGGCCGCGACCTCTCTCCACGTCGTGAACGTAGATACCGGCGACCGCGTCGATCTCGGCACGACGCTCGGGATGCGCGCCTGGGCGCAGTGGAGCATCGACGGGAGGCTCGCGTACGTGAGCGGCGGCGGTCGTGAGACCTGGGGGAACAAACAGATCGTCGTTCTCCAACGCGACGGGACGCGACACGTCGTGGCCGGCGACCTTGGAAGGACGAGCGACGGCGCCAGCGCGGCGATCGCTCCGGCTTGGGAACCGATCTTTGGGCGGCCGGCGAAACTCGCGTGGATAGAGGGTCCCGCCGCCAGCATGGCGTGGAGTCCCGACTACCTGAGCGGCATGGGTCCCGCAGCCCAGCGCCTCGCCGTGCTCGAAGGGCCCACTGGACGATCGCGCGTGGGCTGTCCTGGTCTTCTCACCGAAGGCGTGCGCTGGTCAGCCGACGCGATCGCGGTGCTGCTGCTCTGTCGCGCGCCGGGTGTGGAGCAACACGCGCTGCAGGTCTGGTACGCGCAGCTCGGCGCCATGCCGCGGCCGCTCGTCACCGGGCTCGGTGAGAGCGGATTCGGCTACTACGGACTTCAGCCCAGCCTGTTCGATATCGTCGCGTGGTCGCTCGCAGACCGCTAACCGCCGCAGGCCGCCTAGGATTCTTGCGATGAGGACGGTCGCGCTCATCAGTCCCGGAGACATGGGTCAGGCGGTCGGCCTGCTGATCGCGAAGGGCGGCGTCCGCGTCGTGACCTGCCTCGCTGGACGCTCGGAG
>Ga0137375_10003164_pt1 | contig 19605 bp, 10 predicted proteins | sample SagtaG_24_FD_104936 | JGI IMG/M metagenome (GOLD analysis project Ga0137375, IMG submission 104936) | Vadose zone soil microbial communities from Sagehorn Ranch, Mendocino, California, USA - Sage1_R_113_16 metaG | ecosystem: Environmental > Terrestrial > Soil > Vadose zone | place: USA...
CGTCTCGTCCATCGAGGGGCACCATCATGAGGTGTCATGCGAGTGGGGCGGGATGCGGCACCTCCGGGCGTGGCCACACAACCACGTCCCGGGGCGGCTCTCGGAGCAAAACCGGGTGGGCGCACTACCAGGACGCCCTGCGGTCCGAGACCCGTAGAAGGCAAATTGCCGAGGATGCCGCGTGGCGCGCCGGTAGGCGCGATTGGGGAGTCGCCAATGGCTCCCCGCATGGCGCCTATCGGCGCGCCATCCCCCTCGATTCGGGGGATGGAAAAAAGAAGAGACTACGGGCGAATCCCCGCGCCCGGATAAAGACAGGGGCCGATTTGCCATGGCTGTTTGAGAAGTGAATAAGAGAACCCGCCGTAGGGTGGGCAAAGGCGCGTACCAAACACGCTGCCCTTTCAACGAGCACATCGCAGCGCCGTGCCCACGCGCCCTTTGGGGAGAAATCAAACGCTGTTGCGCGTGGGCACGGCGCTGCATCGTGCCGGTGGGTAGTTCTTGTGTTTGGCCCGCGCCTTTGCCCACCCTACAATGCTACGCGATTCCGATCCGCACGCTAGTGACAATCGAACCGCTCGAAGGAGAACGGCGCCAGGTCGATATTGGACGGTTCACCGCAGATCGCGCGCGCCAGAATATCTCCGCTGGTTGCCGACATCGTCAGCCCGAGATGCCCGTGGCCGAAATTGAACCAGAGCCCGCGATGACGGCTCGGCCCCATCACCGGCAGAGAGTCAGGCAAGCAGGGCCGGTGTCCCATCCAGAACGACCAATCGGCGGGAATGTTCGCACGCGGGAATACCCGCGTCGCGTCGCGCACCAGATACTCGGCGCGCTTGCGGGTCGGGGAACGCGCCAGCCCGCCGAACTCGACGGTGCCGGCGACCCGCAGCCCGTCCTCCATTGGCGTGAGAAACACCTTTCGGTCGGCGGCAACCACCGGCCGCGACACGGAGATCCCGGGCGCGGCAATCGTAACGTGATAGCCGCGCTGGCTCTCCAGCGGCAGCGCGTAGCCGAGTTCGGCGAGCAATTGCGCCGACCACGCGCCCGCACACATCACCACATGATCGGCCGCGTAGGACGCATTCTCGCCGCGCACCGCTTGGACCCGATCGCCCTCGACCTCGACGGCGGCAACGCGGTCGCGAACGATGCGTCCACCGCGCCGGGCGAAATCCGACGCGATGGCGGTGACGTGCCGATAGGGATTGACCGACATGCCCTGATCAGGCGTGAACATGCCGATGGTGTAGTCGGGCCCGATCTCCGGCTCGAGCGTAAGAATCTCCGCGCGGGCGAGTTGCTCGATCCGTAGACCGTGCTCCCGCCGCAGCGCCCAGGACATGGTGTCTTTCGCAAGCGCCTTCTCGTCGGGATAGAGGTAGAGCTGGCCGGTGCGGCGCACGATGTCCGCGGCGCCGATCTCGCCCAGGATTTCGAGATGCTTCTCGATCGAGCTGGCGAGCAGGCTCGACAAAGCCCGGGAGATGCGCCGCACCTCGTCGGGATGCGACGCGCGCACGAACTGCCGCAGCCACGACGCAGCCTTCGGCAGATAGGACAGTGGGATACGCAGCGGTGCCGCGGGATCGAGCAGCATGGTCAGCGCGTCGCGCATCACCCCGGGCATCGCCAGCGGCGCCACGCTTCCCGAGCTTAAGGCACCGGCATTGCCATAGGAGCATCCGCGTCCCGGCTCGTCGCGATCGATCAGCGTCACATTGGCGCCGCGCCGCAGCAGGTGCCAGGCCGCGCAGACCCCGACGATGCCGGCGCCGACCACGACGATGGCGTCGCGCCCAGGCATGACGGAATTGGTAGGAGGAACGCTCGTCACCGTCAGTTCGCGGCCATGCCGATCTCTTTGACCACCTTTGCCCACTTGGCCATTTCGCTCGCCAACCGCTTGGTGAACTCCTCGGGCGTGCTGCCGACCGGGTCGGCGCCTTCGAGTGCCATGCGGTCACGCACTTCGGGCGTCTTGAGCATCCGCACGATTTCGGCGTTGATCTTGGTGACGACATCCTTGGGAGTGCCGGCCGGCGCAAAGACGGCCTGCCATGAGTTCATCTCGTAGGCCGGGTAGCCGGACTCGGCGATGGTCGGCACATCCGGCAGATAGGACAGCCGCTTCTCGGTGGTGACGGCGAGCGCGCGGAGCGTCCCGGTCTTGATGTGCTGCAGGACCGTCGGCACCAGGCTGAAGTAGATCTTCACGTGGCCGCCGAGCAGCGCGTTCATCACCTCGGCATTGCCCTTGAACGGAACGTGCACGAGATTGCCGCCTGCCATCGACTTGAACATCGCGGCGGCGAGATGGGTCGAGGTCCCGGGGCCGGCGGTCGCATAGTCGAGGCCGGTTGGGCTGGCGGTGGTATAGGCGACGAATTCCTTGAGGTTGGTCACCGGCACGGACGGATGCACCACCAGCACCAGCGGGAGCGAGGCAAGCTCGGTGACCGGCGCAAAATCCTTGATCGGGTCGTAGGGCAGCTTCTGCATCGCCGGAATGACGGAGAACGCCAGCGTGGTGACCAGCAGCGTGTGGCCGTCGGGCGGCGCCTTGGCGACGGCCGCTGTTCCGATCGCGCTGGCGGCGCCGGGGCGGACGTTCACGATCACGGTCTGTCCCCAGCTCTCGCTGAAGCGCTGGGCGATCAGGCGGGCGATGTTGTCGGTGGTGCCGCCCGCAACGAACGGGACGACCAACTCGATCTGCTTGGTCGGGTAGACCTGGGCGACAGCGGGCGAGGCGGCAAGGATGCTCGCCGCGATGCAAGCGCCGGCAGAGATCGAGAGATAGCCCCGCATGATCCGTGCTCCGTGGTACCACGATTGCGCAGATGAGCTCACTGTAGCAGGAATCGCATCGGCGGCGAGAGCAAGGTCCGGGTTCGCCATCGCCGCCTCCCGCAATCGAGGATAAGTTGCTGATCACAATATCTGAATCGCGGTGCGCATTGCGGAATCAGCGCGTATCTGGGGAATGCGGGATTGATTCGGTCCGCCCCTCTTGCAGAAAGGCCTCGACACGGCATTCATTAAATGTTCGTTAGATTGCGCGAGACTGCATTCGGGCCGACGATTTGCCATGATTGGTGATTAGCGAGGTTGCAGTGGCGACGCAGACACCTTTATTATGCCCACAGGGTTTAGATCGGAGCAGACCATGGATCGAAGACAGCTGGGACTGGTTTTAGCGATTGCGGCTTCGCTCGCAGCGACTGCCGGTGCAGTCGCGTTCGCCCAGGACGGAAGCGGGGTCGCCGCCTCAGACTCCGCGGTTGCTCCAGCCGCAGCGGTTTCCGCAGTTGCTCCACGCATGCCGGGTGGCGCCTCCGCGGTCACGCAGCCGGCCTCGGATCAGGCGGTTGCCTCCGTTGCTTCGGGCGTCCGCACCAACTGTGCTGTGCCATCAACAGCGCTTCCCCCCGCTTCGGGAATCCTGTCGAGCAATGCCTCGAGCGCCGAGAGTTCGCTCATGCAAGGAAGCGCAAAGCTGGAATCAGGCGCCTGCTGAGAACGTCCTAATCGCACAGAGGTATGGCCGGCTCACCAAGGGATGGCGGGTCGGCCGCTATGCTGTTGCTAGGCCCGCAGGCGAGCTGCCGGCCGAGCGCGGGCGAGCTTATTGGCCGCAGCCGCCGATTGGCCGATTCCAAGACGTCGCGCCTGATGACTTGACGCTGGCAATCGCGTCTTCGGGGCTTCCGCCAGCCCCATAGGCTACGCCGTTGCGAGTCTTACCCACAACAATATAGGCACATCCACGAACCGGCCCGAGGTTTTGGCACCCTCGGCCACCCGAATTCGCACACTGCTGCAAGGCGGCGTTCGTGGCGGCCTGTGCCGTCGGTTGCGTGCCGGAGAAGCCGACAGCAACGTTCGCAGCTCCGTTTCCACTTCTCCAGAGCGCAGCCGCAACATCAACCCAACGAGCGTCCTGCGCAAAACTCGTTGCTGGCGCCAACATCAGAATCGATAGCATTCCAGCAAGCCGGCAAAGCAAACGAGCGCTCGACATCATCGTTCCCCTTTCACAAAAGCAAGATGCAGTCTCAGGCGGGATAGCAGTTCAAACGAAGCGCGCTAAGGCCCATACCAACATCTCCAGGCCTGGCAAAAACCCGCCGCGATACTCGTCAGCATGATCGTCTCTCTGTCAAGAGCGCCATCGCGCTGCCCGCGCACCGAAACTGTTCACTCCGACGCTCACCGGCTGGCGCGGGGGGATTGTTCGTGGCGCACGACGGAGAGATTGTCGACGCGCTGTCCGGTCTCGGCATTGTGCGCAGCTTGCCGGGCTGGGGGCGCGGCGGGAAAGTGACAACGCGCGTCTTACAGGCATTGAGCGCAGACTTGAGCATGTCGGACAATTCCGGCCGACCGGCGCGTCGGAATAAGTCCCGCCGGTCGCGCCCGCGCAATGTTTAAAGAAGATATCGTAGCCACGCCCCTTTGCCCGCGATGTGCGAACAATGCCGTCTACGTCGAGTGTCTTGAGCCCTCGATCAGACCCCAAGCCGACATCTGCCACTGCCGATGCGGTAGGTGTGACATGCGATTTCAAGCATCGACACGCACGATGCTTGGTTCGGGCTGACCGAACTCGATGTGCCGCACACGCCGATGGCGAAAGTGGTGCACGCCTAGAAGACTAGCTCGCGAGTTCGGCAAACGGTACAGCGGAGCCAGCCACGGCCGAGTTGCAAGGGAAAGAAAGGAGCGCGACCACTAGCCACGCCGCGCCTGAATGACGGCGACAGGCACGGTTTGAAAAAGCTCGTCGAGATATAGCCGGCTCCCGACGATACGCGCGCCGGTCAGCACATTACGCAGCGAAGAAAAGCCATCGACGGCCACCGAACACGACTTCCAGCCGGCCCCCTCGGGCCATCGCCTGCCGCCATCGGTCGCACGGCTAAACCAACGTCCGGCCGCAACGATAACTGCATCTCGGCCGCTTGTGCGGGCGAATGCAATGATTTCGCTGTCATGTGGCCCTCCAACTTCGACAGCCGTATAGTCGCCTTGCGCGAATACTGGCGATATTCGCTGGCGCAAGGAGGTAAGCACTCGAGTCAGCGCGAGCTTGATTCGTGCGTCAGGCCATGCCGCAGCAAGCGACGACCAATCCGGTGGATCGCTAATCAAGCAAAGCGCAGCGGCTCGCGTCGCAAAGTCGACAGGAGTTCGATTGTCTGGATCGACGAGGGAAAGGTCCCAGAACTCGGTCCCTTGATAGAGGTCGGGAACGCCTGGCAGTGTTAGTTTCAAAGCGAGCTGAGACAAGCTATTCAACGCCCCGAGCAATGCGATGCGCCGAACGAAAGACTCAAACGCCGCGAGAAAGTGTGCCGAAGTATCGCGATTGAGGATTCGCTCAAGGAACTTTGCGACGCCCGTTTCATATTGTTGATTGGGATCAAGCCAGCTGGTTTTCTCCTTGCCTTCGCGCACCGCTTTCAACGCGTACTCCTGTGTTCGCCTCACGAACGTGCTATCGATGCCCCCGAGCGGCCAAGCCCCGACCAAGGCTTGGTAAAGCATGTATTCGTGTGCTGGCGAGGGACTGCGTCCAGGTCCATCGGTAAGCAGATCGCTGTTCAGAGTACGCCACCTGGCGACTGCGGCGCGCCATTCTTCTGCCAGCTCACTGAGGGCGAGAATGCGCATACGAGCGTCTTCACCACGCTTCGTGTCGTGCGTGGCGGTCGTGGTCAGGCCATGTGGCAGCACCCTCGCGCGTTCCGCCATGCTTGCGTGGAAATCGGTCACCGACATGGCGCTGGCGCCAGGATCGCCACCGACCTCGTTTAATGCCAGCAGCCGGTGATAGCGATAGAACGCCGTGTCCTCGAGGGACTTTGCCATCACCGGCCCAGTGAATTGTTGAAGCTTGAAGGCAAACCGGCGCACGCGCGCGCCGCTGTGGCCGGCGCGCGGAGGCTTGACGAGATCCAGTGTGATGACGTCGCGGAGGAATTCGAAGATGCTCGCGTCCGCCCCCACCCATTCCCCTCGTGACTTTGCAAGTGCCGCATCGATCGTCGCGTAATCCGCGGGCGATGGGCCCGTCCTTGTGATGTAGGTGCGGTACACCGGAAAATGCAGAACGAAAAGCTCGAGCGCCGCGCGCAGGTGTTCGGCCGTGTAGTCGCGTGTCGAGTAGTGACCGGCGGCGATGCGGTCGAGCAGCCTCGCCAGTACCGTGAATTCACTCAAAAGGATCGTTGTCAGCACCCGACGCTTGGATTCAATTAGGATATCTTGGAAGGACCGATCAATATCCCCGGCTTCCTTCCATGTCTGATCGAGCGTCTTGAAACCCCTACCGTCTGCGAGCACATGGCAGATCGTATTGAGGCATTCGTACCCCGTCGTACCCGCGACGCCGGAAAATCGCGGGAGTTGCTCGTCCTTCGCGAGGATTTTTTCGACGACGACGTAGAAGCGCCCCTGCTCAGGAGTCTTCCAAATCCCGCCGATGAGGCGCTGCAGCCGCTGCAAATATTGCTGGGGGTCGCGGAGGCCGTCTATGTGGTCAAGCCGCAAACCCTGCAGACGTCCTTCACCAATGAGTCGCGCAACCAAACGGTGGATTGCGTTGAACGTGCCTGAGTCCTCGACGCGCAGACCGGCGAGCGAGTTGATGTCAAAGAAACGCCGATAGTTGATGTCGCTTGCGGACAGCCGCCAGTGCGCCAACCGGTAGTGCTGGCGCTCCAGCAGATAATGCAGGGCGACCACCGCCGCAGTCCCGCCGGTTTTAGGTCGATAGCCTACAAGTCCGCGCTCGATGATGCCGGAGGCTTCTCTGATCGCGGCGAGCTCGGCCTTGAGCGCCGGCGCTTTCTGGGGTGACGGGTTGCGAGGGCCCCGATAACGCGCTGCGAGCTCGACGAGCTTCCAACCGCCGAGTATGTCCCGCGCGCCCGCCTCAGAGACGATCCGATCCAGGATTTCCGCATAGCGCGTCGGCGTGATCGGCAGCCGATGCTCGTAGTACCAAACCGAAAAGCTGCCTTCATTGCCGTCGTAGCGCAGTTCGATCTCGCCATTCTCGAGCGCCTCGCCATAGGAGGTGCCGAGGATCGGGATCAACACGCCGCCGGATGGTCGATGCGCGAGCAGCGCCCAGTCGATGTCAAAGTAGTCCGCATAAGGCGATCGCGGCCCCCACTCCAAGACGTCGAGCCACCACGCGTTGTCGGCATAGTGAACCCCCATATGGTTCGGTACAAAATCAAGGATGAGACCCAGGTCCGCCGTCGCAAGCGCCTCACTGAGCCGTCGAAATGCGCCCTCGCCACCCAGTTCAGGATTGAGCTCGTTGTGATCGATGACATCGTAGCCGTGTGTGCTGCCGCTCCGGGCTTTCAGGAAGGGGGAGACGTAGAGATGGCTTATGCCGAGATTTTTCAAATAGGGAACGAGCTCCGCCGCTCGGTCAAAGCCGAACTGCGAGGTAAGCTGGAGGCGGTAGGTGGCGATCGGAATTGCGGGCGGCATCACTTCGCCCCGATGCTCCAAAGCACGGACCATGGCGCGAGCTTGTCACGCGTGCCGGTACCCCAAAGCGACCGTTCTTGCCGGGAGCCGACAGGCTGTTCCGCAGTTTGATCTGAAAGATTGACGACCAGCACCAGAGGGCTGCCGTCTCCCAGCCGCCAGGACGCCGTGACGACCGTGTCGACGAGTTGGGATGAGCCGAACCGCACGCCCGCCAGTCTTGGGACGATCTCGCGTTTGCGGATCGCAAGCAGCTCACGAACGAATGTCAGCCGCTTCTGCTGCTGGGGCTGTTGGCGTAGAGGCCAGTCGAGAACCGCCGAGCGAACCGTCTCTTCCGCAAGCGGATCGGGAATCTCATCGCCGAATCGCTCGTAAGCATGCGCAAATTCGCGGCGACGGCCCTCGCGGACCGCCTGTGCCAAATCGCCCTGAAAGTCGCAGAAGAACGGGAAAGGCCTCGTCGAACCCCACTCCTCCCCCATGAACAAGAGCGGCGGCATTGGCGCCAGCAGGGTTATCGCAAGTGCGGCTGTCAATGCCTGCTCGTTTGCCATCGAACACAGGCGATCGCCGAGGGGTCGATTGCCGATCTGATCGTGATTTTGCAGAAAGTTCACAAAAGCGAGCGGTGAGAGATCGCCCGACGGTTCACCGCGTCCGTGGCCTCGGCGGCATGGCGAGGGTTCGCCCTGATAGGCAAAGCCCGACGACAAGACGCGAGTGATGTGGCCGAGCGGATCTGAGTAGTCTTGATAGTAGCCTTGATGCTCGCCGGTCAGGAGCACATGCCAGGCATGGTGGTAGTCGTCGTTCCATTGCGCTCGAAACCGGCCGTTCGGAGGATCCTGGCCAGCATCGAGAATGCTGGCGCAATTATCATCATTCTCAAGAATGAGATGAATCTTGCGTCCGGATTCTCCGGCGAACTGGCCCACGGCTTGGCTGAATTCGTGAAGAAGAGAGGCCCGGCCCGGCTCGACCACGGCGTGCACGGCGTCGAGGCGCAGGCCATCCAAGCGGTAATGATGCAGCCAATGCAGGGCGTTGTCGATCGCAAACCTGCGCACCTGCGGCACGCGGTAGTCGATCGCACTGCCCCATGGCGTTTGCGCCGACGTGAAGAAGGAGGGCGCATAGCGTGCTAGATGGTTACCCTCCGGCCCAAAGTGATTGTAGACGACGTCGAGGAAGACCATGAGGCCGCGCGCGTGGGCCGCGTCGATCAATGCCTTGAGGTCGTCGGGTCGGCCATACGAGCTGTCGGGCGCGTAGAGAAGAACGCCGTCATAACCCCAGCTGTATCGACCCGCGAAATCGGCGAGCGGCATCAACTCGATCGCCGTCAGCTCGGTCTCGGCAATATGATCGAGCTTCTCGATGGCTGACCGAAAGGTGCCAGCCGGCGTGAATGTACCAATGTGAATTTCGAGGATGGCCGTCTCCTCCCAGGCGCGTCCACGCCAGCGCGCGGCCTCCCAACGATAGACGTCGTGATCGATGACCTCGCTTGGACCGAACACATCGTGCGGCTGAAAATGCGAGGCCGGGTCCGGCACTTCGAGTTCGCCGTCGATGCGAAACTTGTAGAGCGTGCCGGCGCGCGCGCCTGGGACCGTCAACCGATACCAACCCTCCGGTCCCTCTTCCATCGGGTGCGTGCGATCGAGCATCAGGTCGACTCGCTTGGCGGCCGGCGCCCAGAGGCGGAACGTCACGCCGGATGACGTCAGCTGCGGACCGAACTGTGCGGGCGCGCTCATATCTCGCCCGAGAAGACCAGGACGGAGCGCGGCGGCACTCGTATAGTCGTGCCCGGCACATGCTCTTTGCCGGGCTCGATTGGACTCACGGTGTCCAACAGCGGCAGCCAGCGGCTATATTCGGGCAACTTCGGGAACGTGGCTTCGATTGCGTCGCCGGCCGCATTGAGCACGATATAGAGCGGGGACTGGCCAGGTTGGACCGGCGCCAACATGTAGGCGAGAAACCGCCCGTCCGGAAAGTTCCAGTCCTTTTCGGTCATCTCGGTTGCTTGCGGTGTGAGCCACAGGACGCCGAAGGAGCCATCGGGGCGACGGCCTTCGACCCAGCGCCTCAACCGAAGCTGCGGATAAGCGCGTCGCAAGCTGGTGAGCTGGGCGACGAGGTCGGTCATGTCCTCGCCTGACCGACCGAGACCAGACCAGTCCACCCATCCGATCGCATTGTCTTGGCAGTAGGCGTTGTTGTTGCCGCCCTGGCCGTTACCGACTTCGTCGCCGGCAAGGATGAGCGGGGCGCCCTGCGCCAGCAGCAGACAGGCGAGAAGATTGCGCCGCAACTGCTGTCTCAGGGCAATGATCTTAGGATCGTCTGTTGGCCCCTCCACGCCGCAATTGGTGCTGACATTGTCATCGGCACCGTCGCGATTGTCCTCTCCGTTCGCCTCATTGTGCTTGCCGGCATAGCTCACAAGGTCGGCAAGGGTGAAACCATCGTGCACAGTGACGTGATTGATGCTAGCGCGCGGGCCGCGGCCACTGTGATTGAACAGATCGGTTGAGCCGGTCATTCGACCGCCGACATCTCCGATCAGACTGCCTTCACCCGCCCAGTAACGACGCAGCGTACGGCGATAGCGGTCATTCCATTCTGACCAGCCTGGCGGAAATCCACCAAGCTGGTAGCCGCCTGAGCCGATGTCCCATGGCTCCGCAATCAGCTTCACATTGGCAAGCACCGGATCTTGCTGGACGGCGGCAAAGAATGCCGCGCCACGATCAAAACCGTTCGGTCCACGCGCGAGTGTCGTCGCCAGGTCAAAGCGGAAGCCGTCGACGTGGCAGACTTCCACCCAGTAGCGCAGCGAGTCCATGACGAGCTGGAGAACCCGTGGATGGGTTAGGTTGAGAGCATTGCCGCAGCCGGTAAAATTATCGTAGTAGCGCGGCTCGTTCGGCAGCAACCAATAATACGAAGCATTGTCGATGCCGCGGAAGCTGAGCGTCGGCCCGAGATGATTTCCCTCGGCCGTGTGATTGTAGACGACGTCCAGGATGATCTCAATCCCGGCATCGTGCAGTCGCGACACAGTCGACCGGAATGCATCAAGCGGATTGTCGGGTGCATAGCGCGGTTCCGGAGCGAGAAAGCAGATCGTGTTGTAACCCCAGTAGTTGGTGAGGCCGCGTAGCACCAAGTGACGATCATCCACAAATGCATGGATCGGAAGAAGCTCCACGGCGGTCACACCGAGGCGCTTGAGGTGATCAACAACGCTTGGGGTTCCCAGCGCTCGAAAGGTGCCGCGTAGGGCTGGCGCCACCTCCTCACGTTGTTGCGTCAGGCCTTTGACGTGAGCCTCATAGATGATCGTGTCTTCCCAGGGGACGCACGGCGGGCGGTCCTCCCCCCAGGTGAATGCCTCGTCGAGGACCACGGCTTTCGGAATACCACGCGCGTTGTCCCGGCGGTCGAACGAGAGATCGCCGCGAGAACTTCCCGTCCGATAGCCAAAATGCGCGTCGCTCCAGACCAATCGGCCGGCTAGTTTCTTGCAGTATGGATCGATCAGCAGCTTGTGAGGGTTGAAGCGCATGCCGCGCTCCGGCTCGTATGGCCCGTGGACGCGGTAGCCATAGAGCTGACCAGGCACGACGTCACTAAGATAGCCGTGCCAAACGTCCTCTGTACGCTCGGGCAGTGTGATACGCTCTAGCTCTCGCCGGCCCTGGCTGTCGAACAAACAAAGTTCGACTTTGCTGGCGTTTTGCGAGAACAGCGCAAAATTGGCGCCGCGACCATCCCAGGTCGCCCCCAATGGATGAGAAGACCCTGCCGATAGCCGCGTACTAGTGCTCGGGAACGAGAAAAATCGCAGCAAACGGTGGAATGACAAGACTGACCTCGGGAACAGCTCCTTCCTGCAACGTGCAAACGCCCCCGGCGTTCCCCACATTGGTTCCGCCATAAATGTTTGCATCGGTGTTGAGCACTTCGCGCCAGAAGCCGGAGAACGGGACCTGGATGCGGTAGTCGCGGTGGACCTCGGGCGTGAAGTTCACGACTACGAGGCAGCGGTCATGGACATTGCGGCCCTTGCGCAGCCAAGCAAAGATGCTGCGGTCCGCATCATGCATCACAAGCCACTCGAAGCCTGCCGCCTCGCAATCAAGCTCATGGAGCGCGGGCAGCGCGCAATAGAGCCTATTGAGGTCGCGGATCAGAGCTTGGATGCCGGCATGGCTCGGCTGTTCCAGCAGGTGCCAGTCGAGTGAATGGTCGTGGCGCCATTCCTGCTCCTGACCGAACTCGTTGCCCATGAACAGGAGCTTCTTGCCCGGATGTCCAAACATGAAACCATAGTAGGCGCGCAGATTGGCGAACCGCTGCCAGGCGTCTCCCGGCATTCGACCCAGGAGCGAGCGTTTCCCGTGCACGACCTCGTCGTGAGAGAGCGGAAGGATGAAGTTTTCGAAGAAGGCGTAGTGCAATCCGAACAGGATCTGGCCATGCTGATGGCGGCGATAGATCGGATCCGTGCTGATGTATTGCAGGGTGTCGTGCATCCACCCCATGTTCCACTTGTAGCCGAAGCCAAGCCCGCCCGCATCGGCCGGACGTGAGACCATCGGCCACGCCGTGGACTCCTCCGCAGCTGTGGTTGCGTGCGGAAACCGACCAAACACTTCCGTGTTGAAGCGCCGCAGGAATGCGACGGCATCGAGGTTTTCGCGGCCGCCGTATTTGTTCGGAATCCACCCTCCGACCGGTCGGCTGTAATCGAGATACAACATCGACGCGACGGCATCGACCCGTAGTCCGTCGATGCGATAGCGATCAAACCAGAACAGGGCATTCGCGAGCAGGAAATTAGCGACCTCAGTGCGCCCAAAATTATAGATGAGCGTATTCCAATCGAGGTGCCTGCCCTGCTGCGGATTGAAGTGCTCGTACAAGGCGGTGCCGTCGAATTTTCCGAGACCATGGGGATCGTCGGGAAAATGGCCCGGCACCCAATCGAGAAGCACCGACAACCCCTCGCGATGGCATGCTTCGATCAACGCTGCAAAATCGGACGGGCCACCGAAACGGCTGGTCGGCGCAAACAAACCGGTGGGTTGATAGCCCCATGACCCGTCAAACGGATGCTCGCTCACCGGCAGGAACTCGACATGCGTAAATCCAAGATCGCGAACATAGACTGGAAGCTCGGTAGCCAGTTCCCGATAGGTCAGCCAGCGCCCGCCCTCCAGCGCGTGACGACGCCAGGAGCCTAAATGGACCTCATAGATCGAAATGGGAGCATCCAGCGCGTTAGCGCGGGCCGGCGCGGAAGTAAGCTGCGGCAGCGCGCTCAAATCGACGACGATCGACGCGGTCCGAGGCCTGACTTCGGACGCGAAGGCCACTGGGTCTGATTTGAGTGGCGCCATCTGGCCGTTGGCGCCGATAATCTCGTATTTGTAGTGGTCTCCAACTCGGGCACCAGGCACGAAGATCTCCCAGTAACCGTTGCCCCGTACGCGCATGGCATGGCGTCGGCCGTCCCATAAGTTGAAGTCGCCCACGACGCTGACGCGCCGGGCATTCGGTGCGTAGACAGCGAACGCCACGCCGGTGACGCCCTCAATCGTCATGGGGTGGGCGCCGAGCTTGTTATGGAGCTCCAGATGATTGCCTTCGCCCAGCAGGTAGAGGTCGAAGTCGGAGAGGATTGGCGGAAAGCGATAGGGATCGTCGAACTGCACCACACGGTCGCCAAATCGCGCGCGCAGCCGATACCGCGGTGAACTGCGACTCACGTGTCCCGTAAACAGACCAGCATCATGAACGCGACGCAATTCGCTATGACGGCCCTCCTCGTCGATGGCCACGACTTCCTCTGCATCGGGCAAAAAGACGCGGACCACCGGCTCCTCACCCTCAAGATGGGGGCCAAGGTAGTGGAAAGGATCGGAATGGCGGCCCTCAACGATGGCCAAGGCTTCGGCCGAGAGCGAAGTCATGCGGTGACCTCCTCTGGGCGTGATAGGACCCGCAAAGTCCCGGCCAGGGGAACGCGCAACCAGTCGGGTCGATGGGCAAGCTCGTATTCGATCTCGTAGAACGCCTTCTCCAGCAGGAAGAAGTCCAACAAGGAATCGGCTTCTCGGCGTTTCGCCGGCCAGAGCCTGGGGTCGGTCAGGCACTCGTGATAAGCATTGAGAACAGATTTGACCGCGCGCTCGCGCCAGTCATCAAGCGCCTGCGCGACTTTACCGTGTTCGTCGGGAGCAGTTTTCAGCGCTCGGTCGAGCGCCGCGGTCGCCGAATAGTCGATCGAGCGCAGGAGGCCTGCGATGTCACGCGCTGCCGGCGCCTTGCGACGGCGTTCTTCGAGGGTGCGACGCGGCTCGCCTTCGAAGTCGATGATGAAGACATCGTCCTTGACGATCAGCATCTGGCCCAGATGAAAGTCGCCGTGATGGCGCACCTTCATCGCCTCGACACGCTTTGGAAACAGCCGCCGCAAGCGACGCGGCAACGCCGCGCGGTGAGCGAGCAGCGCGTCGATGGCGGGCAGATCTATCGTTCTTAGGTCCGCCCTTCGGCGCCCCAGGTCATCGAGCGCCCGCTCCGCACGCTGCAGAAGCTGTTCCGTCCACTCCTGCAGGTCGTCCGGCGTGATCGGCTCCGGCGCGAATTCCGGGATATCGTCGCGACTGGCAAGCGCGATTTGCATCTCCGCGACCCGGCGCCCGATTTGCCGCACGCGGTTGAGATAGGCGGCCTGCTCATCTGTCTCTTCGGTCGGCTCAGTCGTCAAGAGACGCTGGTCTTCGACATAGCGGTCGAGGTAGGCGTTGGTCACCGACCAGGCATCGCCTTGGTTTTCGATGAAACGGTGTATGACCGACACAGCGCTGCGCGACTCTCCGTCGACCCACTCGACAGTACCGAGGAGAGGCGGCGTGTTGGTAAAGCCGACGGTTTCAGTCAGGAAACGACCGACTTCGAGCTCAGGGTTGATGCCCGGCTCCAAGCGGCGGAAAAGCTTGACCACGCAATCGCTTCCCACCAGTACCGACGTATTGGACTGCTCGGTGTCGACCGCGCGCACATTTTCGATCTTCTGTGGAATTGCGATGTTACCGACGGGCGTAAACTCAAGGTGCTGGCCGGCTCCTGCATCGAGCACCGCGGACGCACGCAATTTTTCCAGCATGGTGGCGATGAAATCGGCGTCCGGTGCGGCATCGAGCAGGATTCCTTCTCGAGCGCTCCGGCGAACGGCGCAAAGCGCATTTGGGTTCCGCTTGTCGCGATCGAATCGCTGCCACTTGATCGTGAGTGGCATGAGATAGCGGGCCGCCTTGCGCCTACCCTTCGCCTCGACAACGGCGAGCTCGATGTCCGCTTCGCTACCAAGCGATACCGTTGTCTCGATCCGCGCGGTAACGGTAGCGCTCCGTTCGGGAAACCAGCGCCGCGTAGCGAGGTACGATGGCAGCACATCGCGTTCAAGGATCGTTCTTGATCTGCCCTGCCAAAGCGATGCAAGGCCTTTATGGACAACCAGAGTTTCGAATTCTGTGGCAGGGCTCGGTATGTCGGTCGCCGACGCCGTGTGTTCGCAAAGCAGGAACCAAAAGAATCCGTACGGTGCGAGGGTGACGAGGTAAGGACTTTCCCCGATCGGGGGGAATTTCTGACGACCGAGCATTTCGAGCGGTACTCGACCTCGCCACGGAGACAGATCGATCTCGGCGGCCTGCGCCGAACGGGACAAATTCGCAATGCAGAGCAAGGCCTCGTTCTGGTACTGGCGGACATAGACCAGCACGGCGCGGTTGGTCGGTCGAATGAAAGTCAGTGAGCCGCGGCCAAACACCTGGTTCGATTTGCGTACCGCGATGAGGCGCTTGGTCCAGCTCAATAGCGAGCTCAGACTACGAGACTGCGCTTCGACGTTGACCGCCTCGTAGCCGTAGACTGGATCCATGATCATTGGGGCGTACAGCCGGGCTGGATCGCACCGGGAAAAACCGCCATTGCGGTCCGGCGTCCATTGCATTGGCGTTCGCACGCCGTTCCGGTCGCCGAGATAGATGTTGTCGCCCATACCGATCTCGTCGCCGTAGTAGATGATGGGCGTGCCCGGAAACGACATTAGGAGCGAACTCATCAGCTCCATCTTGCGCCGGTCATTATCCATCAGGGGGGCGAGCCGCCGGCGAATGCCGAGGTTGATCCGGGCACGTGGATCGTTGGCGTAGGTCGACCATAGGTAGTCTCGCTCGACATCCGTCACCATTTCGAGCGTCAGTTCGTCATGATTGCGCAGGAACAGAGCCCATTGGCAGTTCTCGGGAATGTCGGGGGTCTGGCGCAGGATATCGGCGATCGGGAAGCGATCTTCTTGGGCGATCGCCATGTAGATGCGCGGCATGAGCGGGAAATGGTAGGCCATATGGCATTCATCGCCTTCGCCGAAATAGGCGTTGACGTCTTCGGGCCACTGATTGGCTTCCGCGAGCAGAACCTTGCCCGACGCGTAGCGATCGAGCTCGGCGCGGATTTTCTTAATGACCGCATGGGTTTCTGGAAGATTCTCGTTACTCGTTCCCTCGCGTTCGCAAAGATACGGAATGGCGTCGAGACGGAATCCATCGACTCCGAGATCAAGCCAGCGTCGCATGGCTCGGATGATGGCCTGGAGGACGCGCGGATTGTCATAGTTGAGATCGGGCTGATGGGAAAAGAAGCGATGCCAGTAATAGGCCCCAGCTTCCGGATCCCACGCCCAATTGGACTTCTCGGTGTCGTTGAAGATGATCCGGGTGCCGCCATACCGCTGATCTGTGTCGCTCCAGACGTACCAGTTGCGCGCATCGGATGTCGGCTTGCTTCTCCGTGCACGCTGGAACCAGGGATGTTGATCGGAGGTGTGATTGATGACGAGTTCGGTGATGACGCGCAGGTTCCGACGTTTGGCTTCTTGCATGAACCGACGGAAGTCCTGCATGGTGCCGAAATCGGGATAGACATTGCGATAGTCGGCGATGTCGTAGCCGTCGTCACGCTGCGGCGACGGGTAGAACGGCAACAGCCACAGCGCCGTCACGCCGAGATCCTGCAGATAATCCAGCTTCTGAGTGAGGCCGGCGAAATCACCGATGCCGTCGTGATTGCTGTCGGCGAAAGCCTTGACGTGGAGCTGGTAGATAATGGCGTCCTTGAACCACAAGGAGCCGGGATCGATCGCAGAATCGGCATTTATAGCGGTCATGACGTTCATGACAGCCTCATCATGCCAGGCAGCGAAAGAGGAGCGCGGGGTTGTCATCCGGCATGATCCGTAGCCGCACGCCGCCCCACTCGATCGTGTGACGTAAGCCGGTCGTCAGATCTTCAATCTCGCGGACTCGACGGCGCTCGCTCTGCGGGCCGATCTCGATATCGCCGAAGTGGAACCAAAATTCACGGGGTCCCGAATTGTTGAGGGCAAGAGCGACCGCCACCGCGTCCTCACAATTCTCCGCCTCTTTCACGAACCCAATGACCTCACGATCATCGACCTGCGCGAATCGCAAGCGGCTAGTTTGTTGCAAGGCAGGATGGCGACGGCGCAACCAGTTGAGATGGCCGATATAGCCCTTGATGTTCCCAGGCTGGTCCCAGTCACGCACCTTGAGTTCGTATTTCTCGGAATCGAGATATTCCTCCCGGCCCGGAATGGCAGTGTGTTCGAGCAACTCGAAGCCGTTGTAGATGCCGTAATTGCCGGATAGCGTGGCCGCCAGGGCCACCCGCGCCTTGAACATCCACGGCTCGCCGGACTGAAGGTGTAACGGCAGGATGTCGGGCGTGTTAGTGAAGAAGTTCGGCCGGAAATACTCCCGTTCCGGATGCCTCGTAATCTCACTGAGATACGCTTGCAGCTCTTCCTTCTCTGTCCGCCAGGTGAAGTAGGTGTATGACTGGGTGAAGCCGAGCTTCGCCAGCGCCTTCATGACCTTTGGTCGCGTGAACGCTTCCGACAGAAAAATGACATTGGGATCGACCTTCTGTATTTCGCGAATCAGCCACTCCCAGAACGGAAAGGGCTTGGTGTGGGGATTGTCGACCCGGAAGATCCGCACGCCCTGGTCGATCCAGAACAGAACAATGTCGCGCAGCGCGGACCATAAATCCATACTGTTACTACCGTAGAAATCCGGACTGACAATGTCCTCGTATTTCTTCGGTGGGTTCTCCGCATATTGGATCGACCCATCGGGCCGGCGTCTGAACCACTCGGGATGTTCCTTGACCCAGGGATGGTCGGGCGAACACTGCACCGCGAAATCGAGCGCGACCTCGATATCGTACGACGAGCACGTCCGTACGAAACGCCGGAAGTCGGCAAGCGTGCCGAGTTCAGGGTGAATCGCGTCATGGCCACCTTCCGTCGCGCCAATTGCGTACGGGCTGCCTGGATCACCGGGCGCGGCCTGCAGGGCATTGTTGCGGCCCTTGCGGTTTGTGCGTCCGATTGGATGGATGGGCGTGAGGTAAATAACGTCGAAGCCGAGCCCGGCGATCTCTGGAACGCGCGCGATGCAATCATCAAAGGTGCCGTGGCGACCGGCGGTTTGGCCCTGACTTCGCGGCATCATCTCATACCATGCGCCGGCGCGCGCAAGCGGCCGGTCGGCATAGAGTGGAAACGGCGTACCGCGGGTCAGATCCGCCTGAAATGCCTTCCGCGCCAAGGGCACGAGGTCATCAGCGAGGAGCGTGTTTTGGTCTGATTGTTCGAGCAACGCCGCAGCGGTGGAAGGAGCCGCGCGTCCTCTCGGTTTCTTTAGAGCAGCGATCAGCCGCCGGCCTTCTTCGAGCTCCAATGAAACGTCGATACCGGCCTTTTGCTTGGCGATGAGATCGCGCCGCCAAGTGCCGAAAACGTCCGTCCACGCTTCGATGGCATATTGGTACCGCCCCGGGCGCTGAGGCACAAACGTCGCGGTCCAGCGGTCGTTGCCATCGAGCCGCATCGCCACGCGTTGCCATTTGTCGGTGTTATCCGGTCGCCATAGGAGTTCTGCAGCCAGCAAGGCATGACCATCGCGGAAAATGTCCGCCCATACCTCAACTGGTTCGCCGACGATGCGCTTGACGGCGAAACGTCCGGCATCGACGGACGGATAGACGTTCTCAATGTAAATCCGTTCCGCGGAAAGATACGGGGCCGACAAGAGTGCTAAATTCACTTTTTTCAACCGTGGGTGATTGCCTCCATCAGAGGAAACCCTCATCGGTCCCGCCAGTTCCAGGTCAGCCCAGCCCAAATCCATCAAACGCTTGTAATTTGCTGTTTTACTTGCAGAAAAGAAACACTACTGGTGCTTTCTCGTGCAAATGCGAACCGAGTCTCTGCCCCAAAACACGGAGATTGAAAACTGGCGACAAGAGACTGGCGCGCCAAATTGAGCTGTCGAAGCCAAAGATCTGGAGAATCGCGCCGCAGAGACCGTGTCGCGTCTCGCTAACCCGCGGAAATGGCGCGGACTTTCCTGCAACGCGGACATGCCCCACAGAGACGACAGTGGTTGGCTGGGGCGCCAGGGATGCCGGCCTCATGACTGATGGTGCGGCGCTCAGAGGGCCGGCGTACGAAAACTTTCACGAAAGCGGACATCGAACGGCCCATTCAAGATATCAATCGCGGCTCAACCGGTAGCGGTTCCTTTGCCGCGAAGGTCACCGACGTCCCATCCAGCCGTGTCAGGATCGCCTGCGTTCCTGGATAGGCCGCGAGCAGCATCGACGCTTGACCCTCCCCGGCAACGCAGATGGCGGTCGACAGCCCGTTCGCCGCCGCCGCCCTCGGGCCGATCACTGCCACGTCGACAAGGTTGTTGGCGCTGGCGCCACTATGCGGATCAAAAATATGGTGAAAGCGCCCGCTTGGCTCGAATGTCGTGCCATAGCCACCCGATACAGCGAGCGCCGTGTCCTCAAGCTCGACCATGCGATCGACGCTGCCAGAGGCCATGCCGTTGCGGATGCCAAGCCGCCAGGGGCGCCCATCCGGGTGGCGGCCGAGCGTGCGGAATTCTCCCAAATCGACGACGGCGC
>Ga0137375_10003172_pt1 | contig 19562 bp, 13 predicted proteins | sample SagtaG_24_FD_104936 | JGI IMG/M metagenome (GOLD analysis project Ga0137375, IMG submission 104936) | Vadose zone soil microbial communities from Sagehorn Ranch, Mendocino, California, USA - Sage1_R_113_16 metaG | ecosystem: Environmental > Terrestrial > Soil > Vadose zone | place: USA...
CCATCGTTCGCGATATTCCCTACGACCGCCCCCGCACCTCGATGGCGGTCTTCCGCATGTGTCCCGCCTGCCAAGCTGAATACGATGACCCGCTGAACCGTCGTTTTCATGCCCAGCCCAATGGCTGCGGGGACTGCGGGCCAAGGCTTGAACTCTGGGATAACAACGGAAGGCTGATTGCGAATCGGGATCCGATTATGGCGAGTGCTTCCGCCTTGAATGCAGGAATGATCGTGGCGTTGAAAGGATTGGGAGGCTTCCATCTCGCCGCCGACGCGACCAACGCCGCTGCAGTCACCCTTCTGCGGGAGCGCAAAGGGCGAGTAGAGAAGCCGTTCGCCATCATGGTCCCCAACGTTGGGGCGGCGGACAACCTCTGCGAACTAAGTGAAGCTGCGCGTCAAGCATTGCAGTCAGTGCAGCGGCCCATTGTCCTGCTCCCGCGAAAGCATCCGAGCGCGGCCGTCGACCTAGTGGCGCCTTTCAATCGTTACTTGGGAGTTTTTCTGCCATATACGCCCCTGCACCACCTTGTGCTTGCCGAGGGCGGATTCACGGCGCTGGTGATGACCAGCGGAAACCTCAGTGAAGAGCCCATTGCCATAGATAATGATGACGCTCTCACGCGCCTGGGCGGCTTGGCGGATTACTTCCTAATGCACAATCGCGACATTCTATTGCGCTGCGACGATTCAGTCGTGCGAGTCGTGTCAGCCAAGCCGCGGCAGCTGCGGCGATCCCGAGGCTATGTTCCAGTACCCGTGTTTCTGAAAGAAGATCTTCCTCCGATCCTCGCGGTGGGCGGCGAACTCAAGAACACCATCTGTCTCACCAAGGGCAAGCATGCCTTCCTGAGCCAGCACGTGGGTGACCTGGAGAACCTTGAAAGCTATAAGTTCTTCGAGGAGGCCGTCGAACACCTGCAAACCATCCTCCAGATCCGGCCAGAAATTGTTGCCTACGACCTGCATCCGGATTACTTTTCGACCAAATGGGCGCTACAACAGAAAGGTGTGCGCTTGGTTGGAGTGCAGCATCACCATGCCCACGCCGCCAGTTGCATGGCGGAGAATCACCTGGATGGAACCGTGATCAGTTTTGCGCTGGACGGCATCGGGTACGGCACCGACGGACACATCTGGGGCGGAGAAGTGCTGCTCGCAAGCTACGAAGGATTTGAGCGCGCCGCCCACTTTGAGTACGTGCCCATGCCCGGCGGAGCGGCCGCTATCCACGAGCCGTGGCGCATGGCCGTCAGTTATCTGGCGCATCACTTCGGGCGAGACTTTCTCAAAATGAAGCTCCCGTTCGTCGAGCGTCTCGATCCTCAGAAACTCAATCTGCTCCTGCAGATCAGGGACCGAAGGGTGAACTCACCGCTTACTTCCAGTTGTGGGCGGCTATTCGATGCAGTAGCAGCGCTCGTGGGAATCCGGCAGCGTGTGAACTACGAGGCGCAGGCCGCGATTGAGCTGGAAATGACAATCGACAGCTCAGAAACCGATACCGGCTATCCCTTCCAAGTGCTGCCAGATGGAAATGGCTGGCTCATCGGCACCCGGCGTTTATTTGAAGAGATGATTGACGATCTCCGCCGTAGCTGCCCGGTTTCGGCCATCAGCCGGCGGTTTCATGACGGACTGAGTGAGGTTCTTCTGCGCATCGCTGAACTGCTACGTCAGCGAACCGGGTCGGACCGCGTCTGCCTGAGCGGGGGAACTTTTCACAACGTCTATCTGTTCGAAAACGTCCGCACCCGGCTCCTCTCTGCCGGTTTCGAGGTATTCACCCACAGTGAGGTCCCCGCAGGTGATGGCGGCCTGAGCCTCGGGCAAGCCCTGATTGCGGCGCATCACTGGAGGTAATGCGACAAAGGTGGTCGCGGATGAATAGCTCACTCATTAAAAGCCAGATCTGAAGAGGTCCATTCGCGGTGATGGCGACGGCCTTCTCAGATGTAATTGCGAAAATCTCTTTGCTGTTCTGCTGACGTTAATGACCAACAACCGAACATCGGTATACTTCGTCTGTCTCTACCAGCGTGATTTCGGGATTGGGTCCGGCGGCAGCCGCCTCAATCTCCTCTTCAGAAGTGAACTGGTGTGGCGTAAACCCGGGATTGAAGACGATTAGGATTTGTAGCCACAACGGATTGAACCCTTCACCCTGAATTGCATCAATCACGGGAATGAAATCCTGTTCCTCGTCCAAATCGTTCGATGCATAGATCTCGTTGATGCTTTGATTGTTCTCGATTAATGGATCCGAGTTTGGCATCTCCTTCATATTTACTGTGAATAATTCACCATCGAAGAAAGCCGGCATCTGACCTGCAGCTCCATTTTTGCTTCCCTGTAAAACGACCATATTAGTTCCGGACTTGGCGTTCAATAGCAGCCGGTTTGTCGCTGACGCGGCCTTACTGATCCCGCCATTTAAGAAACATGCGCCGCCAAAAATGCCGAGCAACACAAGAGCGATAACGGATATTCGCCCGCTATTCATATAGAATTCTCCTTTTGTTTTGCTGCAGACAAGACATAACTGCCGACAGCAAGGTTCATTCGTAGGGGTAAAGGCGCCGCGTCTTTGCGCAAAACTGTCCTATGTAAAATATTTCTAACGAAAGGGTAAATGGGTCTGGAGGAGTCTACCTGTTGACGGACTTGAGGAGCGTGGCATTCTCGGAAAATTCACAGCCATTCTAAAAATGACATGCTCGCTCGGAGGCAAGCCTCCTCGCTCCTCATGCGGACGGTCCTCTCAGAAAATTAACCCGGAAACTCCAGTTTAAACTGGCGCTAAAAGGGGAGGCTTACAATGGGTTAAAACGCTACGAGGCCAGCCGCATTAGCAGGAAGATCTGTAACCTCTCCAATACTTTGTAGTGTATTTCTTTTACCTTTCTTGAATTCTGAAATAGTGTGAGAGACACCATTTATATTGTACAAATAAGATTCATTACTGCTGAAAGTAATGTCAGCGGGAGCATCACCTGTGGTAGCTGCAACGTTACGCAGTATCTGCAGATTCCCGCTGTCGCCTATTGAAAAAGATGAAATGGTGTTGCTGCCGGTATTTGTTACAAAGGCAAATCTCCCGTCGCGGCTCACAACAAGCCAGCACGCTTCTGACTGGCCCGCCTGCACGGGTCCGCTAATAAGCGTTGGAGGAGCGGTTATTGAGTAAGAAGATACCGAGCTTCCATTAGGTACCGTAGCCGCGGCTTCGGTAACAATCATAAAACCAGTCAATTCGTCGACCACCCTAAAACCAAATCCGAAAGGTGTAGAATTCGCGGATGTTACTGAACTACCGGCTTCCGCCACACCGTCGGATGTTAGTGGAAAGGTTGTAATCTTATTAGTGGCCTTTTCTGTTACTACTAATTCTTTGTCAAATAAGAATTGCCTGCCCGGTTTGAAACTTATCTGTGCCGGTGCAGCATTTGTTGCGCTTAAAGGCTGACTGGAACCAGGAATCAATGTTAATGTTCCTCCCGTTCCAATTGTAAAGCCACTGATATTGGCGCTGGTTGAATTAACTACATACAAAAGACCGTTTCTTATAGTAAGGCTAACTGGTAAAGTTCCATTTGATGAAACAGTATGTGCCAGCGTAAGACTTCCATTATCGTTTATTGAAAAAGAGGAAATAGAATTACTTCCTGCGTTTACCGCAAACAGCAACTGGGGTTGTACACTATCAAATGCTATTGCGCCCTGGGAACCCAAGGCTGCTCCGGAGCCATTACCACCGGAAGCTGTAGAGCTTAAAAAACTAAGGTTGCCATTTGAATTTTGCACATAAGTAAGAATGCTGTTTTGCCCTGCATCATTACTTTCAGTATATATAAATCCCCGGTTGAAATTGACTGTTTTGCTGTTCTCCTGAGCTATCGCGGATCCGTACGAGAACACAACAGCGGCGATAGAAACCATCCAACCCACTAAACTTCGTAATTTCATAACCTAAACCTCTCCCGTGTAAATATTGATTCAGTCTGGATCATTTCTAGGGGTAAAGGCGCGGGGTCTTTGCGCAAGACTGACTTACATAGAAACCATTTCTAACGAAAGGGTAAATGGGTCTGGAGGAGTCTACCTGTTTACGGATTGGAGGAGCGTGGCATTCTCGGAAATTTCAAAAACTAGCCAATCTAAAAATGACACGCTGAATTCTCACACTGCCCTGTATGATTGTGGATAGAGGAGTATTCGCCGTAATCAATCCGCTGCGCCTGCGAATAGAGCGCACCTGAACAGAGTATCCGGTGATTGGACTTAATCTTAGCGATGGTCTACTAAACCGTGCGTTTGGTCTTGCCTGCTTCATAGTGGGTGACAGGAATACTGCGCTGCGCGTGGTGACGAGCGCTCTGGCTAAGCTGGAGGTTTCAGTCGGAAAACAGGGCAAGAGGCTCTATTACATACCTACGGGTCGTCCCTGGTCGCGTCGCACAAGCTCAAACGGTTCACGAAACAGCATTTTATTCAACGAACTGCATCTTCTACAGCGGCTGATTTATATCGAATCCGAACCTTACGAGGCCGCTGTCGAGCAGGAGGCCTCGAGTGTGGGTGAAGAAGAGCTGATCATTCATTTCATCAAGCACCTCACGAAGAAAACCATCAAGCGCAATTCGTTCTATGTAGCCGTGGGACTCAGCCGTCTTCTGCATAACTACACGACAGCTGAAACAATGGAGATTTACAACGCTGTGATTCAAGATCCCGACCGCGGTAAAGATGACTATTACTATCGCTCACGAAAAGGAGTTCTCGTGCAGGAATTGAAGCAACGCTTCGGCGACCTCATCAACATCTGTCGCGGACCACGAGGTGAAGAGAGATTTCAGCCAGACGACAATCAGCACCGGTTCGTTGACCTTGTCCGGGAATGTCTGGACTATTTCACACCCTGGCAGACTCCCTGCCTCGTACCTGATGGTATCGATCCGATCATGGACGGAATTCCTTCGTTCTCAGCTGTTAGTGAGAATGATGAAGACAAGGTTGAAGTGCATCGCATCCACGCGATTCTTCACCCGGACTGCTTCCAACGGTTGACGGCCAATCTGCGTCTTGATGCTCCTGAAACTCGAATTCAGATTCCGCGCTTCTATTATGCAAGTGGGATGAACGGCAATGGCTCGAATAGTGATCGCCGCAATCCGCCGAAGTTGGACGAGAGGGAATTAAAGTCAATCACAAGCTCGCTGGACAGTAATGCTGCGCGGCGTAAAGCGGCGAGGGCCGGTGTCCTGCGTATCATGGTAGATAGAGTTGAGCGTGCTCGTATTGATCTTGAAAAGACCACCAGCACTCGTTTCGGTCTTGATAATGATGCGGAGCTAATCGAGGTTTGCTTGCTCGACAACGCAGCTGAAGAATTGTTGCTGGCTTCACATCTTCTCGCTGCCGACGATGGAGTTCACGCAGTCGATGCCTCAATCATTCTTGAAGCCGGTCAGAAGATCTCTATTCATACTTTTCCTCAAGTGAATGATGCAGGCGCGACCGTTGAAATCAGCTACCGCGAGACAAGTCCGTTCTACGCCCTATCGTTCGTGTTTCGCCAATTAATTGGAGTAAAGGGCCGCGGCCCGTTGTCTCAGACCGTCTGGACTGATCGCGGAATTCTTTTGCCTGCGCTTACTGTTGTCCTAATTGCCATCGCTCTATTCGGCATAATTAAGAACGCGCGCTACGGAAATGCACCCGCAATGGACCAAAACCACGTGGCAGCCAAGCGAAGCGACGCGCCGATCGGCACCGAAACTTCAGCTACACGAAATCAAGCAATCGAGAGCAGCCGCAAAGCCCCGAATACAACCGAGACCTCACGCGAACGTGTTGCTCAATCAACTCAACCTGGAAGTCTGGCTCGTCAGGCCGTTCAGCGAGAGCCTGATACTAAAACGGAAACAGCAACGGATACGGCAACCGAAACCAGAAGTGTAAAGAAACTTCGAACTGTGTCGCTCTCAGCCGTCAAGAAGGTCTACGTGGAGATGGTCGGCGGCGACGCGATCTCAGTCCAAGCAGTGCGCGAATCACTCAACGAGACGATTAGTTCGAGCCGGCTAATTGAGTTGGTAAGCAATCGGGACGAAGCGGATGCGCTGCTGGAGATTTCGATCGCAAAACAGGAGGTTGCCGAACCAAAAACTATCCGTGTCGTCGTTCAGCTGATCGATCCACGTGGCGACACGATCTGGCCCAACGCAAACACCAACCGTACGTATCGCGGCTCCGCGCTTGGCGTAAGCTCAAGCATCAGCAGAGATTTACTAGCCGCCATTCAAAGTCCTCAGCAGAAAAAGTAACTCATCGACTTCAACGCGGCTCGCCTTGCAGTACCCACGCGGCCCAGTAATACGGCGCTTGCCAACGCTTGTCTCTCATGATTTCAATCTGCGTAGCAATTTCGTAAGTTCTTGTTTTTTTGCGCAAGATTTGGGCTGAAAGCGCACTCTCCCTGGGGTCTTTATCGAGCCCGTTACTGCCAGAACAGGTTTCACCCCGTTAGGGGTCGAATGTTTATGGTTTGGGCCAAGCAAATACCTCCGGCGCCGTTCGCAGGAGCGGAATTCAAGTTGACAAATACTCATCTAGCAACGTTCCGCTCCTTCGAACGGCGCTGGTTTTTTGTGATGTCCGAGGCTATAAACATCCCACTCCTACGGAGTGAAGATCATTTGCTCGATTGACGCTGTGTGGCGGTAACAAAGCGAAGGGAAGCCGAGGTCTCACATCAGGCAGCGCAGCGTTTGCCGCGAGTGAGCCTTTGCCTCGATAAAATGGCGACAGGCATATCAAACGCGATCGCCAAGTCGACAAGTCCAACGAATTTGGTTGCGGCCTAAGCCGCGCTGTGCAGTTCTGAGGGCCGCTGCTGGTGTTTTTTGCTCCTTTAGCATGGCTCTGTAGAGCCTCGACATTAGATCCGCCGAAGATTCGTCGGAAATGTCCCAAAGGCTAACTACGGGCTGGGCAATCTTTAGGCGGAGCGTATTGCTAAGCGTCATGAGAACCCAACTGATGACTAGGAACAGGACGATAATCGCCAGACTGTAGAGCAGCACGCCGCCATAGCCGCCGACGTTTGCGGGGTTAAGGAATGGGTACGGATACCAGCCGACTATAGCACCGCGAACCAGAGTGTAGACGAGGTAGATCAGTGGGAAGATCAACCAGTACTGTACCTGGCTAAGAGCAAGACTGGATTTGGGAGGCTGGTACAGCCAGTCGAGGGCAACCGCGATGGGCATGACGTAATGGGTTACTGTGTTGACCCAAGGCATGAGAGATCCAAGATCGTGGCCTCGCAACAAGATACTGAAGACGATGCCGACTACTACCATTCCGGCAACGGAAGAGCCTCGAACTAGGTCCTGCGTCGGGTTGGGATCGCGGTGCTGGATTGGATATGCGGCACCGATAAGCATCACCACGGCTGCAAAGAGGTTGGACAGATTCGTGAAGTAGCTGAAGGAGTTGACCACGCTGAACTCGCTCCGAACGTGGACAATGAGCTGCGCGGACAGGGCCCCAAGCGTGAGCAGAGAGATGGCCAGCCGGACCGCAATTAGGATGGTTCGCTTGTTCATAGAATGATCTCTATATCACATGATCGGCTGGTTTGGACCGGGCTACGGGACAAGCAAGTGCCAAACCCAAGAGTCCAAGATTCAGCTTAGGACCTTACTGTGTCTTCAGTTTTCTTGAATAAAGGACCACGGTGTCGTAAAATTCTGTGAAAACCCCCATAGCAATGCATCACTAAGCGCGGAGATCGTGAGACCTTTATCTCGCAACGCTTCACTCGAAACGACTTTGGTGTCTCTCTGCCTGCTCCTGTCAATGATCCAAATTAGTAGAGGACAGAATCGAGAACTGTTCAGGAACACGTCATTTGCAGCGGACCCTTCGCCGGCAAGAGGTATGTTACTGGGAACGGTTGTGGACGAGAATGACGCCGTCGTCCCGGAAGCGAGAGTATCAGTGAGTGATATCGGCAAGACAATAAGAAAGGAGACGAAGACCAGCCACGCCGGCATCTTCATCATTACTGAGCTTCCGCCCGGCAATTACACAGTTGCAGTTCAGCAGCAGGGATTTGCCACCGCTGAAGTTAGAGGACTCTCACTCAAGATTAACGATCAACTTGCGCTCAAGATTCAACTTAAGGTGGGCCAGGTTACTGAAACCGTAACAGTCGATCCTGATAGTTCCATAGTGCAGCGGTCTGCCGTGGTGGCAACGACCCTCAACCGGCAGGTGGTTGAGAATCTGCCGCTGAGCGGCCGTAGTCTTCAGCCCGTCATTTCACTTTCTCCTGGAATCACTATTACCAAACCAACTTTTGCTGAACAGGGGCAGTTCAGCGTAAACGGGCAACGCGCGAGCGCGAATTATTTTATGGTAGATGGGGTCAGCGCCAATATCGGGGTCGCTGCTGGAGCCGATGGACTGGGCCAATCAGGCGCGGGCTCTCTGCCGGGTCTCACAGCGCTTGGTACCACACATAGCCTATTCTCGATTGATGCCTTGCAGGAATTCAAAATTCTAACGAGCACTTTTTCGCCCGAATTCGGCCGTACGCCAGGCGCGCAAGTGCTGGTTCAAACACGATCTGGCACTAATCAGTTTCGCGGCAGTCTTTTTGAAAATTTTCGTATTCCTACCTTAAGCGCCAATGACTGGTTCGCGAATCGCGACAATTTGCGGAAACCGCAGCTTAGTAACCACGACTTCGGCGGTGTCTTAGGTGGCCCAATTATCAAGGACAAGACATTTTTCTTCGGCTCTTATGAGGGGCTGTGCTCGCGCTTGCCGCAGGTGGCGACAGTTGATGTGCCGTCAGTGTTTGCACGTGATGCTGCGCCGGAAAGTATAAGACCATTCTTAAATGCCTTCCCTTTGCCAAACAGCCAAGACAATGCAAATGGCTTAGCGCGCTTTTCCGCCAGTTTTGCGGATCAGGCATTTGTGCATGCAGCTAGCGTTCGCATGGACCAAAGGATCGGCGAGAAGCTGTCGTTGTTTGGGCGCTACAGCTTCGAGGCTTCGGAAACGGAAACTCGAGGGGGAGCGAATACCAGCTTGAACACGACGCTCCAGATGGCCTTCAACACTCAAACCCTGACAGTTGGCGCAAACCAGGCTATCACTCCGAAGGTCAGTAACGATTTTCGTTTTAATTACAGCAGAACCAGAGGCGAAAAATATTTTCAACTTGACGATTTTGGTGGCGCAGAAGCTTTCGACGACTCCATTGTCTTTCCATCTCTATCGTCAGCCCAGAACTCGCTTTATCGGTTTAGCCTGGGCGGCAATGTCTCATTCTCGGTTGGCAAAGATGCAACCAACTTTCAGCATCAACTGAATCTGGTTGATAACATGTTGAGCCTCTTAGGCTCGCACCAGGTTAAATTCGGAGTTGATTATCGCAGTCTGACTCCGGTTTACGGCCAATGGAAATATAAGCAGTACGCCTCATTCAATGGCATCAGCGACGCGCTCAGTGGACTTGCTTCGTCAGTCGCAGTAGAAACGCAGGATAAAATCGGCCTCGTCTTCACAAACCTTTCTGCCTATGCACAAGACAATTGGAAACTTTCGCGTCGTCTGAATTTAAAGTACGGCTTGCGCTGGGACTTCAACCCGCCGCCGAAAGGTAGCGACGGTCAGAAACTCTATACAGTGCAAGGCCTTGATGATCCGGTAGCGCTCACTCTTGCACCGCCGGACACGCCCTTTTACCGGGCGACCTACAATAATTTCGCGCCACGCCTCGGAGCTGTCTATCAACTATCCGAGCGTCGAGGATGGGAGACCGTGGTGCGCGGAGGCTTTGGCGTATTCTACGATCTTGGCTCAGGCTCTCTCGCAAATGCAGCCGTCTCCTTCCCCTACCTGCGAAGACGCGTCTTATCAAATGTCAGTTATCCGTTGGATTCATCGTTGACAGAGCCACCCCCTCCTAGCCTTGCGCCTCCGGTCAGTCGAATTCAAGCTTCAGATCCACTTCTCAGACTGCCATTGACGATGCAATGGAACGTTGGCTTTGAGCAATCGCTCGGACCCAAACGCAGTTTGTCGGTTTCATATGTCGGCGCGGTCGGTCGCCGACTGCTGCGCCAGGAACTGCTTCTCAATCCAAATCCAAACTTCGAACAATTATTTATTACGACCAACAAGGCAGCTTCGACCTATCACGCGCTTCAACTTCAATTTCAACGCAGGCTCTCGCGGAGTCTGCAATCGCATCTCGCCTACACGTGGTCGCATTCGATTGACAACTCATCCAATGATTCTTCCGCCAATCCACGGTCGACAATCATTAATTCAAATCTTGACAGAGCGTCATCCGACTTCGACGTGCGACACTCATTTGCGGGAGCGATCACTTACAACATTCCTACTCCGCCTTTTGGCGCATTCGGTAAGAGACTGGTGAGCAACTGGTCTGTGGATGGCATACTCATAGGGCGGACGGCTGCGCCTGTTGATGTATTCCTCACGCGTGACATCGGGTTTGGGCCATTCAATTTTCGTCCAGACTTAGTTCCTGGTGTCCCACTTTATCTTAAAGGTTCATCGTTTCCCGGCGGACAAGCCATCAATCGCGAAGCGTTCACGATCCCTCAGTCCGAGCGCCAAGGCACATTGGGTCGTAACACTCTCCGTGGTTTCCCATTAAGGCAGTTGGATTTGGCGCTACGCCGGCGTTTTGTTGTTACTGAAAAAATGAACCTGCAATTCAGGATGGATGTCTTTAACGTCTTCAATCGACCAAATTTTGGTGATCCCGTCAGCGATCTCAACAGCGGGCTCTTCGGACGCTCGACGGCGATGTTCGGAAGAAGCCTGGGAAGCAATGTCGGCAGCGTCGGCTTGAACTCGGCATATCAATCCGGTGGGCCACGTTCGGGCCAACTAACCTTGAAGTTGCTGTTTTGATTCTCTGAGGATTGACAGATGCTCAGAAACATTCGCGATCTGGCGCGAATCGTGGAATTGATCTTTGCTTGCGGCTGCTACACATCTCTTGGTTTCGATTGCCTCGCCGATCTTGAGGATAGGTCAGTCCGGAGCATTATTCTTTCGTGCAATCAGGCGCGCGATCTCTGAGGTAAGCTTAGTCAGTATAACCGGTTTTGAGAGGTGCACTTGATAGCCTGCGGCGTTGGAACGGGTCTTGTCGCCGACAGCGGCAAACCCCGTAAGCGCGATTGCCGGGATTTTGCCGCCCTCTGACTTTTTGAGCGCTCTCACCTTTTTCATTAAGTCGTAGCCGTCTTCACCAGGCATGCCAATATCCGAAACAAGACAATCGGCCTTCCAAGTCTTCAAAATACTCAAAGCCTCGGCGGACGAGGTGCAAGTCTTTACCTCGGCTCCCGAATTACCCAACGCGACGTTGAGCAAATCGCGTGTATCCACATCGTCATCAACGACTATCACGCGCACTCCATCAAGCCTGGCACCTTCCGACGCAGCAGATCTTGAAGGCTTTTCACCGATACGTTGTGTCTCCTTAGCTTCCTTGGCGACCTGCACGGGCTGTCTAATTGGAAGAGTTACCGTGAAAGTAGCACCATGTCCTTTTCCTTCACTCTCGGCGCTAACACTGCCTCCGTGCAACTCGACTATGTTGCGTACAATGGATAAACCTAGTCCCAGACCGCCGTAAGAACGCGCCGAGGTTGCATCGGCCTGGCGAAAGCGCTCAAATACAAACGGCAAGAACTCAGGTTCGATGCCAACCCCGCTATCCTCTACAACAATCATGACATTTGAATCCGCGCGTTCACATCTGACTCCGATGCGACCTTCTTTTGGAGTGAACTTAATGGCGTTCGACAGGATATTCCAAAGTACTTGTTGTAGGCGCGCCGAATCGCCCCAAATGGGTTCCGCAGCAGGATCAAGCTTCGTATCAATCGTAATTGATTTGGCCTCCGCGGCCGGGCGAAGAATCTCAACAGCCGCCTCTATCAGGGGCGGTATGGTAATTGGTTTAGTATCCACCCTTAGATTTCCACTGACAATCCTAGAGGTGTCTAATAGTTCGGAGATGATCTCTGCCTGTGAAGCGGCGTTGCGATCAATGGTTTCTAAAGCCTTGGTAACTTGCTCCTGATTGAGCTTTCCCGATCGCAGCAGATGTATCCAGCCAACAATTGCATTCAAAGGAGTGCGCACTTCATGGGAAACAATGGCCAGGAATTCATCTTTGAGCCGGTTGGCGGCCTCGGCGTCCGCGCGGGCATGCTGCTCACTAACCAGCAGCGCGGCCAGCTCTGCTTCGGCACGTTTGCGCGCAGTGATATCTCGAGCAATTCTCGACGCGCCAACGATAGCGCCCTGATCGTCAAAGACAGGAGAAACAGTCAGCCAAATATCAAACGATGAGCCATCCTTGCGGCGACCAATAGTTTCATAGTAAGCAACACTCTCTCCACCGCGAATCTTCTCCATGAGGCGAGTTTCTTCAACTTGATCCTCAGAAGGCACGACTATATTTATAGGCTTGCCAATTGCTTCGCGCGCCGTGTAACCGAAAAGCTTTTCTGCGCCGCGATTCCAAGCTGTAATGGTGCCGTCAAGTTCTTTCCCGATGATTGCGTCCTCAGATGATTCAACGATCGCCGCCAGTCGCGCCTTAGCTTCCTCAGCGCGCTTGAGGTCAGTGATATCGATGAACAGCAGGACCGCGCCCTCAATCTGTTTTTCTCGCGTCATATATGGCGTAATGCGCAAGAGAAACCATCGCCCACCTTTGTCCTGTACCTCGCGTTCCTTCGCTGCGCCATTAGCCATCACTTCGTCAGCAAGCTTTTCCAAATCCGGTAAATCCACATTGTGCCTGACGACGGCGAGAGGTCTGCCTATGTCGGTAGCTAAGAGATTGAAGAGTGTTTCCGCTGGCTGAGTAAATCGGCGAACTGAAAGACCGCGACCTAACAGCACAACGGGTGTATTAATACTGTCTTGAAGGTTAACGATATCGCTGTTCAGCCGAATCAACTCCGCATTTCGATTCACCATCTCTTCATTGACGGTCGTTAACTCTTCGTTGGTCGATTCAAGTTCTTCCTTAGAAGTCTCTAACTCTTCGTTAATGCTCTGTAGCTCTTCATTTGCCGACTGGGTTTCTTCGGCTGACGCCTGCAACTCCTCAGTCGTGGCATCGTATTGTTCCTGGACTGCCTGTAGGTAGTCGCGCGTGTCGGCCAGTTCCTTTTCGAGACGTGCAATCTCACGCGATTCATTTTTCCGATTACTCTTCCCGGCACGTGTTCCCTTTCGGGCTGCCGTGGAATCTTTAGGGGGCGATCCTATTGGCTCAAATAGAACCAGCAGACATGGTTCTTTGATATTCCTTAACGGAATCACTTCGAGGTTGAAAGCGCCAGCCACGCCGTTTTGATTCACGCGCAGGTCGTCTTTGCGCACGGTTCGATTCTCTTTCTTTGCCTGATTGATGGCTTGGCGCAGCGACAACATCAAACCTTCGCGGGCCATCTTGAGGATGTTAAAGGTCGCTCGTCCGCTTGCCGGAGAAAGGTAAGGCTCGGTATTGCCGCGAAAATGAAGAATCTCCAAAGCATCATTAATGATCACCGCCGGCGGACTGTACCGCGAGAGAGCTATGCGGTCAGCCTCTTGCTGCGCATTAAGTTCGGCACCTAAACCGCGAGCCTCCCACTCTCTGGCTTTCTCGTGAACGAGTTTCAACGGCGCTGCATGGCTGTCAGTCAGAGAAATACGCGGTATCTCATGGGGCCGGCCTCGTTTCTTGGCAAAGATCTTGAGCTTCTTGTCAACCGGAGCAAACAAGGATCGAAGCGTGCCGACTGACTCCGATGCGCCCAGAAACAAAAATCCTTCTGACTTGAGTGCATAATGAAACGTGTTGAGAAGCCGCTTTTGCACCTCCTGATCCAGATAGATCAACAGATTGCGGCAACTGATCAAGTCCGTGCGAGAGAACGGCGGATCGGTAATTACGTTCTGGCGGGCGAATACGCACATTTCGCGAATCGTTTTGCTGATGCGGTAGCCGCCATCTTCTTCGACAAAGAAACGCCGGAGTCGTTCTGGCGAGATGTCTTGCACGATGCTCTTCGAATAGAAACCGGCGCGAGCCTTTTCGAGTAATTCATCGTTAAGGTCGGTTGCGAAGATTTGCAAGCTTACATTCCGGGAAATCTGGCTCAGGTATTCGAGAAAGGCCATCGCAATCGAATACGCCTCTTGCCCGGTTGAACAGCCTACCGTCCAAACGCGCACCACATCGTCGGGAGAACGATCCTTCAACAGAGAAGGAAATACTTCCGCTTAAGTAGATCAAACGCGTCCGGGTTACGGAAAAAGCTGGTAACGGCGATGAGCAAATCCTGATAGAGGGCTTCCAACTCCTCGGGTTTATTCCGCAGATGGTTGGCATATGCGCCTAAAGACTTAATCTTCGCGAGCACCATCCGCCGCATGATTCTTCTGCGAATGGTATTTGGCCGATAAAGAGTGAAGTCTGCTCTGCGGTGATTGCGAAGCAGCAGCATTATTTTCTTGAATGCGTTGTGCTCCCCGTCGGATTCAGCTTCCGGTAAATTCTCGATTGGAACATCTGGTCCGGCGACGTACGGATGTTCGGCTATGCGCGCAAGTTCTTTCGCGATTTTCTCGGGCGGCAGCACAAAGTCAACGTCGCCTGCCGCTACTGCGCTGCGTGGCATGCTGTCGTACTTCGCCGATTCATCCTGAGCAAAAGTGATCCCACCTTCGCCCTTTATGGCTTGCAAGCCGAGCGTTCCGTCGGTGGCCGTCCCGGACAGAATCACTCCAATGGATTGATGTCCCTGATCCGCCGCGAGCGATTCGAGGAATCGATCAATCGAGCGGTACTGTTTATCCGTTTTCTGGCGTGGCAGCAGCTTTAGTGTCCGCCGTTCGACTGTCATCGTTCTGTTTGGCGGAATGACATAGATGTGATTCGGTTTGACGCGGGTGTTATTAACAACTTCAAGGACAGGCAGATTTGTTGCTCGTCCAAGCAATTGAGGAAGTTTGCTTTCGTGTTCAGGGTCAAGGTGCTGCACTAGCACAAAAGCCATCCCGGTGTCGGGCGGCAGTTGTTCTACCAGCCGGGTGAAAGCCTCTAATCCGCCGGCGGACGCTCCAACCCCAACAATCGGAAACACATCACCGTCAGATTTTGCCGATCGACGTTCGCCGTTGTGGTCAGCTGGCACTGGACCCATACCGGAAACTTTCTCATTTTTGGAAATCTTCTTGCGGGAACTTGTTTGTGAAGTCCGCAAAGATTTCCTGGCTTGTTTGGAGGCTCTTTTCATAAGCGAAAAATCTGCTCGCCACTAAACGCACTTACATACTTAGCGTTCGGATTAGACTAATCCTGTCCGATCTGCTACGAAAGAAACGGCATTATAGGAAAATTTGGGTCTAAGCAATAGTTGCAAAGGCGTCAAAGCCTCGGACACTAACGAGTTCCGGAGGCAGATTTTTTCTGCAAAGCGACCCGTCGTTCTTTTGCTTCGCGATTATGGAGGACTCACAATGAGGAAAATCGTCGCGTTTTCATTTGTCTTTTCATATGAAAGGGGCGTAACCACTTCTGGCAACGCCCCGTTCAGTCTCCTTACAGATCAAAACTAGTCTCCTGATCCGGTAACGCGGACGACGGCGTTGTCTGAATCACCGGAGCTGGAAAAAATAGAGATAGGTATGCGAAAGAAGCGAAACGGTTGGGCCGCAAGATCGGAGCCGGTGCCAACGATGGCTGGCTGTGGACCAAGACGCGGGCCGCGCTCGCTAACGAGAATGATCTACGAGACTCTACAATCAATGTCAATGTTGAGAATGAGGTCGTTACTTTGAGTGGCTCGGTTGCTAACGACGCTCAAAGAGCAAAAGCCGAGAAAGTCGCTCGCGGGGTTGAAGGTATAAAGAACGTGAGAAACCAGCTCGCAATTGCCGTCATGAGCCCACCCATTAAATAGAAACGTTAATGTTAGGAGGCGCTCATGGAAACAGTAGCTGGGATTTTTGATTCGCGCGAGGCCGCAGAGCACGTTGTTGAGCAAATTCATTCGCTGGGCATGCCTGATGATCGCATCGCGCTCTTGACACCCGACATGAGTAAAAACCAGGTGGAGCGCGAAGTGCCTACTGCCGACACGGAAGCGACGGGCGAAGGCGAAGCGATGGGAGGAGCCGTTGGTGGCGCTATAGGCGTGGCGGGAGGTACTTCATTGGGAGCTGCTACAGCCAGTTTGATTGTTCCAGGTGTTGGGCCAGTCATCGCGGCAGGTATCCTGGGCGGGGCTATTCTGGGACTTTGGGGGACTGTCACTGGGATGACAATTGGTGAAGCCCTGGACAAAGCATTTCTGGATGGCTTGCCACATGACGAATTGTATTTATACGAGCACGCGCTAAGAAAAGGACGCACCGTGGTCATAGCGTTTGCGCGTGACGAAGGAACTGCGGAACGTGTTAGGGCCACGTTTGCAACAGCGCACGCAGAGAGTATAGATGCGGCAGGTGAGAATTGGTGGCGAGAATTACGTGCCGCTGAGGAAGCAGCTTATGACTCCAGTGGCAGAACCTTCCAGGCGGTTGAGTTAAGTTACCGTCGCGGCTTTGAGGCAGCTTTAAATGCGAAGTTGCGCGGTAAGCCTTACGAAGAGGCGGAGTCGACGCTGAACGAAGTGTATGGCGCAGCTTACCGCGATGAAGCTTTCCGACACGGCTACGAACGAGGTCTTACTTATCAAAATCGCCAGAGAGAGATGACGTGAGCGGTCGAAACAGCTCTGTTGTTTCCCGGTGTCGCGTTGATTTTGCTGAAACCTTGAAACGAGGTGGATCACAACTTCTTCCAGGGAGATTTCTCGATGAGCGCCAATCCAAATTCTGACGCGCCAGAGTCGATCACTCAGTCCAAACACTCAGCGACTGAGCCGCAGGACACAATCGAACCGGATCCATTCAAGCCTAAATCCACACCACCACCCACGGCCGGGGAGCCACTTCAACCTCCAGCAGCAACGCGCACTGGACCCGACGCTCCATCCGCAGGCGAGTCGGAGACCGCCAATGCCGCCATTTGGGCCGAGCACGAAGATTAATCCCGAGCTGGCCCCATAGGGGATGACGCTGGAGCCAGTAGGAAAATCAAGAACGTCCTTCCTTCCGTATTTGGCCATAGATTTTCTCCTTAAAAGTAGTTGTCGTAAGCCGTAGTGCAGGTATGTCACACATTGGGCCCGCAAACGGGAACAAACTGCTTCATATTCAGAAGGTGCTCCTCCTAATTACCGAAAATGCACGGCACCATCTGCCAACGGTCCATTTGAAAATCCGATATTTACCTTGAATAAGAAAAGCTGGACCGCACTTTTTGCCAACTAAATCCACATAACTCCGACTCTTAAAGCATGTTACTCATATTATTTCCCAGGATGTATAGACGCTGATTTTCTTAAAGCGTACAATTTGGAGACCCCGCATTGCAGTATTCCCTATAGATGATCCCCCCGATAATCAACCTCCCAACTTTCTTAGGAAAGAAGCATAGAGCGCTCGGTTTCATCTGAGCATTTACGCCGTTCTCTTCTTTGCTTGTAGATCGATTCGTCGTTCTTGAAAACGAATTCATTTTTGCAGGCAACGACGCGAGTTTCAAACGGAAACTGAAAGAAGTTGGAAGGCAGATCGCTGATTGAAGGAGGAAAGAACCATGAAAGTGAAAGACATCATGACCTCAAATCCGGCTTGTTGTACGGCGGACACTGCACTGCAACGAGTTGCCGAGATGATGGTGGAGAACGACTGCGGTGAAATTCCGGTGGTCGACAACATGGCGAGTATGAAGCCGATCGGCGTCATCACGGACCGGGACATCACCTGCCGAAGCGTTGCGAAAGGACTTGACCCGCTGGCGATGACGGTCGCCGATTGCATGACCACACCCTGCATTTGTGTGACCCCCGAGACGTCACTCGATGAATGCTGCCAGCTCATGGAAAAAGATCAGATCAGGCGCATTCCCGTCGTTGATGCGAGTGGCGCCTGCTGCGGCATCGTCGCAATAGCAGACATCGCCATGAATGCCCGAAAGGATGAGATCGGAGAAATTGTTAAAGAGGTGTCGGAACCGAGCGCATCTGCCTCAGCCGCTGGCTGAGAAGTCGATTGTCGGAATCTCGCGTAAAAACCATTGCAAAAAACGTGGTGAGGCCAGGGTTGACGTTTTGGCTCACCGATGCGGGCTGGGCCGTGGATGGGGGCAGGTTATGCAAATTCACGAAAAGCCTGGATACCCTGATATAGGACAATCCCCGCGCCCAGTTAACTCTGATGTTGAATAGCTGTTGAGTTGCAACGCAGGAAAGGCGAGTAAGAGTATGGACGATGAACTCCAGAAGTGGCCAAGCAAAAGAAAGCGGCAGATCTTCAAGTTGGATGACACAGTTGGACATCAACTCAGGGCAAAAGAGTCGACATCCCACATCAACCACTTCGTAATGAACACACTCCTTGACTCGCCTCTGTATTTGATTTAGAAAAACCGCGCCTGCTAATTCCCCCGCAGAATAATAGTTTTCACCAACATTAAAGGAGATCCGCTATGAGACGCATTCTCTTACTCGCAGTGTTCGGATCGGCGATTCCCTTTCTTGTCTTTGGCATCCAGACAGAGCCAGCAAAACCGAAACCAACTCCTCCAGCGGGACAGCAGATGGGAGCTGTCGAGCAGGCAATTACAAAACTAGATCGCGAGCTGCTTGATGCCGCAGTGCGAAACGATCATCATCAGTCGAGCGACAGTTGCAAACAAATCTTGTTCTGAACGCCACGGATCCACTCGGTAGACGAACTGCGTACACGTATGAGCAGCTGGGTAGAGTCAGCAGTGAGGCAAACAGCGCTTTTTGAATACGATGCGCTGAGTCAGTTGCTTAAAGTAACGGACCCACTCCGTGGAGTAACGGAGTTTGCCTACGATCCCAACGGAAATCTACTGTCGCTTAAGGATGCTCGACAGAAAACCACTACGTACACCTATGACAATATGGGAGTTAAACTCGAAAGTTGTGTATGAGGGGAGGAAGAAGGTGGCGTATTCTTGATGAGTTTTCTCAAGAACCATCAACCTTATTACTAAGGAGGAATACGCCGTGAAAGAAGATAACCTAGTTGAGTATCGGAATCCAGGGATGGCCTTGCCGGTGGCGGACGCGCTGACGGAGGTGTTGCGCAGCGGGGCGCGGGAGTTGTTACAGCAGGCGGTGGAAGCCGAGGTGGCGGAGTTCGTGGCGCGCCATGGCGAGTTGAAAGACGAGCGGGAGCGACAACGAGTGGTGCGCAACGGTTATTTACCGGCGCGCACGATTCAAACCGGGATTGGAGAGGTGCCGGTGAAAGCGCCGCGAGTGCGCGAATCGACAAGGGACGATCAAGTTCCGCTCAAGCATCCTGCCGCGTTACCTGCGGCGCACGAAGAGTATCGAAGAGCTGCTGCCC
>Ga0137375_10003173_pt1 | contig 19558 bp, 25 predicted proteins | sample SagtaG_24_FD_104936 | JGI IMG/M metagenome (GOLD analysis project Ga0137375, IMG submission 104936) | Vadose zone soil microbial communities from Sagehorn Ranch, Mendocino, California, USA - Sage1_R_113_16 metaG | ecosystem: Environmental > Terrestrial > Soil > Vadose zone | place: USA...
CAGATGCGCGCTGAGGTCCTTCCACAGGGTCGCTCGGTCGTACTCCCGCATGGGCTTGTAGACGCCCGCCCGAGCAAGGACGAGATAGCTCGTGGCCCAGACGCCGGCACCGAAGGGGAGGCCCGCGACCAGAGTCCTTCGGGGCATGGATCCTGCGAGCAGGCCGTACAGGGCTCCCCACGCCACGCCGGTTCCCCAGTGCACCAGGTTCGTGACGAGCCGTGCATGCCTGCCGTCGAGCTCCTTCTGGACGAATCCTTCGTACAGCCGCTTCCCGACCTGGGCCGGCGCGGGGGCGGCGTCCCACGAGCTGAGGCCCGACGCGAACTCCCACTCCAGGGGCCCGCCGTCGCCGCCTCCCGACCGGTACCGCCGGTACCACACCGTATCCATCGCTGCCGTGCCGAGCACGCCGGCGACGATCCCCCGAACCAGCGCTCCGACGGGTGTCACCTCCGAGCCTCGCCGCATCGCGCTCTCCTCTCCATCCTCGGAACACCGACCCCACGGAAACCGCCAGAGATGGAACCCTGCCGGATCGGCCGAGTGGGAGCCCCCCGCCGTGATCCGTCCAACAGCCAGACGTGCAAGAGCCTTCCCCGGTCGACGGTCGGATGGGCGGGAAGGTCAGATTTCCGACAATGATCGCAGCCCGGTCGGATGGGCACCCCGGGGTCACGACCTGGCCGAAGGTGGCGGCGAGCTTCGTGGTGCCCATCGACTTGCGGCGCCTGCCCCCAACTCTGTCACCCGGCGGACACACGCGGTGTTATCAGCCATCGGCGTGGGTCATCTTCTGTAGTGCGGCGACCCGCATGGAGGTGAGTGATGGACCTGTTCGGATTCTCCACGCTGGCCGGGCACTTCTCGCCCGGTTGGGGTGCGGCCGCCGGCATCGCCGGAGGCCTGGCGTTCCTGGCCGTGGTCTACATGGGTCTCGGGTCGGGCATGACCCGCATGAACTTCCTGCACATCCTCGGCACGATGATGGTGCCACGAGCGTCGCGGAAGGCCGCGTACGCCGTCGGGTCCATGGTCCACCTGATGCTGTCGGCGGGATTCGGACTCGTCCACGCGAGCATCCTCCAGGCGATCGGAATCAGCTCCGTGGCCCAGGCGGCGGGGTGGGACCTCCTCCTCGGTGCGGTCCACGGGATGGTGATCCTCGTCGCGATGCCCGTCCTCCTGGTGTCGATGCATCCCCTGGTCCGGGAGGGGTTGCTGGAGCGCCCCGGCGTCGCCCTGACCGGGTTCGGCGGGCTGACCCCATGGGTTCGCTGATGGCCCACGTCGCGTTCGGCGTGGTGACGGGATCGATCTACGCGGCCGCGGTGCTGTAGGCAGCCGGGAGGGGTGACGGATGAGGCTTCTGAGCAGACTCCGGGCCGAGTGCACGCACGTGCCCGATCAATTCGCCGAACCGAGAAGCGACCGGTGTGAGGGCTGTGGGAGCGGATTCAACCTCCGGGTGTGCGCCGAGTGCGGGTACGTGGGATGTTGCGAGTCTCAGCTGGGACACGACCGCCACCACGCCCGGGAGATGCTCCATCCGGTGATCCGCTCGATGCCGGTCGGGCCCCGCTCGTTCACATGGTGCTATGAGTGCCGGAGGTACGTCCGTTGACCGTCGTGCCGGAACCGGGAGGGATCGCCCCGCACCGGGATCGGCGGCTGGCCGAGACGCGGGCGCTCTGCCCGGGCTGCCTCAGGGTCGTCCCGGGCGAGAACCTCGAGCGCGACGGGAAGGTGATCCTGCGCCGGACCTGCCCGGACCACGGGACGTTCGAGTCGCTGGTGCTGTCCGACGCTTCCTGGTGGGAGTGGAGCCGGCGGTTCATCCGCCCCGGCCGGCACCCCGCCCACACGGCCACGGAGACCGTGCACGGCTGCCCCTACGACTGCGGGTTCTGCCCGGAGCACCAGCAGCACGCCTGCGTCACCGTGTTCGAGATCACGGAGGCCTGCAACCTGGAGTGTCCAGCCTGCTTCGCCGGTGACGCCCACGTGCGGCACGCCTCGCTCGAGGACGTCGGGGCCATGGCCGACGGCTTGATCCGCGCGGAGGGCGGCCAGGCCGACGTGGCGATGCTCTCCGGCGGCGAGCCGACCCTGCACCCGCGGTTCTTCGAGGTCGCGGACGCCGTGCGGGCCCGGCCCATCCGGTACACGATCGTCAACTCCAACGGGATCCGCATGGCCCGGGACCCCTCGTTCTGCGAGGGCCTGGCGGAGCGGGACATGTTCGTGTACCTGCAGTTCGACGGGTTCGCGGACGAGACCTACCGGGCCCTCCGGGGACGAACGGACCTCCTGGAGCTGAAGCTGCAGGCCCTCGAGAACCTGGACGCGGCGGGCGTCCGGGTGGTGCTGGTGGCGACCGTGCTGAAGGGGCTGAACGACGGCGAGGTCGGCGCCATCGTGCGGTTCGGGTCGGAGCACCCGGCCGTGCGGGCGGTCTCGTTCCAGCCGCAGTTCGGCGAGGGCCGGTTCGTCCCGTTCGAGGCCATGGACCGCATGACCACCACCGACGTGATCGCGGCCATCGACCGCGACAGCGGCCTGTTCACCCGGGAGGACTTCATCCCGGTCCCGTGCTGCGATCCGATGTGCACCGCTGCGACGTTCGCCTACGTGGGTCGCGACGGTGAGATGACCCCGATCAGCCGGCTGGTCCCGGTGGAGTCGGTCCTCGACTACGCCACGAACACCGCCATGCCGAACCTGTCCGAGGCGTTCCGGCGCGACGCCGAGGAGATGCGGGAGATCCTCCTGAAGCTGTATTCGAAGTCGGCCCCCGCCGGGAGCGACCGCCAGGCCGACGCGTTCTTCTGCGCGTGCGAGCCGCTGCTCGCCGAGATCGAGGGCGTGGACGACCTCCCCGACCGGATCTTCGGCGTGACCATCGAGGGGTTCATGGACCGCCAGTCGTTCGACCTCACCAGGGCCGTGCGGTGCTGCATCCAGGAGGCCCTGCCGGACGGGCGGATCGTGCCGTTCTGCGTGTACAACACGCTGTACCGGTTCGCCCCCGATCACCGGCCCCAACCGCCGGGCCCCTTGGGGACGACATGACGGCTCTCGCGCTCGACGCCACGACCGCGTACCTCAAGGCCTGCTGCGCGGACCTGTGGTCGGACCCCGGGGTCCGGCTCCTGGCCGGCGAGGCGCTGCGGCCGGGCGGGCTGGAGCTCACCCGCCGGGCGCTGGACCTGGCGAACCTGCCGCCCGGCTCCCGGGTGGCCGACGTCGGCTCGGGCACCGGCGTGACGCTCGCGGAGCTCATCGCCCGGGGCCATGGAGCCATCGGCGCGGACTACAGCCGTGCCCTCGCGGCCGAGTCCTCCGCCACGGCGCCCACGATCGTCGCCGATGCCGAGCGCCTCCCGCTCAGCGACGGCTCCCTCGACGGGGCGGTCATGGAGTGCGTGCTGTCGGCGGTGCCGGACAAGGCCGCCGCGGTCCGGGCGATCCGCCGCGCGCTCCGTCCGGGTGGCGCGTTCGTGCTGACCGACGTGGTGGTCGAGGGGTCGCTGCCCCCTCCGCTCGACTCCTTCGCCGGCTGGGTGGCGTGCGCGGCGGGGGCCCTCCGCGCGGACGGCTACGCGGACCTCCTGACCGGGGAGGGCCTCGTGCTCGAGGTCCGGGAGGACCACGGCGACGCGATGGCCGCGCTGGTGGCCCAGGCCCGGCGCCGGCTGGCCCTGTTCCGGGGGGCGGTGGCGGCCGGCGTGGTCCAGGCCTCCGGGGCCCTCGACCCGGCCCTGGTCGAGCTGGGAGAGGAGATCCTGGCGGTCGCGCAGCGGGCGGCCGCCGATGGCGTCCTCGGCTACGGCCTGTTCATCGGCCGCTCCGTCTGACCCGGGCGCGCTCCTCGGCCATGCGCTTCGCGTCCTCCAGGTGGCGGCGAACCACTCCCTCCCAGGTGGGACGCATCAGGCGAGCCCCCAGCCTCCCGAACACCCAGAAATCCAGCGAGAGCTGGCCCCGATACTCGATGCGGGTCCCGTCGCTCTCGTCGTGGAGCACGAACTCCTCGTGCACGGCCGGCGGCGGGCCCCGGAGCCCCCGGAACTCGATGCGATCGGGAGGGGACAGGCGCACAGTCTCGACGGTGGTGGAGGTGAATCCCCACACGGGCGTGTGGTGCGCCGCGATGACCAGGTCCTCCCCGGATTCCAGGATCTCCACGCGCCGCCGGACCTCGCGGGGAGCTCGCGCCCGGTACGGTGCGGCGAGGATCTGGAACACGATCTCTCGCGGCGCCGCGATCCGGAGCGTGAGGGGCCCCAGCGGGTGCACGGACCGGCCCCACCCCAGGTCGACGGTGAGCCGGCCGGTGAGCCACGAGCCCACCAGGATGACGAAGAGGGTGCCCAGCACGACGCTCACCCCGATCAGCCCCCATGTCGTCCCCGCCACGCCGATCACGGCCACATCCGTTCCATCCTCTCTCGTCCGCTCGACATCGCCTTCTGGCAGGACGCCACGGCGCCGGCCGGATTCCGCCGGCCCGTCGACCTGCCCGTGGAATCGCAGGGAGCGGCTGGGCGTCCGTGGGGGTTGAAGAGATCGTGGAGGACGACGAGTTCCTGCAGGCGACCATGGGGTCGATGGACCTCGTGTACAACATCGCCCGGCGCATGGTCCCGCGGCGGGAGGACGCCGAGGACCTCGTGCAGGAGACCTATCTGGCCGCGTACCGGGCCTGGCGGGATCACCGCCGGCCGAGGAGGGTGGAGCCCTGGATGGCGACGATCTGCCTGAACCTCGGCCGGTCGCTGTACCGCCAGCGCGCCCGCCGGCCGGCGGAGGTTCCGCTCGAGGAGTGGACGCGGGTGGCATCGACCGAGGATCCGGAGGCCCGGGCCGTCGCCCGACTCGATCGTGAGGCCGTGTACCGGGCGCTGTGGGCCATCAACGAGGACCAGCGCACCGCCATCGCGCTGGTCGACCTGTCCGGCCTCTCGGTGAAGGAGGCGGCCCGGATCATGGGGACGCCGCCGGGCACGGTGCTGTCTCGCCTGCACCGCGGTCGCAAGGCCCTGCTGCGGCTCCTGGACGACCGATCGGAGGAGAGGACCCGGTGAAGCGGGGAATGACGCCGCGCCGGCACGATCCGGAGGGCTGGGCGGCCCGGTACGTGGAGGGACTGATGCGGTCCCGGGCCCGCCGCCGCTTCGAGGCTCACCTGGTCGGCTGCGACGACTGCTGGCGCGAGGTCACGCAGGCCCGGGCCGGCCGGCGCATCGCCGAGGGGGCCAGGGAGCTGGCCCCGGCGAGCCTTCGCGACGACGTCCGCGCGGCCGTCGCCCTCGCGTCGCCCGGCCGCTCCCGGCGGGCTCGGTTCCTCGTTCCGCTCGCCGCCGTCGCGGTGGTCGTGGCCCTCGTGGGAGGGGGCCTGTTCCTGTTCCTCGGGCGGGGGGGCCCCTCGCAACCCCCCGCCATCACCGCGGCGCTCCTGGCCTACCGGACGTCGAGGATGCCTCCCGGAACGCCGCCCCAACAGGCCGCGCCCGAGCTGGGGTCCGCGGGGCTCCGGCTGGTGGAGGCCGAGCACACCGACCTGGACGGGACTCCCGTGGACGCCTACGTGTACGCCGCGTCCACAGGGCGCCGGATCACCCTGTTCCTGAGCGCCCGGAGGTTCCCCCGGGCCCTCGGAGCGACGACCCGCTCGGGCCGGGTGTCCGGGTGGCACGCCGCGGCCGACGGCGTGCATCTCGTCTGCGGCGACCGTCCGGTGTCGTACATGATGCTGGGCCGGGATCCCTCGCTCGTCCGCATGGCCGAGCGCGTGCTGCTGGGGACGGAGGTCCACACCACCTGATCGGCGACGGGGAATCCCGCCGCCGAGGCGCGCGTCCCTGGGGGTGAGCCATCCGAACGCGTGAGGAGGGACACCGTGCCCCACGGCAGCAACGACGCCAAGCGCCAGCGCCGGGAACAGGCCAGGCTGGCCCGCCAGAGGGAGCTCCGGCGGGGCGCCGTTCGACTACGCGGCACACCGCTCGACGCCGATGGTGATCAACTTCTTCGCCTCGTGGTGCCCGAACTGCCGCGCCGAGATGCCCGCGTTCGAGCAGGTCCACCAGCGGCTCGGGGGCCGGGTGGAGTTCCTGGGGATCTCCCAGTCGGACTCGAAGGGAGCGAGCGTCGCCCTCGCCCGCGAGGCCGGCATCCGCTACCTCACCGCGATCGACGCGAACGGCGACTTCTTCCGGGCCACGGCCTCCAACGGGATGCCCACGACCCTGTTCGTGCGCCCCGGTGGCCGGATCGCCTACATCCAGGTGGGCGCGCTCGACGCTGCGTCGCTGGAACAGGACATCGCGACCTATCTGGGGGTCACGGCCTGACTCGGGCTACTTGGCGAGGAGCTGGGTGAGGATGCTCTGGAGAGCCCCCGCGGTGATGGGGCCCTGCCAGGCGTGATACGTCGCCCCGCCAGCGGAGAAGCCGATCTGGCGGCCCTGCCGGCCGAAGAACAGGGTGTCCGGCTGGCCGAAGAAGCCGAGACCCGACTCGATCTGCCCGGCGGGATCGAACACGCTGGGGTAGGCCCAGTCCTGTTCACGGATGAAGTCCTGGGCGGAGGATCGCTGGTCCCGGATGTCCACGCCGATGAACTGGACCTGCCGGCCGTACCGGAGGGCCGCCGCGGCCAGGTGCGGGGCCTCGAGCTTGCACGGCCCGCACCAGGACGCCCAGATGTTCACGACCACGGGCACGCCGCGGAGCTGGCCGAGGAGCGTCCGGAACCGGGCCAGGTCGAACTCGGGCAGGGCGAAGCGGTCCGTGGGGAGCAGCGGGGCAGCCGTGGCGTTGAGTGCATGCCCGTTCGATGACGCCCCGGGACGATCCGCGGGGCCCGGCTGGGTCGAGCCGCGGGCACAGGACGTGGCCACGATGGCGAGCGCGAGGAGGATCCCTGCCGCCCGGGATGGTCTCATCACCACCTCGGACGCGACGAGCCCGTGCACGATTCCCCGGAATACGCCGTGGCCCGGAGGCGTCCTGCCGGACATGAGGAACGCTCGGGCCGTGGCATTGTGGACCGTCGCTGTTCTCGTCCTCGGCGCCTGCGCTCAAGGCCGCGGCCCCACCCAGCCCCGAGGGGCCGGCCCCACCCAGCCCCGAGCGGCCGGTCCCAGCCCGCTCATCGATCCGGATCGGATCATCGACGGTGGGCCCGCCCCCGACGGCATCCCGCCCATCGACCACCCGGAGTTCCTGGCGGCTCGAGCAGTGCGGTTCCTCGACGAGCGGGAGCCGGTGCTGGCCGTGGAGGTCCGGGGCCGGGCCAAGGCCTATCCGTTGCGGATCCTGATGTGGCACGAGATCGTGAACGACGCCGTCGGCGGGGTGCCCGTCACCGTGACGTACTGCCCGCTCTGCAACACCGGCGTCGCCTTCCGTCGCCCGGTGATCGGCGGAAAGCTCCTCGACTTCGGGACGTCGGGGAAGCTCTACAACTCGAACCTGTTGATGTACGACCGCCAGACCCGCTCGTACTGGTCTCAGGCGCTCGGTCAGGCGGTCGTCGGCGAGCTCGCCGGCGCGAAGCTTCGCCTCGTCCCGGCGCTGATCGTGTCGTGGAGGGACTGGCTGGCCAGTCATCCGGACGGGCTCGTCCTGTCGACGAACACGGGATTCGCCCGCGACTACGGCCGGAATCCGTACGTCGGCTACGTCCACGCCTCCAGGCCGTTCCTCTACGACGGCGACGTCGACCCCCGGCTCCCGGCCATGGAGTACGTGCTCGGCGTCGCGATGGGGACCGAGATCGAGGCGTTCCCGTTCTCCGAGCTCAGCCGGCGCGCGACGGCCGGCGTCGCCGTCGCGGCGGACAGCGTGGGGGGCAGGTCGGTCGTCGTGTTCTGGGCTCGCGGGACCCTGTCCGCCCTCGACGCGTCCGACATCCCGGCGTCGGAGGACGTCGGAGCGGCGGCGGCCTTCCTCCCAGTCCTCGACGGCCGATCACTGACGTTCACCACCGGGCCGGAGGGGATCACCGACACGCGGACCGGCAGCCGCTGGAACATCGAGGGCCGGGCCGTGGGGGGTCAGCTGGCGGGCAGGCGCCTCGAGCCCGCCGTCGCGATCAACAGCTTCTGGTTCGACTGGGCGGCCTTCCACCCCGATACTCGCATCTTCCGGTCACCATGAGGAGATCCGCCGAACCACCCCGCACCAGGCTGTCGATGGACGGGGCCCTTGGATGTGCAAGGACGTCTTCGAGCGAGCGATGAAGCGGCCTCCGATTCGAATTGCGGGGGAGCCGACTCCGAGACGATCCATGCCCGGAGGGCCCGGCAGCCCGTCGGGGTGATGGAGTACACGGTCCGGGAGCGCCGGGCCCCGAGTGGCTCCGAGGTGTCCCTGGCCACCCCCGCGCCACGAGCTTCTTCGGCACCTCGTACATCGCACTCTCGGCGTGGCGGCTGGGCGAGTGCGACTCGAGGTGCTCGCGTTCCCTTCGACGACGCCTTCCGGGCGATCGCGTCTGCGTCATCGGGACACCGAGCGAGAGCCGCGCCTCGGGTCGCCCCCGGAACACTAGTGGCTGAGGAGCGCCGCGAGCCCCGGCGGGACCCGGGCGATGACTGCCGCCGCCAGCGCCAACAGGCCGAACCCGATCACGGGGGTCAGCCGCGTCCCGTGCCGCCCGACCTTCTCGTAGACCATCACCGCGGTGAGTCCCGCCATCCACCACAGGTGGGCGACGCCGACGGCGAACATCAGCAGCATCAGGGCCCAGCAGCACTCCAGGCAGAACATGCCGTGCCCGAGCCCCAGACGGAACGCCCCGGCAGGGCCGCGCCGCCGGTAGTGCTGGAGGAGGTACGCGCCCGGATGGCGGCACTCGGACAGGCACCGTTCCTTGAGGGCGGAGAACTGGAAGGCCCCGGCCAGCGCCAGGACGTGACGGGCTACGCCGACGTGGGGGCGACGTTCGCGTTCAGGTGGAACGTGTTTCCCGGGTCCCACCGGTCCTTCACCGCGACCAGCCGTTCCAGCTTCGTCGAGCCGTAGACCTCACGAACGCGCTCGTCCGAGTCGGCGCCGAGGTCGTTCACGTACACGCCGCCGCTGGCAAACGGCGCCAGCGCCTCCCAGTTCTCACGCGTGAGGGAGATGTTGCGCCCGTCGTCGGACGGGTCGTCCCACGTCGCCGCGGGCAGGAGGTCGAACGTCGCATCGCGGTTCGAATAGGCGGAGTCGTCCTCTCCCAAGTGCGAGATCGCGCCTCCGAGCGAGAAGAGCTCGATCCCGCAGCCACCCGCTCGACATCTGGCCGCGCTCGATGAACGCGTCGAGGAAACCGTCGGAGAGCTCGCGCATGAGCGAGCCCTTCCAGTAGTGGCGGCGCCCCGGGCCCGATCCCTCGCCCGTCGCCGACTGGACGTCCGGGTAGCTCAGCACGTCGGCCTTCGTGGCGATCGATTGCGCGACGCGACGGAGGGGCGCGCCGAGCCGTTCGCCCTCCTCCAGGTCCGGGCCGGCGAACACGTACCAGACGTACAGCTCAGGGCCGGAGGCGCTCGCGCTCTCGGCCCGGCCCGAGCCCCGCCCGGTCTCCATGCCGGCGAGGCTGCACAGCTCGGGGGGCGCCGATCCCATGAGCTCGCGATACGCGCGCATGACGGCCGGAGCGTCCTCGGCGGCGTATCGGAGCTCGACGGACAGCATGGGCCCGATCGGATGCAGCCGGAACTCGAACTCCGTGACGACGCCGAAGTTGCCCCCGCCGCCCCGGATGCCCCAGAACAGGTCCTGGTTCTCCGCATCCGACGCCCGAACCACGTCGCCGCTGGCGGTGACCACCTCCGCTGAGACGAGGTTGTCGCACGCCAGGCCGTGCACCCTCCCCAGCCACCCGAAGCCGCCGCCGAGCGTGAGCCCGCCGACGCCCGTGTGATGCACCATCCCGCCCGTCGTGGCCAGGCCATGCTGGTGCGTCGCTCGGTCCAGGTCCCGGAGCAGCGTGCCGCCCTGGACGCGCACCCGCCGGGCCTCGGGATCGACGGCGACGCCGTTCATCGTCTGGAGGTCGATCATCACGCCGCCGTCGGTGCACGACTGGCCGGCGACGCTGTGTCCTCCTCCGCGGACCGCCACCTCGAGGCCCTCGTTCCTGGCGTGGGCGAGGGCAGCCGCGACGTCGCCCGTCGTCCGGCACCGGACGATGACGGCGGGGCGCTTGTCGATCATCGCGTTCCACAGGCGCCGGACGTCGTCGTAGCCGGGGTCGACGGGCTCGAGCACCTCGCCGGTGAAGTCGTCGATCGTCGTTCGCCCCATGCCCCAGCCTCCTGGTCACGCCCACGCCGGGGAAGCCACCCGGATGACTCTACGGCCGGTCGGAGTCCGACCCCATCGCCTGTTCGCCGGGCGGCTGGTCGACGGGGATGCGCCCCCGATGCGCATAGGTCTCCATGCCCCTGACGATCACCTCGAGGCCGAACTCGAACCGCTCGTCCTGGTCGCCGCCGAACAGGAGGTCGACCGCACCGCGGGTGTGGGGGAACCGGTCCTCGGGCAGGGACTCCACGTAGCCCCGGAACATCTGGAGGATCTGCTCGGGCGGGAGGTCCTCCCCGGTGGGGGAGGCCAGGCCGAGGCTCTCCTCGAACGCGTAGGCCCCGACGTACAGGCCGGCCAGGTCGCCGAGGTACGCGATCACGCGATCGGGGATCCCGGCGGGCCGGAGGAGCTCGAAGAGCCACTCGGTGAACAGCGCGACGGTCGGACCGGAGGGGATCCGGCCGAGCGAGACGCGAGCGATGTCCCGGTGCCGGTTCATCACGGCTCGCATCTGCCGGCCCACCTCCTTGAGCTGCTCCTGCCATCGCGAGGGATCCGGCTCGGGGAGCTCCATCTCCCCGGTGGCCCGCTCGAAGAGCAGCTGGAGGAGCTCCTCCTTGTTCCGCACGTGCCAGTACAGCGACCCGGCGCCGGTGCCGAGCTCCTCGGCCACCCGGCGCATCGAGAGGCCCTCCAGGCCGTCGCTGTCCAGGATCCGCATGGCGGCCTCGATGATGGCGTCCCTGGTCAGCGGGATACGGGGGGCGGCGCGCTCCCGGAGGCGCCAGGGGGGCTCAGGGACGTCCTCGGCCCCGGCGCGTTCCGGTGCCGGCTTGGCGTCGGCGCTGCCCTGTGCGTCATCCATCATGCCCTCAACACTGTACCATTCTGGAACATAGTTGCATGCGTGGAACGCCGTTTGACAGTTGAGGGGCCCACCTCTAGAATGCCGTTCAGCGAATGGAAGGGTGTTCGAGAGAGAGGAGACTCGAGATGACCCCCACGATCGAGGCAAGGGGTGTCACCAAGCGGTTCGGGAAGACCAGGGCCCTGGACGGGTTGGATCTCGTCGCGGAACCCGGCCAGGTGGTGGCGGTGCTCGGTCCGAACGGCGCCGGGAAGACCACGTTCGTGCGTGCGGTGGCCACGCTCGTCCGGCCGGACCGGGGCTCGCTGCGCGTGGGGGGACGCGACGTGATGCGGGAGCCCGAGGCTGTCCGGCGGATGATCGGGCTCGCCGGCCAGTTCGCGGCGGTGGAACCGGCCATGACCGGCCGGGAGAACCTGGAGATGGTGGCCCGCCTGTTCGGGCAGGATCGACGCTCGGCCCGGGCCAACGCCACGTCGGTGCTGGAGCAGCTCGGCCTGACCGACGCCGCCGACCGCCTGGTGCGGACCTACTCCGGCGGGATGCGGCGCAAGCTCGACCTCGGCGCCAGCCTGGTCGGCGAGCCCCGTCTCCTGTTCCTGGACGAGCCCACGACCGGGCTGGATCCCAGAAGCCGCATCGAGCTGTGGGACGCCATCCGTTCGCTGGTGGAGCGGGGGACCGACGTCCTGCTCACGACCCAGTACCTGGATGAGGCCGATCACCTGGCGACCCACATCGTGATCGTCGACCGCGGCCGGGCGGTGGCCTCCGGCACGCCGGCCGAGCTGAAGCGCCGGGTCGGCGGCAGCGTGGTCGAGGTCCACGTCCGGCATCGGGCGGATCTGGCCAGGGTCGCGTCGGCCGTCGGAGGGCTCGACCACGGGGAGGCCCAGGTCGAAGAGGCGACGCGGCGGGTGAGCGTGAGCGTCGAGGCCGGGACCGATCGGCTCATGGCCGCGATCCGGGCGGTCGAGGCAGCCGGGGTCGAGATCGACGACGTCGCGCTCAGGCAGCCCAAGCTCGACGAGGTGTTCCTGGCGCTCACGGGCCAGCAACTGGACGAGACCGCGCAGCCCGCGCCGGCCAAGGGTGCGGCCTGAGATTCCGAAAGGAGGCAACGATCATGGCGACGATCTCACTCGGCGCGCAGCGCACGACCGACCTGTGGACCAGCACGCTCGTCGTGGCCCGGCGGGCGGTGCTCCGGTTCCTGCGAACCCCACAGCTGATCGTCCTCGGCACGATCCAGGGGGCGATGTTCCTGCTGATCTTCCGGTACGTTTTCGGCGGGGCCATCGGCGCGGGCGGGCTGCGGTACGTGGACTTCCTGGTCCCCGGGTTCGTGACCACCGGGGTGCTGTTCACGGGTATGGGAGCGGCGACCGCGATCGCGGAGGACCTCGAGCAGGGATTCGTCGACCGGCTCCGATCGCTCCCCATCCCGCGGAGCTCCGTACTGACGGGGCGGGCGCTCGCCGACACCGCCATGCACACCTGGAGCCTGGCCATCACCGTCGCCATCGGATTCGCCGTCGGGTTCCGGCTCCACGGCTCGGTGCCCGACGCCCTCGCCGCGTTCGGCCTGCTGGTGGTGTTCGCCTTCGCCTTCGAGTGGCTGTTCGTCACCCTCGGCCTGATCGCGGGCACGGCCCAGGCCGCGCAGGGGATGGCACTCCTGGTGTTCCCCCTGACGTTCGTCTCGAGCGCGTACGTGCCGGTGGACACGATGCCGGGGTGGCTCCAGGGCTTCGCCGCCCACCAGCCGCTCAGCTACATGGTGGACGCCGTCCGATCCCTGACCCAAGGCCCGGCCGCCCAGACGGTGCTCGGCCACGGAGCCGGTTTCTACGTCCTTCGCTCGCTCCTGTGGGCGGCAGTCATCGTCGCGGTGTTCGCTCCGCTGGCCGTCGCCCGGTACCGCCGAGGCTGAGCGGGGTGGGACGGTGCACTAGTGGGGTTCGTGGGGCCCGGCGATGACGCCGAGCGCCGAGGCCACATCCCGGAGCTGGGGCTCGCTCAACCTCCCGGTGAAGTGCTGCCGGATGCCCCGGACGTGGGTCCGTGCGGCCTTCCTGACCAGGTCGCGCCCCTCCTCCGTGAGCCGCGCGTGCACGACCCGGGCGTCCTCCGGGTCGCGCCGGCGATCGACCAACCCACCCTCGGCCAGGCGGTCGACCACTCGGGTGAGCCCGGACGGCGACATCATCACCCGCTGCGCCAGCTCCGTCATGCGCAAGCTTCGCTGCGGAGCGCGGGCCAGGCGAACGAGCACGTCGTACTCGCTCCAGGTCAGGCTGTGCTCCGTCCTGAGCTCGGAGTCGAGGATCCTGGTGACGTGCTCGTGGGCGTGCAGCAGCGCCTGCCACGCTTCCATCTCGGTCTCCGTCAGGCTCCGGCGCACGGCGGGAGGATACACCGCGATATTTGCACGTACAAGAAAATGTCTGATATGCTTCGCGCCGCAAATATTGCGAAGCGAAGGAGTGGTGATCTCGCGATGCTCTTCGGATTGAACGTTGCGCCTTCGGCGGCGCCGGGGGCCGATCCCGTGGCGAGCGCCAGGAACGCCGAGGATCTGGGTTTCGACTTCGTCTCGGTGAACGACCACCTGCACGGCACCCTCGCCAGGCACGAGACGTGGACCCTGTTGACGTGGATCGCGGCCTCGACGTCGCGGATCGGTGTGGCCTCCCGGGTCCTCGCCGTGCCGTACCGGCATCCCGCCGTGCTGGCGAAGATGGCGGAGACCCTCGACCGCCTGTCCGGGGGGCGGCTGATCCTGGGGATGGGCGGGGGCTACTCGGATGAGGAGTTCCGTGCGTTCGGGCTGGGAGAGCGGTCGCCGCGGGACAAGGTGGACGGCCTGGATGAGGCCATCCGCATCGCACGGGGCCTGTGGTCGGAGACCGGTTTCACCTTCCCAGGGCCGGCTGTACCGGACCAAGGCCGCCGAGATCGAGCCGAAGCCGGACCGCCGGATCCCGATCTGGCTGGGGACGTACGGCCCGCGTGCGCTGGCGCTCACCGGACGGCTGGCCGACGGGTGGATCCCCACCCTCGAACTGGCCCCGCCGGAACGAGTCCCCGCCATGCGCGACCGGGTGCTCGGCGCCGCGAGGGAGGCCGGCCGCGAGCCCGACGAGATCACCTGCGTGTACAACCTGGACGTTCGCGTCGACGAGCGGGCCGACGTCCCGCCCTCCGTGGTCGCCGGCCTCCCGGAGGCAATGGCAGAGCGGCTCATCGGGTTCGCCAAGCTCGGGTTCACCGCCGTGAACTTCTGCCCGGTCGGGCCGAACCAGGACGAACAGGCCCAGCGGCTGGCGCGCGAGGTGATCCCCGAGGTGCGCGCCGGAGTCTGACCGGCGAGTACCGAGTTTCCCGGATCGAGTGACAGAATCGGACGATGCCCCCCGGAGCGGGAGGTCTGACAGGGACCAACTCGCTGCTCGAGCGCCAGAACGCGGACCCGTGAGGGTTGGCGGGGCGACCGAGTGCACTCAAGGAGGATCCGTTTGATCACGCGACAGCTTGGCTCGACCGGTCCCCACGTATCCGCGATCGGTCTCGGCTGCATGGGGATGTCCGGCGCCTATGGTCCCGCCGACGAGGCGGAGAGCATCGCCACGATCCGTGCTGCGCTCGATGCCGGGATCAACCTGCTCGACACCGGCGACTACTACGGCATGGGTCACAACGAGCTGCTCATCCGGGAAGCCCTGCGGGGCCGCGACAGGGACGGCGTCGTGATCAGCGTGAAGTTCGGAGCGCTCCGCGCACCCGACAACGCCTTCATCGGCATCGACGGGCGACCGGTGGCCGTGAAGAATGCCCTGGCCTATACCCTGCAGCGATTGGGCACCGACCACGTCGACGTCTACCGCCTGGGACGGGTGGATCCGGCCGTCCCGATCGAGGAGACGGTCGGCGCGATCGGGGAGATGGTCGAAGCGGGATACGTCCGGCACGTCGGGCTCTCGGAGGCCGGTGCCGACACGGTGCGGCGAGCGCACTCCGTCCATCCCGTGGCCGACCTGCAGATCGAGTACTCCCTCCTGTCGCGAGGGATCGAGACGGAGATCCTGCCGACCTGCCGCGAGCTCGGCGTGGGCGTGACCGCGTACGGTGTGCTGTCCCGCGGGCTCCTGGGAGGGGACGTGTCGGGAGGACGCCTCTCGTCACCCGGCGACATCCGGAGCCACATGCCTCGTTTCCGTCCGGAGAACCTGGACCGGAACCTCTCGCTCGTGGAGGCGCTCCGCTCGATCGCCGAAGGGAAGGGAGCGACGGTCGCCCAGATCGTGATCGGGTGGGTCCTGTCACGGGGCCAGGACATCGTCCCGCTGGTCGGAACGACCCGCCGTGACCGGCTGGCCCAGGCGGTCGGGGCCCTCCAGCTCGACCTGACCGAGGACGATCTCGCGGCGATCGAGCGCGCGGCACCCCCCGGTGCCGCGGCAGGGGATCGCTACGACGAACGCCAGATGGCCATGCTCGACAGCGAGCGGACCCGGTCACCCGAAACCTAGAGCGAGGACGGCACCCGCCGGCCGGCTACGGGCCAGGCCAGTCGATGCCGGCCCAGGTCGTAATCGACCTCCAGGGGCTCCTGGGGAGGGCGCCGCTCCTCGGGGACGTGGCGGAGGTTGATCCGGATCCAACACGTGCGGAACATCGGCGTCGCGATCCGGGAGCGGGGATCGCGTCTGGTGGTCGTTGCCCTAGTCGAGCGCCTCGACCCGGTAGTCGCCGCGATCCTCGATCACCAGCACCCCCTCGCCCTTGCCCAGGGGCGGGATCACCCGGGCGGTGAGCCCGAGGACCGCGGCCTCGTTGGTCGGGCTGTGTCCGACCACGAGCGCCCGGCCGCCCTCGGGCAACCCGTCGATGACCCGGCGCAGCGCCCAGGCCAGCAACGACGACTCCCTTTCCACCAGATCGGGATCGACCGCTCGCATCGCCTCCACGTCCGCCTCCGTGCCGGCCGCCTTGGCGGCTTCGCGCCAGCGGTCCTCGACGGACGACCGCAGCTCGGTCGCAATGATGATCGCTATGTCGTCCTGGCCGGCGGCGTGGCGCAGGATCTCCAGCATCTGGGTCGCGCGCGCCGCGCCCGTGGAGACGAGCGCCGCGTAGGGCGGATGGAGCCGGTCGCGGCCGATGGCCTCGGCGTCCGCCACGCCCCGGGGCGTGAGGCGATCCCCGTCGTTGTCCGTGTGTCGTCGGAGCTCCACGAACCGCATGAGCTGATCTTGCCTCGTCCGGTGGTCATGTGTGAGTTGGCCGCACCGCCGACGCGCCCGTGCGGGTCCTCTGGCGTTCCTCCCACCGTTCGAGGACGGCCCTGGTCTCGGTCTCCAGGAACCGAGCATGCAGAGGCCCACGGAGTTCGCGATCCGGGCCGTCGCGCTGGACGGCGCGTCGATCGTGGTTCACATCTCATGCCTTGACAGGCATATAACCAAGCGGCTATATTCAGTCGAGTGACGACCACGTTCGACGTCCTTGCGGAGCCCGTCCGACGGGACATCCTCGACCTGTTGCGGGATCGGGAGCGCTCGGTCGGTGAGCTGGTCGAACGGCTGTCGCTGAGTCAGCCCGGCGTCTCGAAGCACCTCCGCGTGCTCCGGGAGGCCGGGCTGGTGGAGGTACGCCCGGAGGCCCAGCGGCGCTGGTACCACCTGCGGGCCGAGCCGCTGGCCGAGATCGACGCCTGGCTCGATCCCTACCGCCGACTGTGGGCAACGCGACTGGACGCCCTGGAACGCCATCTCGCGAAGGAGGAGTAGCTCATGGCATCGAATCAGAGCCCGGACCCCACCACCGCGAGGGCCGACGGAACCGTGGAGGAGATCGGCGGGCGGTACGTCCTGCGGTTCGAGCGCCGGCTCCCTCATCCGGTCGAGACCGTGTGGGACGCGCTCACTCGGCCGGAGCGGCTCCGCGACTGGTTCGGTGAGGTCGAGGTCAAGCTCGAGCTTGTCGAAGGCGGGAAGTTCGAGGTCCACACGACCGGCCCCTCCGAACTCGTCGACGCGATCGTCGCCGAGGTCGGCGAGGAGGGACTGACGCAGCACAACACGGTCCTCCGGCTCGAGCCGAACACGGTCTTCGAGCACACCTTCGGCGGGCCCGACTCGGTGGTCCGGTGGGAGCTCGAAGCCGACGGCGACGGATGCCGGCTCCGGCTCACTCACACCGAGCCTCCCGCGTTCTCGGTCACCGAGGACGGTCCCCGCGACCTGTCGGGGTGGCACCAGCTCCTCGACCTGTTCGGGAACGCCCTCTACGGCCACCCCACGCCGTGGCGGCTGGATCGTTTCCACCAGCTTCGCGAGGAGTACGCGACACGGGCCGCCCGGCCCTGACGAGGCGTCGACGAGCGCTGACCACTCTCGCGCCTCCTTCACCCGGAGTGGAGGAGGCGCGTTCAATGTGCGCGTGATGCAGCGCGGGACGCCGCTCGCGTGTCTTTCGGAGTGTGGAGCCGGACGGGGACGAACGTGACGGCATCGACATCGCCGAAGGGACGGCTGGCGGAACTCTACGTCCGCCATGTCCCCGACGCAGTGCGGCTGGCCTACCTCCTGACCGGGGACCGGGACCTCGCCGAGGACCTGGCACAGGAGGCCTTCGCCCGGATCGCGGGACGGGTCGTGCATCTCCGGCATCCGGATGCGTTCTGGGCCTATCTCCGCAGGACGGTGGTGAACCTGTCGAGGAACCACTTCCGTCACCGGGCCGTCGAGCGCGAGTACCTCGAGCGGGAGGCCGGTGGGGACGAGCCCGTCTCGGCGGGGCCCGACGTCGCCGCGCACGACGTCCTCCGGCGAGCTCTGCTCGCGCTGCCCGAGCGGCAGCGAAGCGCTCTGGTCCTGCGGTTCTTCGAGGACCTCTCGGAGGAGGACGCGGCGACGGCCATGGGGATACCCCGGGGGACGCTCTCCTCGCTCGTGGCACGCGGGTTGGCGGCGCTCCGAGCCGCCGGGATCGGTGTGGGTGAGGATGCCTGAGGACCTGCGCGAGCTCATGCAGCGCATGGCCGACGAGGCCGGGATCCGGCCCGGCGCCGATCCCCGGGGCCTGGCGCGGGCGCGCAGGCGGATCGCCCGCAACGCGCTGGCATCCGTCGTGACGGTCGGGGTTCTGGTCACAGGCGGCGTGGCCGGCTTCGACGCGCTCCGCGAGGACGCGGTCCATCGACCGGTCGTCACCCCGTCCCCAGACCTCGTCACTCCGTCGCCCGGGGTCTCCACGCCGACGCCGCAGGCGGGCCTGCCGGACCACGGCCTGGCCTTCGTGGAAGGCCGCCTGATCCGGTTCACGCCCGGCGGGACCGAGGTGGTGGCGACGCTGCCCGACCGGGAAGCCCCGGGCCCGCCGGCGCTCACGCCCTCAGGCGTGGTGGTGTTGACTGGGGGGCCGAGCATCGGCTGTCGCCTCTGGCTGGTGTCGCTGGACGGGACGGTGAAGGAGATCGCCCACGATGTGACCGGCGGGTTCGCGGTCGATCCGGCCCGGGATCTCGTGGCGTACGCCACAACCGAGCAGCACAGCTCGCCTCCCTACTACACGCCGATCATCCACGTCGTCCGGCTCCCGGATGGCACGGCCGTCTCGGTCTCGCGGGAGCTCGACTACTACGCGGCGGTCGCCGGGATCGTGGACGGGAAGGTCCTGCTGGGAACCGGCGACGGCGCCTACGCGGCGACGGGCCTGTGGAATCCGGCCACGAACGAGGTCCGGCGCTGGACGATGTACGGCTCGGCGGCGGGTGCCGACGTGGTCACCGGGGTCGCGCTCCTGGGGGTGGGGGACGGGGACGTCCCCATCCTCGTGCGGTTCAGGAACGGGCCGGACGACGATCAGGGGATGACCCCGTCGGAGATCGTGGTCAACTTGATCTACCTGGGGCTTCGGGGGATCGACTTCTCTCCCGAGGGCGGGCTGCTCGCGGGCTTCGAAGGATCGGATCTCGTGGTCCTGGATGAGCGCACGGGTCGGGTCGCGAATCGACTCGCGCTCCCCGGCGGGTCCCAGGCGGCGTGGGCGGGGGACGACGCGATCTTCGTCCTCGACAAGCGGAGATGGAGCTCCCGGGCGATGGTGCACCGATGCGACCTGAGGACCGAGGAATGCGTGACCGGCGACGTCAGCCTGGGCGATCCCGGCAAGTTTGGCTACGGCGTCTGGCTGGTCCTCGGCTCGTTCTGACGGGTTGCCAAGCGTCAGGCGCACTCGATGCTCCGGAGCTCAGGTACCGGGCGCGCGCCGCGGCCATGGCCATGCAGGAGGGCATCGTCTGAGCGCTCGAGACCGACAGACGGCGGGCATCCTGGCCCGCCCCGCCTACCCGCGAGGCCACTCGACGCCGGCCCAGGG
>Ga0137375_10003175_pt1 | contig 19544 bp, 23 predicted proteins | sample SagtaG_24_FD_104936 | JGI IMG/M metagenome (GOLD analysis project Ga0137375, IMG submission 104936) | Vadose zone soil microbial communities from Sagehorn Ranch, Mendocino, California, USA - Sage1_R_113_16 metaG | ecosystem: Environmental > Terrestrial > Soil > Vadose zone | place: USA...
CGGCTTATTCTCATCGACCCGAACGACGTCGCGCACCCGGCGGGGCTCAACCTCTTCGATAGCCAGCTCGAGCGCTTCTCAAGCTTTTCGGCGGTCGAGCGGGAGAAAATCCTCAACGGGACGATCGAGCTCTACGCCTATATCTTCTCGGCGCTCTTGGGAGCCGAGCTTACCCAAAAGCAGGGGGTAGTCTTTACCTACCTTGCCCGCGCGATGCTCGTTCTCCCCAATCCCACGATTCATACGCTTCGCGAATTCATCGAGGATGGCGAGCGCTTCCGACCCTATATCGACCGCCTGGAGGGGACGGCCCAACACTTCTTCGCGACGCAGTTTTTCACCCGAACCTACGACGAGACGCGCAAACAAATTCTGACGCGGCTGTGGGGCATCCTCGCGAATCCAGTGTTCGAGCGGATGTTTGCCCACCCCAAAAACAACGTCGACGTCTTCGCTGCCATGCAGGCCGGCAAGATCCTCGTCGTGAACACGGCCAAAGACCTTTTGAAGTCGGAAGGGGCTTCCATCCTCGGCCGCTTTTTTATCGCGCTCGTGGCCCAAGCCACGCTCGCCCGGAGCGCGATTCCCGAAGCGAAGCGCACGCCCTACCACCTGTATATCGACGAGGCGCACGATTATTTCGACTCGAAGCTCGGCGAGCTCTTGAACCAGGCCAGAAAGTATCGACTCGGTATTACCCTCGCACACCAACACCTCGACCAACTCGAACTCTCGTTGCGTTCAACCATCCTCACCTCGACGAGCGTCAAGCTCGTGGGCGGCGTCAACTCGAAGGATGCCGCGCTCTTCGCGAGAGAAATGCGCTGCGAGCCGGAATACATCCAGGGCATGCGAAAGAGCGATCGTGCGACGCAGTTCGCTTGTTTCGTCCGGCACCACACCGAGCGGCCGATCACCTTAACCGTTCCGTTCGGCGAAATGGAGCGGCGCGAGCGCATGAGCGACGGAGAGTTCGAAAAGCTTCTCGAGTTAAACCGCACCAAAGTCGCAGGCGAGCCAGGAGAAGGAAGGGGGACCGTTATCCGCTCCGGTTTCGGTACCGTTAGTCTCGCCGCTGAGAGCCCTCCGCCCAAGCCGAAGGACGATTACGATTTTTATGTCTCTTAAAGTTTTGCTAAATTTGAAAGTACGTCGCCGGAGGCCATGCCGTTACACACCGGCCGTGCTGACCGGCAGAGCGAAAGGATGCCCAAGGGTCTCGCGCAACCGGCCACGGGAGACTTAACGGAATCCAGTCGCACTGGTTGAAGTGGCCAACGAACGACACGTGGCCGCGTGCTAGCCACTTCGCGCGACGAGCCATCAAAACGCGCGTAGGCGCGTTTTGTGGTGCGTGACAATGAAAAGCCCCGCGTGCAGATGCAGGCGGGGCTGCTCGGTTGTTCTTAGTCCGAGCGAGGAACGGAACGGAGCACCACGAGATTCTCTGGGTCAAGCCTCTCTAGGCGGACGAGCTCGAGAGCTTCGTCCCATCCGAACATTTCGAGTGGAAGTGCGCGACGCTTCGTCACTGGCGCACCGCTTGTTGCGGAGGGAGCTTTCTTTCCGTAAGGCCGTGTCTTTTTCGCGGCAGTCCTAGCAGGGGAGAGCGCCTCACCTTCGGCCATGATCTCTTCGACACGGATGGCCGCGCTTCGCAGGTCGCTCCCTTCGTGCTTCCGCACGAAATCGAGAATCGATCCTCGGGCTTTGCAGGCGAAGCACTGGAAGGACCTCTTCGCGACGTTCATCGCGAACGAATCCCCCTTGCCGTGCTCTTCTCCTAGCGGGCACCATCCGACGAGCTCGTCGCCGCGCCGCTCCAGGTGCTGCAGGATGCCATAGTGGCCGAGCACGCGCTCGACGTCGGCACCATCTTTAATCTTCTGAAAGTCGAGCCACTTCGCTTCTTCGGTCGCAGCCATAGGACACCTCTTCGTATGCGAGCGTCGGCACCATGCGGGCGCTCGCAGCGAAGGTCTGTCAATAACAGCGGAGAAGTTTCATTCGCACGCCAAGCGAAGCGCCGGGTGTGTCGTGCGAAAGAAAGATGGGCCTGCGCACTTCTGCAGGCCCCATCAAGAGCTTCAGATAAGTCCACGTTCGGCGAAGGAAATTGCGACGCTTCCGGCCACCACGAAGTGGTCGAGCACCCGGACATCCACGAGGGAGAGGGCCTGTTTCAAGTTCTGAGTCAGGAGCTCGTCGGCTCTCGATGGTTCCGCGACGCCGCTTGGGTGGTTGTGCGCGAAAATCGTCGCCGCCGCGTTGCGAGCTAAAGCGCGCCTTACCACCTCCCGTGGATATACCGACGTTTGAGCGAGCGTCCCGCGGAAGAGATCCTCCACATCGAGCACCCGGTGCTGCGAATCCAGCCACACCGCGACGAAGACTTCAGCCGGGCACCCAAGAAAGTGCAGGCGAAGGAAATCGCGCACCGCCTGCGGACTCGAAAGGCAGTTCAGTCCGATCACCTCTTCGGCGGCCGCTCGCCTTCCAAGCTCCACGCCGGCGAGGAGCTTTCTACCTCCGGCTGTCGTTGCAGGCGCATTCACGAGCTCGCGCAGCCGGCTGCCATGACGCGAAAAAGCGTCATGCCATTTCTCGAAAAAGAACTGTTGCAACAGTTCGGGAGTAGAGCAACCGCGAAGCCGCTCCAGTGAAACGCGCTTCTCTTCCTTACCCATTGTTGAGTCCTCCAGAGCCAAGCGAAACCCACAACGATTGCGGGCTTCGGAGCGACCTCGAGGAATGGGGAGGAGTCCCGGACGTCTCTACGGAAGCATGGAGAGTGGTTTTGCGTCAAGGTGCAGCAAGGTCAAGCAGCACGCTGCCAGGGTGCTCAGATCTTGTGCAATCTAGTGGAAGCGAGCACCGGCGCGGCGCAGCGCTCAGTTACGTGCGACATATCCACCGCAATTGTGGAGCGATGCGAAAATCAATGCGACGGCGAAATGTCCGCTGCGTTCAGCGCGTTGCGCTCAAAATAAACAGCTTCTCCACGATCTTTTCCACTGCTTACCGTGTTTCGCCTCGTGAGTGCGGGAACCGGCGCGCCGGGAGCGCTTGGTGCCGTGAATGCGAATTATTTTGGCGACTTCTTGGCTTTGACGAACGGCGCCAGCGGACGTTTCGGTTGGACCCCTTCATAGGGCGGCATGCCGACGCGGGACAGGGATACTTCCAGGCGCGTCCATACCTTAGTCGTGGCGTATCCCGTCGCCGCCAACACTTTGTCGATCGCTTGCTCGGCAGCTTCTGGCGACAGGTTGAAGCGGCGCTGGAAGATTAGTGCTAGAGCTTCGCGCTTGGTCAGCGTTTGCCGAGATCCTGGGGCATCGGAATACTTGAATGTCGCTCTCTCGGATACCGGGCGTCCGCTGAGTTGCGGCCAACCGATGAATCCAGGGTCTTTTTCCTTTCGGAAAGCTTCGAGCTCTTCCAAGCGCTTCAGCATGCGGATAGCGTTTTCGCGTTTCGATTTAGATTGCCGCATAGGAAACTCAGTTAACAATTCGTTTAGGTGGTCGTCTTTTCTTTTTCTGTGTGCCGGCGGCGCGATGCTCTGCGGCACCGACCGCAGATCGCAGTCGATGGCTTCGTCCAAGCTGGCGAACCGCCTTGTCAAGGCGGTCTTCGTCCCAATGTAGCGCCTGCTTCGCTTGGCGTCGCCATTGCTTCGCTAGATTTGTTCCGGGATCGAGCAGGAATTCCAGAAACCGTGCCTCGTCGCTGCTCGGTTTGACATGCAGTTTCTTCAGGTCATGCAGGAGATTCACCATATCTAAATGGTCCCGCAGAGCCGAGAGATTCGCGTCCGAGGAATAGTCCGAGTCTGGCTCGGCGACTCGAATAACCTTGTCGTCGAGCGAGAGTTCTCGCGTCGCGGCCAGCCATTCCGCCGCTATGTTTTTCATGATGCCGACAGCGTAGGTCGCCAGTCGCGCTTCTCCTCGGTAGTGGCCATCGCTGGCTGCTCTGGCGGCTCTCATCAGCGTTTCGTGAACTAGATCTTGTGTTCCCGCCTCGGAAAGCGAGCCCAGGTACCGAGCGAACGCCACTCGTGCGACATAGTCGTAAAGCGTGATTACGGCGAAATCGTAGACGGTCTTCTGCAGCTGTCGCTCGACAGTATCTAGCGCTTCCGCCATCGCGGCTCCATCCGCGTCGAGCGATTCGATTTGGAAAATAGTCGAGTGAGCAAGCAGCAGGCCGCTCATTGCGGTGTGCGCAAAACTGTCCGCCATGTCTTGACCGAAGCTCTTGCCGTACAGTGCTTGGGCACGGTCCAGTGCGATGCGGTATAGGAACTCGAAGGTGGTCCGATATCCCCCCAACATCGATTCGCATCCCCAGCCTAGTTAGTAGGGCGAAACCGCTGAAATAAGAAATTTTTTTGTTCGTCCCGGGCCGGGATACCAACTGTGCGAGGGCCAACCGCTTGCGAGGATTCGTAGGACGGCTGAAGCCGGCCCTCTCCATGCAGAGGTTCCATTATGACGAAAGAGTACGTACGAAGCGAAAGTGGCACGCGGTACGAAGTGAAAGACAGCGGCAGCCTCAAGGAAGCGCCCGAGCACACCGGCGGCGCCCTTGGCAGTCTGACCGATGCTGTTATCAACGTGGTGAAAACCGGCACCGATGCAGTGACGCCGTCGTCGCCGTCTACATCCCGCAAGTAGTCCGAGGAGCTGCCCGGACGCTTCGGGCGAAGGCGGGCTTTTCTTCCCGCCTTTTCTGTGCTTTACTAAGCATGATAACATATTTTATCGTACTTAATATGGCCAGCCCCAAACACCTACCCGTGCCCGCCGAGAAGCCCACGGCCGTTTCTACGAGGTCGTCGCGACGGTTTCTCACGCGGCCGGAGTTCCAGAAGCTCGCGACGGTCCCAGCTGAGCTCGAGTGGTTCGCCAACATCGAGAACCCGAGGACCAGGCGGGCTTACAAAGTCGACCTGCAGGACTTCATGGACTTCGCCAGCATCCAGTCGCCGGCCGAGATGCGCGACGTCAAGCGCTCGCACGTGATCGCCTGGCGCAAGGATCTCGAGCTCCGGAAGCTCGCGGGTTCGACGGTGCGCCGGAAGCTCGCTGCGTTGTCGTCCCTCTTCGAATATCTCTGCGAGCGCAACGCCGTCGAGACCAATCCAGTCAAGGGCGTGAAGCGGCCGAAGGTGGAGAGCTACGAAGGCAAGACCCCGGCCCTCGGCGATCACCAGGCGCGCAAGCTCCTCGAGGCGCCGGATGCATCAACGCTCAAGGGCAAGCGCGACCGCGCCCTCCTCTCACTTCTTTTGTATCACGCGCTCCGGCGCGAAGAAGCCGTCTCGCTGAAGGTCAAAGACATTCACGAGCGCCGCGGCGTGAAGCACTTCCGCGTTCACGGCAAAGGCGGGAAGCTGCGCTACGTCCCCGCCTTTGCTGGCACGCTCGAGCTCGTCGCAGATTATCTCGAAGCTTCGGGACATGCCGCCGACCAAGACGGCCCACTCTTCCGCCCGATCAGAAACAACGTCACCGGGCGCTTGAATGTCGCCATGACGGCCCATGCACTCTACGAGCACGTCGTGCGCTTCTACGGAAAGAAGACGGGACTCTTTGGCGAGCGGCTCGGGCCGCATGCACTCCGCGCCACGGCCGCGACCAACGCGCTCGACCACGAAGCGGATATCGCTCGGGTCCAGGAGTGGCTCGGCCACGCGAATATCGCGACCACCAGGATCTACGATCGGCGGAAGATGCGGCCTGAGGACAGCCCCACGTTCAAAGTCGAATACTGAGTTCCGCTCTCCACTACATTTTAGAGGGTGGTCCTTCCCGTGGTCCGTCCCGAGTTTGCGGGGGCTTCGGTGCTGGCGCCGCTGGAGCGGATCCCAATCGATTCATCATTTCTGTGATTTGCGAGGAAGGATAACAATAGAGAATCGCCCGCCTACCGGCATCGTGCTGTTGCCAGATTCGAAAGCTGTTTCGAATGTCGTCGAAGCCACCATTTTTGAACTTGGCCTCAAGCTCCCGCCAGTTTCGGTTTTGATTCTGGCCTGCAGCCCATTGGAGGTCTTGAAAAACGTGCGACGCATTTTCGGACTGACACCGCTGCACAGCCTGCAGAACAGCTGCCCGAAGAACCGGCAACGGGGCCGCCTGTATTGACTGTCGGGCCGCACTTTGGTTACGGCCAGATGCGGACGTGTCGTCCTGGGCATTCATCAATATCTGTCGCAATTCCTCGTTGTTTTTGATGTCCTCGTTGAGAGGTCCCGCAAAGACGGACGCCCCACCTCGAGCGATTGACCAGTAAACATGTTCGAGGAGGGCTTTATCGGGCGGCAGCGGTGTTGTTGATGCTGCTTGGCAGGACCCATTTTTAATCGAGACTATACGATTCGTGCCATTGTGCGCGTTACACACAGAGCCACATGTAGTGTCACAGCGTGAATCGAGGACCGTGCCCTCCCTTTTAGCAGTAAGTCCATCATTGCACTTGCACTCGCAACACAGTTCTTGTGCTGCTGAAGCATTTGTCCAACAAATCGCGAAAAGAAAAAACCAAATGCGCCTCATAGTCGACTCCCTGCGTCAGGTCTATTCGCACATTGTGCGCTCTATAACACCGGGCAATTTCGCGAGTTCTTTATCGTGCACCCGCTGACCGGCATCTGCGCCTAGCGTCCACAGTGCCACGTCGGCCCCGTTCATCTTTCCGCCAGATATAAGAGGCTCGGCAACCTCAGTAATTAAAGCCAGCGCTTCCGCCGAACCTGGCGGGAAATGCTTGCCTATGTAGATGGCGGCCATCGCGTGCTCCACTTGAGGCGACCCGTCTTGTAAGCTTTTCGTAAATCCAGAATCGCCCCGCGCGCCTGGTTCTTTGCCAATGTAATACGGACCCGAGCCGCGCTTACGGAGATCTTGACCAATTAAGACAAGTTTAAGATCTTCCAGTACTACGCCCGTTGCGGATGACTTGGTAATAGCAAAAGCAGTCAGGTCTCGAAAGGCATGGCAATGGTTCTTAGTGCTTCGAAAGAGCTCTTTACCGCGCTGAGAAATTGCTGCCCTTCGCGAGTCGTCAGGATCGGCGGCTGCAAAGGCTATATCAACAGAACCAAGAGCTAGAACTAGCGTACTCGAAAGTATTGCGTTGGCCAAATACTGGGTGCGTTTGTCGAATTTGGACAAGCGTGCCTCCCTTATTATCGAACCCTGTATTCCCCGATTCGCGTGTGCTCGATTAGTAGCTGCATGGTCGAGAGCGTGAACACTTTGCCATCAGTCGCTTTCAGTAAGCGACGCATATCCTCGCGGCGGACCTTAAAGCCACGGCCCGAAATGCAGGCGATGACATCGTAGTTCTTGCCGCTTTCGTCGCGCAGTGTCCGGAGGCGCTGAACGCGGGCGACTTTGTCGCGTGCTGTGCCATCGTCTTCGGTCAGCTTGGCCTCAATGAGAGCCACAGGATTGAATTCGTCGGGAATGATGAAATCTGGCGCCTGGTCGAAGCCGGTGATGCGCTCAGCGCGCTTTGTTTCGCGGAAGCTCACCTTCGCTTCAGTCAGGACCTTCTTGATTGCGCTTTCCACGACATGCCCAACGAGCTCGCTAACCGAGTCGCGATGCGAGGCAAAGGGGCGGCCGAGAAATCGCTCATAAAGGAGAACCGGGTATGGCACGCCCAGATCGGCCACTGGCTGCAGGCTCCTTATCCCCTCCTTCGTATCGGCCTTGTCGAGACGGTGCAGGACAACGTCCGGAACGTCGGTGTTGACGCCATCAAGGAGAATCTTCACACCAGCCTCAATCATGGCGCGGATACGCTGATCGGTGAGCGACGTTCCAAGCGGCGTTCTCGGCGTAAGTGGTCGCATGCGGATACTGCGGTCGATGCTGCGGGCGGCCCCCTGATCGACATTCACGCCCGTTATTTCCGCCGTCATATACGCCAGTTCCGGCGGCGTGAAGCCCAGGATGGTGCGAAAGACGATCAAGGCGATTGGCGCTGCCACGACGGCCGCTTCGATCATCTGCGGTGTGATGGCGATGAAATCATTGGTGGTTTTCTTGAGTGCTTGATATCCCTGTTCGAAAGTGCCGTACTCGATGAAGCCCTCCCCTTTCGGCATTTCCAGGAAGCTGGATTTGAGCTCGCCGAATACTTCGTCAATTAGGGGATCGATGCTCAGGCCCGGATCGTTATAGTCGACCTCAAAACGCAACAGCATCTACAGCCTCCTTTGGCTCTGCAGATGCGAAAAGATCGCGGCGCCCGGCGACTATGACCGCGGGCTCCTGATCGAGCCTCGGCATCAGATCGTCGAGGTCCCCAAGGCTGTCCATGGCGTCCCTGAAGAGCTCGAGCTTGCTTCCCGTGGGAAGGCTCTGGTCCCAGGATGGCCGAAGCTTCCAGATCGCCATGCGGGTCAGATGGCCCCAAGCGACGCACCGGATATCGCCGGCCGTGGGCTTCATCCCGCCGGCGCGGAGCTCGGCCAGGTCGCGCGCCATCAACCGCGCTAGGCCGACTGTGTTGTCGAACAGCCAGGAGCGCGGCGTCGCGCCTCGATCGCGGCAGACAAAGACGGTGTCGACGATCGAAGAATGGGTGCCGTGGATGTGGATGGAGCCGCTCATTTCAGCCGGGCACGGCAGCGAGGCTGAACAGGTCATGCCGGCATCGAGAATGGCGACGCCGGCGGCGCAGTAAGCTTCCTGCTTGTTATGGTGATAGGTGAAGACGAGGGGTGCACCGGTTTTCAGCGCGCGCGCCATGCGCGTGTAGACGGTGGCGAGGCCTTCGGTGAAGTGCACCAGGTCGCGATCCGCAGTGTCGTTGCCTGTGAGCTCGTCCGCATGCCGTGCGCTTTTGTGTTCGAGCCCGCGGAACTCTTTCCCCATCAGCTTGCGCAGCCAAACATAACAAAATTCCATCAGCTCGCCGTACTGGACGTTACCGTAGTACGGCGGATCAGTGAAGACAGCGTCAAGTGAGGCTTTGCGCAACTTAACGTCGGTGGAGGAAGCGCAGCGTATGTCGATCGCGCGCGGCGCCGCGTCGGGATGCTCGGGATTACGCTCGCCGATCCATTCACCACAGATGGGGACAACCGTTTTCTTCTTGCCTTGGACGACGACTTCAAAGGGTTCGGTGCAGTAACGTTTGGCTTTGCTGTACTTGTCGACGATGTTGACCCACCCGCCTGAACCGACGGGTAGCGAGTTGCCGTTGCGGATGCCCAGGATGTTGGATTCAACCTGCACATAGCCCACGGGAAAACCGTGGATCGAGAACACGTCGAGCGACTTGAGTGCCCATGTGTCATAGCGGCAAAGCATATTCTGGTAACGCAGCAGATCAGAGAAGTTGGTCGCCAGGGCGCGGCGGATGCGCTCGTCACGGACTTTGGCAATAAGCCGGGCGCTGGTCTCGAGCGCTAGCAGTTGCCGTGCGTTGAAGAGTTCGCGGAAGCGGTTATAGCCCCAGCGGTGCAGGCGTGATGATTCATCCCCCTCTGGAATAGCATCGTCGGGAACGAAGGATGGCCCGAGCCGAGACCACAGCGCTTCGGCTTCACCGACGCGGGCGAGGTCTTGAGCGTCTGGCTCCTTAAACAGCCGGCCCGGCCGGCCTTTCAGATCCGAGTTGTAATACTCGATCGCGAAGAGTCGGTGACCGGGCGGCCCCCCGTGATGGAAGGGAGCGATATTGATGTGGCCGCAATGCGGGCACGCGCACTTGTTGCGGCGGACGGGCCCTTCCGTGGTGAGATGCTCACCACACTGGCAAGCGCCGGGATGCTCCGGGTCCACGACTTCGTTGAGCTCGCCACATTTCGGGCACACCAGCACATAAGCGGGATGCCGGGAATCTTCGGCGAGGACGTAGCCAGGGAAAAGGTCGTAATTCTTACCGCATGAATTGCAGGCACCGGTCTTCACCCAGAGGAAATACTTGACATCAGCATCGGCGCGGCCTGTGACAGGACAGCGCGTCTTGTAAAGGGCGCCCACTTTTTCTCGAAGCTGCTCGGTCAGCTTCGTCGCGGCCTTTGCATAGGCAGGCAGATCAAGCGCGTCGATCTCTTCGTGCACGATCCAGGCAGCCATGGGATTTATGTCTAGCCCGATAACGTTGCAACCTAGGCGGTTGGCCTCTAGGAGAGGCGTGCCACCACCCATGAAGGGATCCGCGATGTTGAGGCGTGGGAAGGCATTGGCCCGGTAGAAAATTTCCTCGACGGGACAGCCGCCAAATTCAGAGAGCAGCAGACCACGGAACAGTGTTCCCGGCCTGCGCGCAAACCACTTGTGAACAGCAATGATGGGACGGTAGTTCTGCTGGATCTGCTTTTCGCGCAGCGCCAGGGCGGCAATGAAATTGATGCTGTAGTTGGCCTCGATCGACATTCAGTAGCCTCGTCGGCGACGAACAGCGGCCGCCAGGGGCGGCGCCCTGCCCTTCCGCACTTCGTTGATGGTCTGGCCTTTCTAGCGAATCCTACGTCGCCGGGCTTAGTGCTTCTTGTCTCGTGGCGGATTGGGATCTCGCCCGTAACTATCGCTGTCCCGAATCGATCCGTCTTTTTTGTGAATGACGACTTCAACCTTCTCGCGCTGGGCTTGCGTCCGAGCGCGCTCAATCGCTTCCTTTTGTGTATCCGCGACTGATCCGACTCTGCCGGTCCCTTCTTTCTTGGTTGCCCAACCCTCTTGATGTGGCACGACATGAATATCGCGTTTTTTGCTCATACTGTCATCTCCTTTACGCCGCCCTTTGCCGATTGAAAACGCTTCTCGCCATCATTGCCGGGGCCCGCGGATCATCACTAACTGCGCTGAATTCTTCGCCGCACGCAGTCTTTTCTGAAGTGCTGTGCCTTCACGCGGGTGATAGCGTTTCACTTCTCCGACTCGCCCCATCGTTTTTTTCCATACGCGGGGTGCACCAGTGAGGGTGGTTTCCGGAGCCCACGTCATCGTTTCGTACTGATGTACGGCCGCACGGATCGCCTTTCGTTTCGACCCAGGAAGAGCGACCCGCCGGTTGATTATCAATTTCGTCACAACCATGCGGTGCCCGGAGGCGAGGATCTCGTGTTTCTGGCGCTTGGGACCTGTATTGTGTCGTTTCAGCATGGCGTAGATAGTGGCTATCGCCGACCGCTGTTCCTCTCTCGTCAATGCGTGCCGCGAAGAGACTTCGATATCGTCAACGTACCGGGAGTACTGAATCCCCTGTTTTTTAAAATGACCGTAAACCGCTGGCTCCTCTCGCCAAAGGACCAGGTTCGCCAGGTGCGGGCTTGTGCAAGCTCCTTGTGGCACGACACCATCCTTCACGCCTAGTCGCGTCAGACATCGGGCGGGCTCTCCTCCAAAGCCGAAGAGGTGCTGCCAGACATCAAAGACCAACTCCTCGCGAATGGTATCGAAAAATGTTTTGATGTCTTCGCCAATCGCAATCCGCGCACCCAGATGCAAACTCGCGTTGCTTTTCGGATCGCGGCCCTTAAGACAGCCTTGTAAATACGTGGGGTACACCACCCGACCGAGAAATCGGTCGCGAATGCGTCCCTGAATATCTTTCAATGGTTTGAAGGCATCATAGGTTACGCGGACGCTGCCATCTGCTTTACGTATCTCTCGGGCACGCCGATACATTTGGTCGGCGTGTTTGGCCACAAAGTGCAGGTGAGAGAGCGACACGCCGAGCGCTCGCGCTAAGGCCACGTCCGTCCCGACGCGACGTTGCTTATAGTAAGGTTGGTTCTCTTTCGGGGGCACTCAAGAACTCCAATGCCGTCTTTGCGAGACGCCCAGCGAGGTCTTCACCAAGCCCGGCCAATTCACCCCGCTCGGCGGCGAGAAAGAACAGGATGCTTATCGGAACATCGAGTGCAATTGCTATTCGTTGCAGTGTAGAGAGCGAAGGGTCGCGCTCATTGTTTTCAAGAAGAGAAAGGTACGAGACTGAGAATTCCGCTCGCTTTGCGAGCTCCGCCTGCGTGAGCCCGCGCCGCGAGCGGCACATCTTGATCGTTTGCCCGAGATTCATAACGCTTCCATCGTATGGGATGACAAGGCTTGCTGTGTCATGGCTTACCTAACCAGGCTTTGACGATTTCTGCGACCGCCGTTTCCGCTACGTGACCGATCACTTGCAGCGCGCGCTGCGCGAGCGGACCTAGCTTCACGTCCCCGTCAACCGCCTCACAAACCGCAAGCTGCAGCTGTGCAATTACTGAGTCAAGTTCTGCCACAACACTGGTATCGAGCGCGCCGTGCTTTGCATCACGTACTCGTTGAAGAGTGGCGATGCCTTCTTTCAAGAGTGCGACTTTCATCTTGAGGTCTCCGTTTTCGGCGACAACCGCCGAAGCTCCCGTGAAGGCGATTGACCGAACGGAGCGCACCCGATACCGCAAGCCAACTCATCCCCAAGAAGCTCCCCTTCGACCGCTGCACTGACGTCCGTCTGCTCCACGGTCGTCGTGCGTCGTACTCGTCGAAGGGAACCCCTCGTAGTGCATGCAACCGCCACCGCTCGGCGTTTGCCGACCGACGCAGATTGCACACACGATCTCGACCTAATGGCCGAAGCGGCCTTGTCGCCAAGGCGGTACTGCCTCGCCTATCGCCTTCTCCGGAAATCCAGAGACACCCGATTTTGAAAGAGCACTGGGACGGTTACATCCCACCAGGCCAAATTGGACATCAAAAACCGCCCAGTGTCAATAAAATGTGACTGTCAGTCATAAAATAATGGCTATCATGGAAGCTAAGGTTTGCGGATTCGTGCTGTCTTTGCTATTCTATATAGAACAATACCTTATAGTATAAACTATACCATATGCCATATATCTTCGGTTTTGTTTCCCAGAAGGGCGGTGTCGGCAAATCCACCCTCGCCCGCGCTGCCGCCGTTGCTCTAGCGAAATCCGAGTACCGGGTGAAGCTCTGCGATCTCGACGTCCAGCAAGGCTCTACGATTGATTGGTATCGTAGGCGCCTGCAGCATCAGGCCCCTCCCCTAGCCTCGGTCCAGTCCTACCGGAGCGTCGAAGATGCGCTCGCTAATGGGCTCGACATGGCGCCAGGCTTTGATGCGATCGTGATTGATGCCGCGGGCCGCTCAAGCGAGGCCACCTTGAAACTGGCGCAGCAAGCGCACGTTTTAATCCAACCCACTTCTGGGACACTTGACGACCTGGATCCTGCCATCCGGCTCTTCCATGACCTCCGCAATAAGGGAATCCCGGCCAAGAAGCTCATTCTCGTCTTGAGCCGTACGACCACAGAAGCCGAGCAAGACATGGCCCGCGAGTACGTCTCGCAAACCGGCTACCGCATGCTCAAGACCGCTATTCCCGATCGATCGGGTTACAAGTTGGCCCAGAACATGGGCAACACCATTCTCGAAACCTCTTTCCCCTCTTTGAATGAGCGAACCGAAGCGTTGATCGACGAAATGCTTGATTTCTTAAAAGAATAGCGTATAGTTAAAGATATCCTATATAAAAGAATATTCTATATAACCATATGCCAAAACGCTTTCGCCTCGGTACTCCGCCGGCGCCGACCGAAACCCGCAATACCCTGGTCGAGCCAGAGCATGCTCCCGCAGCGGTCGAGAAAGTCGATCGGCGCACCCTACGACGTACGGGCCGGAACGCCCAGCTCAACATCCCAGTATCGCCTGAGTTCCGGGAAGCATTTCGCAAAGCCTGCCGGCAAGACCGGCTAACCGCCTGGCAGCTCCTCAATGCATCATTCAAGGCTTTCAAGGCCATTGGCGCGACCGAGAAGGCCCGTCTCATCGACGAGGTGGTACAGAGCGACCCCGCAGGAAGATTAAACAGCTAGAACGCCGATTTATGAGATCACAGGCGATTCCGTATGACGAGCTAGACCTCGTTTCCCGCTTGCAGCAGGATCGCCGCTTCGCCTTGGAGTTTCTGGATGTTGTCCTCCGAACAGGGAAGGGGAGCGATGTCGCGGAGGCTTTCGTGCGCTTGGCACTGGCCTTGGACGACGTTGCACTTCCGCCTGAGGCGGTCGATCCGGACGAGGCGCGCGTGGTTCTCGAACGTATCCATCGGCTTCTGCTCGTCGAAACGCGTGAGATCGTCCTTTCTGAAAACCCATAGTTGAGTCAGACCGCAGGAGATCGCCCATGAGCGAGCCCATCGTGATCGCATTGATTGGCATAACAGGCGCGGTAATCGGCTCAGTGGCCACCATTGCTGGAAATGTCGTGCTCTACTGCTTGAAGGAGCGCACTGCTGCGAAGCGAGAAAAACCACGGCGGAACCTTCTTATCGCTATGCTCAAGCACCCCGATTATCAGTGGCGAAAACTCGATACATTGATGCACGTTATCGGCACCGATGAACAGACCACGAAACGCCTATTACTCGAGATCGGTGCCCGAGCATCGGAGGATGGTCAACCGCTTTGGGGACTGATAACGCGAAATCCGCTGCCGAATGGCAACGAATGACGAGATGCCCGACAGCCAGTTGCGCCGGTGAAGCGCCGCGTTACTTGACAGGGGAGGGTGGCGTGCTACGCTGACAATGTAATCATTTGCCAGCGCTATGCTCATGCCCAAAACCAACACAATGACGCTGCGAGTTTCGGACGAGCTCAAAGCCAAGCTCGATCGCTACGCCCAGCTCACCGGCCGGTCGATGTCCTATGTCGCGGCAACCGCCGTCGAGGAGTACCTCGCCTGGCGTATCCCGCAGCTCGAGGATCTCGATCGGGCCATTCAGGAAGCCGACGCCGGAAAGTTCGCGTCAGCGGAGGAGGTAAGTCAGGTCTTCTCCAAGTATGGAGGTTAAGTGGCTCCGGCGAGCCATTAAGGACCTCGATACCATCGCCGCCTATATCCAGCGCGACAACCCCGAGGCCGCTCGCGCTCTCGTCCAAAGCATTCGCGACAAGACCGCGCACCTCAATGCTTTTCCCTATATGGGACGGGCCAGCGAAAAGGCGGACATCCGCGAGTTTTTCGTTCACGAGCATTACCTCGTCTCGTACCGCATCCGGCCGGGAAGGATCGAGATCTTGCAGGTGTGGCACACCGCACAAGATCGAGGAATCCATCGGTGAGAAGCGCGGCGGAGCCGGTGTGTCGCTTCCAAGATTAAATAGGGTATAGAAATAACTACCCCGTATGCAAACCGCTAACGAATCCCGTGCGCTTCAAGAAGAAGGGGACGTTGCCCAAACCCAGGAAGCCGCCCCACAGCCTTCACTTGAGCTGTCGATTCCCGCCAACCAGGAAATCGTCCGCTCGGAAGTGAACCTCAAGCGCTGGTCGAACTTCCTTTTCCCGCATCACCGTACCAAGAATCTCGAGCGACCGCGCTCGATCGTCCGCGACTACACGCTTCCGGACGGGGCGCGCGGCACCCAAAAGCTCACCATCAAGCCCGCCGCCGAGAGCCGGTCCTATACCACCTATACCCATCGCGTCTTTCTGGCTCTCGTGATGCTCTGGTACGAGAAGGGGAAGCCAGACGGGACGGTCACGTTTTCCCTGCGAGAACTCGGTCGCAAGCTCAATCTTTCCGTCTGGGGCGGCTCGGCCGCCGCGCGGTTGGCCCGCGAGCTCGATTGCCTCATCGAAACTACGATCAACTGGATTCTTTCCTTCGAGACGAAAGAGGGCCTGCGCGAATCCTTTGCCGGCTTCCACATTTTGAACAGCTTGAACCACATGACGCTTACGGAGCGGGTAATCAAAAAGGCCCAATTCGAGGTCGATTGCAGCATCCAATTCAATGAGCTCATCGTCAAAAACATCCTGGCCAACCGCGTTTCGCCGGTCAATTTTTCGGCCCTTCTCAGCTTCAGAAGCAGCATCGCCGAGATGTTCTATACCCGCGCGGATTCGATCATGGCCCAGCGAGACTTTTTCCATTGGAACAGCGGGACGGTCATGGAGGAGCTCCAGCTCACCGACATCCCGGAATACTCCCGGAATGCCGCCACTCGGAAACGCGTGCTCGACAAAATCGTCCGCGAGTGCCACAAAAAGCCGCTCTCAAGCCGAGAGCTCCTCCTCGTCGCCGTGGAGCGGACGGCCGCGGGAGACGACTGGAAACTCGTCTGTACCAAGACGAAACGACCGGACGTCGTGCTCGCCGATCGCGCCAATCTCCGGGTGGTGAACGAAGACCCGGACTTGGTCGATTACCTCGCGAAGGAGCTTGCCGACGAAGTCGGCTACGCCGACGAGAACGCGGCCCTCTACCGGAAGCTGGCCCGCCACTATTCCGAAACGCTCATCCGCCGGGTCCTGGCCGAGTACCGCCAGGAGCGGCCGGACGCGGTCAAGAATCCCGGCGGTTTTTTCATGGACAAATTCCATCGCATCGTCCATCAAAGCCGGCTCGACTGGATCAAGGAATGTGGACCGGATTGCTCGCGCCGCCCCGAAAATTCCCTTCTCTAAGCCTAACCCTGGGGCTTCGACGACACTCCTGGCCGGTCCCAGAGTCAAGTCTACCCTGTGGATAACTTCTAGGCCGCTTGGGGCTTCGACGGCACCCGCCTGGGGCTTCGACGGCACCCGCCTGGGGCTTCGACGACACCAGAGGGTGGCGAAAAGCGGCCCCAGCAAGCCCTTCCCGGGCTGTTCCAAAAAAAAGGAAGTACTGTCTTAGAAGCCCTGTCCTAGAAGCCAGTCACTGGAACCTTAAATAAAGCGAATCGGAAGAGCTCGGCGGCGTTAGCCACCGAACCCGAAAACCGACTCCGCGGTTGTCCCAACCAACCGAACTGCTACACTCGAACGAGTGAGCACCTAAGAATTACTCAGTAACTTTTAACTTTACGATCTGGGCTCGTCTCGGGGCTTGTAGCCACATAGCCACCCGAGACCTCGCTTGCTTTTACTTCTAGTACTACCTAGCAATCGAGGTCTCGGCTCTCGCCGCGACGAGCCCGAACAACAAACCAGCTTCCAGCACGAACTCGGGCCACGCGAGGGGAAGAGGCCCGGGCCGTAACTGATCCAGCCGCAAGCGTATGTCGCGCCAGAACCTCACTGAACTCAACCTGCGCTGCATCGAGACCATCGCCCGCTTTCGGGTGATGACCACCGAGCAACTCCATCGAGCCGTCTTTCTCAAGCGCGAACGGTCGGCGACCGAAAACTCGGTGGCGAACGTGATGCGCCGCCTTCACGAAAGAGGATTCGTTGCCCGCGACTGGCTGACGCTCCTTTCGCCGGAGCGCGGCGTCTATGACAAACCGCGGGCAGTCTGGTTTGTCGCACCACCCAATTTCGCGGCCATTCGGGCCGAGCTCGCGCGAACCGAGCGCGCCCATCGATTCGAAGAGCTGCGCCCGCTCGCACGCCAGGCGAGCGACACCAAAGCCTTTGCGATGAACACCCTTCGGCACGAGATCGCCATCACCGAGTTCTACTTGGCTCTCGAACGAGCCGAGGCAGGGGCGGGGCAGGTTCCGTTTTGGCTGCGGACCAGTCCGCGCCATCCAGAGGTAAGCACGACCGTTCGCGCGCGCAAGAAGATCACCAGCGGGCGTCAGGAGGGGAGGAGTCTGGAAGTGGATCTCCCGCTTAATCCGGACGGCCTTCACGCCATCCGAAACGACCGCGGGACCGCTTTCTTTTTCCTTGAGATCGACATGAACACCGAGACAGGGCTCGAAAAGCTCTCGGACAAATTTCTCGCCTATTATGTCTATTTCGATCGCGATCGCTTCGGCCGGGAGCTCGCGCCGATGCTCTGCGAGCGCCATAAGATCGGGGTCTCGGACCCGAGCCGGGCGCGCTTCCGGGTCCTTTTCGTCACCACGAATGCCAAACGCCGAAACGACCTGCTCTTGAAGTCGCGGGTGCTCCCGACGTCGAATGTCTTCCAGTTCGCGACGCTCTCCGAGGTCGCCCAGGATCCTTTTGGCGCGGTGTGGCTCTCGAAGAAAGACTTCGAGCCTTACCTGGACGAGTACAACCGCCGTACCCACACCGATCCACCCGCTTTGCTCCGCGAGTGGGGTCATGGAATACTCGACCAACTGGAAAAACACGCGCTCTAAAAGTGGCCCGGGGCACGTCCCTGCCGCGGGCCGAAACGAAGGGGTAGGGGACACACACCCTAGGGAGAAAGAGAAATGCGGATGCTCGTGAAGCGGGATGTAGGCACAAAGGGTGGCCTGTTCGGCTCCAAGCCACAGTTTCAGATGACCCTCAAAGTCCAACTCACACCCGAAGAACAGGCCACGGTCGAAAAATATGGGCTCCAAAGTTCCTTCACCGTAGAAAATCCCGTCGAGTCGAAAAACAATTTTACCTATAAGGATTTCCTCGCCGGCAAGACCATGGCCGACACTGACGTCGATCATCTTCTGCTGCAATACAAGCTCTATACGTCGGCCCTTGAAAGTGCCAATCGGAACATCAAGAACCATCAGCTGTTCCCGGGCGAAAGCATCGTCGAGATCGAAGAATAAATGGGATTGTTCTCCCTCTTTGGTGCCAAGCCAAAGAGCTTGGACCAGGGCACGCGAGATCAATACGCCCGCGTCGCGGCCGCTTATACGGCGGCCCACGTGCCGGATCTCGACGACGTCATGACCGATATCGTCGCGTCCGTCGTGAACGCACGCGGGGCCGGAACCTTTGCTCAAACCCTCAGCAATGGCCTCGTCCTGGCCTTTGCCCGACAACTCGTCACGGCGGCGGAGCTATACAGTCCGCCGCCACCCCAAACGGCTCTTGCCGTGGGTGAGACAAGCCTCGAGCTCGGGATCAGACTCCGCTCCCTCCTCGATCGCAAGGAGCGGCTCCTCACGGCCTACGCGAGCCACGATGAGAAAGCGCGAGCGCTCATCGGAGAGGCGATCGGCAAGCTCTTTGACGTCTTGCCGGCGCCATCGGGTGAGGGTGGAGAGACCACCTTCGAAGTGGAGCTCGCGGCGCTCCTCAAAAACCCGCCGAATTTTTGCACCGAACTTCTGCGCCACTTTTTTAGCGGCCCCTTGGAAGGAAGAGAGTCGCTCCTCTTTCACGACTTCCGGGAAAAGCTCCTCGAGAACGCGATGGCAGCGACGCCCGAAAACGCAGGTGTTCCGGTGCTCTTTCCGGACGACCAGAAAGAACGCGACCCCGAGAAGCTCTTCGATCTCTATTTCCGCGGCACCGGCCTGGCCGGTCTCATTACCACACGGATGCCGTTCGGCATTCCCCGCTCCGCGCGCTTTGAGCACGCCCATATCGTCGGCGGTTCCGGGCACGGGAAGACGCAGTGCCTCCAACACCTCATCCTGCAGGATCTCAAGCGGGCAGGGGAGGACCGCTTTGGATTCGCGCTCATCGACTCCCAAGGCGACCTCATCGAGAAGCTCATCCGCCTGCGCGAATTTGCGCCCGGCGGGGCGCTCGCGGACCGGCTTATTCTCATCGACCCGAACGACGTCGCGCACCCGGCGGGGCTCAACCTCTTCGATAGCCAGCTCGAGCGCTTCTCAAGCTTTTCGGCGGTCGAGCGGGAGAAAATCCTCAACGGGACG
>Ga0137375_10003187_pt1 | contig 19511 bp, 14 predicted proteins | sample SagtaG_24_FD_104936 | JGI IMG/M metagenome (GOLD analysis project Ga0137375, IMG submission 104936) | Vadose zone soil microbial communities from Sagehorn Ranch, Mendocino, California, USA - Sage1_R_113_16 metaG | ecosystem: Environmental > Terrestrial > Soil > Vadose zone | place: USA...
AGCGCGTTGGGGCTTGCTTGACGGGCGGGGTGGACCGGGCTAGCATCCCCTTCACGACGGAGGGGCCCGCGCGTGAAGTGTCCGAGCTGTCAGATCGAAGCGCCTTCAGATGCGGAGTTCTGTCCCGATTGCGGGACCAGCCTGCTCGTCCCGTGCCCCCAGTGCCGCACGTCCAACAGTGCCGGCAACCGGTTCTGCAAGAAATGCGGCCACGCGCTGGGGTCGGCACGCTCTGTGGTCGAGGGTGAGCGCTTCGCGGCCCCCAACGCCTACACGCCGCAGCACCTGGCCGAGAAGATCCTCACCTCGCGGGCCGCGCTCCAAGGCGAGCGAAAGCTCGTCACCGTGCTCTTCGTCGACGTCTCCGGCTTCACCGCGCTCTCCGAAAAGCTCGACCCGGAAGATGTCCACGGCCTCATGGACCGGGCCTTCGAGCTGATGCTCGGCGAGGTGCACCGCTACGAGGGCACCGTCAATCAGTTCCTCGGTGACGGGCTCATGGCGCTGTTCGGCGCGCCCATCGCGCACGAGGATCACTCCGCCCGAGCCGTCCATGCCGCCCTCGGCATCCAGCACGCGCTCGGAGCGTATCGCGATGAGCTCTCGGCCAGGCGCGGCATCGAGTTCCGCGTGCGCATGGGGCTCAATTCCGGCGCGGTGGTCGTGGGCAAGATCGGCGACAACCTGCGCATGGACTACACCGCGGTCGGCGACACGACCAACCTCGCCGCCCGTCTCCTGGCTCTGGCCGAGCCCGGGCAGGTCCTGGTGAGCGAGGACATCGTCAAGGCCGTCGGGCCGTACTTTGCCCTGGAGCCCTTGGGCGAGGTGAGTGTGAAGGGGAAGGCCCTGCCCGTGCGCCCGTACCGCGTCGACGGCACTCGCGGCGTGCGGAGCCGGCTGGAGGCGGAGAGCGAGCGCGGCCTCACGCCGCTCGTCGGCCGCGAGCACGAGCAGGCGCTGCTCCGGGACAGCTTCGCGGAGGCGCAGGAAGGTCGCGGTCAGGCTGTTTTTGTTTACGGCGAGGCGGGGATCGGCAAGTCGCGCCTGCTGCTGGAGTTCCGCCGCCATGCCGAGGCCGCCGGGGCACGGTGGATCCTCGGCCGCTGCGTCTCCTACGGTCACACGATCGCCCATGTGCCCGTGCTCGACTTCATGCGCGACCTCTTCGGCATCAAGGAGGGCGATGGCATGGAGACGATGGGCGAGAAGATCGCCGACGGAGTCCGCTCGGCAGGGGACGGCGTTACGTGGACGGCTCCCTTCCTTCGCTCGCTCTTCTCGCTCAACCCGGAAGACGCCACGGTGAAGGCGATGATCCCGGCCCAGCGAAAGGGACGCACCGCGGAGGCCGTGCGCGACCTCCTCCTCGCGTACGCCACGGAGCGGCCGCTCGTCCTCGTGGTCGAGGACCTCCACTGGATCGACTCCCACTCGGAGGACATCCTGCGCCTCCTCCTGGACGGCATGGCCGGTGGTTCCCTCATGGTTGTGCTGACCTATCGCCCCGGCTATGCCCAGACCTTCGGAGAGCGAACGTACTTCACGCGGATCACGTTGCGGGCGCTGCCGGAGGCGCAGACAGCGGCCATGGTGCAGCGGGCCCTCCGGGGGGACGTCCCCGCCGATGCATGTCGGCTCATCGCCCGGAAGGCCGAGGGCAATCCGCTCTTCGTCGAGGAGCTGGCGAAGTCGCTCGTGGAGGACGGTACGCTCGAGCGCGTGGGCGAGGGCTACCGCCTGGTCCGCCCGCTCGCCGACGCGCACATTCCCGAGACCATCCAGGGCGTCATCATGGCCCGCATCGATCGGCTCCCCGAGGCCTCCAAGACCGCGCTCCAGATTGCCTCCGTCATCGGGCGGGAGTTCACCGCGCGGCTCGTCGAGCGGGTGGCAGCACTGGAGCGTGACGCGCGGCAGGCCCTGGGCGAGCTCCGGACGGTGGAGCTGATCTACGAGAAGGCCCGCTCGCCCGAGCTCGAGTACATGTTCAAGCACGCGCTGACGCACGACGTCGCCTACGAGAGCCTGCTCAGGCAGAGTCGTCGTGAGCTGCATCACCGGACAGGCCGGGTGATCGAGGAGCTGTACGCCGACCGCCTCCCCGAGGTCTACGAGACCCTGGCCTTCCACTTCACGCGAGGAGAAGCGTGGCCGCAGGCCGTCGACTACCTGCTCAAGTCCGCCCTCAAGGCTCGCGCGGGCTTCGACTACGCGGAGGGTAGACGCCTCTGCGCTGAGGCCATCGAGATCCTCCACCGGCGCGGCGGCGCCCCCCGAGAGCTGGCGCGGGCTCACGAGATGCTGGGAGACCTCGAGAGCCTCTTGGGGCGACTGGATCCCGCCAACGCGGCGTACGAGCAGGCGCTCGCTCTCCGGGACGATGAGGCGGGCCGTCGGCGCCTCGGCAACAAGACTCACCGCCCGGGCTCGATCGTTCGTGAGGGAGCGAGGATCGTCTACTACGAGCACGGCGTGGGCGAGCCGACACTGGTCCTGTGCCACCCGATGGTCTACGGGCTCGCGACCTTTCAGCCGCTCCTCGAGCAGCTCTGCCAGGACTTCCGCATCGTGACGTGGGACCCGCGGGGCACGGGACGGTCTGACCCGCTTCCCGGGCCCTACTACACCACGGACTTCATGGAAGACCTCCGCGCCGTGGTCGAGACCATCGGCAATCGCCCCGTGGTCGTGGTCGGCCAATCGCGCGGCTCGACCGTCGGAGCGCACTTCGCCACGAAGTACCCTCACCTGGTCGAGAAGCTCGTCCTCGCGGGCCTCGATCCAACGGGGCAGCGGGGCCTCCCGGATTTTCCGCTCACGGACCGATGGGACATGGAATTTGTCAGGCGCCTCCGCACGGCCGGGGCCAATGAGGATTGGTCGACCGTCGTGCCGTTGTTCATCGCGCAGGTCGCTGCCGGGGAGCCCGGCGTCCAGAAGCTCATTGAAGGCACGATCCGGGTTTGGAGCCAGATGCCGCTGGACTGCTTGAGGAACTTCTTCAAGCTCGACGATCCCGGCCGCGACGTCCGCCCGCTCCTGCCCGCGCTACGAGTGCCCACCCTCGTCTTGCACGGCGGGCACGACCGGAACACACCCGTGGAAGCGGCCCGCTGGACGGCCGAGCAGATCCCCGGCGCTCAGTTCCACGCTCTGGAGGGGCGCAGTCACATGCTGGTCGTCACCGCCGTCGTCGAGTTCGCCCGGCTGATACGCAACTTCGTCCGCACCGGCCGGCCTACATGAGCATGAAGCCTGAGGCTCTCGGCTCTCCGAGATCGTCGAGTCGAGCCCGGACCTCCTCGAGGTGAAGAGCGCTGCGCCCGGCCCGCGCGGCCGCCTGCCGCTGACGGCCGAGATGCTGCGCGAGAGCCCGAGTGGCGACATCTTCGGGCTGACGCAGAACGCGGGCTGTGGCATCGGCTCCGTGGGCCGGCAGGTGTCTGAGTCTGGGAGGTTATGTCACGGGGGACGGGGGCCGACCGCTGCCGGAGGGTGCTAATGTTGCCGTCTACGCTCCCCCGCGCGTCTTGATGTTCGTCGAGTAGGCGGCGCGCCGGAGCGTCGCCCCCATCTCCTCGGTGATCGCGAGCAGCGCGTTGCGGATGACCTCGAACTTCACCGGATCGACGTCGGCGGCCAGAGCGCGGGTGGGGACGGGAGGGGTCGTCATGGCCCGGTCATGGTACCGCGGCCCGTCGCCGGCAGCACGATCTCGCGCGTGACCCGGCAGGGCGGATGACCCCACGAGGGGCAGTAGGCGTGCTGCGGAATCGGCAGGTCGGCGCCGGCCACGACGAGCGTGAGATCGTCGGGTTCGCGCACCGCCGGGATGGAGCCGCTCTCCGCGGCGGCGCGCGCCCATTCAGGCCAGTCGCTCGCGCGCACGGTGGCGTGGATCCACGAGCGACGCCACGTCTCGGCGGGAAGCCGCCCGCGAGTGTAGAGCTCACGACGCACGTCGGCCCGGGTCCAGCCTTCGCCGGCCAGCCGGCGCGCGGTGAACGGCGAGAGGATCACGGTCGCCTTGCCGCTGTGGAGGATGCCGAAGAGCGAGGCGGCCGAGCCGATCACGCTGGCCAGCTCGTCGAGGCCGCCCGTCACATTGATCACCGTCTCGGCGCGCATGACCGTCACCGTGCTCTGCTCCGGCCGATAGCCCAGCTCGATATGGAGTGCGGGCCACGGCGTGTCGCCTTCGCGCTCGGCGAGACAGAGGCTGTAGCGCGCGGGCTGGCCGAGGCCGGCGAAGGACACGGCGCCCGGCCACCCGCCGCCGATATTGGTCATGACGAGGCGCACCGCCCGGCCTATCGTCGCGTTGGCCGTCCAGCCCGGGCCGAGGGCGCCCCAGCCCGCGTTGACGCCGAGCCGTCGTGCTGCCGGCCCGTTGACGATGAGGAGCGGCGTCACGTTCTCGTCGGTCGTCTGCACGCCGCGGAGGTTGAACTCGGGATCGAGGATGGCCTGTACGGCGGCCAGCACCACGGGGAAGTGCTCGGGCTGACAGCCCGCCATCACCGCGTTGGCCGCGATCTTCTCGACGCTGGCCACGCCGCCGAGCGGCTCCATCTCGCCGAGGATGGCGTGGCGGTCGAGCGGGCCATGATCGATCATCTCGTCGAGGCGCCCCAGAGTGGGCGGCACGATGGGGAGCCCGTCCGTCCATCCGCGCAGCCGGTAGAGGCGGTTCACTTCGGCGGTGGGATCGGCGGCGCGGACCACCTCCACGCGCTGGCGGGGGAACTCTCCCGCGAGCGGGGTGCGCGCGAGAAGGCCTTGTTCCTCCACGCGCGCCCGGAGCGTGGGATCGATCCACTCGCCCGAGGCGCGCTGGCCGGCGGGCAGCAGCACCCAGAGCGAGTCCAGCTAGCGGCCCCGCGCCTCCCGGAGCAGTCGTGGCCACTCCGCGGGGAGACGGATCGGCTTCGTCGTGGGAAAGCCCAAGATGCCGTTGTGCGCGAAGGCGTAGGCATTGGTGCGCAGCGGATCGCCGCTCACCGCGACCATCAGATCCTCGGCGCGACAGACGATGGGCACGAGGCGCTCCGGATCCTCCGACTCCGCGAAGACGGACGGGATCAGGCCGGCTTTCACGAGCCCGCTGAGGGTCGGTCGCCCGGGCACGAGGTTGGTCCAGTCGCCGATCTGGCGCTCGAATTGCCACGCCGGAATGCGGCAGAGCTCGAAGAGCCGCTGCTGGAGCGCGGCCTTGTCGAGCCCGGCCCTGGCGAGCGTCTCGGCGAGGATGGGGCTCAGCAACAGGAGGGGCTTCTGGCTCCCCACGCCCATGCCCACCGTGAACATCAGCTCCCAGCCGACCTTGCGCACGATCGAATCGGCCAGATACGGCAGCATCCGCTCCGGCGTATTGCCGAACACGGAGGCGATGACGCCGCCGCCGGTGTAGCGCGAGATCGTGACCGCGTTGCCGCCCGGGACGCCCTGGTCCTCCGCGATGGTGGTCCAGCCGATGCGGCGCAGCGCGTCCTCGTTCTCCGCCAGCACCACGCGCCAGGTGTTGCCGAAGGTGCCCTTGTCCGTGCGGTGATGGAGGAAGCCCGCGACGTTGCGCAGGTAGAGCCGCCAGAAACGCCCGATGGTGGTGTTGGCCTGGATGCCGTCACGCAGCGCCCCCTGCTCGAAGTTGAAGCCGAGCTCCTTGATGAGCGGGCCGTTCAGGATGATCAGGGTCTCGGCGCCCGGGGTGTTGCCGCTGTGCTCGACACCGTAGCGCGGGTCGGCCATCGCCTCGACCAGCGCGACGAGGATGGGCATGTACTCGGGCCGGCAGCCGGCCATGACCCCGTTGACCGCCACGTTCCACACGGTGGCGCGGCGCTGGTCGGGGAGAAGGACACCCAGCTCGGTCTCGCCCGGCCGGTCGCTCCAGCGCAGGAACTCGGCGACGCGCTCGGGAGTGGGCGGCACGATGGGCAGGCCGTCGCTCCAGTTGTTCTCGTAGAAGAAGCGATTGACCTCGTCGAGGTTGCCCTCGAAGACGATGTCGGCCGGCGCAGGCTCCACGACGACGTCGCCTACGCGCGAGATGATCTCGGTGAGATTGCGGATCACGGCGTCCACCGTCACCGCCGTCACGTTATGGCGCAGCTCGTCCGCGCTCTGCACGTCGACGTGACCCGGCACGAGCGCGGTGGGCAATCCGGGCAGCCCCAATCCCGTGGCCGTGGTGGCGGCCTGGCCCCGGAAGCCCTCGCAGACCAGCGACGCGCTCGGCACCCCCGCCCGCTCCGCCACCGCACTGGCCCGCAACACGGCGGGCGTGCAGCTCCCTCAGCAGGCCATCCCGGATATGACCGCGTCGACCTCCAGCTGTCTGAGCCGGTCGGGCAGCTCGGCGAGCACGCGCTGCTCGTCACGGCCGTGGGTGGACCCGAAGGTGTCGTAGCGGACGAACCGGACGCCCGGGAAGCGACGCGTGAGCTCCTCTTCGAGAATCGGGAAGATCTCGTCACCGCGGAAGAGATCGTCCCAAAGCTGACCGATGATTTTGCCTTCGAGCGTGCCAAGCCGCGGGGCGACGTCGGTCGCCTGCACCGTCTTGGCCCCGCGCGGCCATACCACCCGGTACGCTTCGCGTCCGTCCGCTCCGATCATGTGCCCTCCTCCCGTGGCATGGGGCAGAGGATAGCATCGTTAGCGCGACTCAGCCCTTCACCCCGCCCGCTCCCCATCCCTGCACGAGATAGCGCTGCACCGCGACGAAGAAGCCGACGGTGGGCACGGTGATCATCACGCCTGCCGCCATGATCATGCCCCAGTCCACGATCGTCGCGTTGAAGAGGTCGTTGACGCCGACGGGGAGCGTCTTCAATTCGTCGGAAGTGATGAGCACCAGGGCGAAGAGGAAATCGTTCCAGGCCAGGATGAACGTGAAGATCGCCGCCGCGATCAGCCCGGGCAGGGCCAGGGGCAGCACCACGTACCACACCGTCCGCCCTCGGCCCGCGCCGTCCACGAGGGCCGCCTCCTCCAGCTCGAGGGGAATCGACTGGAAGAACGCCCGGAGCACCCACAGGCAGAAGGGCAGGCAGAACGTGGTGTAGGACAGGACGAGGGCCAATCGCGTGTTCACGATGCCGAGCTGCCTCACGAGGATGTAGAAGGGGATGATGATCATGATGGGCGCGAACATGTAGGTGAGCAGGATGAGGCCGGCCACGCTGTCGCGCCCGCGAAAGCGGTAGCGGGTGAGGCCGTAGGCGCCGAGGGCGGACACGGTGAGGGTCAGCAGCACGGTGGCGCCCGCCACCGCCGCGCTGTTACGAAAGAACACCAGGAAGCTCGTGTCGGCGAAGAGGCGCGAGAAGTTCTCGAGGGTGGGATGGAGAGGCACGAAGCGCGGGGTGGCGAAGATCTCGCCCGAGGGCTTGAGCGCGGTCGAGAGCATCCAGAGGAAGGGGAAGGCGGCCCCGAGCAGCAGCAGGGCGCCGGCCGCGTAGAGACCGAGGGCCCGCCTCACGAGAAGACCTCCTCGCTCCGGAAGAGGCGGAAGTACACGGCCGTCGCCGCCAGCAGCATGGCGAACATGATCACCGCGAGGGCCGCCCCCATCCCCGCCTGCAAATAGGTGAAGCTGCGGGCATAGGCGTAGACGGGCAGGGTGCGAATGTAACGGCTCACTCCGCCGTCCCCTGCCATCAGCCACACCGTGTCGAACTTGGTGAACATCCAGATGCTGCGCAGGAGCACGATGACGAAGAGCACGCTCGCGGTCTGGGGCAGGGTGACGTGCACGAACCGGCGCCACGCCGACGCGCCGTCGACGGTGGCCGCCTCGTAGAGCTCGGGCGGGATGGTCTGCAGGCGCGCCAGGTACGTCACCACCACGAAGGGGAAGAACTGCCACACGCTGGTGACGATGAGGGAGCCCATGATGTAGTCGGGGCCCAGCCACGCCACCGGCGCCCGCACGAGGCCGGCGCTCATCAGCATGTGGTTGACGAGACCGTAGGAGTCGTTGAGGAGCCACTTCCACAGGATCACGGCCACGATGGTGGGGATCATGTACGGGAAGAGCACGACGCCGCGGAGGAGGTTGCGCCCGCGAAAGCCCTCGTTCAGCAACAGGGCGGCGGGCACCCCGACCCCCAGCTGCAGCACCATGGTCACGCCCGCGTAGACGCAGCCGTAGTAGAAGCTGGCCCAGAACTCCGGATCGCTCGCAAAGTAGCGGTAGTGCTTGAGGCCGACGAAGGCCTGCACGGGCATGAAGGCGTGCTTGTCGAAGAGGCTGAGCCAGACATTGTAGAGCACGGGGAAGACGACCAGCCCGCCCAGCAGGAGGAGCGACGGGGCGAGGAGGAGCCAGCCGACGAGCGCGCTCTTCCTCACTCGCCCCGCCCGCGATCCGGGCCTACGACCAGCGCTTGTGACCGAGCTGGGTGAGGAGCTCCTCGGAGCGCTTCTGCGCCCGATCGGCCTCGGCCTTGGGGTTCTTGCCGCCCACCATGACCTCCACCACCATGTCCGCCACGATGCTCGAGCCGTCGAGCTCGGCGAGGAAGGGCAGGAGATTGTCCTCGGGCCGGCTGAAACCGATGGGCAAGAAGCGGTGATTGCCGAGCCCGGTCATCATCACGTCGTGCCACGCCTTCCACTTCTTGATGCGCTCGTTGGCGAGATAGGCCGGATCGCCCAGCATGGACTTGAAGATGGGCGAGAGATGGATGGGCACCGAGTGGCAGTACTGGATGTAGTTTTCCTTCTTGTAGAAGATCCGCAGGAACTCGAAGGACTCGTTCGGGTACTTGGACTGGCTGAAGACGGCCCAATTCTCCCCGTCGAGGGCGGAGATGCCGACCTTGCCCGACGGGCCATGCGGCCGCAGCATCGGCATGAAGTGCTCGGGGTCCCGCATGCCCTCGGGCGCGTACTTCTCGATGTAGCCGATGGCCCGCGCCCCCGAGAGGTAGCTCATGGAGATCTTGCCGGTGGCCAGCGCGGCCTGCGTGTCGAGGTACTTCTGGCCCGACCAGCCCTGCGACTGGAACTTGTTCAGCTTCTGCAGGTAGTCGAGCGTCTCCAGCATGGACTTGCTGTTGAGCTGCGGCCGCCACGTCTTGGCGTCCACCCAGGAGCCGCCGTTCGACGCCATCCATTCCGCGGGGTGCACGAAGCCCATGTAGAGCTTCTCGCCCGGCATCTGGAAGGCGTAGCGGCCGTCCTCGGTGAGGGCGGCGGCCAGCTTGAGCATGTCGTCGTACGTCTCGGGCGTCTTGAGCCCCTTCTTCTCGCGCAGGTCACGGCGCTCGCAGAAGTACGTGGCACCCATGGCGTGGGTCACCCCGTAGTACTTACCGTCGAAGTACTGGAGCTTCCGTGTCGCCTCGTGGATGTCGTTCTCGCCGAGGGCCCGGACGAGCTCATCCATCGGACGCAGGAGTCCCTTGGTGTAGAGGGACGCGGTCACGAACGGATTGAGGTGGGTGAGATCGGGCGGGCTGCCCGCGGAGAGCGAGGCGAGGAGCTTGGTGTTGAGGTCGCCCCACCCGAGCGCCTGCTGGCGGACCTTGAAGCCCGGGAACTTTCGCTCGAACTCGGCGATGCTCGTGTCCTGGATGATCTTGACGGTCTGCGGCTCGACTTCGGTATGCCAGACCTGGATCTCGCGCACCTGCTGGCCGATGGCCGCGGGCGCCCGTCCGAGTGTGGCGGCGCCGATGACCGCTCCGGTGCCGGCGAGGAAGCGACGACGGGAAACGCGGGATGGGGGTGCGGGCGTGTGTTTCATCAGAGCTCCTTCCGTAGTGCCTTCGTTGGCCTTCCGGGGAGTGCGCCGGTCCAGGGGACCGGTTCAGCGCACGTCCGGCCCGACTTGCCGGCTCCGGTCTCATCCGGTGTCCGGCCGGTCCGCTCGAGACAGCCGGGCAAGGATGTATCGGGGGCCGCGGGCCTGTCAAGGCGCGGCTACGCACAACGGCCTCACTCTACCCCCAGCGAGCTGGAGCTCGCGGGCTCGAGAGAGACCGACCCGGTGACGACAATTCGCTAGGGCTTCGCTGATTCCTCGAGCATTCGACGCGCCACGAGACGAGCGTTAGATTGAGCCGGGGTATCCCGAGCGGGTGTATCGGCCTCGATCAGGTCGAGGTGCACGGCCTCTATCGAATCACGGAAGTGTCTCAGGCAAGCTTCTCCTGCTCGAGCCACATTGCTGAAACATTGCACTCTAAATTGCCGGTGCACAACGTAGGCTCTGGCGGCTTATCCGAGCCGCCGTAGTAGCCGCGGTTCACATAAACAGTCGCTACGCAACACGCGGCATAGAAAAAGTAGCTCGACGCCGTGAAGTCGAGCTGCACGGGAAAGCCAGTGAAGGTGCCCGATTGCTGATCCTCGTGCCGCGACGCAATCGGCTGATTCTCGACGCTCCATAACGGTTTGTCCCATTCGGCGACGAGCTCGGATGTCTTCATGAACATGTTGACCTTGAATGCGACCAGCCGGATGAATCCACGCGTCTTGGCAACGGAGAGCGTACCGGGCGAGGCGTGATCAATCAGATAGTGAAAATGGAACGCAAGCTCCGGCGTCATCTTGAGTTTCGTCAATGGGTACCGGGGCCGGAAGAGAAATCCGATACCCGCATGCGCGGTTCCGCCACTGAACGCACCGTTCGGATCGAACACCGGTGGCATCGGCGACAGCACATTGACAACGTGCAGCTTCCCCGTCGCTTTAGACGCAGAGTCGCTGCCTGCGGTCTGAGCGCTGTCCCGATAGGTCCACTCCAGGCTATAGCCGTGGTCTTCGTGGAGAAACGGATCGTTGGCCGGACCATAGAGCTGCTCGAGCAGTCCCGCGTATTTGATCGCCTCACGCACGCTCTCGGAAACGAGCCCGTGATGAGTGTGCGTACGGGTAACGATGTCGCGCACTTCCGTGAGCAGACTCTGATAAGGCTTCTGCCAATGATGGGGCAGTGGCGACTCGGCGCCTTCGGGGTGCCGCCGTATGCCTTCGAGAAATCGTCTGTACGCTTGTCCGACCGGGGAAGGCGCAGCCCAATGCGCGAGAGCGTTCTTCACGATTTCCACGAGCGCGGATTGGTCAAAATCGTGTTTCGATTCCATCCTTGTCTCCTGGGTGGGCACGGGCGCGTCATCGCGCTTTCTTCTTAGTCTTCTCCCACCGCGCAAGTACAGCCTTCCGAGCGGAGTCCGAACGCTCCTCGGCGGTACGCTTCCGAGCGGCTGTCTTTTCGCCCTCGGCCCCCCATGCTTGGAAGGCCGCGCGCCTGAGCTTCCTTGGTTTCATGGCTCAGGGGTTTCATGGCTCAGGCGCTTACTTATCATGTTTGGGTCGTGCAACCGAATTGGAATTCTAGTAGGCTGGCGTGGCTAGACTGGCGGTCGGGTCACCGGATGGACGGAGGACTACTCTGGCGCAAGCTGGACCCTGCCGCGAAGCGGCTTACTTGAACGCTTGAATAGACCGACCGCGGACTCGTTCGCCATCGTCCTATGGATAAATGCTGTTCACTGCGTCGATGTCGCCCTGAGTCAAGACGCCTGGGGTTCCACCGACGGTAACCCCGGCGGGACCCTCCATGGTCACCAGGTTTGTGTCCCGCACCGTGTGCCACAGTCTCGGACTGCTCTTGCCCAGGTGCATCGAGTGTAGTTGTTGAACACCCCCTGGGGCGCTCCCTGAGGTGAAGGCGGCCAAGGCCGGACCCCGTCGGCTTTGATTGTTGTCCCGTCGATTGTTTGGTCGCCACCCGTTGATATCGAAGAAGGAGTGCCAGATCGTAGTGGACGAATCCCCGATGTGAGCCAAATGGAGCTGACTGTTAAACTCGCAGAGCGCTGGCGTGGCTCGGCTCTTTTGATCTGGGATGCGTACGTTGGTGGTCCAGTTTCGCCCGTCGTTGGTCCAGGTGTGCCAAAGATTGTTGGAGCCATCTCCGAGATGAACCATATGCAGCTCTCCGCCAAAGGATGCGAGTGCCGGGGCCGTCTTGCTCTTCTGGCCCAGGATTTTTTGCTGCGTCCAGTTGGTGCCATCGCTGGTCCAGGAATGCCAGATGTCGTTGGAGCTGCCCCCGATGTGCACCATATGCAACTCACCGTTGAAGGATGCCAACGCTGGACTGGCTTTGCTCTTCTGGTTCTGGTTTTGCTGGTCCCTGATCCGCGTGTTGGCAGTCCAATTCCGTAAATCGTTGGATTGTGAGTGCCAGATGTCGTTCGATGAGGTCCCCAGATGCACCATGTGAAGATTGCCATTCCATACAGCGAGCGCCGGGGGCAACTTGCTTGACTGGTTCGGAATCTGGTTGTTCTGAGTCCATGACGTCCCGTTCTGGGTCCAGGAATGATAAATGTCGTTGGAACCCTCACCCAGGTGCACCAGGTGCAACTCCCCGCCAACGGCAGCCAGCGCCGGCGCGTCCTTGCTTGACTGACCGAAGAGCGCATTGGCAGGGCGCCAGTCTATGGCAAAAGTCCGGGGTGCATAGTGCATCACGGACTGGTAGTCGTACACCCCGAGATCCGTTCCATCGTCCACATGCCGGTCGAAGTTCCCTCTTTTGTCCGACCGGACATTTTCGAGAAAGACCGAAACGTTCAAGCCGCGATCTTCGCGGCTCTGCTCGTGCCAAAGACCGATCGCATGGCCGATCTCGTGTACCAGCGTTCCAGACAGTGGGACGCAGGGGATCTGTTGCGAGCCTCGAAATTGCCTCCGCCCTACATGGCTGCTACAAGCACCTTCCTCCTCTCCCGCAACGAACTCGACCCAATTCAGCTCGCCGTTGCGCGGCTGGATTCGTATGCTCGTATTCGTCGTCCAACGATCGATGGCGAGTTGAATCGCCGCGCGTTCAGCGTCGCCTTCGGGAGTACCGGCGGGGAAATCCTCATTGTTGATGGTATACGGGATAACACGGTTCGGCCATCGCCAGCGTGTCCCTGTTCTGACGCAACCCATTATCTTCTCACTTCCGTTATCGATGATGTCTTGCCATTGGGCGTCAGGTCCACCATGCATTCACTGGGATGAGGGGCGACTACGCAGGTCCAGCGCATAGCCACCGCAAACGCGATTCTCCGCCGGGCGCTGGGCCTTTCGCCCCGAAGAACCGGGGCCCAGCCCCGGCACTCGCCGGCCTCGCCGGCGCGGGGTGGCGATGGCGAAGGTCGACGCCGTGATCAGCCGGGGAGCGAGGTCATCTTGAGCCCATGCTCTTCCGGACGCGGGTAGAAGTCAAGGGGCCGGTCGGGGACTGCTTCGGAGCGTAGGTACCATGACCCCCGTTCTCGGACTCGGCCCGCCTCGCTCCGAGGGTCCTCCTCTCGGGACCTGCTGGCACAGCCATGATCCCGTCGCCCATGACCTGGTTCACGGTGCCCTCGTAACGGTGCACGGCCGCCATCATCCGTTCGAGGACCGGGTCAAGCAGCTTCCGCGCCTCCTCGGGATCGCGATCGGCGAGCAACTCCATCGAGCCCTTGAGATCGGCGAAGAGCACCGTGACCTGCTTGCGCTCGCCCTCGAGCGCGCTCTTGGAAGTCAGGATTTTCTCGGCAAGGTGCTTCGGCGTGTAGGACTCCGGCGAGGCGAAGGGCGGGGGCCCTGCGGAGGCACGGGCGGCGCGGTCACCCGCGCACCGCACTTACCGCAGAAGGCAAACCCCTCGGGGTTGGCGAAGCCGCACGAGGGACACAGGGTCGCCAGCCTCGTTCCACACCGACCGCAGAACGCCATCGCGGGAGGATTCGTGAAGGCGCACTGCGGAGAGCTCACGCCCCGGGCTCCATCGACTCCGCCTCAGCCTGCTCGAGCCAGAAGCGCATGTCCATCTCGCGGTACATCGTCGTCGCGGTGGTGAGGTGCTCGTGTGCCGACTCGCGCTTGCCCGTGCGCCGGTAGAGCTTGCCGAGGCCGAGGTGGCAGTGCGCGATGAGCGGGCGCATGCCAAGCTGGGTGGCCACCGCAAGCGCCTCACCGTAGTACCCATCCGCTTCCTCGACAGCGGCGGGGGCACGGTGCCCCGCGATGTCGCCCAATAGATGGAGCGCATAGGCCTCGAAGCCGCGCTGGCCCCAGAGGCGACAGCGTTCCAGGGCGGCCTCGGCCGCCATGCGCGCCTGGTCGATCTGACCATCGAGTAGACGCGCCTCGGCGAAGTGAACTCCGGCCAGAGCAGAGAACAACCCCCAGGCGCCGGACTTGTAGTCGGCCCAGGCCTGCTCGAGCAGTCGCAGACCCAAGGCGGCCCGGCCTGTCCGCGCGTAGAGAACTCCAAGCGTAGCCTTCACTGGGCCACGCAGGAAGGCGATTCCCAGTTCATCCGCCTGCACCACGTTCCTCTCAAGGCACGCGACCGCCGCGTCCAGCCGCCCTTCGATCATGTCCACCTGTCCGATTCCCCAGTAATGCGCAACGATGATGTTCCATGGATTGATCTGGCGCTCGGCAAGCCTGGCGGCCTCCTGGCCATGCGCCCGCGCCTCTCCGAATAGGCCGCGCTCGGCCAGCGCCCACGCGAGGAGGGCGCGTGACTGGATGGCGGGCGACCCCACGAGGCCGAACCCCTCGCGACTGGGATCGTCTCGATGCGAGCGCAGGATCTTCTCGAAGAGAAGCTCCGCTCGTCGCCAAAGCCCCGCATGCAAGCAGCCCACGGCCAGGTAGTAGCTCGCGGTCACGCTGAGGCGGAAGTCGCCGCGCCGCTCGGCAAGCTCGAGGGTGCGCTCGCCGACTTCCAGGGCTGCCTGCGTGTCGCCACTTAGCCAGAGGTTTGTGCAAAGGCACGTCCCGATCCGGCCGAGACGTGCCGCGTCGTCGAGCCGTCCGGCCAGCGCCTCGGCTTCCCTCAGGTAGCGTGTGATGGCTTCCGTCCGCCCGAGCGGCAAGAGCGCAACGCGTAGATCGAGGCGAACGTCGACCGCCGTCTCTCGGGCCTCGGCGCTCTCGGGAAGGTGAGCGAGTGCATCGAGCGCCTGCTCGAGGTACCGCGTCGCTTCCTCGTAGACGCCGCGCGCGGTCGCCTTGGCCGCCGCCTGACGGAGATAGCCGACTGCAGCGGGCCAGGCCTCGCCTCTGACGGCATGGTGGGCCAGCCGCTCTACGTGTTCGCTCAACCGGTCCGGATAGGAATGTTCGATGGCACCGACAATCCGTGCATGCAGCGCCTTGCGCCTGTCCTGGAGCAGGGTGCCATAGGCAACTTCATGGGTGAGTGCATGCTTGAAGGTGTACTCGAGATCGGGGAACAGGCTCGTCTCGTACAGGAACTCGGCTGCCTGGAGGTCGGTAAGCGCCCGGCGAAGGCTGTCCTCAGGCGCCTCAGCAATGGCCTGCAGGAGCGCGAATGGCACGTCCTTCCCGATGACGGAGGCGGCTTGGAGGAGGCGCTTGTCCTCCGTTGGCAGCCGGTCTATGCGCGCGGCAAGGATCGCCTGCGCCGTCGCCGGGATCTGCCACACATGCGGCGGCTTCGTCATCCGATAGGCCCCCTGCTCCCCGGCAAGCATATGGGTCTCCGCGAGGGTCCGCACGCTCTCCTCCAGGAAGAAAGGGTTCTCCCCGGTCCGCTCGATCAACACTCGCTTCAGCGGCTCAAGGGTTCGATCTTCGCCAAGTAGCACGCGGAGCAGCTCTTCCGCGCTCTCGGGTGTCAACGGGTCAATCCGTAGCTGAAGATAGTAGGTCTTGTGGCCCCAAGCGTGGTGGTACTCGGGTCGATAGTTCACAAGGAGCAAGAGGCGGACGGTTGGCAGGCTCTCAATAAGGCTGTCCAGGAACGCCTGAGTCTCCGAGTCGATCCAGTGGAGATCTTCGAAGAGAACGAGGAGCGGCTGGACCTGACTCTCCCGGAAGAGCAGTCGCTTGACGGCCTCCAGGGTGCGCTGTCGGCGTTGTGAAGGGTCGAGGGCGTCCCACGTAGCGTCCGCGATGCGCACATCCAGCAGTGCCAACAGCGGCATCAGGAGTGGCTCCAGCGCGCGGTCCAGCATCAAGAGTTTGCCCGCCACGCGCTCGCGGATCTCACGCGGGTCGTCGCGTTCCTGTATACGACAATACGCCTTCAGCAATTCGATGACTGGCAGGTATGGCGTGGCCTTCCCGTAAGAAACCGAGCTGCTTTCGAGCACGAGCCAACCGTGAGTGCGGTGTGATCGGATGAATTCCCAGACCAGCCGCGACTTCCCAACACCCGCCTCGCCCACGACGGCGACGGCCTGCCCGTGTCCCGCGGCGGCTCGCTCGAGGGCTTGCGCCAGCTGATGCATCTCGCTGACGCGCCCAACGAAACGGGTCAGCCCTCGCGTGGCGCTGGCCTGCAGCCGGGACCGGGCCGGGATGATTCCGGTCAGTTCGTGGACCGGAGTCGGAACCTCGAGCCCCTTCACGGGCACAGACCCGAGCGGCCGGACCTGGACGTAGCCTTCAGCGAGCGTCAAAGTGGCGCCGGTGATGAGCGTGGACCCGGGCTTCGCCATTTGCTCCATCCGGGCGGCGAGATGGGTGGTCTGACCGACGGCGGAGTAATCCATACGCAGGTCACTGCCGATAGCACGCACCACCACCTCGCCCGAGTTGACCCCCACGCGGACCTGCACCGGCGTTCCGCCCTTCTGCTGGATCTCGTCCGCATAGAGGTTGACCCGCCGCTGCATGCGCAGCGCGGCGTAACAGGCGCGGACGGCGTGATCTTCATGCGCGAGCGGCGCGCCGAAGAGCGCCATGATGCCGTCGCCCATCACTTGGTTGACCGTGCCCTCGTAGCGGTGAACGGCCTCCATCATGCGCTCGAGGACGGGGTCGAGGAGCGTGCGCGCTTCCTCGGGGTCGCGGTCGGCGAGTAGCTCCATCGAGCCCTTCAGGTCGGCGAAGAGGACGGTGACCAGTTTCCGCTCGCCCTCCAGCCCGGCCTTGGATGTGAGGATTTTCTCGGCGAGGTGCTTCGGGGTGTACGACTCGGGCGATATAAAGGCCGGTCCGGCAGGCTTGGTGAGCGGCGCAGCGCACTGCCCACAGAACTTGTTGCCCGGCGGGTTGGCCACGCCGCACGAAGCGCACACGGATACCAAGGGCATGGCGCACTCGCCGCAGAACTTCATGCCAGCCGGGTTTTCCTGCTGGCAGCGGGGACACTGCATGCCGGACCTCCCAGCGCGCACGCTGGAGACGGTCGAAACAGGGTAGGGCGAGCTTAGTCCCGTGCCTTCCGGGGATCAAGGACGCGCGGCGGGTTCTCGATCCTGACCCGGTGCCCCATGTTCGGGCCGCCGCGGTGCCGCAGCGCGGCGTCCAGGGCAGCCTCGCGCGTCGGCTGCTCGCTCCGGTACGCGCAGGTGTCGCAGATCTCGCGCGAATCGCGGAGCGGCCTTGTGCTGGACTCGAGACGCCGACTACGTCGTCGGTGGGCCTTCGCTGGAGTCCGGGTCTTTCGCAGGGGCAAACGGCTGGACGGCTTCGTTCACACGGGCCACGATGCGCGTCCATGTCTCGTTCGGCTTTTCCTCCGTCGCCCGCTCCCGTCGCGCGTCGCACCAGGCCTTCAGGCGCTGCCCGTCATTGAACTCGAGATCGAGAGTCCACGTCGCCCCCTCGTGGGGTGGCTCTGCGGCCCGGATCGTCGCAGCAATATCAGGGGCGAGCACCGGCACGGCGCCCTCGGTGATCGCCGCCACCACGGTCTGCATCTCGCCATCGGTCCACTGGATCGTGACCGCCATGCGGGTCATGTGAGCACCAGGAGGGGGCGGTGTCAAACGCGGGCACCCGCCGCGCGGCGGGGCGCTGGGCGTTTCTAGTATTCTCGTTCCGGCCTATACCCGGGAACCAGAAATACCAGAAATAAAAATCGGGCTAAGTGCGCGTGATGACGTGCTCTATTCTCGTTCCCGCGTTTGGGGCACTTTTCGAGAGTGGGAACCAGCAACGGGAACCAGCTTTTTGGGTGCCCGGTGAGGGTCGCTCGGGCGCCCAGACTTGACTCCGCCTAGTGGACGGGCCTACCCCTTGGAGACATGGTCAGGAGAGTGCCGTCTCCACCCACCGTCGGGTTTACGTGCCCGCTCTGCCTCGCTGCCGGTCGTGACGTGCTCATCACTGCAGAGCTCGAAGCTGCCACCGTAGGGCGAATCGTGGGCGACGTGACGGGCTGCCCGCACGCGGAGGTATTCGGCGAGTGCACCGGCCTCACACTCGGAGAGCAATGGGCGCTGATCGAGAGCGTAGGTAACATAACCGATCCTGCCAGAGCGGGGATCAGAGGGGTCAAATCGGGGTCTTGAATCAGGGGTGGGAGCCCTCCACGGGACCATCAAGCACCAGCAGGGCAAACGTCCGAGGCTGCCCGCCTAGACGGTCACGCTGGAAAGTGCCGGCTGCTCGGCCGCTGTCGCGGTCAGGGGCAACGGGGGCTGCGGATCCTCCCGCGCGCGGGGCAGCCCGAGATGGGCAAGGATCCGCTGAATCACGGCCGGGTCGTCGATCGTGGTGATCAGCTGCATCCGCCCGGCGCAGCGCGGACAGCGCAGAACGTCCACGTCGAAGGCGCGGCGCATCAGCAGAGCCCACGTCCAGTAGCGGGGCCTGGGCGCTCCTCCAACCCCCGCGCGGAAATCTTTCGCCCGGTCCCTCTCCGTGCCGTGGTAGACGACGACCTCCGGCCGCCAACGTGCGTGTGGGGCCAGCACCCCATGATAGAGCACCAGGTTGATTCCGGGCCGCGGCGTCAGGGCCGCCAGCAAGGTGAACGGTACCAGGCGTTCGAGCGCGCAGCGCTCGCAGCGCACCCGGGCAAGGCCGTGCGCCAGCACACCGCAGGTCAGGAACTCACGAAACTCCCGGGCGATGAACTCGGGGAGGCAGCATCCGTTGGCTCGGTCGGCGGCGGCGCGCAGGAAGTCATCCAAGTGATTTCGGATGACCCTGTGGAGCACGCTCGCCTCCGCGTGGCGCGGCTGGTAGCTGCGTTGGGCACAGCCCATGCTCCTGCGTAACGCGGGGGGAGGCGCGCGCCAATGCCCAGAAAACGATACAGGACGGGGAGATCCTGACGACTCTCGCCAACGGAAGAGACAGGCGCGCTTGGTCAGGAAGCCGGCGGGTTCGCCGATTCGCTAGAAGGATCGGCCGCCATCACCGAAATCGTCCCGTCTCACCTTCGACTGAGCCGGGCGGAGAGCCCGTCAGGACCGCCTTCGCGGGAGCCACTCGATGGCGACCAGAGCGGCGTCACCAGGGCTTGCCCAGTACCGATGCCCTCACTCCACCCCGGCGAGCTGGAGCTCGCGGGCTCGGTGACAGGCGACGAAGTGCGCGGGTGAGATCTCCTGCCAGGCCGGCACCTGCGTCCGGCACATCTCGATCGCGTGCGGGCAGCGGGGGTGGAAATAGCAGCCCTCCGGAGGCGAGGCGGGATTTGCGACCTCCCCTTCGAGGATGATGCGCCGCGAGCGCACGCGCGGGTCCGGTTCGGAGACCGCGGACAGGAGGGCCGCGGTGTAGGGATGCTTGGGCGC
>Ga0137375_10003199_pt1 | contig 19459 bp, 10 predicted proteins | sample SagtaG_24_FD_104936 | JGI IMG/M metagenome (GOLD analysis project Ga0137375, IMG submission 104936) | Vadose zone soil microbial communities from Sagehorn Ranch, Mendocino, California, USA - Sage1_R_113_16 metaG | ecosystem: Environmental > Terrestrial > Soil > Vadose zone | place: USA...
AATGCTGACGCTCTGGCCTGGCTTGACCCGCGCCACATCGGTCTCGCTCAGGCTCACGTCGACGTAGAAGGCCGAGGTGTCGATCAGCGATACGGCGGTTGTCTCCGTGCCAACCACGCTGCCAGGCGTGACACTCATACTTGCCAGGGTGCCCGCGAAGGGCGCGGTGAGCGTCGCATGATCCAGCTTGGTCTTGGCTGTGTCGAGCTGCGTTTGCGCCTGGGCTACCTCTGCCTCGGCGGCCGCAATTTCGGAGGTGGCGGCGGGTGCGCTGAGCCTTTCGAGATCGAGCCGCGCCTTGTCCACCTCCGCCTGGGCCGCGGCGACGTCGGCGGCGGTCCCGCCCTGGCGGAGCTTATCGAGCTGGGCCTGGGCGGCGGTGACCTCCGCTTGGGCGCCGGCCAGGCTGGCCTTATCAGGGTGCATCAGTGCGTCGAGCTGCTGCTGCGCGTCGGCCACCGAAGCCTCGGCCTGGGGCACCTCGGCGGCCTCTTTCTTGCGCGCGCTGTCGTAGCTCACCTGGGCCTGCTTGACGGCGGACTCGGCGCTGTGCAGCGCCGCTTCGGCCTGAACGAATGCCTCATAGTATTTTTGCCGCTCGGCGTCATTCAGCTTGTTTGGTTTGGCTTTGCCGTTCGCATCAGTTGTCGTCGGGTTGTACGGGTCGCGCCCGCTGTCCTGCACGTACTGCCAGTTCTGCAGTGCGGTCGAGTAGCTGGCCTGGGCCTGGGTTAGGCTCTGCGTCGCGCGGCTCAGCTCTTGCTCCGCGGCGGTCTTGGCGGTCGAGAGGCTGTCGCGGGCAGTCGCAAGCGCAGTCTGAGCCTCGGTCAGCCGCAGCCGCGCCGTGCTGACCTTATCGGGCGTCGGGTCCTTCAGTGCCTCGAACCGCGCCTGGGCCGCCTGAAGGTTCGCCTGCGCTTCGCGCAGATCAGCCGCGGTCGTGTTGCCAATACGAGTCTTCTGAAGCTGCACTTCGGCTACCTGGAGGTTGATCTGGGCTGTGCCGATATCCTGGGGTGTCGCCTCACCATGTTGAGCCTTCTGCAGCTTGGCCTGAGCTGTCTTCAGATCAGCTTCGGCCTGCTCGACCTGGAGCCGCAGGTCGTGATCGTTGAGCCGCGCCAGCGCCTGGCCAGCTTGCACCTGGTCGCCCGTCTTGACTAATACCTCCTTGACCTGTCCACTGGTCTGGAACGGCAGATCGACCGATTGGATGGCTTTGACCGACCCACTGCTTTCGACATTCACCGTCAAGTCACCACGCGTCACCGGTGCCGAAAGCGTTGAGGTGGCGGGAGCGGCCTGGGAGCGCCAGTACAGCAGCCCGCCCGCCGATAATAGTGCGATCAGGCCGCCAAGAATCAGTCCTGCACGCAGTGCGGACGGCCGCTTGCGCCGGGCCATCTGCGGCGCATCCGGCGTGCCGTCGCGATTGCGCGGAAATGGGAGTGTGATCTTCATACGTTCTCGATTCCTTTATGCCACATTCGCCATGCTCAGAGTAGCAAATTGGATATAAAGAACTGATGAAGAATGTATCAGGATACAATCAGCTTTAGCCTGTATGCCCGATGGTGCTACAATGCTGCCGCAGGCTGGAGAGTACGACCGCCTGCATCGTATCGCAAACAGAAATAGGATCTCAATGGATTACCAACAGGCCCTGGATTACCTTTACTCATTTCCCGATAGCGAGGCCAAGCTGCCGCGCTCGCCAGCCGAGTTCAATCTGCCGCAGACATCCGCGCTGCTGGCGGCCTTTGGCGAACCGCAGCGCGCCTTCCCCAGCGTGGTGATCGCCGGCAGCAAGGGCAAGGGCTCAACCGCCGCGCTGCTGGAGGCGATCGCGCGGGCAGCTGGCCTGCGCACCGGCCTATGGACCTCGCCGCATCTCCACTCTTATCGTGAGCGCATCCAGGTCGAACGCACGCCGATCAGCCAGGCCGAGCTGATCGCCGCGATCGAGTCGATCCCCGCCCGCCTGGCCGGCTTTGATCGGCAGCGCTATGGCGAGCCAACCATCTTTCAGCTGGGCTTCGCGATCGCGTTGCGCTACTTTGCCGACCGCGGGGTGGATCTCGCGATCCTGGAGGTCGGCCTGGGTGGTCGCTACGATAGCGCCAACGTGATCACACCGCTGCTCTCGGTGATCACCTCGATCAGCTACGACCATATGGCGGTGCTGGGCAACACATTAGGAAAGATCGCCTGGGAGAAGGCCGGCATCCTGAAGCCAGGTGTCCCAGCGATCACCATTCCGCAACAGCAGGAGGCAATGGCGACGATCGCGCAGGTGGCCGCCGAGGTGGGCTCGCCGCTGTACGTGACTGACGACCGACCCTTCGACGCCGCGGTTCCTGAGCGTGTCGAAGGGCAGGGCAGGCGGCGGACGACCGACGGCCAATCCTCTGGCGAAAATGCGAAAGTTGATAAATGGTCGGTGGTCGGTGGTCGATGGTCGGTAGTCGATCCGTTCGACCGCTACCACGGCCCCACCGCCACGGCGCTGCTGGGCGTGTTTCAGCGCGAGAACGCGCGGCTGGCGACCGGCGCAGCGCTGCTGCTGGCCGACCAAGGCCTGCCGATCGACGATGCCGCGATCGCCGCAGGGCTGGCGAGCGCGCGCTGGCCGGGGCGGATGGAGATTGTGGCTGGCGCGCCGCCGATTGTGCTTGATGGCGCGCACAATGGTGATTCAGCCCACAAGCTGAGCGAGTCGCTCGACCAGCTCTTTCCTGGTCGCCGGCGTGTGTTTGTGTTGGGCGTGACACATGGCCACAGTGTCGAGCATATCTTGGCCGAGCTGCTGCCGACCGCCGGCGCGCTGGTGCTGACGCGCTCGCGCCACCCACGCGCGCTGACCGACTTGAATGCGCTAGCCCAACGCGCCGAGCCGCTGCTGCGCCGTGGAGATGAACATGTGCCGCTCATTCTCACCGCCGACGCGCCTGAGGCGCTGGAGCGCGCACGTGAGTTGGCCGGCCCGAATGACCTGATCTGCGTCACCGGCTCGCTGTTTGTCGTCGCGGCGGCACGCGAGGCGCTTGGGATTCCACTAGAGAAGGATTAGGACATACACAAGCACACCGGTTTTTGCTCTCTGTATGTTATTTTTTCACCCGGCCGGGTGAAAAAATAACATACAGAAAGGTAACATACCGTCACAACGCACGCACTCGCACCGGGACAGCGTTCGACGCTATCTTCAGCGCGTTACGTAGCGGCCGGCCAAACAGCGGCACATCGATCTCGAACACGTCGCCGTCGTGGGTCTGGAAGCCGGCGCCGAAGCTGACGCTATTGGCCCCGAAGAAGTGAACGTGGACATCGCCAGGGCGGCGGAAGAGATCGTACTTGAAGTGGTGCTGCTCCAGGTTGGCGATTGCGTGGCACATATGCGACTCGCCGGTCTCAAACGGGCTGCTCCAGACGATCGCGCCGGCGCGTCGAATGCGAACCTCGCCGCGCACCGCATCGGGCAGGTCGCCCACCAGCAGCTCCGGCCCGAAGGCGCACTCGCGCAGCTTCGAGTGTGCCAGATACAGGTAGTTCTTGCGCTCCAGAACATGGTCGGCGAACTCATTGCCCAGCGCGTAGCCAACGCGCCACGGGTTGCCGTCGTCGTCGATCACGTATAATCCGGCGATCTCAGCCTCCTCGCCACCATCGTCGGCGAAGGCTGGCTGGGTCAGCGGCTGCTCAGGCGCGACGACGCAGCGGCCATCACCTTTGTAGGCCCATTCCGGCTGCGCGCCGATCTGATCGGCGTCCGGCTTACCGCCCTCGATGCCAATCTGGAACATGCGAATGGTATCAGTGGCATTGCCGGCAGCCATGGCGGCGTGCATCTGGTCACGCGATGTCGCGCTGCCCAGGTGGGTCAGGCCGGTCAGCGAGACCAGGCAGCGCGCCGGATCGGGGTGGTCGAGCGGCGGCAGTAGCCGTCGTTCTGCAATCAGACGATCGTAATCGATCTGCTCATGCGCCAGGCGCGCTTGGACAAAGGCTTCCAGCGGCGCGCCGGCGTGAATGGCTGCCAGCGCCAGATCGTAGACCCGCGCGTAGCCGTCGATCAGCCGCAGCCGGCCGGCCGCTTCACCCGCAAGCGCAACCCGCCGAGCGCCGGCATCGTCGAATAGCTGAACCAGTCGGATCATGGCGTGCTCCTCAACTCTATCTGTCACGTGCAGTAAGCGAGAGCATCATACCACCAACGACCGACAACTGACGACCGACGACGGTTCTAGCGATTAATCAAGCAAGGTTGTCGGGCATGGGTACATGCTGGAGCGCATCGCAATCCCCATCCCCTGCGCTGCCGTAGACCGGCGACGCCTGCATAACGCCGTTGGTCTGGGCGAACAGATCCTCAGCATGTAGCACAAGCGGGGCGGCCTGGTCGAGCGCGCCATCGCGCGCCAGCTCCTCGATCGCGCGGCAGCACGCCGCCAGCGCTTGCGCGCCGACGCTTGCGCTGGTAGATTTGAGCGTATGAGCGACGTGGCGCAGATCGTGGGCGGCGGCGCTGGCTAGCGCCTGGCGCATCCGATCCAGCTGCTGGGGTGTGTCGGCGAGGAACATCTCGAGCACCTCGATCACGATTGCCTGATCACCGCCCAGGTCGGCTTGCAGCCGCGCCAGCACATCCCAATCGACCAGCGGGTCGGCCGGGGCCGCCATCTCCGGCGCCGCCCCACGCTCGGCGGACTGCGGAGCACAGCGCTCCAGCGCCGCAACAAGGTCTTCGATCCGCACCGGCTTGCTGATGTAATCGTCCATCCCGGCGTCCAGGCACTGTTCGCGGTCACCGCGCATCGCGTTGGCGGTCATAGCGATGATCCGCGGCCGCCGGGTGGGAATCCAGCACTTGCAGATCCGGCGGGTCGCCTCTAGCCCATCCATCTCGGGCATCTGCATGTCCATGAGCACAACATCATAGGGCTGGCGCTCCAGCGCGTCGAGCGCCTCGATCCCGTTGGCGGCGACATCGGCGCGATAGCCCATCCGCTCAAGCGTGCGCAACGCAACTTTCTGGTTGACGGCGTTGTCTTCGGCCAGCAGAATGCGCAGCGGCAGGCGCTCGGCCATGGCCGCGTCGATTGTCGGGCGAGCCGGGGTGGCCGCGCGCGCCTCCGGCGAACCGACCACATCGCTCAGCACATCGTAGAGCTGCGCGGCCTTGATCGGCTTGATCAGGCAGGCCGTGAATCTACCGCCGGCCATGTCTTCCGCGCGCCGACCTAGGGATGTCAACAGTATCAGCGGGGTCGCCGCCAAGGCCGAGCGCCGCCGGATGGCAGCCGCCAGCTGCGCGCCATCCATGGCCGGCATCTGCATATCCAGCACGCCGATGTCGAACATGACGCCCTGATCGATCCAGTGCAACGCTTCGGCGCCGGACTCAGCCGCGCGCACCGACATGCCCCAGGCCTCGGCTTGCAGCTTCAGAATGCGCCGGTTGGTTGCGTTGTCGTCCACAACCAGCAAGCGCTTGCCGGCCAACTGCGGCACCTTGCCGCGTAGGTACACCCGCGCCTGGCTATCGACGGCTGTGGCACGGAAGGAGAAGTGGAATGTCGTGCCTTGGCCGAGCGTACTCTCGACCCACATTGTGCCGCCCATCATCTCGCACAGCCGCTTGCTGATCACCAGCCCCAGGCCGGTGCCGCCGTAATGCCGGGTGGTCGAGGCGTCGACCTGGCTGAACGCACGGAACAGCCGGTGCAGCCGATCGGTGGGAATGCCGATGCCGGTATCCCGCACCGCCACGGCGATCTCGTAGTCGTCCTCTTCCAGCGCTTGCGCCCGGATGGTAACGACGACTTCGCCGACTTCGGTGAACTTCACGGCGTTGTTCATCAGATTCACGAAAATCTGCCGCAGCCGAGTAACATCGCCCACGATAGTTGGCGGAACGTGGCTCTCGATCAGGTAGGCCAGATCGAGCCCCTTCTCCGAGGCACGCGGCGCCAGCAGATCGAGCGCGCCTTCCAGACAGTCGCGCAGGTCGAACGGCTGCTGCTCCAGGTCGAGCTTGCCCGACTCGATCTTCGAGAAATCCAGAATATCGTTGATGATGGTGAGCAGCGCGTCGCCGCTGCCGCGAATCGTCTCGACGAACTCCTGTTGCTCGGCGGTCAGCGGCGTATCCAGCAGCAGGCCGGTCATGCCAATCACGCCATTCATCGGGGTACGAATCTCGTGACTCATGTTCGCCAGAAAGGCCGACTTGGCCTGGTTGGCAGCCTCGGCCACGATCGCCAGCTGGTTGGCCGTCTGTACCGATGCGGCCAGCTCCGCATTCACATCTGCCAGCGCAGCCTCGGCACGCGCGCGCTCCAGCTGGGCATGGTCATTCCGAAAGGCAACCGCCAGGTAATCGACCACACCTAACAGCGCCGCCGCCTCATGCTCGCTCCAGCAGCGCGGCTCTGGCGCATGAAACGTAAGCGCGCCAATCTGATGGTCGGGATACTGTACGGGAACGCTCAGCAGCGCGCCGGTTCCTTCAGCCAGCAACTGGTCGGCCAGCGGCGCCAGGCGCAGGTCATGGGCTATATCTTCGACACTGATTGGCTCGCCGGTTCGGATGGCGTGTAGATACTCCGGCGCCGCCGAGAGATCGATCGCTCGGCTTGAATATTCCGGCATCTCGCTGGGCTGGGCGATCGATTGGGCCGTAAGCCATCCATGTTCGTCGGCCGTTGCGTAGATCACGCGCAGCGCCGGAAACGTACGGCCGAGCGCCGTGACCGTGCGCCCGATCAGATCTCCGGTCGGCAACCCCGCGATGATACCGGCCGAGATCGAGTTCAGCAAGCTCAGGCGCTCCTGGCTTTCGCGCACCGCTGCCTCGGCACGCCAGCGCTCGGTCACATCCTGGGCGTTAGCGAGCACATACGGTGGCTGCCCGGCGGCTGCGTGGCGCACATTCCGATATTGCCAGATTCGTTCCTCGCCCGCGCACGTGATCACCGCGATGTGCCCGCTGAGTGTTGTCTCCTGTGCGACTTGGGCAAGGTATGCGCCAAGCTGACGCTGGGCGGCGGGGGTCATAACATCGCTCAGATTACGGCCGATCAGCTCGTCGGGCGCGTATCCGAGCACGCTGGCCGCCTCCGGATTGACCGAGAGTAGCGTGCCATCCAGGCTATGAGTGCAGATCAGCCCATGGCTTTGCTGGATCAGCTCGCGGTAGCGCTGCTCGCTGTCGCGAAAGGCGGCCACGATTCGATCGCGCTCGGCGACCACATATTCCAGCTTCTCGATCTTTAGCCGCTGCTCGAGCTGCACCACCACCTGTTGGCCCAGGATCTGGAGTGTGTCGAGCGCCGCGGGCGCGAGGTCGCGGGGCATCGTATCAACGACGCAGAGCATACCTACCGCATGTCCATCGGGTGTTTTCAGCGGCGCGCCGGCATAAAAGCGGATATTCGGATCCTCAGTGACAAGCGGATTGTCGTAGAACCGCGGATCTTTGGTCGCGTCGGGGATGACAAACAGTTCGTCGGGCTGAAGGATTCCATGAGCACAGAAGGCCACGTCGCGCGGCGTCTCGCCGGCGTCCACTCCAATACGTGCCTTGAACCACTGGCGGTGGGTATCGACCAGGCTGACCAGCGCAATCGGTGTGCCACAGATCATCGCGGCGAGACGCGTCAGATTGTCGAAGTCGCGTTCGGGCGGCGTATCCAGAACCAGATAGCGCTGCAATGCTGCGAGCCGCGCGGGTTCATCGTTGGGGAGTGGTGCGGACTGCATTGTGTTGGTCGTCCTTGATTAGTTAGGATGCGCGCCGGCGCTGCTGACGCTGCGCGAGCCGCTGCCAGGCCTCGGTTGGGCGTGCCGGCCGGTTCGTGCGGTGCTCATCCTTGCTGACGAACAGCGCGAAATCCTCGAACATGGCGCCGACCGGCTTGTGCGCCAGGTCGAGCACTGGTGGTACGCCGCGGTTGATCGCGCTGACCAGCGGCTCGGGCATATACGGTAGCGTCATCGCAATCGGGCGCTTTAGGGTCGCCTCGATATCTTTACGCGCCAGCCCGCCGCGCTCGAAGGTTGCGTTCAGCACCAGCGAGACGCGGTCGGGCGAGTAATCGAGATGATCGAAGACATCCACTGCGCAGGCCATCGCGCGCACCGAGGCCAGCTCGGGGGCCATCAGCGCCAGCACATGATGCGCCGCGTCGAGCCCGGCCAGCGTCGTATCCGAGAAATCGTGCGGCAGATCCAGCACCACATACTCGTAGCGCTCTTTGAGCAGCGAGATCACATGCGAAACTTTCTCGGCGGTAATCAGCTCGCTCTGCTCGGGGCGCGCGGCGGCGGCCAGCACGCGTGTGCCACAGGCGTGGCTGAGCAGCACGCTCTCTACCAGATCGCCGTCGATCTCGCCGACCGACGACTCGGCCAGATCGGCCCAGGTATGCCGCAGGGGTGAATTAAGCATCAGTGCGCTCTGCCCGCTCGCCAGCACCAGGTCGACCAGCGCGGTTGGTTGGCCCCACAGCTGGGCCAGGCCGGCCGCCAGGTTGGTAGCCAGCGTCGAAACGCCGACCCCACCGCGCAGTGAGAACACCGCGATCACCTTACCCTGGCGAGTGGCCGCCACCGGCTGAGCTGGGGCGGCGCGGCGCAGCAGCGCTTTGACCCGCGCCTGCAGCTCGGGCACCTCGAACGGCTTGCTCATATAATCGTCGGCGCCGGCCTCCAGGCCGTTGATACGCTCTTCGAGCGAGTCATTTGCCGTCAGCATCATGATCGACAATTGGCCCAGGTTGGCGCGCTGGCGCAGCCGCCGGCAAACCTCATAGCCATTCAGCTCGGGCATCATCACATCCAGGATGACCATATCAGGCTCGATGCCTTCGACACGTTGGAGCGCCTCGCGACCATTCTGGGCGGTGATGATCTCATAGCCGGCGGGCGCCAATGCCGCGCCGACGAGCTTCAGATTGATTGGGCTATCGTCGACTACTAGGATACGTGTCATGGTGCCGCCTCTTAAGTGTAAACAATTACGAGCGCCCGGCGCGCCGAGCCTTGGTACCGGCAATCATCTATGCGATAGCTGTGCTTAGAGCAGTGTACCGCACCAAAGCTTATCCGCCGCAAACAATATGCTATCAGCTCAGGCACAGTTTCGTTGCCTATGATCTATCGGCTGCGGAGTGCAGCAGACCGCTTTCGATCGCGCGCACCGCGGCCTGGGTTCGATCGGCCACGCCGAGCTTGGCGATAATATGCTCGACATGGATCTTGACCGTGCCAACGCTGAGTGACAGCTTATCCGCAATCACGCGATTGGTATGTCCCTCGGCAATCTGCTCGAGCACTTCAAGTTCACGCGGTGTCAGCCGCTCGGGCGTGCCGGTCGGTCTCGTCTGCTGGTCAGCCATGCGCTGGAGCGCTCGCACCGCGATCTCGCCGCTCAGCACCGATTCGCCCCGCAGCACCCGCCGAATGGTGATTAGCAGATCGTGCCGAGTCACATCCTTGAGCACGTAGCCGGCGGCGCCCGCTTTGAGCGCGGCCAGCAGGTAATCGGGATTCTTGTGGGTTGTCATGATCAGCACCCGCGTCTGCGGGCAGGTCTGCCGAATTGCGCGGGCAGATGCCAGGCCATCCATCTCGGGCATACGCACGTCGAGCAGCGCCAGATCAGGCCGCAACTCCTGGCAGAGCGCGACCGCCTCGCGGCCGTTGGTGGCTTCCCCCACCAGTATCAGGCCACGGTCGCCTTCGAGCATCGTACGTAGCCCGGCACGGGCTAGCTCGTGGTCGTCGGCGATGATCATGCGCGCCGGCGTGGGGCGCGGGCTAGGTGTCGATTGCTGTTTCATCAAGCGATTGTCCCTTCATTCGCAGTCGGCAGTGGTATCTCCGCCACCACCAGCGCGCCGTTTCCAGGGCTGCTGCGCACCGACCAGTGACCGCCGAGCAAAGCGACGCGTTCGCGCATACCGCGCAGGCCGATCCGCTCGCCCGGTCCCGCGTCGGCGAGCACATGCGCCGGCTCGAAGCCGCAGCCCCAATCCTGAACTTCCAGCCGTAGCTGCTGCTCGTCATGGGCTAAGGTCACGGCCACGCGGGTGGTCTGAGCGTGCTTACGCACATTGGTCAGCGCCTCCTGTGCGACACGGTAGAGTACCGTCTCGATCGTCGGCGTCAGCCGCCTGGCCCCGAGCGAATCGCGATAGCAGATCTCCCAGCCATCGGCCTGTAGCGCGGCGACATGCATCTGCAGCGCGGTCGCCAGGCCAAAGTCGTCCAGCGCGGTTGGCCGCAGGCCGGCGATCACCCGCCGAATCTCGGTGACCGATCGGCGCGCCAGGTCGAGCACCCGATCGAGCTCGGCGCGGGTCGGCTGGGCGCGCGGGCGATGTCGAGCGGCGAAGGCTTGCAGGTGCTGGTGCGTGCTGATCACCATCTGCGCCAGGCCATCGTGCAGCTCATAGGCGATCAGGCGACGCTCCTCTTCCAACAGTTCAGCCTGCTTGCGCTCGGTGATATCGCGGGCGATGATCTGCGCGGCCGGCTGGTCGTTCCACCAAAGATAGCCCATGTGCATGTCGATCGGCACATACTGCCGGCTCGGGCTTACCAGCGTGCTTTCGATCCGAACGGCCCCGCCGCCGACCAGCACGCGCTCCAGGCAGGCCCGGCATGCCGCACTCTGGTCGGGCGAGAGCAGGCCGGTGAGATGCTTGCCCAGCAGTTCGTCCGCGTTGCGCGCGCCCAGCATCTGGAGGATCGCCGGGTTGGCCAGCACAATCACGCCGGTCTGATCAACGATCAGCAGGCCATCCGGCGCGAACTCGATCACACGTGCCAGCTTGCCGCGTTCGACTAGCAGGCGCCGGTAGCGGTTGAGCCGCATGATCGTCTGGACACGTGCCCGCAGCTCGACTCGATCGAATGGCCTGGATACAAAATCGTCGGCACCAGCTTCGATGCCGCGCAGGCGGGCGCTGCGATCGTCGAGCGCCGTCAACAAAATGATCGGCACTTCGCCAAGTACGGCATCGGCGCGCAGCCGCCGACAGACCTCGAAGCCATCCAGTCCGGGCATCATTACGTCGAGCAAAATCAGGTCGGGCTGAAGCGCAGCCGCCTGGCGCAGCGCCTCGGCGCCGTCGTTGGCGAACGCCAGCTGGTAGCCTTGCGTCAGGAGCAGCGCCGCCAGCGTGTCTCGCCCGATCGGCTCGTCGTCCACTATTAGAATGGTCATGGCTGAGTCGAGCGATTCGCACTGAGCAACAGCGCTCAGCGGCTCGGAGTGCTGCGCGTTCATATGCGCTCCGCGAATGGGATACAGATTTCGACATCAACGCCCGGCCCCGGCTCGCGATTGCTGATCCGGCACGACCCGCCAATCCGCCAGAGCAGGCTCGCCACCATCGGCAAGCCCAGCCCCATCCCCGGCACCTGGCCAGTGAAGAACCGCTCGCCCTGGTAATAAGGCAGCCACACCCGCGCCAGCTGATCGGGCGCGAGCGATAGACCATCGTCGCGGACATGCAGCTTGATCGCGTTGTGATTGGGCGCGACCGCGATTTCGATCGCGGGATCCTGGCGCGGATTGAATTTATGCGCATTCTCGATCAGCTCGCCGAGGATCAGCGTTAGCCCGTGGCGCGAGATCGCCAGATCGCCTGCACCCAGCTCCCACGCCATATTACTCTGCACATGAATCGTCGCGATACCCAGATTTGCGTTGACCTCGGCGATGATCGACCGCAGCTCGGCCACAGCGCAGCGACCGTGCTCGGATCGAATCAGATCGGGTGCATCGATATATTGGAAAATATCGTTGATATCGGCCTGCAAGGCGGCGGCGCCATTGGCTGCAATCGTCAAAACCTCGGCCAGCGTGCCCTGGGCCGGAGCCAGCTCAAGTCCTTCGATCAACCGCAGCCCGCCGAGCAGCTGCGCCATTGATGTGCTCAGCTTGTGCCGAATCAGCGCCTGGAAGCTCCAGACCGTGCTCTGGTTGGCCACCGATGCGGTTGCATCACGCAGGCGCACGAGGCAGCGCGGATCGGGATCAGGCGCCATCTCCAGCAGCGCGACCTGTAACATAAAGATGTCGGCGTTATCCGAGGCTGGGCGAACCAGGATCCGCAGCGCCGCCCGCTGGCCGGCCGGCAAGCCGAACCAATCCTCCCAGCCGGTGTGTGGCTCCAGGCGATACTGCCTTTCGGCTAGCTCCAAGAATGTGTCATCGAGCGGGCCTTCCAGGCGCGCGTTGAGGAAGAAGCGTGCGCGCGGATTGGCATAGCTGATCGCACCACTCGCCCCGACCACCAGGTAGCCATCATCGGAGTGCTCGACCACCCACTCAAACTTGGCGCGCTCGCTGACCAGCCGGCGGTAGCGATTCAGCCGCGTGATCGTTCGCACGCGCGCGCGCAGCTCGACGCGATCGTACGGCTTCGAAACGAAGTCGTCGGCGCCGGCCTCAATGCCGCGCAGACGCGATTCGCGATCGTCGAGCGCCGTCAACATGATCACCGGCATATCGGCCAATGGCGCGTAATTGCGCAGCCGCCGGCAGACCTCGAACCCGTCTATGCCCGGCATCATCACGTCGAGCAAGATCAGATCGGGCGGCGTGGTGTTCGCCAGGCGTAGCACCTCGCCGCCATCGCTGGCAAAGATCAGCCGATAGCCGAGCGGGCTGAGCAGCGCCGCCAATGTTTCCTGGCCTAACGGCTCATCATCGGCGATCAGAACAGTCGTAAGCTGGTTCATAAGTGGCTCCTTTGCTGGCTGGAATGCTGTCGTAGGTTGTTCTCAATCAGGATCGCAAGCCCACGCGGGCTCACCGGCTTGCTGAGGTAATCGTTGGCGCCAGCCGCCAGGCAGCGCTCGCGGTCGCCTGGCATGGCCAGGGCCGTGAGCGCAATGATCGGCAGATCCACCAGAGCATCAATGGTGCGGATACGGCGGGTGGCTTCGAGCCCATCCATGCCAGGCATCTGGATGTCCATCAACACGATCGCCGGGCGTGCCTCACGCGCCCGCGCGATCGCCTCGGCGCCGTTACGCGCGACAACCACCTGGTAGCCGCGTGCGCCCAGGTAATCGGATATCATCGTGATATTGGCCTCATTATCTTCGGCCAGCAGCACTAGTGGCGGCGGGGTGGCGCGCGCGGGCGTGCTAGCCGCGCCTGGCGCCTGCGGGATGCCGTATTCACGCAGCGTGGGCGTGAGCGCTGGCAGAACGTGCTGGAGATCGGCGCGCGCGACCGGCTTGACCAGGTATTCGGCCGCGCCGAGCGCCAGCCCGCGTGAGCGCTCATCGATCACCGATATGATCAAAACCGGGATCGCGCGCGTGCGCGGCTCGGCCTTGAGCAGCGCCAGCACATCCCAGCCGGAAATATCCGGCAGCAGCAGGTCGAGCAGAATCAGATCCGGCCGCGCCGCGATCGCCAGCGCGACAACCTCGGCGCCATTGCCGACAGTGGCGCTCTCGATCTCAAGCTCGTGGAGGTAGCGCGTGATCTGATCGGCGGTGGTCGGCGAGTCCTCGACCACCAGCGCGCGACGAATGGTCGTGCGATCGAACGCGACCGTTTCCGGCGCCGCTGGCGCGCTCGCCTGAGCGGCCGCGTTCGCGGTGTACCAGGGCAACGCGACCGTGAAGCGGCTGCCGCGGCCAACCTCACTGGTGACAGCAATGCTGCCGCCATGCATCTCGACCATACGATAGACCAGTGCCAGGCCCAGCCCGGTGCCTTGGTACTGCCGCGCCAACCGGCTATCCAGCTGGACGAAGGGCTGAAACAACCATGTCATCTGCTCCTGCGCGATCCCAATGCCGGTATCCCAGACGGTCAGGTCGACCGCCTGCCGCGCGGCATCGCCGGAGACCTCCAGGCCGATCGCGCCACCCTCGGGCGTGAATTTGACCGCATTGCTCAGCAGATTGACCAGAATCTGTTTCATGCGCCGCGCGTCGACATTCAGCACAGTCACGGCCGGGTCGATCGTCAGATCGACTGACAGCCGCTTCTTGTGCGCAATCTGCTTGATCAGGCGCAGGCTGGCCTGGCAGATCGTCTCGATCGACGTGGGCTCCAGATCCAACTCCAGCTTGCCGGCGCCGATCTTGGCCAGATCGAGAATGTCGTTGATCAGTTCGAGCAGGTGCCGGCCGCTCTCTTCAATGCTGTGCAGCGATCGGCGCTGCCGATCGTTGAGCGGGCCGTAAACCTCCTCCTGCAGGGCTTCGGAAAGCCCCAACACCGCGTTGAGCGGCGTGCGCAGCTCGTGCGACATGCTGGCCAGGAATTCATCCTTGAGCATGGCCGTGCGAGCCAGCTCGGCGTTGGCGGCGCTCAAATCGGCAGTGCGCTCATCGACCCGCCGCGCCAGCAGCGCGCGCTCTTCGATCAGCGCCTCCTCGATCCGCTTGCGATCGGTGATATCCTGCGACATCTCCATACCAGCGATGATCTCGCCGCGCTCGTCGCGCACCGGTAGCGTGTGAATGACATAGGCGTGATCGCCAAGAACGATCTCGCGGACATTCGGCATTCCAGCCAGCGCCATGCGGTAAATCGGCTCGATCGTCGCGCATTCATCTGGCGTGAAGACCTCCCAGATCGTATGGCCCTCGGCGCGCTCGCGCGTTAGCCCCAGATCGGCAAGCCCGGCCCCATCGGCGATCGTGAAGCGTAGATCGTGATCGAATAGCACCACCGCGCCGTTCGGGAAGTTGCTGGCAAGCGTGCGGTACAGCCGCTCGCTGGCGTGCAGCGCATCCTCAGCGCGCTTGCGCTCGGTAATATCCTGCATAATTCCCTGGAGGAAGAGTGGCTGACCACCCTCATCGCGCACCATTTGGACCGCATCCAGAAGCCAGACGACGCGACCATCGCGCGTGTATGATCGATACTCCACAGGTATCGGATCCTCGCTGGCATGGCTGCGATGAACCGCAGCCAGCACCAGCGCGCGATCGTCGGGGTGAACCTGCGTGAGCCAGAACTGCGGATCGACCAGCCACTCCTCTGGCGAGAATCCAAGGATCGTTTCGATCTGCGGGCTGACATAGTACGTGCTACTCCGCTCATCGATCTCAGCCATGTAAATAATCGCCGGGATCTGCTCGACCAACGTCCGATATTGCGCTTCCGCTGACCGCAGCGCCGCCTCGGCGCGCACCCGCTCGACTACGCGGCCAAGCTGCGTGCCGACATGGTGCAGCACATCCAGCAATGCCTCGTCAGGCTCGATCGCCTCGGTCGCGAAGAACTCTAGCACAGCGGCGACTTCATCGCCAAACAGCACCGGCAGCGCAAAGCCGGCCCGGACACCGATATCCCGTATTAACCTGGTTCGAGGAGTGTTGACATCCAGGATCATATCTGCTATCCAGGCCGGTTTCCCGCTCGCCATCGCCTGCCCTGGCTGGCCGATCCCAGGAGCCAGGCGCACGACCTCGGTGATTTTGCGAAAGGTCGCAAAGCGTTGCGTGTCTTCCAGATGCCAGATATCCGTCGGCACCAGCGCCCCCGGCACTTCTGGATCGGGCAGGTAGACATGCCCAACCGGCCAGCCGATATGCCTGCAGATCCTATCCACTGCAGTTTGCAGCGCCTGATCGAGCGATGTCGCCTGGTTCGCCGCGACCGCGACTTCCTGGAACAGCTGGATGAACGCAGTCTTTTGGCGCAGCGCCTGGTCGCCGTGTTTGCGCTCGCTGATATCGCGGGCGATCGTCGAAAAACCGCTGACTCTGCCGCTGGCATCGTTGATCGCCGAGATCGTGAGCGCAACATCGATCAGCTGGCCATCGTTGCGCACCCGAACCGTCTCGATATGCGCGGTGCTCTCACCGCGGGCGAGCCGGTCGTATACCTGTACATCTTCATCCTGCAAATGGGGTGGCCGCAGGATCGCAATCGGCCGGCCGATCATCTGATCGGCGCGGTAGCCATACAGATGCTCGGCGCCGATATTCCAACTCATCACGGTGCTATCGGGCGCTACGCCGATGATCGCATCATCGGAGGAATCAACGATCGACGCCAGCAGCGCGCGGGTCGCATCGGCCTTCCGACGCTCGGTGATATTTTCGTGCGCCACAACAGCGCCAGTATGCTCACCCACCAATGGAGTGACGCGCATGAGGAACCAGCGTTCCTCACTCGGCGAATGGCAGGGGTATTCGATCGCAAACTGATCGAGCTTGCGCGCCAGCACCGCCGCTATCCCATGCGTGACCTGCCACGACTCGGCGCTGTTATCGCCAGCCACCTTTCGGCAAATCTCCAGGTAGTTGATGCCGACACAGGTGTGCATCAGGCTGGGGTCACCGTTCGCGCGCGCGAAGCGTTTCCAGGCCTGATTGACGGCAACGATACCACCAGCCGCATTCAGTACAGCGATATGCGCGGTTAAAGAGTCAAGCACCGCCTGGTTGATCGCGGCGCTCTTGCGCAGCGCCACGTCGGACGCGCGCGCATGCGCGCGCAGCTCGCGTTGATCCATCGCGCGTACCACCGCGGTTCCCAGGCGCGCTGGCCGATCTTTGAATAGAAAATCGGCCGCACCCAGACTTACACACTCGATTGCAGCCTCCTCATCGGCCGACTCGGTGACAACGATCAAGGGAATATCCAGCGCGCTGGCGCGCAGGATCTGCAACGCCCGCATGGCATCAAACTCCGGCAGCGCGTTGTCGGCCAAGATTAGGTCGAGCGGCGACTCCAGCTCGGCCATGTAAGCGGCTTCGGTAGTGACTCGGCGTAAGGCAAGCTCGAAGCCGGTGCGGCGCAGCTCACGCGCGAGCAGGTCGAAGTCGGCTATAGTATCTATTAGCACAAGCACGCGCAGCAATGGCGACACATGCGATCCTTTCAGCTTCCTGAATAGCTTTAGCTCTACTTTACGATCCCAGAAGCGCTCAGATCATCGCGCGCAGGCGCGTGATACTGCTGGATGACTTCGCTGACGCGCTGGCGCAGCTCTTCCAGCCGCCAAGGCTTATGAATAAAGCCGCGTACGGTGCCAAGGTTGAGCGCGTCGGCCAGCGCCTGACGATCGAAATAGGCCGAGCAGAGCAAGCCCAACGCGGCCGGGCGGATATGCTTGGCCCGCTCCAACAGCTCGACGCCGGTCAAATCGGGCATGCGCTGATCGGTCAGAATAACCGCGATCTCCTCACGGGCGACGATCGCCAGCGCCTCGGCGCCCGAATGGGCGGTAAACACGTGGAAGAGATCGCTGAGCGAGCGGCTCATAGCTTGCGCGTTGTCGACCTGATCATCCACCACCAGAATGGCGCCTGGCAACAGGGCTGGCTCGGCAAGCACGGAATTCAAGAACACCTCGGCGATCTGTGGGTCGAAATGCGATCCAGCCAGCGATCGGATATGCTCGCGCACCTGAGGCGCGGGCCAGGCCTTGCGATATGGACGATCGCGGCTCAGCGCATCCCAGACATCAACCAGCGCGAAGATCCGCGCCGTGAGCGGGATCTGTTCGCCCGCCAGCCCGCGCGGGTAGCCCGAGCCATCCCAGCGCTCGTGGTGGCAGTAGGGAATATCCAGCGCCGGGCGCAAATAGGCGATCGGCGCGAGCAGCTGGTAGGCGTAGGTCGGGTGCCGGCGCATCACCTCCCATTCCGCCTCGGTGAGCGGGCCAGGCTTGAGCAGAATGTTGTCGGGGATGCCCATCTTGCCGATGTCGTGCAGCAGTGCGCCGCGGCGAATATGCGCCAGCTCAGCCTCGCGCAGCCCGAGCGCACGGGCCAGCCGCAGTGTCATGGCGGTGACGCGCTGGGAGTGGCCCTCGGTCTCCTTGTCGCGCAGCTCCAGCGCGCGGGCCCAGCCTTCGAGCGTGGTGTCATAGGCCAGCGACAGCTCGACATTCGCGCGCTGCATCGAATCGAAGAGCGCGGCGTGATCGATCGCGATCGCCGCCTGGCCGGCTAGCGTCTCCAGGAACTCCTGCCATTCCGGATCGGGGTCGAGCGCTGTCCGGTGGAAGATCTCTAGCACGCCTTCGACCCGGCCCTTAGCGACCAGCGGCACCCCGTAGTAGGTGGCGAAGCCCTGGTCGCGCAGTGGGTGCTCGGTGGGCGCGCCGGGCATGTCGTCGCCGGGCAAGCGCAGGATGCGCCGCTGTTGCGCGACATAGCCGGCGCAATTGGCGCCGAACTGCGTGCCAAGCGTTGGCAGCATATCGCGGCGGATGCCGCGGACAGCCACGTATTCGAGCACCTGGCTGGCCGCGACACGCAGTAGCACCGCCGCCGCGTCGATCTGGAGCAAGCTGGTGACCTGGTCGAGAATAACGTTGAGCGTGACCTTGAGATCGAGGCTTGAGACGATCGCCGCGTCGATCGCCTGCATCGCCGCCAGGCGCTCGATCTGGCGTTGGCCGCGCGCTTCGGCCTGCTTGCGCGCGCTGATATCGTGACGGTAGCGGTTGAGCCGCGTGATCGCCCGAATCCGCGCGCGCAGCTCGGTGCGGTCGAACGGCTTGGTCACAAAATCGTCGGCGCCGGCCTCGATGCCCTCCAGGCGCGATCCACGATCATCCAGCGCGGTGACCAGCACAATCGGCACTTCGGCGACGGCGGGGTCGGCGCGCAGACGCCGGCAGACCTCGAAGCCATTGATCTCGGGCATCATCACATCGAGCAGGATCAGGTCGGGCTGGAGCTTGGCCGCCTGCGCAAGCGCGTCGGCGCCGCCAGCCGCGAACGCCAGCTGGTAACCCTGTGTATGCAGCAGCGCCGCCAAGATCTCGCACCCGCTTGGCTCATCATCGACGATCAGGATGGTGGTTGGCTGGCTCACGGTTGGAGTTGTTCACTGCCGGCCGCGCGATCAGGGAATAGGCCGGCAAGCATTGGCAAGAGCTGCGAGCGGATGGAGGATTTTGCGATAAATCCATCGGCGGTAGCGGCTCTGGCGGCGGCGCGGTACTCGGCGACATCATAGAGCGTCATGATCACCACCCGTGGCGCGGCCTGCCGCGCTTTGATCCGGCGGGTCGTCTCCAGGCCGTTCATGCCGGGCATCGCCAGATCCATCAGCACAAGATCCGGATTCAACACTGCCACCTGCTCCAGCGCGGAGCTGCCCGAAGCAGCCCGTCCGACGATGCACAGCTCCTGGTGCAGCATCAGCAAACGCGCGGCCGATTCAAGAAACTCGGCGCTGTCGTCGACAAGAAGGATTCGCAAAGGATTCATTACTGTACTTTCGGCCACGGCGGCACTGGTGGCTAGTAGCCTGTGGTTCACACACGCATGCGACAGTCGATCCGATTATGTGCCGCGATACACCGGGCGGATCGATTACTCTAGCTATTAGTCTAACGTAAGCCAGCGTGGCTGGCTATCAGGGAAACCCTGAGATCGCGGGGTAAAAAAGGAGCATATATAGTTCTTTTCTACCTATTGTAGGTCGTGTTCTTTCGCGCTCCAGCGCGAA
>Ga0137375_10003211_pt1 | contig 19423 bp, 19 predicted proteins | sample SagtaG_24_FD_104936 | JGI IMG/M metagenome (GOLD analysis project Ga0137375, IMG submission 104936) | Vadose zone soil microbial communities from Sagehorn Ranch, Mendocino, California, USA - Sage1_R_113_16 metaG | ecosystem: Environmental > Terrestrial > Soil > Vadose zone | place: USA...
CTCTACCAGGAGGGCTGGGGCGTCGGAACGATCAAACACTCGCTCACGTACTCGGGCGGCCAGAGCCGCTCCTGCACACGGACCTACGCTCCCCTGGCGCGCTACGGATTCGAGGGCCTCTCGCCTTTCACGCGGCCCGGCGTCATCGAAGTGGCCGAAGGGATTCCCTTCATCGCGCTGACCGACTGGCGGCACGACCGCCTCTACGCCTTGAAGGGAGAGATCGTCAGCCGCGGCGTCGAATCCGTTACGGGCAGAAGGATGCCCGTCTTCCCCAAGCGCCGGTTCCAGGACGGCGCTCCCGGTCCGGAAGCGGCGCGTGCCTGGCGCGCGGGCGAGTCAGCCTACCGCGCCGCGTTTCTCTCGCAATACGTCTAACCGGCATCCTTCCGCGCGCTACCCCGAAAGCCCGCCGGAGCGGACCGGCTGGATCGTGGAACGGCGAGGAGCCCGTAACCGGCTCGATCCCCGGAAGGCCTACGCCGCTCTCGTCGAGAGCGAGCGCACGGAATCCGGCGAGTTCGTTGCCGCCGTCACGGTATTTCTGACGAACCGCGAGTGCCCGTGGCGCTGCCTCATGTGCGACCTCTGGCGAAACACGCTTCCGCAGAGCGTCCCGGCCGGCGTGATCCCTGAGCAAATCCGCGAAGCGCTCGCCGGCCTGGCGCCCGCGCGAGTTCTCAAGCTCTACAACGCCGGCAGCTTCTTCGACCCCAGGGCGATTCCGCCCTCCGACCACAAGGCGATCGCGGCGATCGCGGCGCCGTTCGAGCGGGTCGTCGTCGAATGCCACCCGGCGCTCGTCGGAGCGGCCTGCTTCCGATTCCACGACCTGATCGGCGGCCGTCTGGAGGTGGCGATCGGCCTCGAGACGGCCCACCCGGAAGCGCTGGCGCGCCTGAACAAGGGCATGACCACGGAGGACTTCCGCCGGGCGGCCGCCGTTCTTCTCAAACGCGGGATCCCGGTTCGCGCCTTCGTCCTCGTCGGGCTTCCGTTTCTCACGCCCGAAGAGTCACGGGAATGGTGCCGCCGCTCCGTGGAATTCGCCTTCGATTGCGGCTGCACGGCCGTCGCGCTCATCCCGACCCGGGCCGGCAACGGCGCCCTCGACGCGCTTGCGGAAGCGGGCGACTTCACGCCGCCCACGCTGCCGATGCTCGAAGCTTGCCTGGCCGACGGGATCGCGCTCAAACGCGGCCGCGTCTTCGCGGACCTGTGGGACCTCCAGAGACTGACCGCGTGTAAGGCCTGTTTTCCGGGACGCGCCGCCCGGCTGGCGCACATGAACCTCGGCCAGACGATCGCTCCCGGAGTGCCCTGCCCCGACTGCGGAGGACCGCCCTGAAGCTGGCGACCGACGTCGCCGTCATCGGCTCCGGCTTCGGGGGGTCGCTCGCCGCCTTGATCGCCCGCCGGCTCGCGCTCTCCGTCGTCTTGCTCGAGCGGGGCGCCCATCCGCGCTTCGCGATCGGCGAGTCGTCCTCCCCCCTCGCAAACATCCTTCTCGAGACGCTGGCCGAACGCTATGATCTGCCCCGGCTCGCGCCGCTGGCCCGCTACGGTTCGTGGTGCCGCGCTTATCCATCGGTCGCCCGCGGTCTGAAACGCGGCTTCACTTTCTACGCGCACCGTCCGGGACAACCCTTCGGCGGCGACGCCGAGCGCCGCGACCAGTTGCTCGTCGCCGCGAGCCCCCGCGACGAGATCGCCGACACGCACTGGTATCGGCCCGACTTCGACCAGTTCCTCGTCGTGGAAGCGCAGGAGGCAGGCGCCGTCTACCTCGACCGAGCGCAGCTTGAGAGCGCCGAAGAACAGGACGACGGTCTCGTCCTCGAGGGAACGCGCGCGGGCGAAAGCCTGACGGTCTCGGCTCGCCTGGTCGTGGACGCCTCGGGGCCGCGCGGTTTTCTCAAGCGAGCTCTCGGCATCGGCGAAGCGGCTTTCCCGATTCTGCCGCAGACGGAAGCGCTGTACGCCCACTTCCGGGGCGTCCGGCGGCTCGACAGCCTGCCCCCCTTCGCAAAGGGCCAGGCTCCGCCCTATCCCATCGACGACGCGGCCGTGCATCACGTCTTTCCCGGAGGATGGATCTGGGTCCTGCGCTTCGACAACGGAATCGTGAGCGCGGGCACCGTCGCGACGGCGCGCCTCGCGCACGAGATCGGCTTTGCGGACGGCGAGGCCGCCTGGCGGCTGCTGCTCGATCGGCTGCCGACGGTCCGGGACCAGTTCCGCGGCTCCGAGACGATCGTTCCCTTCGTCCACCGGCCAGGCCTCTCGTTCCGCGCCGAGCGCGCGAGCGGCGCTCACTGGACTCTCCTTCCCTCGGCCGCTGCCTTCGTCGACCCTCTCCTTTCGACGGGCTTCCCGCTGACCCTCCTCGGAATCGAGCGGCTGGGCCGCACCCTGGAGGCGGACTGGGGCTCGACGCGCCTCTCGGCCACCCTGGCCGGCGACGCGCGGCGATCGCTCTTCGAGGCCGACGCGGCCGCCTTGTTGATCGGTGCCCTCTACGCGACGTTCGATGATTTTGAGCTGTTTGCGGCGCTCTGCCGCCTCTACTTCGCCGCAGCGAGCTACTCCGAGGCCGCGCGCCGGCTCTCGCGCCAGGAGCTCGCCGGATCGTTCCTGTGCGCCGATCGGGCCGACTTCGGCCCCGCCCTGCGCGTCTGCTGCGAGGCGGCGCTGGCTGACTCGCGTCGCCATCGGACGGGGCGCGAAGCGCTTTTTCGGGGCGTTCTCGAGGCGATCGCGCCGATCGATGTGGCGGGGCTCTCCGACGCATCCCGCCGAAACTGGTTCCCCGTCGATGCCCGCGACCTGCTGCGGGGAGCTCCGAAGCTTCGCGCGAGCGAACGGGAGGTCCTCGGAATGCTCGAGCGCACCGGCCTGTTGCACGCTCGCACGGTCCCCTGATCCATTTGCATCAGTCGCGATCCGGAGGGGTTTGATTTCCTTGGTTCAAGCGGAGAGACTAGAGACGTGAACAGCCTGACTTTCCTGGCAGCCGTCAACGTCGTCATCTGGGTGGGCCTCTTCGGTTACCTGTGGTGGCTGGATCGCCGGCTGACGGAGAGGGAGAAACAGCAGTGAAAAAGGGTTACCTGATTGCGATCGTGCTCGCCCTGGCCTTTGTCGGCCTCGGGCTGACGGCCTTCCAAAAGACGCTCACGCCTTACCTCTCGTTCGAAGAAGCCAAGAAATCCCGAGGCGTCGTCCAGGTCATGGGCGCGCTCGACAAGCAGAGCGACCGCTACGACATCGCCAATCAGGAGCTGTCCTTCGAGCTGCTCGACGACAAGGGCGGGCGCATCCGCATCGCCTACCGTGGAACGAAGCCCGCGAACTTCAAGGATGCCGTCTCGATCGTCGCGATCGGCCGCTACGCCGACGGACGTCTCGACGCCGACAAGCTTCTCGTGAAGTGCCCGTCGAAGTACCAGGGCGCCGAGGTCGAGAAGGCGTACTCGGCCAAGCCCGCCCCGGGATCCCGGTCCTGATGTACTTCTGGCCCGGCGTCGCCGCCATCTGGGCCGCGCTTTTCGCGGGCCTCGCGTGCGCCGTCACGTATCTGCGCGTGGACCGCGGCCGCGAGGACCTCCTTCCGCTGGCCCGCAGCCTCTACTCGTTCTACGCCGTCTCGATCGTGGCCGCAGCCGCGGTGCTGATGACGCTGCTTCTCCAGCACCGTTTCGACGTGTCCTACGTCAACGCTTACTCGAGCCGGGAGCTGCCGCTCCATTTCTTGATCTCCACGTTCTGGGCGGGCCAGGAGGGCTCGTTCCTGCTCTGGTGCTTCTGGGGCGCGATCATCGGCCTGTTCGTCTGGCGCAGCGCCAAGGAGCAGGAAGCGCCCGTGATGGTCGTGTACCTGGCCACGTTCCTCGGCATCGTGGCGATCCTGTGCAAGCAGAGCCCCTTCAAGCTGCTGCCGCCGCCCGTGCCCGAGGACGGCGCCGGCTTGAACCCGCTGCTGCAGGATCCGTGGATGGTCATCCACCCGCCGGTCATGTTCACCGGCTTCGCCTCTCTCTCGGTGCCGTTCGCGTTCGCGATCGCGGCGCTCTGGAAGAAGCGCTGGGACGGCTGGGTCGTGCGGGCGATCCCCTGGGCGCTCCTGACGTTCTTGACGCTCGGGACGGCGATCCTGATGGGCGGCTACTGGGCCTACAAGACGCTCGGCTGGGGCGGCTACTGGGGCTGGGATCCGGTCGAGAACACCAGTCTCGTACCCTGGCTCTTCACGGCCGCGCTCGTGCACGGGATGTTCCTGCAGCGCGCCAAGAAGCGGCACCGGAAAGTGAACCTGATTCTGGCCTGCGGGGCGTTTCTGACGATCCTCTACGGCACGTTCCTGACCCGCTCCGGGATCCTCGCCGACTTCTCCGTGCACTCCTTCATCGACCTTGGAATCACCGGCTGGCTCGTCACGATCCTGCTCGGCTTCCTTCTCCTCTCGGTTGCGGCCCTCGCCTGGCGGTGGCGCTCGATCCCGGCCCTGGAGGAAGAGGAAGGCCCCGTCCTCTCGCGCAGCGTCCTCTTCATCCTCGGCATCGCTGTCTTTTGCGCGCTCGCTTTCGTGATCCTGCTCGGGACCTCGGCGCCGCTCTTGACACGGCTGTCCGGCAATCCGTCTCAGGTTCAGACCGCCTTCTACAACAAGACGACGGCGCCGGCCGCCATCGTCCTCCTCCTGCTCGCGGCACTGGTGCCCTTCGTGTCCTGGAAAGGGACGGGCGCGCGTGGAATCCTGCGCGATTCGCTCCGCTCGTTCGCGGTCGCGGCGGCGATCGGCGCCCTGGCCTTCGCGCTCGGCGTGCGCAACGGGCAGCCGCTCGCCATCCTCTGCGTCGCGGCTTACGGGGCGGACATGAACCTGCGCGCGGTGATCCGCAAGGCGAAGAACGGAAAACTCGGCGGCGCCGGCGGTTACCTCGCGCACGTCGGAGTCGCCATCATGATGGCGGGCATCGTCGTCTCGGGCGTGTACGCGAAAACGACGCGCCTCACGCTGCCGGCCAACGAGCCTACGAAAGTTGGCGACACGAAACTGACCTTCCTGCGCGTGGTGCCGGCCACGGCGACCGAGAAGCAGGCCATGGAGGTGCGCGTCGAGACAACAAAGGGCAAGACCTACTACGCGTATCCCAAGATGTACGTGAACAGCCGGACGAACCAGCTCATGGCGAACCCGGCGATCCGCAGCGGCCCGGTCGCCGACTTCTATCTGTCGACGCAGTCCTACGACCCGGGCCAACCCGCCCGCGAAGGGCGCGAAGTTCGCCTGACCAAGGGCACCACGCAGTCCATCGAGGGGATCGGCTTCACCTTCCGCGACTTCAACGCGGACCGCTCGGCCATGATGACCGGCGATAAGAAGGTCCTCGTTCTGACCGATCTCACGATCACGCCGCCCGACGGCTCCTCGCACGACGTGACTTTGAAGTTCGTTTTTTTCATGGACGGCCGTCCCTCCGACGCTCAGGAGGTCGAGGTGCCCGCCGTGCCCGGCTCGAAGATGCGGGTCGTCGCCGTCTCGCCCAACGACGGCGCGGTCATCCTGTGGATGAAGGGCGTTTCGAAAGACCCCGGGCGGGAGTACCAGCCCGCGACCACGGAGTCGCTTTCCGTCGAGGTGACCGAGAAGCCGCTCATCAGTCTCGTCTGGGCCGGCTTCTACGTTCTGATGGCCGGTGCCGCCCTCGCCTTCGTCAAGCGCTCGCGCGAGGCGCGAAAGGCCGTCCTCGCCGAGGGGCGCGAGCCGGAGGCTCCGCCCCGCGAGGCGGTCGTTCCGACCGGGCCCGCGATCCCGGTGCACACGCGTTCCCGCCTGTGAACCGGGCGGCCTCTTTCGCCCTGATCGCTGCGGCGCTCGCCGCCGCTTCTCCCGCGGAGGCCCAGTTCGTGCGGCTGAGCCGCTGCCAGGCGGCTCTGCCGTGCGCGCTTCCGTTCGGCATCCAGTACAAGCCCGATCCGCTCATCGCCGGCCCATGGACGAACGTAGCCCAGACGGCCTTCTCCGGTCGGATCGACCTCTTGCGGCCGCTGCAGCCGCCAGTCATCGACCTCTCAAAGGAGATCGACCGACAGGAGTTTGCCCGCGATGCGGCAAGGATCTTCCTCCTGCGCCACCCCGCGCCGAGACCGAGGATCGCCGAGGATCCGGACTCCACCGGACCCGCGAAGAACTGATCTCACATCTCGATGGAGAGCCCGTCCCGGGCGGCCGTCACGTCGCAGCCGGGAGCCTTTTGCGCGGCGAGCGCGTCGAGAGACTTCTTGAGCGCACGTTCGCCCATCAGGATCGGACCGCGGCCGAAATGCGAGAAAATCGCGCGCGACACGCCCGCCCTGGCGAGCCAGCCCAATTGCGCCCGCACGGTTGTGTGCCCGATCAGCTCGCCGCTCGCGTGCCGGCGCACGAGCGAGCCCGTTAGCGTCGAGCCGTCGCCGACGTAGACGGAAGCACCGGCGAGAGCCTTGCCCGGGTCGGGAAAGGCGATGATGTCCCCCGAATAGACGAGCGCCAATTTCCCGGTCTCGATGCGAGCGGCCATGCACGGGCACCGCACGGAGTGCACGACGGGAAAGCCAGTCAGACGGAAGGGGCCGACAGGAACCGGCCGGCCCGGGGTCAGCGTACGCCGATCGGAAAGAGGCAGGTCAGCCGTGATCTCGTGCGTCACGGCCGAGGCGTAGACGGGCCGATCGGTTCCTTCGGCGAGACCCCGAGCGTGGTCCGGATGGGCGTGGGAGACGAAGACCGCGTCCGGCCGGAGCCTGGGCAGCATGCCGAGGCGGTTCTCGCCAAAGTCGCAGAGCAGCCGGAATCCGTCGGCTTCGAGGACGAACGCCGAATGCCCTTGGTGTGCCCTCGAGGACTCTTCGACGAAGCCCTTCGTGCCGTAGAACTGGATCCGCACCGGTCGCTTACGGGTCGCACGAGATCGCCGTTGCCGGCCAGCTCGGCATGCAAATGATTTTAGGGCAGGTAGCTCTTCACGAAATCCAGCAGATTCTGTCTGTCCATTCGGAAGACACCGCCGGTGCCCGCGCAATTGCCATTCAGTCCGTAAGAGGTCACGCCGGCGACGACATTGCTGTCACCCAGGAAATTGGGACCGCCTGAGTCGCCAAAGCAGGTGCCGCCCGTGTGGGCATTATTGGAGAGCAGGAGTGAAAAATCGCCCGTAAAGCCGGGGGTGTTTATTTGAATCAGATGCGGGTAGGCGACATAACGCGTCCTGGAGTTGTGCGCCAAGAAGGATGCCTGATCCGGGAAGCTCTGCTGCAGCCCATAGCCAACGGCGGTGAACGTCTGGTCTTGCTGGCCGCGTCTGGTCTTCAGGGCGTCGAGCTGGTCCGGCGAGGGAAGCGTGCCGTAATGATCCAGCACCACGCCGGGTGCCTGCAGGATGACAACCCCGACGTCGTGAAGGAAGAAGGGCCCGGTCTCGTAGAGAGGATGGGCCGCCCACGAAACCGCTTCCACGGCGTTCGGGCCGGCGTACGGGTAGTTGTTGGTGATCCCTATCCCAGCTTGCACATCGGATTCGGTGAAGACTCTCATCCCGGTGTAGGGAGAGTCGGGGAAGTTATTCGTGCAGTGGCCTGCCGTGAGGAGCACGGTCGGGGAGAGCAACGTGCCACTGCATCGGAACGCGGGTGCGCCATTTACCTCCATCAGCAGGAGGACGACATGCGGATGGCCTTCCCCGTCGAGAGTCCCATTGGTGACCGCTCCGGCGGGGCCAGCGGCGCCGAACGCGAGCATCAAGGTGATCAGAAGGACAAGCGGGAGTCTTTTCATAACGCTCCTTTCCACTCGCACACTATCCCCTCCGAGGGGAGAGGGACAATATCTAAACTGGCCCGATACTCCTGCCCTGTAACTTTTGAATTGCGAGTGTTATCAACGCGCGGGACGTTGAACCGGCGGCTGGTCGAGCCGTCCCGTCCCGGAGACATTGCCCGCGAAACCACGCGGCGGTCCGGGGCGTTTTGTCAGGCGGCCGCTAACACCCCGGCTTGAGCCATTCCAAAGCTGCGGTCCACTAGAATGATCCACGATGCGGTTCGGCGATCTCGACCTTCAGCTCGTCAACGGCGGGGATCTGCGCGTGGACGGCGGAGCGATGTTCGGCGTCGTGCCCAAGGTCCTCTGGGAGCGGAAGTTTCCGGCTGACGCGAAGAACCGGGTCCAACTGACGACCAACTGCCTGCTCGTCCGCGGATCGGAGTTCACGCTCTTAGTCGAGACGGGACCAGGCGACAAGTGGGAGGCGGAGGCGCGCGCGATGCACGGGATCGAGAACGAGACCGCGCTGCCGGCCGACCTCGCGCGCCACGGCACGCTTCTCACGGACGTGGACGCCGTGGTCCTCTCGCATCTCCATTTCGACCACGCCGGCGGCTCGACGCGGCGCCAGGACGGGCGCGTCGTCCCGACGTTTCCCAACGCGATGCTCTATGTCCAGCAGGCGGAGCTCGCCCGCGCCCGCACGCCGAGCGAGCGCGACCGCGCGTCCTACGATCCCAACAACTGGGAGCCGTGGGCCGAGGCTGGCCAGCTCCAGGCGGTCTCGGGCGCCCGGGAGATCCGGCCGGGCGTAACGGTCCTGCCGCTGCCCGGCCACAACCAGGGCATGCAGGCCGTCCGGATCGAGTCGCGCGGCCGCACCTGCTTCTATTTCGCCGATGCCCTGCCGACTTCCGCTCACGTGCCGGTGCCCTGGGTCATGAGTGACGACCTCTACCCGGTCGAGCTCATCCAGAGCAAGAAGCTTCTGACCGATCAGGCCGCCCGCGAAGGCTGGCTCTGCGTCTTCGAGCACGACCCCGACATCCCCTGGGGCAAGATCGTCGACGAGCCGAGCGGCAAGCGCCGCGTCCACGTCGTCTCGCGGGACCAGCCTGCTTTCTAGCTAGACTTCGCGCAGGGCGTTGACGATCTTCAGGCGCGCCGCGCGCCAGGCGGGAAAGAAGCCGCCGAAGAGGCCCATGGCGAGCGAGAAGACCATGCCGCCGGCAATCAGGGGCGGCGTCAGGCGGAAGTTGAAGAGGATCTCCGAGAAAGTCCGGAAGTTCATCGTTCCCGTCGGCGCCGTGACGAGGAGATTGAAGAGCACGAAGGCGAGGGCGGTGCCCGCCACGCCGCCCGCGGCACACAGCAAAAGCGCCTCGAGGACGAACGAGGCGAGGACGGCCATCCGCGAAAAGCCGAGCGCCCGCAACGTTCCGATCTCGCGCGTGCGCGCCGAGACCTGGGCGTACATCGTGTTCATCGCACCGAAGGAAGCGCCGATCGCCGTGAAGATTCCGACGAGAATCGCGAGGATCTTGATGGGGGCGCCCGTGACCATCTGCTCCTCGTAGTAGGCCTTCTCGGTCTTTCCCTCGAGCTTCAAGCGCTGGTCGCCCTTGACCATCTCGACGTAGCGCGCAGCCTCGTCCGGACCGGTCGTGCGCACGAAGATGGAAGAGAAGATCTGCCGCTTGGTCTGGGCCTGCAGGTCCTTGACGTCGACCCAGATCTCCGAATCGTAGGCGCTGCCGGAGGCATCGAAGCGGCCGACGATCGTCCAGCGGAAGTTGCCCTGGTGGATCACGTCGCCGAGCTTCATGTTCGCAAACCGCTTCGTGAGGCTCCTCGAGACGATCGCTTCGGCCGCGCCGGACTGGAAGACACGGCCGTCCACGATCGTCACGCCCGGCCGCATCTCGAAGCCGATCGGGGCAAGGCCCCGGACCTGAACGTTCGAGGTCTTTCCGTCCGCGCGCGGAACGTTTATCAGCGTCAGGAGCTCCGGCGACACGTACGGCTCCCCCTGGGCGCTGCGCTCGATGCCGGGCAGGGCCCGAATCATCTCGTACTGGTCCCGCGTGACCACGCTCTGCATCTCGGCCTGGGAGCCCACGCGCATAGTCAGGACGTTCCGCGTCGACGCGTTGACCGAGAGCGTCCGGTTGACGCCCTGCCAGAGGGACAGGACGAACAGGAACACCGTGACGACGAGGCAGACGACGAAGATGGTCATTCCCGTCGAGACCTTCCGAACGAAGAGGTTACGGAAGTTGTATTTCAGCGGAATCGCCATCAGACCACTTTACGCAGGCCGTCCACGATCCGAATCTGCGAGGAGCGGATCGCCGGTACGAAGCCCGCCAGGATTCCGACGCCCACCGCGATCGCGAAGGCCGCCGTGAGAACCTCGAGGCTGATCTTGAAGTTGATGAGAAAGGGCGCCATCGGCGTCGTCTGCATTCCCTTGACCATGCCCGGGATGATGACCCACTTGGCGAGCACGACGCCCACAAGTCCGCCCAGCAAAGCCATGATCACCGACTCCGACAGGATGAAGCTCAAGATGTGTGTCCGCCGGTAGCCGAGGGTTCGCATCACGGCGATCTCCGTGACGCGCTCGCGCGCCGACATCGCGACCGTGTTGGCCACGATGAGCGTCACGGCGAAGAGGATGATGAGCGAGATCCAGCGGATCAGGCCCTTGATGTTGCCCATCATCTCCAGGAACTGGGATTGGAACTGCTTCTCCGTGAGCGTCTTGGTTGGTGCGTCGCTGTTCTCGAACATCTTGTCGATCGTGGAGGTCACGCGCGGAAGGTCCTCGCCGCTGGCGACCTTGATGTAGTAGATGCCCGTGAACTTGCCGGCTCCGAACCACTTGGATTGGTTTAGGTATTCGTTCGGGAAGAAGATGTTCGACTCGTCGCCGGCGCGGTAGGAGCCCGCGTACACCAGATCGAGCGTAACCGGAATGTACGTGCCCTTCAACTGGATGTGGTCGCCCGGCTTCCAGTGGAACTTGTCCACGAGCGCCTTGCCCGCCACGAACGCGTTCCGGTTGGCTCTCCAGGTCTTCTCGACTTCCGGATCGATTGTGGCGTCGTCAAAGATTTTCGAAAAGAAAATCTCCGGGTCGGCGGAGAGCTGACCGAAAAAGTTCTCCGGACGATCGTCTTTGTAGACTCCACCGAACCAGATCTCGGGTGTCGCGGCGACGACTCCCGGGATCTGCTCGATCCGCTGCCGTTGGGAAAGCGGCAAGAAGTTGGCGAGGCCCGTCGCGTGCTGAACGACGAGGCGATTCGAGCCCTTCCCGCCCGAAGGGTCCTGCTCCATCGCGCGCAGCAGCGACACGAGCGTCACGATGAGCACGAGAACGAGCACGATCGAGCTTATCGTCAAGACCGTGCGGGTCTTCTTGCGGAAGACGTTGCGCCAGACGAGGTTCAGGTACTTCACAGCTGCCGGAGCGTCCCGGTCTCCGTCAGCTCGTCGGCGTGCAACTCGCCCTTGTCGAGGTGAACCATGCGGTGGGCCCGCGCGGCCGCCTTCGGGTCGTGCGTGACCATGACGATGGTTTTGTGGAATTCCTCGTTCAAGCGCTTCAAGAGCACCAGGATATCCTCGGCCGACTTTGCGTCGAGATCGCCTGTGGGCTCGTCGGCCACGAGGATCGCCGGATCCGAGATGATCGCCCGCGCGATGGCGACACGCTGCTCCTGGCCGCCCGAGAGCTGGCGCGGGTAGTGGTCCATGCGATCCGCGAGGCCGACGATCGTCAGAGCCGTCTCGACGTGCTGGCGCCGTTCCTTGCGCGAGAGCTTCGTCAGCAACAGCGGCAGTTCGACGTTCTCGAAGGCATTCAAAACCGGCAGCAGGTTGTAGAGCTGGAAGATGAAGCCCACGTTCTGAGAGCGCCATGCGGCGAGCTGCGTCTGCGAGAGCGTCGCGATGTCCGTGCCGCCGATGACGATGCGTCCCTTCGTGGGCGTGTCGATGCCCGCAATGAGGTTTAAGAGCGTGGTCTTTCCCGAGCCCGACGGACCCATGAGCGCGACGTACTCTCCCTCGGGAACCTTCAGATTGACGTCGTCTAAGACCGGGATCTCGATGGCGTCCCGGTGATAGACCTTCTGGACGTTCTCGATGGAAATCAGGGTCTCGTTCATTCCTTCTCCCCTTCCAGGCGCACCTTCTCGCCGTCCTTGAGCGGCCTGCCGAGCGCAGCCACCGAAATCAACCGCTCGCCGCCCTGAAGGCCCTTGACGATCTCGATCTGCCCCTGCACCTCGCCGCCCGTCTCGACCGGAACGAACTTCGCCCGCCCCTCCGCGATGCGGAAGACGCCGGGCTTCCCCTCCACACTCGCGACGGCCGCCTTGGGCACGAGGACTCGCGACCGGCTCGATTTGCCCTGCGTCGCTTCCGACGTGAACGACACGCGCGCCGACAGGTCAGGCAGGATCTTGTCGTCCGCGTCGAGAAACGAGACTTTGACGCGCACCGTCGCTTTCTGGCGGTCGGCCGCCGGCACGACCTGCCGCAGATAGCCGTGGTAGACCTTGTCCGGCGACGCCTCGAGCGTGATCTCGGCGGGCTGCTTGGGCGAGAGCTTCGAGAGATTCGACTCGTTGACGTCCGCGCCGACGTAGAGGCTGGAGAATTCGACGAGCGTCACGATCGCGCCGCCCGAGCCGCCGCCCGACGGCGAAGAGCCGAACGGCGAGACCGCTTCGCCCACGAAGGCTCGCTTGGCCGTCACGACACCGGCGAACGGGGCGCGGATCTCTGTATAGCTAATGAGGGCCTTGGTGTAGTCGACGCGGGCCCGCGTGGCGGCCTCGGTGGCCACGGCCGCGTCGAGGACCGACTTGGGTGTCAGCGCTTGCTCATAAAGGGACCGCTGCCGGCTGAGCTCGGCCTTCGCGTTCGTCCAGTTCGCATTGGCCTCCGCCAGCTGAGCGTTCAAGTCCGTCCGGTCGAGCCGCGCGATCACGTCGCCCGTCTTGACGCGGCTGCCTTCGGTGACGTTGAGCTCCGTGATGCGCGACGTGATCTTGGGCGAGAGGTCAGCCTTGCGCTCGGCCTCGATGTAGCCGGTCGCGGTCAGCAAAGTCGTGGCCTGGCCTTCCGTCACAACGGAGGCCGTAACGACCTCGACCTTGGGCGGGCGCAGGGTGCGGCCTGTCAGTAAAAACGCGGCGGCTCCCGCGAGCACGATCAAGACCGCGCCGGCCAGAAGCCACCCGCGAGGGCCCCCCGGGCGCTTCTCCTCGCGGCGGATGCGCAGCGAGGACAGATCGGCGGGGGTTCCGGGAGTCTGTTGCGTCATACGAAGGACGGACATTCTAGTCTCAGCGCAGCGTTTATACGGAATGCGCTCAAGCCAGTTTTGTCTTCGAAATCGAGGGATAATCGGCGCAGATGATCCGCCGCGCCCTGCTTCTGGCATTTCTGTCTGTCGCTTGGGCGGCGGCCGCATTCGGGCAGACGCGCGTGTACCGGATCGATCTTGTGAGCGGCGGCGTTCTCTGGTCCGATGACCAGCCCATGCAGTCCGGCGAGCAGATCCTCTTTCACGGACGCCCCGCCGGCTCGTTGAAAAGCCTTCGCCGCGCCGACATCAAGCGCATCGTGGTCCTGACGACCGCGATGCCGGCCCCCAACGCGATCCGGCCCGGCGAATCCGTGGATGTCGGCATGACGGCCGGCGGCGCGCGCGGTCGCGCGGGCACGGGCGGCACCCCGGGCCGCTCGGCCGGCGCCCAGGCGGGCCTGCGTCCCGGAGAAGGGAAGGGAGGAACGGCTCTCTTCAACCCGGAGCGCCCGTACCGGCCCGACTGGGACGGAAAGCTGGTGCCCGGAGCGACTCTGGGACTGCCGAACTCGGCGAATGACTATCGCGAGGGCAGTACCCTCGCTCATCCGGCTGCCACCGCCAGGCAGGCGGCGCCCGGCGAAGTGCCCCGGGCCCCCAACCAGTAGCAGAGTCCAAAGCCCAACGCCCCAGGCCCAAAGGGCATTCCAAGCTCAGACCACTTTGGGCCTTGGTCTTTGGGCCTTGGGCTTTGGGCTCCCGGATTGGCTCTAGATGTGTATGGCGTGGCCTTGTACCGCCTCCGCGGCTTCGTGGACGGCCTCGGAGAGCGTGGGATGCGCGTGGATCGTGCGGACCAGCTCCTCGGAGGTGGCTTCGAGCTTCAAGGCCGCGCCCGCTTCGGCGATCAGCTCCGTCGCCTTCGGCCCGACGATGTGCACCCCCAGCACTTCGTCATACTTCTTCTCCGCCACGATCTTCACGAAGCCGGAGGCCTGGTTGATGATGCGGGCCTTGCCGATCGCCGAGAACGGGAACTTGCCGACGACCACGTCGTGGCCGCGCTCGCGCGCCTTGGTCTCCGTCAGTCCGATCGAGGCCACCTCCGGCGAGCAGTACGTGCAGCCCGGGACCTGGTCGTAGTTGAGGGGCCGGGTCTCCTTCCCCGCCATGTGCTCCACGGCGACGACCCCTTCGGCCATCGCGACGTGCGCCAGCCATGGCGTCGGCACGACATCGCCGATCGCGTAGACACCGGGCACGTTCGTCCGAAGGAACGGATCCACGGTGATGTAGCCCTTCTCCGTGGCCACGCCCAGGGCCTCGAGGCCGATCTTTTCGGAGAGCGGCCGCCGGCCGACGGCGAGCAGCATCTTCTCGGCCCGGAACGTCTCGGTGCGCTCCCCCGCCGCGCGCGCGACGACCTCGATGCCCGTCTCGGTCTTGGTCAGGCGCTCGACCTTGGTGTCGACGTACACCGCGATGCCCTGGCGCTTGAAGGAAGCCGCGAGCTCGCGCGAGATCTCCTCGTCCTCGATCGGAACGATCCGCGGCAAGAGCTCGATGACGGTCACCTTCGAACCGAAGCGCGCATACATCGAGGCGAACTCGACCCCCACGGCTCCCGAGCCGATCACGAGAAGCGACTTCGGGACCTCGGCGAGTTCGAGAATTCCGGTCGAGGAGAGAATCACCTTTTCGTCGATGTCCATGCCCGGCAGCGATCGCGGCGTCGAGCCCGTCGCCACGAGGATGTTTTTCGCGGCGAACGTGGTCTCGGCGCCGTCGGCGCCCGCGACGGCCACGCGCCCCGGCCCCGCGATCCGCCCGAACCCATTCGCCACGTCCACGCGATTCTTCTTCATCAAATACGTGATGCCGTTCGTGCTCTGCCGGACAACTTTTTCCTTGTGCTTCATGGCCGCCGGCAGGTCCAGGCGCACCTCGCGCGCTGAAACACCCACGTCGGCGCCGTGCTTGGCTTCCTCGAGCAGATCGGCCGTGTGCAGGAGGGCCTTCGTCGGGATGCAGCCGCAGAGGGTGCACACCCCGCCGAGGCGCGAGTCCTTCTCAACGATCAGAACGGACATCCCGAGCTGGGAGGCCCGGATCGCGGCCACATAGCCGCCGGGCCCGGACCCGATGATGCAGACGTCGTAGGACTTTGCTGTGCTCATCTGTTCTCCCGGCGAGGGCGAAGACTATCAAAAGGACGAATAGAATCCGCTGACGTGCACCGATTCTCCGTTCTGCTCGCGGCTGCGTCGCTCGTCGCGTTGGCATCCTGCGGCGGCGAGAAGCCGCCGGAGGCACGGGGCATCCGCGTCGGCTTCTTCGGCGCGTTGACGGGACCCACGGCCACCTTCGCGCTCTCGGGCAAGAACGGCGCTCGCCTCGCCGTGGACGAGATCAACCGCGCCGGCGGCCTGCTCGGCAAGCGCGTGGAGCTGCTCGTCGAAGACGACCGCGGAGAGGCCTCCGAGGCGGCTTCGGCCGTCTCGAAGCTCATCACGCGCGACCACGTCGTCGCGCTGATCGGAGAGAATGCGTCCTCGCGCACGCTCGCGGCCGCTCCCATCGCGCAGAGCGAAAAAGTTCCCATGATCTCTCCCTCCTCCACGAATGTCGAAGTGACGAAGAAGGGCGACTACATCTTCCGCGTGTGTTTCATCGATCCCTACCAGGGCAAGGTGCTCTCGTCTTTTGCGCGGCAGAACCTCAAGGCCGCGACCGCAGCCCTGCTCGTGGACGCCAAGAGCGACTACAGCGTGGGCCTCGCCGATGCCTTCCGCCGGGATTTCACGGCGGCTGGCGGACGCCTGATCGCCGAGATGAAGTACACCGAAGGCGACAACGACTTTTCGGCCCAGTTGACCGCGCTCCTGCCGCTCGCTCCTGACATCCTTGTCATTCCCGGCTACTACACGGATGCGGGGCTCATCGCCCGGCAAGCGCGGTCGCTCGGGCTCCACGCCCTGCTGCTCGGCGCGGACGGCTGGGACTCGCCGAAGCTCGTCGAGATCGGCGGCACCGCGGTGGAGGGTGCCTATTTCTCCAACCACTACTCCGTCGAGGATCCGGCTCCCGCGGTGCGCGCGTTTCTCTTCGCCTTCAAGCGGGCCCATGCGGCCGAGCCCGACTCGATCGCCGCCCTTTCCTACGACGCCGCGCGCGTGCTCTTCGATGCGATCCGCCGCGCCGGCTCGACGGATGGCAAACGGCTGCGCGATGCACTCGCGGAAACCAAAGATTTCGCCGGCGTGACGGGAACGATCACGATGGACGAGAACCGAAACCCGGTTAAGCCGGCGGTTGTCTTGAAGGTCGAAGGGGGGCGTTTCCGTTTCGCGGCCTCGGTAGCACCCGGTGACAGGTGACGCGCGTCACCCGTCGCTCGTCACCTTGGCTCGACGATGAATTCGTCGAACGCTGCGCTGCCGGGACCCGCCGTCGCCATCCCCGCGCGGCCCGGCGCCGGCGCCGGGTCCTTCCCCGAGAGAAGAGGCTTGCCTGCCCAGGTGGCTTTGACGTCCGCACCCGACGCCTCGACGGCGAGCACACCCCATTCCAAATCGAACGCAGCCTGGCCCGAAGCGAGCTCTGTGGGCTTCCCGCTCCTGTAGGAGACGAGGCGTGCGTCGCCGCTGGAGGAATCCACCAGGAGGATCAGAAAATCCTTCCCGCTCGCCATGCGAAAGACCATGCCGCCCCGGCCGCTCGTTTTTTTCAGCGCGACCGACAACCGGCCGTCCCGACACGAAAGATTGCGTCGCAGGGCGACGGCGATGCTGCCGGACGGGCGGTTTCCGACCGTCTGCACGACGACGTTCGGAGCGGACGGCGGGTTGAAATCCGACATGACCATCCAATCCGACGCGCCGGGAGCGCCGACCTCGGCGAAGTCGAAGAAGGCCGGCGCCCGCATCGCGGCGTCCGAATCGAAGTGATTGCGCAGAGCAGCCGACGGAGTCTGCGCGCGGGCCCGGAGAGCCGCGCAACAGAAGAACAGGCAGAGAAAACCCTTTTGAAGAAATCGACGTCTCATGGCACCCAAAAAACGCGGAGTTCGCCTTAAAATTCCCGTTGGATGACGACGCCCGCTGCCTACCGTTTCGAGAGGGACGGCTTCCTCTTCCTCCTCGACGCCGCCGACGCCGGCGCGTTGAAGAGGATGCCCGATTTCGAGGGACGCGAAGAGCCGGCCGTGGCCGAAGAATTCCTTCGGTTCCGTGCGGAAGCCTGGGCCGACAACCTCACGGCCGCCGGCGCGGCGCCCGGGGAGATCCGAGTGCGTCTGGAGCCGCATCAGCGCAAGGTGCGGCTGTTGCGCGGAGAGAAGCTGCTCTTCACGGCGGACATCTGAGTAAAACGCAACGCGATCGCAACGTGATCGCAGCGTGATCGGGTGAAGTGAAGTTCGAAGGGTGAAGGTCGAAGACGCTCCGACTTCGAACTTCGCCCTTTACTTCGCGGCGTTCACGTTGCGTTCTCGCTGCGTTCACGCTGCGATCCTCAGAAGCTCAATATGGCCCGGATCCTGTTCTCCAGCGCGAGGAAGGCCTGGCGGGAGTAGGGGTCCACGACGACCCGGATGTCGGCCGGCGCCGGCACGTCCTCGGAGAGTGCCTCCGTGAACCGGTCCGCCTGTCCGTCGAAGAACGCGTCGCCGAGCTCGACGTCGCTCAGGCCCTTCGAGCCGGGCAGCTCGCGCAGACGGGCCAGGTCCGCCGGCTCGAGCCGCATGCGGTACCCGCGCGACTCTCGATAGAGAGGCTCGCGGGCGAGGAGGAGCCGAGGACGCTCCGACTTCGCCGGACCAATGCCGGACGAGTCCGCCGCCGGGGCCGGCTGGCCGGTCGTCGTCTCGGCGATCACCGGGGCGATCTCCTCATCCTCCTGTTCTTCGGGCTTCGGCGGGGTCTCGTCCGACATGCCTACCTCCCGGCCAGAAGGTTCTTCGAGATCACGATTCGCTGGATCTCGCTGGTCCCTTCGTAGATCGTGGTGACACGCGCGTCGCGGTAGAAACGCTCCACCGGGTACTCCTTGGAGTAGCCATAACCTCCGAAGATCTGCACGGCTCGCGCGGCGATGGAGTTGGCGGTCTCGGTGGCGGCCACATTAGCCATCGAGGACTCTTTCGAGAAGCGCACGCCAGGCATTTCCGAGCGCCTCGCCGCCCGGTAGGTCAACAGCCTCGCCGCCTCGAGCTGCACGTTCATGTCGGCAATCTGGAAGGCAACCGCCTCGTGCTCGACGATCTTTTTTCCGAAGCTCTCGCGCGTCTTCGCATATTCGACCGCTGCCTCGTAACAGGCGCGCGCGATGCCGCCTCCCTGCGCGGCGATGCCGATACGCGAGTGGTCGAGAGTCGTCATCGCGATCGTGAAGCCCTGCCCCTCGGCTCCAAGCCGGCGGGAGGCCGGAACGCGCACCTTCTCGAGGAAGAGCTCTGCCGTCTTGGAGGCGCGCAGGCCCATCTTGTCCTCGGGAGTGCCGGGGCGCACGCCCGGGTCGTCGGCCGAAACGAGAAACCCGCTGATCCCGTGGGTGCCGGCGCCGGGGTCCGTCATCGCCATGACCAGGTACCACTTCGCCTCGCCGGCGTTTGTGATCCACACCTTGGTGCCGTCGAGCACGTAATGGTCACCGTCGCGCACGGCTCGCGTCTTCTGATTCGCGGCGTCAGACCCCGACTGGGACTCGGTCAGCGCGTAGGCGCCGAGCGCGCGGCCGGAGGCGACCTCGGCCAGGATGGTCTTCTTCTGCTCCTCGGTTCCGAACTTCCAGACCGGGTAGCAGAAAACCGAGTTGTTCACCGAGACGATGACGGCCGTTGACGCGCACACTCGCGAGAGCTCTTCGATCGCCAGGATGTAGGACAGACAGTCGGCGCCCGCGCCGCCGTACTGCTCGGGCACCATCATGCCGAGAATCCCCATCTCCGCGAGCTTCTGAATGATCGCGTGCGGGAACTCGCTCTTCTTTTCGCGCTCGGCCACTCCCGGCGCGATCTCGTTCTCGGCGAACGCGCGCACGGCATCCCGCACGCTTACCTGCTCCTCGGTCAGCTCGAAGTTCAAGGCGTTCTCTGCCGGCCGGGGGCCGGTCCGCCAGGACCGCCGCCGGGCCTCCCGCCGCCGCGGCGGCGCCGGCGCGACCGCCGGCGACGGCTCGAGCGCCCGGGGGCACCCCCCGGCGATGCGGGCTGAGCCGCGGTGCCCGCGGCAGGCTGTCCGGGCGGCCGGCCCTCGCGCGGAAGACCGGCCGGCGGACGTTCGCCGGGCCGCGCCAGC
>Ga0137375_10003230_pt1 | contig 19387 bp, 17 predicted proteins | sample SagtaG_24_FD_104936 | JGI IMG/M metagenome (GOLD analysis project Ga0137375, IMG submission 104936) | Vadose zone soil microbial communities from Sagehorn Ranch, Mendocino, California, USA - Sage1_R_113_16 metaG | ecosystem: Environmental > Terrestrial > Soil > Vadose zone | place: USA...
ATCCGGGCAGCCTCTTCCCGGAACTCCGGCGTGAATTTCTTGTATTTCCCAGGCACTTGATCCCATCCCTTCCTGTGAAGACCCTACATAGGGCCCCCTGTCCGGAAGGCTCGGGGCAGGCCACATCTTCCCTGTCTGTCCAGTGGTGCGGTCCGTGATCTCGCTGAGGAGGCCGGCGGAGGTGTCTCGAAGTGTGACCCGACCGGTCACCCTGGTTCATGAGGAACGTGTCTTTGTTGGGGCTGAAGGTTCCTGAGGTCGCGGTGTCAGGACCCGGTGGCCGGACCGGGTTCCCGCTCAGGGTGAGGAAGGCGAAGTTGGCCGGCTCGACGCAATTGTTGTTCGCCAGGGCTCCTGGAGGGCTGGCCGGACCGTGGAGAGCGCCGAATTGGGCCTGCAGGCTGAAGATCGCCATTGCGGCGCACCAGTGGGTCATGTCGCAGGAGATCTTCTTGATGAACGGCGCGTATCCGGGTGGGTACAGCTGAAGCTCCGCAAACGCTGCCCCGGCGTGATCCGGTCGCGGTGGGACCTGAATGTTGGCATCGGTGGTCGTGCAGACGGGGTTGCCTTCCGGATAACTCTCGTTGTCGCAGAGCACCATGCCGAACCAGGGCGACCGTGAGCTGGAAATCAGCCACAGGCCCGCTGAAGGAGGTGCTGGCAGGGCCCGGCGGGTCGACCGGCAAGGTGACATTCCAGCGGGCCCTGGTGGAGGATCCCGGCTGGGTCGAGAACCACCCGATGTCGGCCTCATCATGGCCCACGTAGTGACCGTTGTCCTCGAACCCGTCGTCCTCGTTCGCTGCGATCTCCGCGCATTGAAGTTGTTTAACCACACGCTGAACCGGGCTGTGCCCGTTGCAGTCAGGCAGGCCGGTACCCTTGGCATGCTAGGACGGTTCCGCGGATGCCGCCGGCAAACTGAGCGCCGCGAGTGTCGCTGACAGGGTGACCGCGATGGCTAAGGTGCGACGTCGCATTCGTGCCTCCCCTACAGGGCCGACGGCCAGCACGCCAACCGAAGGTCCGGCTGGCCGTACGGGATCTCCCTCTTGCTGCGCGAATGCTAGGCATGCCGTAGCAAGCCTCGCACGAGGCGGCGTTCCGCCTCGTGCCGTTTGAAGCCCACGATGCGGGAATACTGACAGCCAGCACCCTGCCGCGCGGACCGCTGACGGGCTTGAGAAATAGCGGGTTTCAAGCGTGTCACACGGGAACCCGGCACCCTGTCGGGCTGCCTAGAGACCGCTCGGTGGGGTGCTGCCACCATGGCCAGGACTTCACGAGTCTGGCGGCCCCTTCACGACTTACCCCCCTCGCTCGCCGACGATGAGTTGTGGGCCCAGCGCTCGACAGATGCGCGGCGTCGGTGTCGGCATCGGGGGCGGTTTCTAGCGGTCGTGGCGGGCGCTCAGGCGCTGCGGCCGAGCAGGCCCAGCAGGCGGACGTAATCCGGGGCGCCGGGGCCGGGGTCGATCCGTGAGCCGAACATGCCCGACCCTGCCACCAAGTCGGCGTTCGCTTCCGTCCAGGGAAGCAGCAGCGCGACGGCGTCGGGGTCGAGCACGTCGTCTTGCCCCGTAGCCCGGGCGAGGTCCCAGGCGTGTATGGCGAGGTCGGCGGTCAGCTGCATGACGTACTCCTGCCCAGAGACGTCGCCGAAGGAGAGGTGCACGGTCCGATCGAGGGCTCCCGGTTGCGCCACCACCGCATGTGCCTCCTCCATCGAGGAGGCCAGCAATCCCGGCCATGTCGAGGTGTCGTCGCCCAAGAGGTCGCCCTCGAACCGGTCACCGACCTGCTCGATCGTCAGGCCTTCGAACATCGGCGGCACCCAGCGCTGCTCGGACAGCATGTGATGGACCAGCATCCGCACATCCCACTCCGAGCAGGGAGTGTCGTCATGCCACTGTTCCGAGCCCACGCCCGCGACCAGCGCTGCGAACCGTCGCCCGCAGCGGCCGTGCAGCTCGACGAGCTCATCTGCCATGCGCTTCTCCCGATCGGTCGACGTAGGCACCCAGCCTGACGCGAACGTTGACGACAACAAGACTGAAAACATCGCCGTACCCAGCGGGCTTACTTAGCCCACCGCGGCCAACACGGGGCGTGCCAGCGACACCATCTGCATCGCTGGTCCGAGAGCCACGTTGGCCGCCCTCACTCCTTGATCTGGAGGATGCCCAGCGCGTTCTTCCCCGGGTCGACGATGAACGCTGCCCAGGCGAACCCGATGTCGGCGACGCCGTCCTGGGTTTTCAAACCCGGCATGTCGTACTCTTCGACCTTGACGCCGCGTGACCGAAGTTCTGCAACCTCAGCACGGATGTCCTTGACGAGCCACGATGCCTGCGTCTGCGTGTCCGCCGTCCCCGTGGTGCTTTTAGTCACGGCCAGTTGGGTGCCGCCGCCACACCGGAACACGATGGCCGCTTCACTCTCGCTCAAGATCTCCAGGCCAAGCTGGTCGTGGTAAAAGTGTCTAGCGGCGCCAAGATCAGTCGCCAGCAACACCGGATGAATTACATGCTCTCCAAGCATCGGTACCCCCACATTTGTCCGGCGCCGCAAGCGGTCCAGCCCCCGCCCTTCTGGGCGGAGCATAACTCGCCCCGTCCCTTATGAACGAGCAGGGCCGGGCATAGTTATCTGGTGCGGCAGCGCTGTAGCTACGGCGGCCGAGTCGAGGATGGGAGCATTTCCGCAGCTAGATGGTGCTTGCGGCCGGAGCGGATCCGGGGCTTCGTGGCCAGCTGCCTCACCGCATTTGCACAGCACAACAGCACTTGAGCGCGTTCGCCCAGGTCAGCGAATTGGCGGCCGCACGATGCCCGCCCATGCTCCAGCCCGGTGCGCCAGAGATCCAGCCACATTTCTCGGATGCTCCCTCCCCGCACCGGAATGTTGACCTGTCGCGGACTAGGTGGCCTACTTGAGGCCGAGGTTGGCGTAGTCGTACATGGCGTAGTACTTGTGCACGTACACGTTGGTGACGTGTGGGTTCCGGTACAGCAGTGCCCTGCCGTAGACGCCCGGCAAGATCACCGCGTCCGACATGACATGCCGGTCGATCTGGGACCAGATCGTGTTCCTTTCGGCGATTTTGGCGGTGGCCAGAGCTTTGGTGAACAGGTTGTTCACCACTGGGTCGTTCCGCCGCAGTCACCCGCGCGTTCCCCGACCGGGCAACCGCATAGCAGCCGGACTGACGGCAAAGGCAGCGATCATCGGGTATGTCGCCGCATCGCCTAATGCCGCCCATTCCCTCAGTCGCGGTGAACGGGTGGTGCGGGTGCGGCCTTGCGTAGTTATTTGGTGCCGCAACGCTGTAGCTACGGTGGCCGAGGCAAGAGTGGCAGCGTTTCCGCAGCTAGTAGGTGCCTTCGCGGACCCGTACAGATCCAGGCCTGCGACCAGCAGCCTGGTCGCAGGTGCACAGTAAAACAGCGCATGAGCACGTTCGCCCAGGTCAGCGAGCTGGCGCGCCTGGCAGGATTCGAACCTGCGGCCTAGTGTCTCATAATTGAATTTCCTATAGCCTGACGCCGGATTATGGCATAATAGGCGTCATGACATTGTCAGATACTCAGCGCGAGGGACTCCGGGCCCAACTGCCACTGGGAGGTTATGACCGGTCGGTCGCTTCGCGGGCGCAGATGGTGCTGTGGCATGACGAGGGGCACTCAGTAGCGGACATCGCTGTCATGGCGGGCACGACAATAGTCACGGTCTATAAGTGGCTTGACCGGTATCAGGAGGGTGGCCTGGTGGCGCTGGAGAGCCGGAAATCCACGGGGCGGCCGCGTGAGGTTCACGGCGAGGTCCGCTCCCGCATCCTCGCGCTCAGTAAGCAGACACCGGCCGAAAGCACGGGCCTGACGCACTGGTCCAGCTATGGGATGGCGCGGTACCTGCGGCGGCATGAGGGAATCAGCGTCTCACACAACTTCGTTTCGGTGCTGTGGCGCGAGAATGGGATACAGCCGCACCGGCAGGGGACTTTCAAACTGTCCCGCGACCCGGAATTCGCAGCCAAGGTCGTGGATGTCGTGGGACTGTACCTGGACCCTCCGACGGGCGCGGTGATCCTTTCAGTGGACGAGAAGACGCAGGTACAGGCGTTAGACCGTACGCAGCCCTTGCTGCCGGTCAGCTTCGGGAAGACAGAAAAGCGCACCCACGATTACAAGCGGCACGGCACAACTAACCTGTTCGCTGCGCTGGACACCGTGACCGGCCAGGTGACCGGGAGATGTTTTTCCCGGCGCCGCACCAGTGAGTTTTTGAACTTCATGGATGACATCGCCACCCGGTATTCTGGCCGGGAAACTCATGTGATCCTCGATAACCTGACTACGCACAGTGGCCCCGAGGTGGGCAAGTGGCTCGCCAAGCACCCCAACGTCACCTTTCATTTCACGCCCGTCGGCAGCTCATGGATCAATCAGGTAGAAATCTGGTTCGGCATCATTACCCGCCAGGCAATCCGCCGTGGCACCTTCAGTTCAGTCCGCATGCTGATCCAGGCGATCAACACCTACATCAGCGCGTGGAACGAAGACTGTGCCCCCTTTACGTGGACCGCGACTGCGCGAGACATCATCACAAAGGTGACGCTCATAGAGCGGGACTTCAAGAAACTGCTCGCTTGCAACCTCAAATAAAGGAGATTCAATTAAAAGACACTAGTGCTTAGAAGATATCCGCCCGCCAGCGCTGTAGCAACCCAGCGGAAACGCAGGTCATGGACGAGCGTCATAGCCAAAGTTATTAGGTCATGCACGGTGCTGCAGTCACGGGCCAACCTGCCGCGCCGCATATCTCTTGGCAGACTGCCACGCGACCTCGCTACGGTAGACGGGCGACGTGGTCGATCTCCACCACCTGTCTGCCTTCGTCGATCTTGTAGAGCACGCGATACCGTCCGGCCCTCAGACGCCGTAGATCCGGTGACCCATACGGGAAAGACTCTGGTGGCCGCGGCTCATCGGCGAGTCGGTCGATGCTCTCCCAGAGCGCGGCGACCCCGCTGGGGTCGTCACTGAGGAATCCCATGGCAAGGTCGAGAGCCTGGATCTCCCAGTTGATCTGGTAGCTCACCGGCCGGGTAGCCCCAAGCGAAGACGCGCCTCTTCGTGAGAGACGTATTGGACGGCCCCTGCCGCCTGGCGCGCCCGGTAACTGGCGCGAGCAGCATCGAACTCCTCGTTGACCTGCTGCTCCTCGAGCGCCAAACGCAACTGCCGGTACTCCTCGATCGGCACGACGACCGCGACTACCTGTCCACCACGGTGGATCACATCATGGGTGTCTTCTGCAGGCAGTTCACTCATGAGGGCCATGGTAACGAGACGGTGTGACACCCCGACGGGTGAAATCGGGGCATGGCAGCTGGAGCCTAGAGTTGTGCCCTCCGATACCTGGACACGTCCCGCATGATCCTCGACCGCATCTGTGTAGCCACTCAGACCGCAAGCCATGACAGCGCGTCAACTCGCCTGGGTAAGGGACGCAAATCGCCACAATGTATGGCGCAAAACTCCCGGGTCGGTACGACATTCGTGCGGCGTGGGAGTCGCATGCGCGCTTTTTAGTTATTGGGACTCGTGTTGGATTTGATGATGCAGCACTGTGATCCAGGTGCAGCTGGATCCTTGGTTAGTCCGCATCTGTCTTTTGCCCATGGGTGGCGCGGCCTATGCTCTGGTCATGGGGTCCGCGATCGTCGTCCAACTCTGGGATCCATGATTATGGCACGAGTCAGCCTTCCTGTGACGGCACTATCGGGCATTGACTTCGGCGCTCCTGCGGCCGAACGTGACATTGAGCGCGGGCTGGAGGAATACTTTGTCGAATCCGAGGCGTACAATCGGGTCCGTCTGGGGTCTAGGAGGATCGTTATTGGTGCTCGTGGTATCGGGAAGAGTGCCATCTTCCAGGTACTCGCCAGGCGAGAGCGCGATGCGGGAACCTACGTCATCGAACTCTCTCCAGAGGACTATTCATATGAACTATTGAGCCAGACAATGGCGTCAGAGGATCGCGGGTCATGGGCTAAGATTGGTGCTTACGCGGTTGCCTGGAAGTACCTGATCTATGTATTAATAATGAAAGAGATATCCAAGAAGCGGTTACATCTCAAGAAAGGCGCTGCGAACAGCATCTATAAGTACATACGGGATAACCATTCGAACCAGCAGGCCAGCAAACTGTCAGCCCTCATCTCATACCTTAAGCGGCTTGAGGGAGTCAAGATAGGAAAGTATGAGGCAAGCCTTAAGGCAAGGGAGCTTGAGAAACTCTACAAACTCGAAGAAATACACCACCTATTACCCGCGCTCAAGGAAGTAGCGAGCAACAGGCGTGTCATCGTCCTTGTCGACGAACTAGACCGTGGGTGGGATTCTTCCGAAGACGCCCGGGCATTCGTTGCGGGGCTGTTCCAGGCCTGTATCTCTGTCAACTCAATCCATGACAATCTGCGGGTATACATGTCTCTTCGGCAAGAACTCTACGAAGACGTTCCCGCATTGTATGACGATGCCCAGAAATACCGAGATCTGATCGAGACAATTCACTGGAACGACTCGTCACTGCTCAAGCTCATCGCGAAACGCATACAACATTCAATGCCTGCGCTAGCTGGATTCGACGACCAGACTTGCTGGAATTCACTTTTCTCGGCGATACCCAGCTCCTGGGGTAGCCAATCATTCCGTTACATGATTGACAGAACGCTTTACCGACCCCGCGAGATCATCCAATTCTGCACGTTGGCTATTGAATGCAGCCGCGAATCGCAGCAAGGGCTCCCGCTAAAGCATGCCGTAATCAGAGAGGCAGAACAAATTTACTCAGCTGAACGGACCAAGGACATAGCCGCCGAGTACCGATTCCAGTACCCAGGCCTGATGAATGTCGTGGAAGCCTTCCGAGGACGGACCCAGACCCTAGACCGTGAGGACCTCGAATTCTTGTGTCTGGAACTCATCACTGGCGACATCCCATCCGGCGGAACCGGGGGCTGGCTAGACAACTGCACACCGGATGCCCTAATTGAAATCCTGTGGAACACAGGTTTCCTCCGCGTTGAAACAGGACGAGATGCCGATGTGCGCCGAACTGCCAACGTCTCGTACGTAGGTACGCACCAGTTGCCCCACGTCAACATGGCTGCGGCACGGCGCTTCCAGATCCACCCGATGTTCCAGGCTTACCTCGATACGGGGAAGCCGGGGCCGCTGGACGGATCAAGATAGCGGCTCCAGCTGGATTGACTAGCCTCGCCTCACAGTTCGGCAACGAGCCCCGGCGCTCCGATCCGGACGGTTGCGTTGTCATTGCCGAGCGGATCGATCGCCTTGGAATACCGCTCCGCCGCTCCCCCGGTCGGCACGTCGGTCGAGGGCGCACCGCGTTCGGCCCGATGCAAGCTCGCGTGTCGCCTGCTGGTCACGACCGCTAGCCGCCAGACGGACCCCGACCCTGAACAAGGATCGCCTGATCCGTAATGCGCCATACTGTGCGGATGATTGTGACGGCTGGCGCCTCCGCTGCAAGGATTCCGGCATGCTATTGGCTGCCCGCTGATTGACAGTCCGCAGGAGGGGCAGACCGGGGCGTGATCGCTCTTGGCAGCAACGTGCACATCTTCGGCCGCCCGCGTCGGCGCCAGGAGCTGGCCTGGTGCTTTGAGATCGTGCTCGGCTGCGGGCCGGTGACGACCGTCGAGCATCCTGGGATGGAGCAGCCGATGCTGCTGGTCAGGTTTCCGGGTGGAGGACATCTCAGCATCGAATTCACCGACGATGCGCCCGACGACGACCAGCCCCGTCTGGGGGCATGGCTTGAGCTGCGGGCGGACGACCCGGCGGCTGTGCTGCGCGCCGCGCTGGACGCGGGCCTTACCCGGGTCCAGCACTCAGGCCACCCGCATTACTTCGCGGAAACTGGCGGAAACTCGCAGCCCGGCTGCCGCAGCAGGTTCGGACGGCGAGCAGTCACGAGCTGGGCCACGAGCTGGAGAAGGCTGGAGCGAACTGCTCACCGGGCCGCTCGTGCTGACGGCTCACAATCCAAAGTTATTAGGTGCAGGAGCGCTGTAGCTAGACGTGGCGGCAGGCGCGGGAACTCTAGATCCACAGCGACTAAAGGCGATCGTGGATATGTTCGAGTTTAGCGCCCCGAGCAGGATTCGAACCTGCGGCCTAGTGCTTAGAAGATATCCGCCCCCCACCGCCGTAGCTACCTGCGGAAACCCGGGCCGGCGGCGAGCGTCGTAGCCGAAGTTATCTGGTCATGCGGGAGGGGATCGGCGGCTCGGACCGGCGCACTGACGCTACCTCGCGGCGGCCCGCAGCGCCATCCATCAGAGCGCAATCAGTCGAATCGCCGGGTCGAGGGCGCGGAGATCGGCGGGATCGGATGTGACGACGTGCTGTTCGCTGCGGCGCGCACAGATCACCACATGAGCGTCAACGATGTCAGACGTTCCGCTCGCTGCGAGGAGTCTGCCGACGTTGGTCGCATCCACCCGGTCCAGGTCGATGACGTCGGCCGTGGGCTGGCGGATCAACCGGACGAGCCGGACCTGCCGGTCGGGTCGCCGCACAGCCTGCGCCAGCGCGGTCGCTGGAATCGTGACGCGGGCACCTGTCTCGCGGGCGCGGGCGAGGAGCACCACCACACGGCGATCGTTTCGATCCAGGGCGATCAGCCCGCCCGCGTCGAACGTGACGCCTGGCGTCACGCCGCCGGTCTCCCGCGGCCCTTGTTGACGCCGAGCATCTCGTCGGCCCAGGCGCGCTCGTCGTCGGAGAGCGCGCCGCCCGTTTCGCGCAATGCTTCGGCGAGCACCGCACCCCATCCCGCGACGTCATCCAGGGCGACTCCGACCGCATGCTGCACGAACCCTGACACGCTCGGCGCAGACCCCGCCTCCACCAGGGCGCGCGCCCGATCGAGCTGCGCCTCATCGAGCGTAATGGTCACCTTCTTCGACGCCATACCAATTACCATACCACGATCAGCGATCGCCCTCGATCCAAGCAGGGCAGGAGCGAGATCTCCCGGCTCGCAGACCGCGTCGCCATCATGGAGCCATGGCTCGGAGAGATGGCGGAGGCGGCGAGGACCGACCGGGTAGGGTGCAGCTCAGCCTTGCATGCGCGTGTTCGGCTATCTTGACGTGCAGCTCAGGCTCCCGGCCCGGCAACGGGCCGTGCGGCTACCGCCCGCCCCAGCACATCTGTCCGCCGCCGCGGCCGATGTGCCAGAGGCCCGGGAGAGGAGCGCGAGAACGGCAGGGGCGACGGCGCAGGCTCCGATAGCGAGGCCGACCGCGACGTGCGGCTCGAGCACGGGCGGGCCGTGCAGGGGCGCCCACCGCGCCGCTGCGCCGAGGCGGGCGTCGAGGTTCCGGGCAGTCCCGGCGGGGTTTCGGAGGGCCGGGCGTGGGAGTTTGTGACTATCCCGAGCAAGAACTGGACGGCCAGCAGGCATGGCGGAAGGACGGTGAGCGGGGGAGCAAGCGGGTCACGGGCTGTCTTCGGCGGGCGGGGCCGAGCGGCAGGGTGAGCACCAGCTCGGGGATCTCCTCCAGGCCGAGTCTGGTGCCGCCGGAGGCCCAGTGCTGGGCCAGGGCGAGGTCGGTGAGCGTCCGCCTGCTGGTGCTCGCGCTGCTTGCGGTCCTGGGCGAGGATCGCAGGCCGGCTAGCGCGAAGGGCGGTCTCTGGCCGGCCGTGACCGGGGCGCTGCGCGGCCTGTGCGACCTGTACGACAAGTCGTTTTGGGAGCCGATGCATGCGGTTGACCGGTACTTCGACCCGGACGCCGGGAAACCCGCTGGCTGGGGTGGTCGCGCTGCTGGCCGAGTTCGGCGCGCTGACCGGCGACGCCCGCAAGCCGGTGATCACGACCCTGGGCCGCTGGGCGGCCGGGCATCTGCCGGTCGGCCTGCCCGCGCTGGCCGATCCGGGGCTGCCGGCCGGCGAGATGATCGCGGCGGCTGCCCAGTTCAGCGACGCCGAACAGCAGGATCATGTCGCGTGGGGGTGGCTGGCGGAGCGTGACGCCGCCGCGGCCGCGCGGGAGATTCTCACCGCGGCCGGGGAGTTGCCGCCGCTGTTGCGCGGCGTGGCGGTCCGCGGCCGAACGGCTGGGGGGAGGACGCGCTGCCGGCCTGGCGCGAGCTGGCGGCGGCACCGCGCGTCGGCCCGCACGCCCGCGCCGTGCTGGCGGACTGGGACCAGGGCCACGAGCCCGGCGACGAAACTGGCGGTGGCTGGGGGTGGAGGCCGCCGCGGCAGCACTGGCGGACAAGGGCCCCGATGAGGCGCTCAGCCGGGTGTGGGAAAGCATGCCGGAGCGGGCCCCGACGCCCGGCTTGCGGCCGTGCGGGCCACCGGCCACCCGGACGCGGGGGCAGTCGCTCGGGCGGTGGCGGAGTTCGCCGCGTCCGGCGCGCAGCATTGACCAGGTAGCCGAGCTGAAGGTCTCGCTGGCAGGCGCCCGGCCGCCGATCTGGCGGAGGGTGGGGCTGCCGGCCACGGCCACCCTGGCCGACCTGCACGAAACTATCCAGGTCCTGTTCAGCTGGGACGGCGACCACCTGCACGTCTTCGCCGTGGGGAAGAAGCAGTACGGTGACCCGTTCGCGGACCTGGAGGGGGCCGGGGACGATGGGGAGGTCCGGGTGCAGGACGCCCTGGCGCGGGGCGCCAGGAAGATCACCTACACGTATGACGTCGGCGCCTGCTGGGAGCACGAGATCACACTGGAGAAGACGCTTGAGCGTGACCCGGGGCGGGACTACCCGGTCTGTGTCGAGTTCAAGGGCGGCTCACCGGTCGAGTACTGGTCCGAGGACCAGCCGGAAGAGCCCCGGCCGTTCAGCCTGGCCACGGTCAACCGCAGGCTGCACGCCCTCGGCGAGGAGGGGTGACCGCAGCTGTCGGCTAGGCTCGCCGCATGTCACCGGTGTCTCGCGGTCGCAAACCGAAGAAGCCCAAGAAGTCGCAGCGGCGCAAGCGTCCCGCGCCATCTCCCGGCTCGCGGCGGGTGAACGCGGCGGAACCTGGACTCTCCGGGCTGAGCACCAGTCCCAGGCCCCGGATCGACGCGTTCTTCGGGTCACCTGACCGTCCGGAGTGGTTCGCGCCGTCGCAGGAGCGCGTGCTCGCGGCCTCGCGCGGCCTGCTCGCGGCGCGGGGGCCGCGGGCACTGGTACAGGCGACGGCCGAACTGATCGGCGCCGAGCTTCACCGCGCGGTGCGCGCGGAGCGTTCCGGGCTGCGGTTCGATCTGTGGGCGACGGAACTTACCGGCCGCGCCGTCGACCGGATGGTAGCTGCCGCCGGCCGGGGCAGCGGTGCGTGGCAGGGGCCATGGCGGCTGCTGCGCGGTCTTGCCTCGATCGGGTCGTACGGGCTCGGCGCGTTCGCCAGCCAGCAGGCGTCCGAAGCTGCGAAGGCGCTGCCCCGTGATGGGCTGGCCACGCAGCCGGCCTGGCTGGAGCTGCTGCCGGACATCGAGGCCACTGGTGACGTGCGGGTGATGCAGGACGCGTACGGGACGCGGTTCGCGGTGATCGCGGGCTTCTGCTATCCGGGCGGCATCGATCCGTCGGTGTACCTGTTCGACATTGATGCGTGCGGGACGATCCGTCTCGCCGGAGCTGGCGTGTTTGACGACGTGGAGCAGGCAGCGGCGGCCTGGCGGGAACAGGCCGGTGTCGGCGCGGAGGGGGCGGCGCCTGTCCCGGCGACGGCCGGATCACTGGTGTGCCTGGTGTACTGCGAGCATGCCGAGCAGATCCTCAGCGGCAGGGAGTCACGAGCGCTGATGGACAACTGGTTCCGTGGCCCCCGCCGGATGCGGGACGTCACCGATGCGCTGCGCGGCCGCGGCGTCGACCTGCCAAGCCCGCGTTCGCTGTACCGTGACATCGACTTCGTGCCGATGGCGGCCGAGTTTACCGGCTGGTTTTCGGCCCGGCACGGCCATGCTCCCAGCCGGGACGCGGTGGAGGCGCTGGCGGAGGAGTGGCTGGAGGGGCTCCTGCCCGGTACCGAGCACGCAGTCTCGCCCCACCGGTCACAGTTCTACCGTGAGCTCATCAGCGACTGGAGGGACGACCCTGTCACGGACGCAGCGCTGGCCCTGCTTCCGGAGTGGGTGCGCTGGAACGGCGAGCAGGCCAGTGTCGCCGCTCACCTGATCGAGCGCGCCGTCTCGGCCGCCTTGGCGTGACGGGCCTGGCTTCTCGTAGCGTGGGCAGGCAGAAAGCATGGCGGGCACGGCCGTGCAAGTTATTTGGTGCCGCAGCGCTGTAGCTACGGCGACCGAGGCGAGGATGACAGCATTTCCGCAGCTAGAAGGTGCTCTGCGGACTCAGGGCCGATCAAGCCTCGCGGCCAGCTGCCTGGCCGCAACTACCCTCAGCAAAGCAGCACTCGAGCACGTTCGCCCAGGTCAGCGGGCTGCCTGGCGCGCCTGGCAGGATTCGAACCCGCGACCGGCTGCTTAGAAGATAGAGGCGCCGAACGCTGTAGCAACCTGCGGAAACCCAGCCCAGCGCTGAACGTCGTAGCCCAAGTTATCTGGTAATCGCGGGCAACGGCATCGTCGCGGGCCGTCGGCACGAACGCGAGCTGCCGGGTGCGCACTTGCTCTGTACGCGCGCCGCGCAGCAACGTTAGCTGGCGTCACGACCGAGTTATCGTGGTTGCGTGCTCTGGGTCGCCGCAACAAGCTCCTCGCTTGTCTCAATGATCAACCGCCATCCAAAATCCGGCCAAAGCGGCCCCCATTCGCCCTGTGTCCAGCAGCCGCTCCAGACACCGAATCCGTAGGCGGCGTCATCCATAAGGCGCGCCAGCGTCCAGCGCACAGGATCCAGAGGAGGCCTCGAGTGACGCCACTCCAACAGCGCAGGCACCAGCGCCGCTGCGGCAAGGGGGAGCCGTAGGCGTGGCCTCAGGGCGGCCACGGCGAGAGTCGCCGGCCACCAGGTCCGGGTCAGCGCATCGGCGACGTGTGGTCCTGACCGTAGCGTCCCGCCGCCGGCGAGCCGCACAGCCTCCCGCACCGGTTGGTCGACCACCCCGGTGAGCTCTCGGGCGAGGATGGCGCATGCGGTGCCAGTGATGGCGGTAGCGGCGAAGGGTTGGCGAAGCAAGGCTGCGGCCCAGGCTGCAGCGGTCCAGGGAGATACGGCGAGCGGTCGGGCTGCAGCGTGGTGCCGACGGTCCAAGGGCGCCGCCGTTCGGCCGTAGTGGGCACGGCGTGACAGCCACGAGCCGAGCGATGTGCGGTGCTCGTGCTGCACGCGGCCCGTTGACTCGTACCGCACGTGCCAGCCCTTCTCGGTAAGCCGCCACACGTAATCAACGTCCTCGCCGCCGGGCAGCGTCTCATCGAACCCGGCATCGAGCGCCGTCCTGCGAACGACCAAGGCCACGCCGGGCACGAACGGCACGCGGCTCCTTGGCAGTACCCGACCGCTCTGGGTGCCGCGGTCCAACGGAGACCGGACGTCCTCGTAGCAGGCCACCCAACCCGGGCCTCGCTCGGCGAGGCCGACGACGCGCGGCGCGACAGCCCCGACGAGGGGATCGGCGAAGTGCGGCAGCACCGCGGCGAGCCAACCATCCTCGGGCACGCAATCCGAGTCAAGAAACGCGATGAACGGTGCGGTGGTGGCTGCGGCTCCAGAGTTGCGTGCGGCTGCGGCACCGCCCCATTCCGTACATCGGACCAGTCGACCCAAACCATCCTCGACAACGCGCGCGGTCAAGTCCTGGTCCGAGGATGCGTCATCGACGACGACGACTTCCCGTACGTATTCGGAGTCCGGCAACCCCGTCAGGGCCCCCAGCAAACGGTGCAGCTGACGCGGGCGGTCCCGCACGGGTACGACCGCGTCTACATCGCGCTTCAGCGCACGCGTCGGCGGGCGCGGCTGCGCGAGGTTTGACGCCACCAAAGCCCGAGCGAACCGACGCCGCTCCTCGTTGTCACCGACCGGCTCGCCCTGCCGCCACGCCGCCAGGGCAGCAGCGTGGTCGCGTGACAGCCTAACGATGCGGAAGGGCGTCCCGCCGATGAGGATCCGACCAACTCGTGCGACGCGTGTCGACGGGTCCAGCACGAGACCGAAGTCCGCCGGTATCAGGGCGTCCATCAACTCTGAGTTTGTCAGACCGCCGTGACGAGGACCAAGATGGCCGGTTGCCGCAGCGTATCGGGTTCTCTCAGCGGTCGTGCGTTGAATCCGAGGCGCTATCACGTACCGCCCTCACTGGCCGGGCGGGTACGGTCGCGGCTGCCGGTCAGCTATGCAGGACTGGCCTACCCAGCGGGAGCGCTTTGCCGCCGGTGGCTTGGGACGCCGCGCCGAAGAAGAGGTACACGCCCAGCGCGGCGAATACCAACACGGCGTACCCGCCGGTCTTCGTCAGGCCGGTCGATGCCTGGACCGTGCCCAGAAGCACCAGGAGCAGCGCTACGTCGATGAGCGCGAACAACACCGTGAAGGCCAGCGGCAGCCGGAGCGTCGCCAAGGTCAGCATCACGATGGCGACCAACCAGCTGATCAGGAACAGCTTCTGGGTGGATTCCACCGCAGCCACGGTGATTCCGAACCAGCCGTGGGTCAGCCCGAGCACGAGTACGGCGTAGCTCAGCCAGAAGCCGCCGAAGATACCGTAGACGCCCGCCACCGCACTGTTGCCGATGGCCGCGGCCCAGATGGCCGCTATGAACTGCCCTGTTGCCGTGGCCGCCAGGATGATGGGCAGGGACGCGCCGACGGCGATGGGGGGCACGACACCGACCAGCACCAGGCCGAGCGCCACCGAGCCGACGATGAAGCTCGGAAGTCCCAGCAGGCCGGGGTCGCCGGCCGGCGGTCCCGCCGCGACTTCTTCAGCTGAGTGGGCGAGTCGGATGGCTTCAGGGGTTGGATTGGGCGCTGCCATGATTGCCTCCTTCCAGCAAGCGTCCGGGGGACCCACGACCGGCGCGCGCGCCCTGTTGCTAACTGCCTTGGTTGCTACGCTCACTGCCTGCGCCGGCAGGCGAGCAGGCGGTCGCAGAGGCGATGGCCACCGTGGCCGTCTGACGTCGATCTCGGCTGCGCCCGGAGACCGGACTGGAGCCCACGCCGAGCTGGCCCGGGCCCCAGCATGAGCCGGCCGTATTACAGCAGGGTGGTGACCGCCTTGACCTCGGTGTAGGCCTCGAGCACCTCGTGACCCATCTCGCGTCCCCAGCCGGACTGCTTGTATCCGCCGAACGGCAGCGCCGCGTCGAACACGTTGTAGCAGTTGATGTAAACGCTGCCCACTCTGAGCTTCTTGGCCAGCGCGTGGGCCTTGGAGATGTCCTTGGTCCAGATGCCCGCGCCGAGGCCGTATATTGTGTCGTTGGCCGCGGCGGCGACCTCGTCGAGGTCGCCGAACGGAGACGCGACCACCACCGGCCCGAAGATCTCCTCGCGCACGACCTTCATGTCCGGGCGGGTGTCGGTGAGCACGGTGGGCTCGACGAAGTAGCCGCGATCGCCGTGGCGCCCGCCGCCGGACAGGGCGGTGGCGCCTTCGGCCTTGCCGGACTCCAGGTAGCCGGTGACACGGCGCAGCTGCTCGTCGGAGACCAGCGGGCCCATCTGCGTGTCTGGCTCAATGCCCGGGCCGAGCTTGATGGACTTGGCGATCTCGGCGACGCCCTCGACCACCTCGTCGAAGCGGTCTTCCTGGACGAACAGGCGCGACCCGGCGACGCAGCACTGCCCGTGGTTGAAGAAGATCGCGCTCGCCGCGCCCTCGATCGCACTGGGGTCGGCATCGTCGAAGACGATGTTGGGGCTCTTGCCGCCGAGCTCCAGTGAGACCTTCTTCAGGTTCCCCGACGCCGCGTTGGCGATCAGCTTGCCTACCTCGGTGGAGCCGGTGAACGCGACCTTGTCGACGTCGAGGTGCGCCGCGAGCGCCGCCCCGGCGGTCTCGCCGAAGCCCGACACCACGTTCACCACTCCGTCGGGCACGCCGGCCTCGGCGATGAGCTCGGCCAGCCGGAGCGCGGTCAGCGAGGTCTGCTCGGCGGGCTTGAGCACCACGGTGTTGCCGCAGGCCAGCGCCGGGGCGAGCTTCCACGCGGCCATCAGCAGCGGGAAGTTCCACGGGATGATCTGCCCGACCACGCCGACCGGCTCGCGCAGCGTATAGGAGTGGAAGTTGGCGCCTGGCATGTAGGGCACCGAGAGGCTGATCGTGTTGCCCTCGATCTTGGTGGCCCAGCCGGCCATGTACCAGAACATGTCGGCGGACAGCGGCACGTCAGCTGCCCGCGCCACGGCGTAGGGCTTCCCGTTGTCCAGCGACTCGAGCTGGGCAAGCTCGTCCAGGTGCTCAAGGATCAGATCGCCGATCCGCCAGATGAGGCGGCCCCGCTCGGACGTGGTCATCCTGCTCCACGGGCCTTCCTCGAACGCTCTGCGCGCGGCCTTCACGGCCCGGTTGATGTCCTCCGCTTCCCCCTCGGCAACCTGGGCGAGGGTCTCGCCTGTCGCCGGGTCAGGGGTCTCGAACGTCTTGCCCGACGCCGCGTCGGCCCACTGCCCGCCGATGAATAGCTGACGCGGAGCGCCGATGAACTCCTCGACGTTCTTGTCCAGGGTCACTGTCATGAATGCTCATCTCCCACTGCCGCCGACAGCCGCGCCGTCGCGGCCAGCCTGCCGTGCCTCGGCCGGCCAGCCGAGGCACATCTTTAGCGCTCATGGTCCCGGATGTCGGGCGTCACGACAGCTACCCAATCGGACGGGCCGGAGCGCCCAGTAGGACGGCGTGTGACTACCCAGTCGTCTCTCGGCTGCCCCGGCCGGAAATGCCCATGGAACAGACTCTTGACAGCGGCGTAATCTGGGTCTTAGCTCGCGCCAAGGCCAGGAGCTCCCATGTCCGTTCTGCTGGAGAACCTCGCGATGGTCGAGAGCGACTGGCTCGGTGCGTACTGGAACCGCGAAAAGGGCACCGAGCTGGCCGACCCGCGGCGGGGCGAGGAGGTCGGTGTCCGCGCCCCTGCGCGGCTCGCGAAATTTCATGTTCCGGAGATCGTCTTCGGGCCGGGTGCGCTGGGTGAACTCGGTCACTGTGCGGCGCGGCTCGGCGCGCGTCGGCCTTTCCTCGTCACCGACCCTGGGCTGATCGAGGCGGGCTGGGTAGATGAGGCCGTCGGCTACCTCCGGCAGAGCGGGCTGCATCTGGCAGTGTGGCATGACGTGACCCCCAATCCCAAGGATCATGAGATCGAAGCCGCCTTCGCCAGATACGCCGAGAGCGGCAGCGATGTGATCGTCGGACTGGGCGGCGGCTCGTGCATCGACGCGGCAAAGGGCGTGGCGATCCTGTCCGGCAACGGCGGCCGGATTCTCGGCTACGAGGGCGTGGACAAGGTCGTGCGCCCGATCCCGCCCACTGTGATGGTACCGTCCACCTCCGGCACGGGGGCGGATGTGTCGCAGTTCGCCATCGTGACCGACACGGCGGCCCGTACCAAAATCACCATCATCAGCCGGACGCTTGTGCCGGAGATCTCCGTGATCGACCCGCGCCTGCTGACTACCATGCCGGAATGGCTCAACGCCGCCACCGGGCTGGATGCGCTAACGCATGGGATCGAGTCGTTCGTGTCCCGTGCGCACAACCCGCTCACTGACCCCCATGCGCTGCATGCCGTCGCGCTCATCACCCGGCACCTGCTGCGCACCCAGCTCAGGCCGAGCGAGACTGCCTCGCGCCTGGCCATGGCGCAGGGGTCGCTGGAGGCGGGCATGGCATTCACCAATGCCATCCTGGGCGCCACGCACGCGATGAGCCACCAGGTCGGCGGGCTGCTTGACGCCCCGCATGGCGTAGTGAACGCCGTGTTGCTGCCCCACGTCATCAGGTTCAATGCCCAAGTCTGCCCGGAGCGGTTCGTGGCGCTGGCCGCGGCAGGCGGCATCCGTACCGAGGGCCTGCCGGCCGCCGAGGTGGCCCTGCTGCTCGCCGACGCGGTACGCAAGCTGGCCGATGAAGTGGGCCTGCCGAAGGGACTCGCCGAGCTCGGCGTCACCGACGACATAGTGCCCCGGCTGGCCCGGACCACCTTGAAGGACGCCTGTATGACCACCAATCCCCGCGAAGCGGACGCGCAGGACATCGAGGCACTGTTCCGGGCGGCCCTGTGACGGGGCCGCCGGTGACCGAATCAGGACGCGATGATCGTCCTGACGGCGATCTGGAGGTCCTGACCGGCCTGCGCTCCGGCAAGCGCTCGTACTACGCCGAGTACGTTCGCTCCGCCGAGCGCCTTGAGCATGCCGTGCAGGCGCTGGACGGCATCTCCCGTGCCCTGGTGCGCACCGCAGCCGGCCCCCGCGCGCTGGTCGAGTGGGTGGTGCGGACGGCGGCGGCGCACCTGCAGGCCGACTGGCTGCTGTTCGTCGTGGCCGACGGAGCACTGCCCGCGGCGCGTCCCCGGTTTCTCGCAGTGAGTGGCGGCGAGCTGATCGACAACGAGAGCAGGCTGCCGGCCGACGTACGCGAGCACCTGGCCGTGCTGCGCGGCCGTCCGTGGGAGGTCGAGTCGCCGGACAGCGGCCAGGGGTGGGTCCGGGTATCGATGACCCTAGATAACGAGCCGGTCGGCGGGATCGCGGCTCGCCCGGGCGCCGGGCTGGAGGTGGCCGCCACCGATCGTGCCATCTTGAGAGTGCTGGCCAACCAGGCCGCCGTGGCGCTGCACAACTCATTCCTGTTCCACGCGGCTACCCAGTTGCGTAGCCGCAGCGACCAGCTCTACGACGCGACGACCAGGCACGCCAGGGACTTGGCCGCCCGCAGCGCCGAGCTGGCCGAGACGCAGCGGCAGCTCGTCGCGGCAACACAGCGACAGGCGCTGGACGACGAGCGGCACCGTATCGCGCGCGAACTGCACGACAGCGTGACCCAGTCCGTGCTGTCCATCGGCATGACCATCGAGGTGTGCCGGGCAGCGCTGGAGAGCATGGGCGGCCCGGCCCACCAGATCGCCGAGCGCCTGGTGCCGGCCAAGGACCTCGCCCGGCACGCGGCCGAGGAGTTGCGGGCCGCGATCTACGCGCTGCACAGCGCCGCCGGCGAGCCGACCAGTCCGCTGCCCGTCATGCTGCAGCAGCTGTCCACGGTGCACCGGCCCGCCAACCTGCAGGTAAAGGTAGCCCTGGAAGGGCACCCAGTCCCGCTGCCGCCCGAAGTCGAGCAGTCGATGCTGCGGTGGACCGGGGAAGCACTGTTCAACGCGGCGGCGCACGGCAAGGCCACGCGCGCGCTGGTCCGGCTGTGTTACCGGGCCGATGTGG
>Ga0137375_10003252_pt1 | contig 19317 bp, 21 predicted proteins | sample SagtaG_24_FD_104936 | JGI IMG/M metagenome (GOLD analysis project Ga0137375, IMG submission 104936) | Vadose zone soil microbial communities from Sagehorn Ranch, Mendocino, California, USA - Sage1_R_113_16 metaG | ecosystem: Environmental > Terrestrial > Soil > Vadose zone | place: USA...
CGCGCAGCACGCATTCGATGCCGGAACCGCGTCGCGTGCCGACGTCCTGAGCAGCGAATCGCGGGTGGCTCAGAGCCAGCTCCTCGTCGAGCAGACCGCCAATCTACGGATCGTGAGTGAAGCGCAGGTCCGTGTCGTCATGCATGACCGGGCCGTCACCCCGTACGAAATCGGCGAAGCGATCGATACTGCGATCCCCGCTCAGCGCAACAGCGACAATCTCGCGGCGATGTTGACGGAAGCGAAGAGCACCCGCCTCGAGATTCGTGCTTTCGACGAGTCCGCCCGGTCGCTGGGCGAACAAGCGCGGGTCGCGCGCGCCGGTCATGTCCCGCGGATCGATGGGTTCGCCGATTTGATCTACGCCAACCCGAACCCGCGCATCTTTCCGGCTCAAGGGACGTTCAGAACGACCTGGGACGTGGGCGTTCAGCTCACCTGGTCGCCCAATGACATCGGATTGTCGGCGGCCTCCAGCGCATCGTTGGAAGCGCGCGCGGCGAGCTTGGTGGCGCAGAGGCAGGTGATGGAGGACGGGATCGAGCTCGAAGTCACGCGGGCGAGAAACGCGCTGCGCGAGGCGCTCCTGGCGCTCGACACTACGGCGCGAGGGCTGGCTGCGGCGGAGGAATCCTATCGTGTGCGACGCTCGCTTTTTCAGAACGGCCGGGCGACCAACGTCGAGCTCACCGACGCCGAAACCGACCTCACTCGTTCGCGTCTCCTATCGATCAACGCCCGCGTCAATCTCCGGGTCGCGCACGTGGTCCTCGAGCACGCCTTGGGACGCGACGTCGGACGTTGACTAAAGGGCGGGCCGAAGGCCGCGCCGGCTCGGGGAGTCACTCGAGAAGATCGCTCGCCTTGGTGCGCTCGGCTTCACCGAGGACCACTCTGCCCCAGACGTAGGCGACGCGGCGGCGGAAGCTCGAACGACCGTCGCCGCCGTAAACCCAAAGGTCGTGCGTGCGGTGATCGGTTCTCACGACGGCCATCCACCAGCCGGAGGAAGCGAAGCTCACCAGCGCGGGCGCCGGCGCGGCGCCCTCTTCGGTCCCGCTCGGGCGCATGCGGAACACGCCCACGCCGCATGCGAGATGCGGGGGTTGCCGGGCACACCCTGCCGCCAAGACCAGTTCTTCGTTGCCGATTGGATGCCAGAGCCACACCCGGTCGATGCGAAATGGCTGTTCCGGAGGGAGGTCGGGCAATGTCTTTTCCTGCACGGCCTGGGCGAGCGTCGCGACGAGCTGAGGCTCGGCATAACGCACGGCGAGCGTCTTGCCCCGGGCGACCTCGAGTCGCACCTCGGCCAAGTTGGGGTCGCCGGCGCAGCAGCGCACGGCGACGTCGGGGCGGCGGGTAGACGGGGCGGTGGCCACCGCGTTCGCGCACCGGCCGACGAGCTCGCCGGTATCGGAGTTACCTCCCCGCAGGGTGCCTGCTTGCGAGTCGCCCCCGCGGCGCCAGCTGCTGGCCGTCCATTCCCAAGGCCCTCCGTGCATATCGTGAACTCCGAACGCACTTTTGCATGCCACGCGCAGTCCGCTCGGCGCGAGCCGCCCCGACATGCCGGTCGCGCACTCCGCCGCGCGGTACGACTCACCGTATTCGTACGTCGTGTTCGCCGGTCCTTTGCAGGCGCGCTCCCATTCGAGCTCGGTGCACAGGCGCTTGCCCTGGCCCGCGCAGAGGCCTGCCGCTTCGTCCCGCGTCATGCCGGTTTTGGGGATCGCGCCGACCTCGTTGGGATAAGCGAATTCGTCGACGTAGAAGCCGGAGAGCTCGATGGCTTGGCCCGGCAATTCCTCATCGGCAAGCCGCGGCGTTCGCTCTTTGGGAGTGCCGGCCACGAGCGTGCCCCCCGGAATCCAGATCATCCCCTTGCGGGGCGTCGCATGCTCGCCGGCATCGGAAGAGCCCCCGAGCGGCCACACGAAAGTGCCGGCGCTCGCACTGCCGGCAACCGACGGCGCAGCGTCTCGGGATCCGCCATCCTTGCCGCGCCAACACGCGACGACCCCAAAAATGAGGCACAACGCGCCGATGCGAAATGGCTGCCGTTTCAAACTGCCGTAACCCGTCTCAGCTCGACTCGCCGCCTCTCTCGTCCCGCTCGCGCAGACCGAGCTCCTTCATCTTGAGCTGCAGCCCCTTGCGCGAAATCTTGAGCAGACGAGCGGCGTGCGTCACGTTGCCGCCGGTCTGGTGGAGCGCGCGGACGATGAGCTCTCGTTCGAGCCGGCTCATCGCGGCCTTGACCTGCTCCTTGAGACCGTCTGCGCCGAGACCATCTTTCGGTTCGATGGCGATGCTGGACTGCGATGGCCTCGGGGCTTCCGCGAGTCCCTCACGGACCTCGACCGGCAAGTCGATGAGGCGCACGTGCTGCGTGTCACAGAAAAGAATGGCGCGCTCCAGCACGTTCTCCAGCTCGCGTATGTTGCCGGGCCACGCGTAAGACACCAGCCGTTCCATCGCGTCCGGCTCGATCCCGGAGACCTCTTTCTTGAGCCGCGCATTGAATTTCGCCACGAAGTGCGCGCTGAGCAGCGGGATGTCGCTGACGCGCTCGCGCAAGGCGGGTAGGGCGATCGGGACGACATTGAGTCGGTAGTAAAGATCCTCGCGAAAACCGCCCGCGGCGATCTCCCGTTTGAGTTCGCGATTGGTCGCCGCGACCAGCCGCACGTCGACGCGAATGGTTTTGATGCCGCCCACGCGTTCGAACTCGCTCTCCTGCAAGACCCGGAGCAGTTTGACCTGCATTTCGACGGGAATCTCCGCGATTTCGTCGAGAAAGAGCGTGCCGGCCGACGCCAGCTCGAAGCGGCCCGGCTTGGAGGTCACCGCGCCGGTGAAGGCGCCCCGCTCGTAGCCGAACAGCTCGGACTCCATGAGGTCCTTGGGGATGGCCGCGCAGTTCACCTTGATGAACGGCCGCTCGCTTCGGGACGAGTTCTCGTGCAACGCGCGCGCGACGAGCTCTTTGCCGGTTCCGCTTTCGCCGGTGATGAGAACGGTCGTGGGGGTGTCGGCGACGCGCTCGAGGATGGAGTAGATGGCGAGAATCGGTTCGCTCTCGCCGATGATGCCGAAGCGCGCTCCCGCCCCTTCTCGAGCTTCTTCACGCGTCGCCTCGGTGCCGGCGAGGTCGCGGGTCCGGAGGGCCTTGCGGACGATCGTGCGTACCTCGGCTTGATCGAACGGCTTCGTGATGTAATCGAAGGCGCCCGTCTTCAGGGCCTCGACGGCGTTGTCGACGGTGCCGTGCGCCGTCAGGATGACGACCGGCAGCTCGGGCTCGGTTCGCAGCGCCTGGCGAAGCAGCTCCATGCCGTCCAACTTTGGCATCCTGAGATCGGTGATCACGAGATCGATATGGTGTTCGCGCAGCACGGCGAGACCGGCTTCACCGTCTGGGGCAGTGTGAACCTCGTAGCCATCGCGCGACAACTGGGCGGCGAGAACGCGCCGCAAGTTCGCCTCGTCATCGACCACGAGGATTTGCTTTTTTTCGGGAAGCATCATGGGGTTTGCCTAGCTATACTGGGCCAGTTTCTCGCTACGAGATCGTTGCATCGGAGTAGCCATACCCCACGAGACGACTGACCGGACAGGCGGAACTCGCTTTCGGCAAACGCGGAAGGGGCGAGGCATCGCGGCGATTGCCCTCTGAACACAATTCCGACGGCCTCGCCGTAACTTACCTGGCCGACATGCGGCAATTGCCGATCGTGATCCGTCATGGCCAAGATCTGACACAATCATGCTCGTCGCAGAAAAGCTGTGCGAGATCGCTAGAGTTTGGTTACCTTCGCGATGGCTCTATGCTACGCGGGCCCGAGGTTGGAATGAATGGTTGGAGGGTTCAGATGGGTTTGCCCCTCAGAGGTTGGCTCGTCACCGGCATCGTTTGGCTGAGCTCTGCTGGCGCTCTGGCGGGCGATTCCAAAACGCCGTTCCCCTCCTGTACCACGGCTCCGACCGAGGCCGATCGGAGGGCTGCCCAAGGGGCGTTTGCGGCCGGGCAGGGCTCGTTCAACGAAGCCGATTATGCGACGGCCATCACGTATTAGCGAGACGCGTACCGCCGCGATTGCACGGCTCATGCGCTCTTGCTCAATCTGGCCCGTGCCTACGAGCTGAAGAGCGATCGGAACGAGGCCGTCAACGCGCTCGAAACCTACCTGCAGCGCAAACCTGACGACCCCGGAGCCGATCAGATTCGGCGGCGCATCGACAATCTGAAGGCACAGATCGCCGCGTCGGCGCCGCCGCCGGCGGCCGCCACGCCGGTCCCCGCCGCGGCCACGTCCGGCGCGACCTCCACGCCGCCGCCTCCTCCTCCGGATAGCGGCGACAAGGGGCGCACGCGTAGCGCCGTTCCGCTCGTCGTGGCGGGCGCCGGCGGCGTCCTTGCGGTCGTGGGCGTCGTGGTGCTGGCCGGAGGAATCAGCAAGGAAAACGACGCCGAAGAGGCATGCCCGCAGCGGGTTGGGTGCGCCGACCCAATCGCCGAGAAAGGCAACGAGGGGCGCACGCAACAGAGAACCGGCGGTATCGTGCTCGGCATCGGCGTTGCGGCGGCGGCCGGAGGTCTCGTCTGGTATTTCGTATCAGCGCCTTCCGGCGGCGGCCGGACCTCGGACAAGCGCGCAGCGCGTGAAGCCAGCGTTGCTCCTGTCATGGGGCCTGGTTTCGCTGGCCTGTCCCTGGCGGGACGTTTCTAGCCGAACACACACCCCAAAGAGCAAGACGTCGTAGAACACCGAACGGTCGAACCGTTCGGTGTTCTAGCGAACGCCTTGAAAAGCGACGCGTCGCCGCCCGAGCGGACGCGCCGATACGGCATTACTTCTCCTTCTTTTTGCTGCCCTTCTTCTTCTTCTTCCCCTCGGTCGGCTCTTTGGTGTCCGCTGCCGGCGTGGGAGCTGCTGCCGTCGGAGCGGGCTCGGGCGGGGGGGGAGTCGCAGCCGGGGGGGGCGTGGGCTCCGGCGGCGGAGTCGCAGCCGTTTCCATGGGTGCAGCCGAACCCGAAGCAGCAGCGCTCGGGTCCGATGGCGGCGGCGTCTCACTCGACCCACCACCGCAAGCCGCGATCGCAGTTGCGACTGCTAGCGGCGCGAAGAGCACAACGGATTTCCAGGTAGACATGACACGTAACCTCCGCGCCCGGCTGGTAATGGGAACTGGCAAAAACTTCAAGTGAAACCAGCGCCGACGATCCCGATCCGGATCCAGCGGACCAGTCGGATGACGATGTGGGTGCGCGTTCGGACGCGCCACGCCGAACGCCGCAATCAGCGGAAATCAGTTATTTTTTTCACTGTGGGCGCCGAGGTAGGGAAAGCGCGGTCCCTTTGCCGGCGAGCAGGGGCGCGTTCGAGGATGATTTTTTCTGGCGCGGGTGACCTTTCGCGTCCGATAGACCTTGTTGCGCGAAAACGCTCACGAGCGCGCTGCGCGCGTGCCCGAGCCTTGCGTCGAAAAGAGACGCAGACGAGCGAGCGGGTCGTGCTAGCCTGCGCGCCACAACGCAAACCCCAACGAGGTCGACCGTGCGACATTTCTCATTTTTTTCGACGGCTTTGGGCTTGGTTGCAAGCCTTTCTCTTTTCGGCTGCAGCAGCGACGACAAACCGGCGGGGGCGACTTGCTCCGGCTACGATTACAGCAACTACACACCGGGCGCCACGATGTACACGCTCGCAACCGACATTCAGCCGCTGTTCAGCCAGTCCTGCGCGCTCAGCATGGCTTGCCACCAAACGGGGAGCACGCATCCGCCTGACCTGGGGCCGTTGACGGGCACGACACCCGACGCCACCATGCTGGCGACTATCGCGACGTCGGTCCGGGCGGCCTCGACCGAGGCGACCGGAAAGAGCATCGTCGTTCCGACGAAGCCACAGGACAGCTACATGATGAACAAGGTCGAGGACAACTTGTGCATGTTGAGCTGTATGGGAACGACGACCCCCCCCTGCGGCGTGAAAATGCCGCAAGTCGGGGATCCCCTCCCCGCTGCCGATCAGGCGAAGCTTCGAGACTGGATTGCCCAAGGGGCCAAATAGCTCGTGCAGCGCTGACGCTGGCGGCTTTCGACGCCGCCGGCGTCGCGTCGCTCAGGCAGGCGGGCCGAAGGCCGCGCCGAGTCACACATCCGAGGCACTCTCGTGATTGGCCAGTTGACCGGGACCGTTGCCAGCGAGGAGGCCGACGGCAGTTTCATGCTCGAAGTGAACGGCGTTGGCTACGAGCTCACCGCCCCCCTCGGCACCCTCGGTCGGGCACGCGCCGACCGCAGCCCGGGCGACAAGCTGACCCTCTACGTTCACACTCACGTCCGAGAGGACGCGCTTTCGCTTTTCGGGTTTGCAACGCCGGAAGACAAGGCGGCGTTTCGAACGCTCATCGGCATCTCCAACGTGGGCCCGAAAATGGCCGTCGCGCTCTTGTCGGCGATGCCCGCCCATGAGCTCGCGCGCGCCGTCACCGGCAAGGATCTCACGAAGCTCGTCGGCGTGCCGGGCATCGGCAAAAAGACCGCCGAGCGCTTGATGCTCGAGCTGAAAGACAAGCTCGCGACGCCCGCCAGAGCGAGGGCGGGGGAGCGCCAAGAGGCTGCGTACCGGCCCGGTGGACCTACCAACGGCGAGCTGCTGGCGAGCGCGCTCACGCGCCTCGGTTACCGGGCGAGCGAGGCGGACAGAGCCATTGCCCAGCTCGGCGTTCGCGTCGAAAGTGAGCCCGTCCCGGCGCTCGTCCGCGAGGCGCTGGCGCTCCTTGCCCGGTAAACCCTTTATCGAACTTGGTTTTCTCCTTCCTTGACCCGGTCTGCGGTACGTAGATAATCACGACGACGAGCCCCTTCGATGCTGAGCAGGTGGCTTCGCTGCTCGAGCCGTTCCCGTGCGCATTGCTGTGAGAGAATTAGTCCGTTCTGTTGAGTTGAGGAGGCCTCCCCGGTGATCACCTGCCCGAAGTGCTCGAAGGAGAACCAGGACCATTACAAGTTTTGTCTCGGATGCGGGGCCGAGCTGCCGCGCGATGCGGCGCCCAGAGCGTTCTCTCCGCAGACGCCACCTCACGGAATGCGTGCGGCGGCGCCGGCCGCGGCTGCCGCCGTGCAGGCTTCGCCGGTCACCGCGTCCGCATCATCGGTGCCTCGTCCCGTACAGGTCGGCGCGGCAGCGCAGGTGGCGACGGCAGCTGCTCCCATGCCGCAAGCTGCACCGGCCGCTCGTGCCGGCGCCCTGCCCTGCCCGCAATGCGGTCATGTCAATGCGACGAGCAACAAGTTTTGCGCGTCGTGCGGGTACAACATGAGCTTGGTCACGAGCGGGGCGGCTGCGGCCGCACCCGCGCCCGCCGCCGCTCCCGCCGCGGCGACCGCGCCCGGGCAGGTGATCTTGACGGCGCTGCGGGCCGACGGCACCGAAGCGGGTACGTTCGCGCTGCCGGGGACGGTGATGACCGTCGGGCGGGACGTCGGAGGTATTTTCGCAGGCGACAGTTATCTTTCGCCGCGCCACGCGACGTTCACCGTGCGCGGCAGCAAAGTCTTCGTGAAAGACGAGATGTCGCTGAACGGCGTCTACGTGAAGCTGAACCCCGAGCAACCGCTCGAGCTGCAAACCACCGACATCTTTCGCATCGGCCAAGAGATCATACGTTTCGAGATGCTCACGCCGCCGCCGACCGGTGGTGACGGTGTCGAGCGTCTGGGCAGCCCATCCAAAGGGTACATCGGGCGCATCTCACTCTTGACCGGTCGCGACACCACCGGAAATGCCTATCCCGTGCCCGAACATGGCATTCACATTGGTCGCGAGCGCGGCGACATTCTGTTTCCCGAAGATGGCTACGTGTCCGGTCTGCACTGCCAAATCAATTGGGAGAATGGTCGGGCCTACTTGACCGATGTCGGCAGTTCGAACGGCACTTTCGCGCGGATTCAGAAAGAGCGAGAGCTCCGCAACAACGACGTGCTGCTGATGGGCCAGCAGCTCTTCCGAATCAACTACTGAGCGCGACTCGCCGTCGCTTCCCAATGAGCACCCCTCCTTCCCCGATTCGCGTCGTCGCGGCAGTGATCGCAAACGAAGGACGTTACCTCATCACCCAGCGTCGTCCGGCTGCCGTGCTGCCGCTGCTCTGGGAGTTTCCGGGAGGCCGGGTGGAGTCGGGCGAGAGCGATGCCGACGCGCTCAAGCGCGAAGTTGACCATCGCCTTTCGGTCGAGATCGAAGTCGGACAGCTCATCTCTTTCGTGAGCCATCCGTACGAGCACTACGTCGTCGACCTTTATCTTTACGAGTGCCGCGTCGTCGCCGGTCAGCTGAAGGCCGTCAACGTACAAGACTTTCGCTGGGTCACGAGCGATGAATTCGACCAGTACTCTTTCACGCCCGCGGACGAAGCATCGATGAACAAGCTGCTCGGTCTCACATGAAATGGAAGGGGGGGAAAACTTGCTCATTCGCTGCGGTCGCGATGGCCCTATCCGGCGTCGCACGCGCTCAAACTGCCGCGCCTCCCGCCGCGCCGGCGCAGGCGGCGCCCGCTCCCCCCACAGCGGAGCCGGCGCCCGCCTTCCTTCAACCGAGCGGTACGCCCGTCGACTTCGATGCGACCCGACCGTTCATCAGCATTTTCATAGCGCCCGGTATTCTCGCCAACACCGAGCCGCACTACCCGGATCCGTTCTTCAAAGTTGGCCGGACGCCCGTCGCGCTTCGCATGGCGCCCGGCGTCTACACGATCAGCGCCGAGTCTCCTGATATCCCGTCGGGCTCGACCATTCTGCGCGTGGGCTCCGAGCCGGTGCTCGTGCGGGTCAAGGCAGGCAGCGACGGCATGAGGGGGCTCGGGACGCTGCTCATGGCTGCAGGTGCCGCGAGCCTTCTGGCCGCCATCGTCATCGAAGTCAGTTATTCGCCAGCGCCCAACGGCATCGCGAAGAGCCAGATTGCCGTGCCGCTTTTCATCGTCGGAGGTGCCGGTGTGGCCAGCGGTCTCACGTTCTATCTGCTTTCCGGTACGACATTCGAACAGGAAGGCCCCAAGCCGGATCGACGGGGACCTGCGGTGGCCGTGACGTCGGTCTGGTAGAATTACCGAACGGACCGGTGGCTCGAATGTCGGAAGAAAGCGTGTCGGTGTCGTTGGGTACGCGGCTCGAAGGGAGCAGGGTCATCCTACGCGCACCGAAGACGACGGACCTGGCCGAGCTGCGAGCGCTGTTGATTCGGAATGCGGATCACCTTCGGCCATGGAGCCCGTCGCCGCCGCCGGGCACCAACCCGGTCGGCTTCGCCGAGATGGGACGATCGATCGCGCGTCACCGCCGCGACTGGAAGGCGGGGATGGCGTACGTGTTCGTGACGTTGCTTCGCGTCCCGCGCGAGCCCATCGTGGGGCGGGTGGCCCTCACTTCGGTAACGCGCGGCCCGTTTCAGAGTGCGCAGGTCGGCTACTGGATCGATGCTGGCCACGTGGGGCGCGGCTTGATGTCCGAAGCGGTCAACCTTGCGTTGCGCTTCGCGTTCGAGCGGCTCCGGCTCCATCGTTTGCAGGCCGCCGTGATGCCGAACAACGATGCGAGCCGGCACATCTTGTCGACGCGAGGTTTCCGCCAGGAAGGTTACGCCGAGCGGTATCTACGAATTGCCGGCAAGTGGGAAGATCACGTGCTTTATGGCCTCACACTCGAAGACTGGCGGTCGGCATCCGTCGCTTCGCGCGAGCCTTCCGACAGAGGGGAATCCGACCGGCCGCTCACCGAATCATCGGTGGAGCCGCCTCCCATGAGCGTTTGACGAGCAACTGGGCGCGCGACCGGCCGATCAGGCCCATGCATGTTGCGATGGCTCGGCGATGGGTTGAGTCCGGCTCGCTGTGCGGCTTGTCGCGCGCTCGTCCCCCAGCGAAACGCAGTCTTCTGCACCGCGTGCCTTGTCAGCGTCGAGCGCTGCCCCGTCTCCGACCGAAGCATCGCTTTCGGCTACTACGCGGGAGCCCTCGCCGATGCGGTTCGCCGTTTCAAGTATGACGACCGGCCTGATCTTGCCCGGTCGCTCGGCGGGCTTCTGCGGATCGTCTGCCGCGAGTCGCGCATCGCGGCGGACATCGTCGTGCCCGTTCCGCTCCACGCGCGCCGATTGGTGGACCGCGGGTACAACCAATCGGCACTCCTCGCGCGTCACGTGGCGGATGAGCTCGGCGCTCCTCTGTCGATCGGCGCATTGGTGCGCGTGATCGACACGGCTCCCCAGGCGGACCTCTCCCGCGAAGCGCGTCGCTCCAACGTAGCCGAGGCGTTTCGTGTTGGGCGATCGACGCTCGCCGGTCGCGCGGCCGTGGTCGTCGATGACGTATCGACGACCGGTGCGACGCTCATGGCTTGCAGTGAGGCGCTGCTTGCGGCGGGGGCAACTCGGGTGACCACTGTCGTTGTCGCGCGTACAGCGCCCACCGGCACAGCTCGCTGAATCGCGGAACTCCGGGCGAAATCTGGATCTTTGCGCCCGGGCAGTCATTGCGTGATGGGTGCAGTTTCCGGATGCGCTTTCGCGTCGTTGCGCGCTAACCTTGTGGGCGAGGTGACCGGTGGGCAGCGGCGAAAAGTGGCGCTGGGCAGATCCGCAAGGTATCCAGCGCGTACTCCATTCCGACGAGCTCCGCTCCGCGTTGGCGAGCGGCGCGCTGCCCCCGTACACGCTCGTGTGGCGCGAAGGCATGTCCGAATGGCAGCCCGCCTATCTCGTCGCCGAGCTCGCGACGATGGCGATCTCCGCACAGACAGGCGTGATCCCCAATATTCCTCCTCCGCCCCTGGCGATGGTCGCCGTGCAGGCGGAATTCGAAAAGCGCAAGCATTCGTTCGACGAGCCCGCCAAAGCTGAAAAGAACAAGAAACAAGAGGCCGAACCACCTCCACCGCCGGTCCATCGGTATGACGCGATCGCAGCCGCCGTTCCCGCCCACGTGATGCAAGCAGCCGCGCGGCAGGCGGCGCAGAACGCTGCCGCTGCTGCGAGTGCGGCTGCGAAGGCGAACGCGAACGCAGCGCCGAAAGCCGGCGCGCCAGCGGCGGGCGCGCCGTCCGCCGCCAAACCTGCTCCTAGCGCATCCGCCGTTGCATCGCCGACCGTTCGCGGAGTGGGTCCGGCAGCCGCTCCCAAGGGCGGCGATCTCAAGACATGGGTGGCTGGGTCGTTTGCCGAGGCACCCCCGCCTGCCGCCGGCGCATCTACCGAAGGTGCCGCTTCGCCGAAGCCGTCGCCCGTCGTAAAGAAATCGACGCCTCCCAAACCGCCCGTCGTGGCCCCGCCTCGCGCCGCCGTCCCGGGGTCCGCGGCTCGACCCGAGCCGGCTGCACCTGTCGCTGCGAAGCCCGTCACCCCCGCCGCCGCGAAGCCTGTTGCGGGTGCAGCAACGAATGCGGGCGCACCTGCCGCTGCGAAGCCGACCGCGCCGGTGGCCACCAAGCCGGCGGTGCCCCCTCGTGCAGCCGAACCCCCCCGTGCCCCGGAACCCATCCGTCCGTCGCAAACGCCGCGGCCGGTGTCCGCACCACCGCCGCTACCGCTTCCAGCGCCGTCGTCCTCCCCGCCGCATTCGTCGGCCGCCCATGCGGGCCCTGCGGCGAACCGCGCGGCGAACGAGCCGCTGACGAGCGCGCCTCCCCATGTCACGACGGCACGCTCGGCACCGCCGCCTCCGCCCCGTTTTCCCGGGCCCGGTCACATCGGCCAGGGGCTGAGCGGGGTCGGGCCGCCCCCTCGCGGCGTGCCGCCTCCTCACGTCGGGCCGCCCCCCCCCGTGCGTCCCTCGGTTTCGCACCCAAGTCCGTCGAGCGGCAACGGGGAAGGGCTGCCGATCGCGCCGCTTCCGTCTTCTCCGCTTGCCGGGTCGGCGGCCGGCGAGTCGAGTGCGCCGGACGATGCCGACCTTCCTGCCTTTCCGCTCGACGACGCCGATTTGATCGACGACGACCAAGACAAAAGTCCCGCGGGTGTGCCGCTCACGTCGGGCATCGTGTCCAGGGTCGTTGGCCGCGTGCGCCGAGCGGGAACGAAACTGGGTCCCCTCGCGACGCAAACGAAGGACAAGCTTCGTCCTCTCGCGGCGCAAACCAAAGAAAAATTCGGCCCGCTCGCCACGCGCGGAAGAAAGCGGATCACCTCGCTCTCGGCACAGGCGAAGGAGGGTGTGACGAAGAAGCTCGGCCCTGCGATGGCCGAGGGCTTCGCCTATGTGAAAGCTCACCCCAAGGATCCCAAGGTCATGGCGGGTCTCGGGGGCGCCGCGTTGCTGCTCATCGTCATCGTGGTCGCGATCGCAGCCGGAACGGGCGGCAAGGATTCCGAGGCGTCCGGCTCGAAGGGAGCGGATGGGCAGACATCGTCGGCGACGGACAAGAAGGGCGAATCGGCGACGGCCGGTCAGGCCGCGCTCGACGCACGCGCCTGTCGCATCACCAAAGAATCGACCCGCCTTGCCGCTCGAGCCTCGAAAGACGTGCCCGTCGAAGTGGCCGTGAACGGGACCGGTGACCGCGCTCGCATCGGCTTCTCCACGGATGCGAGCGCCGCACAAGGGCTCGCGATCGACCTCACTTCGTTCAAGGTCACCCCTGAATTTGCCGGCGTACCTCGAGGCAAGGTGCGCGCCGTCGTTCCTCTGGCGGGCGAAGGCAAGCCTGCATTCGCCATCAACGCGGAAGGCAAACAGGACAAGCTCGAAGCCTGGCGAACGCTGTCCGCCGACCCGCCGATCGTGGTCGGTTGGGCCGACAACGCCGTTTCGGTTGCGTCGAAGGCGAGCGAGCCCCCGGTCGTCCTCTGGCCGCTCGAAGGCGAGGGAACTCCGGAGGCCATCCGCGGAGCTGACGCCGGCGATCTCGGCATCGCGATCGTGCTGCGGCGGCGCGGAGAAATCTTCGGCGGCATGGTCGGCAAGGACAAGGCGCCGCGCGGCGGTTTGATCAAGGTCGCCGGTGCCGGTGGTCCCCCTGGATCGCCGGTGGGTGCCCCGGCGATCGCGGTCGCCGGGACGGCAACGGCGGTGGCATTCGCCGACCGCGCATCTTCGACCGATCCCTGGAGTCTACGCATCGGTTCGGCGGCGCTGGGATCGATTCCGAGCTCCACTTCGCCTTTCGCGGTGCCATCCGGCGGTCCCGGAGGTGCAGCCATTGCTCCCGCCCTCGGCGGCCTTTCGGATGGGCGCTGGCTGCTCGTGTGGACCGAAGGGAGCGGAGGCGATCACGACGTTCGCGCTCAAACGCTCGACGCCGGGCTCAAGCCTCTCGGAGCCCCGTTTTCGATCTCGCGAGAGGGGCACAATGCTGGGCAGGGTGCAGTGGGTCTCCGCGGGGGAGCGGGGCTCGTGGGCTATCTCCGCTTGACGGACGAGGGCTACGAGCTCTGGGGAGCGGCCGTCGACTGCCGATGAGACAAGGGGGGGACCCATCGCCGCGCGCACGCGTGCTCGCGGTCTTGCTGCAGCTCTCGGCCGCGATGTTCGTGCTCGGAGGGTGCGTGCCGCCGCAGCAGGGCCCATCGGGCGAACATGGCGCCGCGCAGGGGCAGGTCTACCAGAGCTTCAATCCTGCCTACGACGAGCTGTTCCAAGAAGTGCACGAGCTCGACGTGCAAGCGACCGGCGCGTTCGAACATGAAGCGAAGGCTCGCGCGCCACTCGAGCAAGCGCTCGGGGCGCGCGCGACGACCCCCGAGCACCTGGCCGATCTGGCTCGAACGCGCGCGAAAAAAGCAAGCCAGGAAGGCGCGCCGGTTCACCTCTCGGTGGAGCGCACGGCGCCAGTCAAAGAAGGCGACAAGAGCGACAAGAGCCTGGTCGTGACGTTTTCGGTCCCCGACGAAGCGGCGGTGCCTGCGAACGAGCGGGAGTTCGTCAAGGCGCTCGAGCAATCGGCGCGCGCGGAAGCAGAAATCGTCAACAAATATGATCCCATCTCGGCGAGAGCACGCAAGCTGCAGGTCCGGCTCGCCGAGCTTTCGGTGTCGGTGAACCAGGACTTCACCGTCCCGAGCCGCCGCGACGAGGTCGTCCGCGAGCTCGGCGCTTCCAAAGCGGTCCTCGACGGGATCGCCGATCGAACGCAGAAGGTCTCCACCAACGCCACTGCGTTCCTGAAACAGATCACCGAAGCACTCGACCCCGCGGCCCTTGCATCCGAGAAGCCGTCGCCGGCCAAGTCCCACGCGAAGCCCAGAAGGGCGGCGGCAGCCCCCGCGAGACCTGAAAAAATCGAGAAACCCGAGAAACTCGAGAAACCGGAGAAACCCGCCGCTGCCAGCGCCTCGCCGCCGCCGAAGCCTGAACCGCCGCAGCCCCCCGCCGAAGACTTCAACCCGTAGCATTACGGCGTCAGATCCTCGGTCTGATCGCAACGTCCGACGGCCTCGCCGTCACTTACCTGGCCGACATGCGGCAATTGCCGATCGTGATCTGTCATGGCGAATCATGCCGATCAGCGAATCGTGGTCGATAAGGTGACGCGCCGTGAGTCTTGACCGGTGTCGCCCGCGCGATCGGTCACCTTCGCGGTCACGTCGAGCTCTTTGCCGAGCAAAGGCTGGTAGTCGACGCCGTCGGTGTCGAGGCGAAAGCGCAGCCCCGAAAGTTTGCAGTAGCCGCCTTCGTCCGGATCGTACGTGAAGAGGACTTCGTAGGGACTGATCGTGCGGGCCAGTTCGGGCGAGACGGCAGTGAGCACCGTGCGCGAACCGCTGCGCAGCAGGTTCTTCATCCGGACGGCCATCCAGATGTGGTAGCCGCCTTGAGGTCCTTTCTCGACCTGGACCGTCTCGAGATCCGCGAGCGGGAGGTAATCGCTCTGGCCCTGTCCCAACGCAACGTCGGGCACGGCGCCTGCCACCGGCTTGCACACCGGATCGAGCTCGGTCGCGTGATCGGCCGCGTCGGCCGGAAGGGGGATCGGCGGATCGCCAGGCCCCGGTGAGCAGCCGAGGCCCGCCGCCGTCAGGAGAAAACCACTAATCAATCTCACGAATCGCGGTGAGAAAGCGGTCGGGGGGCACGAATTCGGTGAAGCGGGTTCGCTCGCGGCCGTCGCTGCCGACGAGAATGACCGTCGGCAGACCCACGACCCGATAACGGTCCTTCAGATGATCGACCGATGGATCATCTTCGTGGGTGGCGTCGACTTTGACCGCCACGAAGCGCTTCGCCTCGGACATCACTTTCGGGTCGGCGAACGTGATGCGCGAGAGCTCGTTGCAGGCGCCGCACCATTCCGCCGTGAAGTCGAGGAGCATCGGACGGCGCTCGGTCTCCGCCCGCGCGCGAGCGACCTCTTCGGACGCCTCCCAGGACAGCTTGCCACGCGGCGCCTCGAGCCAGCCCACCAGCAAGAAGAGCCCGGCCACGCTGGCCACGATGCCGAGAGCCTTGCGCGCACGAACGAACCCGCTCGGTGCATCGAAGCGGAGGTGCACGGCGCCGAGCGCGAGACCCGCGGCGACGAGCGCCGCGGCCAAAAGAGCGATGGCCGCGTCGGGGCGCACCAGGTGGAGCACACCCGGTAAAGCGAGGTAGAGCGCGGCAACGGTGAGCACGATCCCGAAGAAGGATTTGACGCCGACCATCCACGGCCCGGCTTTCGGGAGGCTGACGGCGAACGTTCCCACGAGCCAAAAGGGCAGCCCGAGTCCGAGCGAAAATGCAAAGAGCGCGGCCGCGCCGAGCCCCGCGCTGCGCGTCTTGCCGATCCACAAGAGAATGCCGGTCAGCACCGGACCGGTGCACGGCGCGGCAATGAGCCCGCTCACGGCGCCGAGGAGAAAAGCTCCGCCGTAGCCAATTCCACCCAGCTGGGCGAGACGGTTATTGAGCCAGGAGGGGAGCACGAATTCGAAGGCCCCGAACATCGAGGCTGCGAGGGCGAGAAAGACCAATGCGATGAACCCGAGCACCCAAGGGCTGGAGAGCGCGGAGCCGAAAAGACTGCCGGTATAGCCGGCCGCCACACCGAGCGGCGTGAACATCGCGGAGATGCCGAGCACGAACGCGGTCGAGAGTCCCATCGCTTGCAGTCGCGACTTGCTCTGCCGCGCCCCGAAAACGCTGACCGTGATGGCGATCATCGGGTACACGCAGGGCGTCAGGCAGACGAGAAGGCCTCCCAGGAAGGCGGCCAGCCCAGCGTAGAAGGGACCGCGCGCCAGACTGCGGGAAAACAGGTCCGGCTCGATCGAAGAGGCGGCGGCGAGAGAAGGTGCGAGCAACGCCGTCAGCGCCAAGAGCGCGGTGCGGAGGAAGATGCGCGTTCGCATGCCTCAGTTCCTGCGCATTTCCGCCAGCGCTTTTTTGGCTTCGGCGAGCTCCCCCTCGAGGGCAATGGCCAACGCCAGGCGTCCCCCCTGCGTGCGCCGCACGAAGGCGTCGAGGTAGCGAACCGCTTCGTCCCGGCGCCCGGCGAACGAGCAGAGGCAACCCAGCACGAACCGGCCATAGCCCTGTCCGCACGCGGACGCCTCCAGCTGAGCGATGATATGGTCGAGGTTGTCGATCGAAGTTCCCTGAGCGCAGCGCGCAAGTGCCTGGTGCCCGGTGTAGAGCGGCTTATCGGTGGTGCCCCAGCGAGCCGCGCGCGCCAGGACCGATTCCGCTTCGGGGTAGCGACCCCGGAGATAGAGGAGGCTGCCCAAGGTCCAGAGGTGAAACGACCGGCGGCTCGCCGGGCTCGAGCGCGCCGCAAGGCGCAAGTGGCCGAGCGCCCCGTCATAATCACCGAGAGCCTGGCTGGCGCGCGCTGCGTCCTGATGGGCCACGTCGGTCAGAACTTGAAGCCGGATGAGCTGCACTGCAACTTCGAGCGCCTTGGTGAATCGGCGCGCTTCGAAATGGGCCAGATACAGCTGGCGGAGCAGCATCGCCTGCGTGGTCCGGTCGAGGGGACTGCGCGCTGCGAGGCCGAGCTTGGCGTACTTCGCGCGAGTCGCGGCCGATCGAGCGCCAATGGCTCTCTGGAGGTGCTGTTCTGGGCTTTTCGCCGCCAGCGCAGCTTCGCGTGCCCGGGCCACTCCCAAAAGGGTAGCAGGGGCTGCACAAACGTCCAGAAATCTGCGCATTTTCGGCACTTTGGCTTGCCCAGGCATCGACCATTGCGCTCGGTGTCGCTGTCCGTCATGTTGCCTCCCGCCCATGCTCCGTCCTCGCGCTGCCTTTGCCCTCGTGGTCCTTGGCTCGGCGGTGCTCGCGTCCACGGCGGGATGTGGGCATCCGGCCAGCGAAGCGGAGTGTCAAACGATCGTCGAGCGCATCGTCGAACTCGAGCTCAAGGCGCAAAACGTCACCGATCCCGCCGAGGTCGCCAAGCGCCGCACCGAGAGCCTCGGACTTTCAGGCGACCGCGGGCGGGCGGAAGTGTTGCAGGGTTGCGTCGGCAAGCGCATCACCGACCGGGCCCTCAGCTGCGTGCGTAACGCGTCGACGGCGTCCGACATCACCGACCGCTGCCTGCAATGAGCCTGGCCCGTGCGGCTTCTCGCACCTTGGTCCTGGCGGCATCGCTCGCAGGTTGTGGGCGACGCGTGTCGGCAGCGGAGTGCGGCGCCTTGCTCGATCGTTACGTCGAGCTCTTGGTGCGCGAGCAGGATCCCAAGGCAAACGAGGGCGAAATCACACGTCAGAAAGCGATCACACGCGAGAAGGCGGCAAGCGACCCGTCATTCGCGAGCTGCCCGAAGGAAGTCAGCTCGCCTGCGTTGGCGTGCGCGATGGGAGCTCCCAACGTCGACGAGTTCGAAAAGTGCTTGGAGTGATGGTTACTTCACGCGGGTGTGAGCGACGCGCCCGGTGAACTTGATCTTGTCGGGGGCAGGCTTCTGCGGCTCTTCCGGCACGTCGTAGACGATGTCCCCTCCCAGCCTGCAAGTCTGTTTCTTCAGCTCCTTCAAGCATCCGTCGGGGCCGACGTCGACGCCGCAAATGGAATCGGCGTGGCCAATGTCGTCGTAGGTCATGCTGACCACCTTGCCGCGGAAGAGCTGCACGTCACAGCCTTCCGGCCGCGGCGGGTAACGGGGATCGGTTTTGGCGCCGCTGCTGCAGGCGGCGATCGCGATGAAAAGCAGAAGCCAGCTGGGTGAATGAACTGTCGTCATGGCCGGACATCCTTCGTGGGGGTCGTGGAGCGCGAGGGGTCGTGGACGGACGTGGGCCGCTGGAGCAGAGGAAAGCCGAGGGCCTCCCGCTGTGCGATGTAGCTCTCGGCGACGGCTCGCGCCAAGCCACGCACGCGGCCGATGAAGCGCTGGCGCTCGGTCACGCCGATGGCGCCGCGCGCGTCGAGCACGTTAAACTGGTGAGCTGCCTTGACCACGAAATCGTAGGCCGGCAAGACCAGCTTCTGCATGGGCTCGCGGGGAGAGAGCAGCCGTTTGGCTTCGGACTCGTAGCGCGTGAACGCATCGAAGTGAGCGGCGGCGTCGGCCTCTTCGAAGTTGTACTTGGACCACTCCCACTCGGCGCGCTTGTAGATGTCGCCGTAGCTGACTCCGGCGCCGTAGACGAGGTCGAACATGCTGTCGACGTCTTGCAGGTACATCGCGATGCGTTCGAGGCCGTAGGTCAGCTCGCCGGATACCGGGCGGCAATCGATCCCGCCGATCTGCTGGAAATAGGTGAACTGGCTGATCTCGAGCCCGTCGAGCCAAACCTGCCAGCCGAGTCCCCACGCCCCGAGCGTCGGCGATTCCCAGTCGTCCTCGACGAAGCGAATGTCGTGCGCGAGCGGGTCGGTGCCGAGCGCGCGCAGCGACTCGAGGTACAGGTCCTGAATGTCGATGGGAGACGGCTTGAGGATGACTTGGAATTGATGAAACTGCTGCGTTCGGTTGGGGTTCTCGCCGTAGCGACCGTCGGCGGGCCTGCGCGAAGGTTCGACGAATGCCGCGTTCCAGGGTTCGGGCCCGAGCGCGCGCAAAAACGTAGCCGGATTGTAGGTGCCGGCACCGACCTCGGAGTTGTACGGCTGGACGATGACGCAGCCGCGCTCGGCCCAAAAGCGCTGGAGCGTGAGAACGACGTCTTGGAAATACATGCGCCCCGACTTTACGGCTTGGCCCCGCGCTTGGCGAGAAAGTCGATGAGGTCGATCTTGGTGATGATCCCGACGACGCCGTCGAGCTCGGTCACGATCGCCATCTTGGCGTCCGCCAGTACCTGCTGCAAAAGTTCGATCTTGGTCTCCGCAGTGACCGTTGCGTAGTCGCTCTCGATGAGACTGGCGATAGGTGAATCGAGCGTACCGGCGCC